>Ga0214921_10001028_pt1 | contig 48774 bp, 44 predicted proteins | sample LL1505_MetaG_FD_177992 | JGI IMG/M metagenome (GOLD analysis project Ga0214921, IMG submission 177992) | Freshwater microbial communities from Lake Lanier, Atlanta, Georgia, United States - LL-1505 | ecosystem: Environmental > Aquatic > Freshwater > Lake | place: USA: Georgia | collected... | reverse complement strand
CTCACTGAGCACAAGTGAAAAGACCCCTTCAAATCCGAATCTCTTTGCCACCTCTCGACACAAGGAGTTCACACCGAGAGCCGAAAATGGCGCGAGATCTGATGGCTTCCAAACGATAGTGTCTCCGCACACCGCGGCCACCATAGCGTTCCACGCCCAAACTGCGACTGGAAAATTAAACGCTGTGATTACTCCAACCGGTCCGAGTGGATGCCACTGCTCCATCATTCGGTGGTCACGACGTTCTGATTGAATTATCTTGCCGTAAAGTTGTCGCGATAAACCGACAGCGAAATCGGCGATATCGATCGCCTCTTGAACCTCCCCCTCACCTTCAGCGAGGATCTTTCCGGTTTCCCAGGAAACGAGTCTGCCCAGCTCGGCCTTGCTATCTCTGATAGCATTAGCGATCTGCCGCACCATCTCGCCTCTTTCTGGGGCGGGAACCTTTCGCCACTCTTTAAAAACCTCAACCGCGTCATTCGCAACCTGGTCGTAGGTGGAATTATCGGCGCAGAGCACCTCGCCCAACGGTTGCCGATCGATCGGTGACAAGACTCGCAGTGATTTAGCTCCTGGTTTTTTATAGGACTCTTTACCAAAGGCGGTATAGCCTAGCGACTTGGAACAGAATTGAGGAAGAGATTGCTTCATAAGTAATAGTAAACGTTACTACAAGAAAAATCCGGTGAGTAGTTACACTCTATCAAAATCCTCCTCTCTCACTCCGATAGCAACCTTGGCTTGCAGATCTATAGGAAGCGATTTAACGCACCTCTCTATACAAACCTGTAGGTCGTTGGCTGGCCCAGAATGCGCTCCGATAAATTGATCAAGCTCCCTAGCCCGCTGCTTCACCATCTCACGAACGATCGCGTGTGTCGCCAAAGACGGGCCTATCTGATTGAGCACATAAGAGAACGCCAGCGCTACATCGATAAGCGGCCTGATCGCCAGGGCGGAGAGCCCACGATCTAGTCCGCACTTCGCTGTGTATATGGCGTCTATCGCCCCATAACTCGACAGAAATGGCGCATCCCAGATATCGTTACGGATCCCTGAGCTCAGAATCACATCCCACTGACGAGTTCCGCCAGCTCCAGCGTTTAAGAAGTCAAAGAACTCACTCTGTTCAATGCCCCCTAGTTGACCATCCTGAAAACACTCAGAGTGCAGAGCTGCCGCAGAGCAGATCCCGATCAATCCGTTAAAGACCATCGCCTGCCCCATTAACTTAACCTCAGTAGCGGCGCTTGGGCTTTTGCCGAAATACTTCGGTGTACCTAACTTCGATAGAGCATGATGAAGTCGCTCATAGACCTCCGCGCTACCGCTAGCCAGGATCAGCATTGTTGCCTTCTCAGCTCCGATTGGACCTCCAGTCAAAGGGTAATTCACGTAGTCGACCCCCTGCCTCGCGCAAAAACTATTCGCGGCCTCCGCGAAGCCTGCGCTTACGGTGGACATATGGCAGATGAATGGATTCGCGCCATCTCGACGAAGCAGTTTAGCTAGTTTGGCTATCAGTGGCAGGTCATCGCCGTTTTTTCCACAGCAAACGAAAACACCGTCAAGTTCTCGATCTCCGCCCACTACATCTTCAATCTGCGGCACAAGGCTAGCGCCGTGACGGCTCCAGGCCTCGCGGCAGCGATCACGGTTCGCGCCGGGAGACCCACGGTCGTGCACCCGAATAGCTTTAACTGGCCCCCCTGGCATCCAATGTCGCGCCATCGGTGACGCCATCAGCCCCAATCCTCCAAAAACACCTACGCGGAGAGTATTTTGCATATGTTTAATCCGTAAAGTAATTCGCTATTGAGAATAACCAGCGGCTGGATGAGAGGCAAGGAGAGGTTACTGTTAGCTAATACGGCAGCCGCTGCGAAGCGGCGCTGGAGCGCCGCGCTCCATATTCCTGGCGCAGCCAAGTTGTCATAGGAGATAACTGGGGGTGCAGGGGGAAAGCGAAGCGCCCCTTGCCCGTCATGACAATCTTGGCGCAGCCAAGTTGTCATAGGCAAAAAATGGAGCGGGAGACGAGACTCGAACCCGCGACCCTCAGCTTGGAAGGCTGATGCTCTAGCCAACTGAGCTACTCCCGCTCACGAACTTTTAGGCCCACTTTCGTGGAAACCTAAGTGCGCACGGGGGATTGAACACCAAAACGCCAGAAAAAGCAACTGCTGGAATATATCAGGCAACTGAGAACCATCACCGCTCATACCCTCAAAAAGGGGTACCGCCCGAGCGCGGTATACCGATATATTCACCCTAATGCCGATTTATGTAAAACGGCAGCGACACGCTGCGCTATGAAGAAAAAGACCAATCCTAAGAAAAAAAGCTACAGACCTAGCTTTTTAGATCCCTTAATCGTCTCGATAGCCGACGCCAGAGGGACCGCCTCTAGACTGATCAAACCGAACGCGTACCCCCCATACGCTGTGAGAATGCTTCTCATATTTATAGCGGTATTTATCCTGCCTCCACTCTTGTACGGCCAGATGCATTATGACCACAGCGTAGACATGAAGAGAACCGTATCGGTTGTTCTAACCACAATAGCAACTATCTCCTTAACTGTTGTGCTGCTCTCTTTCACCGCCCATGCCAGTAACGTAAAGAGTCCTTTCGGTAAAGTACTCGCAGCTGTAGCTTACTCCACCGCCCCGCTTTCGGCAGTCTTCCTGACCCTAATGCTAGTAAATAAGATACTGATGGGAAGCCTAGCCCTACTCACCTTTATCTCAAACGGCATATCTCTTCAGAACGACATCATCACCCAGGTCTATCCCTTCGCCCTGAGAGTATCCGCGCTTGCGGCCTTATTTAATCTATCACATGGGCTCGCTGCCGCGGCTCGTGGAGGGCTCGGTCTTGGCTTAGTTTTGGCATTTCTGGCCCTACCTCTGATCCTCGGGTCCTTTGTAATGTGCGTCTGGCTCACTGAATTGATTTATCCGATGTCTTCTTCTGAAACGATCGCCTTCTTCTCTAATTTTTTGGCTTATCCAAGCTAACCTAGGGAAGCGAAGCCCCGAGACAACTTCTCGATCGTCTCTTTGATTGGGGTACCTCTATGCGCGGCTGATACGAATCCAGCCTCAAAAGCTGACGGAGCAAAGTAAACCCCCTGATTTAGCATCTCTCTAAAGAAAGCCACAAAAGCATCTTTGCTAACATGGGAGGTATCCCGAAATGAACGCACAGGTCGCTCACTAAAAAAGAATCCAAACATTGTACCGACGCTCTCTGATTGAAGCGCTACTCCAGAGCTCTCGGCGGCCTTAAGCAATCCAGCAACCAGCGCGCTAGTCGCTTCGGCGGTCCCCTCAAATACTCCCGGCTTAGACCACTCTCGCAGAGTTACTAGACCAGCCACCATCGCTAACGGATTCCCCGACAACGTACCTGCCTGATAAACCGGACCAAGTGGCGCGAGTAGATTCATAATGTCTCTTCGTCCACCGAACGCTCCCACGGGAAGGCCACCTCCGATAACTTTGCCGAGCATAGTCAGATCTGGCCTAATATCGTAAAGCTTTTGAGCGCCTCCAAGATCGACCCTGAAGCCCGTCATGACTTCATCAAATATAAGCAATGCTCCGAACTTCTCCGTGAGCTCACGCAGGCCTTTTAAAAATCCTGGCTGAGGAACGAGCAGTCCACAATTCCCAACTACTGGCTCAACGATGACAGCGGCGATCTCATCGCCACACGCCTTAAAGATCGCCTCTACGGAATCGAGGTCATTATACTGAGCAACCAATGTATCTCCTACCACAGCCGCCGGAACTCCGGCGCACTCAGGAAGACCAAATGTCAGCACCCCCGAACCGGCCTTTGCGAGCAGAACATCAGCGTGCCCGTGATAACACCCCTCAAATTTAACTATCTTCTGTCTCCCAGTAAAACCTCTAGCGAGTCGAATCACCGCCATGCCAGCTTCGGTTCCTGAGTTTACGAAACGGAGCAGCTCAAGCGATGGAAACAATCGCTTTACTTCCTCACCTAAACGAGCCTCAAGCTCATGACAAGCTCCGAAGCTCGTTCCGCGACAAGCTTGCTGGTGGAGAGCCTCAACCACGCTTGGATGTGCGTGCCCCAACACCAGAGGGCCCCAGCTATTAATAAAATCAACGTACCGATTTCCATCCACGTCAATTAAGTAAGCACCCTCGCCTCGGTCGACTATAAAGGGATCCATGCCCACAGACTTAAACGCCCTTACCGGTGAATTAACTCCTCCCGGAAAGAGCTCCCTAGCTTTGGCGAATGCCGCCTCTGAACGTTGCCGCTTCATACGGTCTATTTTCACCTAATATCAGTCTTATCTTCAGACGTTTAGTCCGCAAGTTTAATCGACCCCGCGCCTTGGCTCTGAGATCGTTGGATCCGCTCCGAATTCCACCTCTCTGCCATCTGACACTCCGTCACCATCGGAATCGATCTTAAGAGGGTTAGATCCTACGGCGAGTTCCTTGCTGTCCAGTAATCCATCTCCATCGCTATCTACAGACTGCGGATTCATACCACGCTTCTCCTCGGTCTCATCGCTTACGCCGTCGTGGTCAGAATCAACGATCTCCTCTCCTTCCCGCAAAGCATCAGGGCTCAATGCGGCCGCCGAAACTCTATCCTCCAAACGGGTAACTACTGCGGCTCTTGGGAATTGCCCAGCGTTGTTCGCCTCACTTCCAGAATCCTCCTCCAGCTCATCATTAAAACCATCACCATCAGAATCCTGCCAAGAGCCGTCTTCATCTCTTGAGAACGCTTCGCCTAACCAATTTTTTGAATTTATGCCAGCAGCTCCCGCCGCTACTGACCCTCCGGCGACCGCTGGCGCCTTGTTAGACAGAGAATCGGCGCCAAGCTTGGAAAGCTCTTGGAATAGACCACTTTCAACACCCGACTCCTCGGTGGTTGCTTTGACATCAGAAGACTGCGCAGAAGCCGCACTCTCGCTAGAGGCGCTAGAACTGTTAGATGAATTGCCGGATGAAGTATTGGTTCCAGATGTGGGTGTTACTGTAGCTGTAACTGTACCTGTAGGCACCGAGGCTTGCCTACCAACCTCGTAATCAGTTTGGCATGCCTTAGTGCCGCTAACTAATACGCCCACGGCAACAACTAGAATCGCGCTAGCAAACCGATTTAAGAAATTTCCTGAATTCATAGAGACCCCTGACCTAGAGAAGAAAGTCTAACCCCATAAGGAAGCGAGCGAAACCTGCCTGTCGCTTTCGCGCCAGGAGCGGGGTTTTGCCTCGCTCGCCTAGGCTACCCCGGACCGTCAAGTTTAGAAAGGGGCATCGCAGCAGCCGAAATGCCAATCGGCAGATATTTCCCTCCGGTAGCTTTAACTAAGTTATGGTAGAAGCTAGAATGACCCTGTATGACGTCTAAACTACCAGACAAAGCCATAAAGCTACGCGAGCGACATCCTTCGTTTAGGTACGAGGCTTATCAGATTACACCAACCACTAATAGCATAGAGCTTAAGTATCACTTCTCAATCGCGCCAGAGATATCATTTAGACCGGTCTTAAACCTTCCCCTCATGGATCCGGATTCTAGCGAACGACTCGCCTCCGATCCTCTTGTAAATCGCTTGGTGTTTTTGATCGGGATGGTGGAGCTGTTATCATATTGGAAAACCTGCTGCTCACCAACTATCGATGTTGCAGCTGGGCCGCTCAGTCAGAATGATCTCGTTTTTTGGGAGCACTTGATCCGCAGTGGCTTGGGCGAATTCTTTTTCACAAACCAGATCCCCCCAAGCATCGACTTTAAGATTCGGACCACCTCCACACAAAAGGTAACATCAGATCACTACCCCTCCCCGAATCATCTCGCTCCAAACTCGTTCCTGATTCTAGTTGGCGGTGGAAAGGACTCAATTACATCGCTAGAACTCCTCAGAAGGCTGGGGAATTCGGATAAACCACAGCTAACGGCCTTTTCGCTTAATCCGATCCCCGCATCGCTCGAGTCAATTAAAGTTGCCGGTTACCCGGCCCCTATCATCGCAACACGCCAGATCGATCCTCTGCTTCGAGAACTAAACTCCCGTGGATATTTAAATGGACACACCCCCTTCTCCGCGCTACTAGCATTCGTCTCATCACTGGTCGCCTACATAAACGGATATCGATATGTCATCGCGTCCAATGAAGCCAGCGCAAGCGAAGGAAACATTGAATTCCATGGAATGGATATCAACCATCAATACTCAAAAGGCTTTGAATTCGAGAGACTCTTCAGAGATTACGTCAAAAACCTAGGCGCTCCTGTTGAGTACTTTAGCTTCCTCCGACCCATCAACGAACTCCAGATCTGCGCGCTCTTCAGCGCGATGCAGAGCCAGCACAAAGTATTTCGGAGCTGCAACCGCGAACAAACCCTAGCCGCTCGTAGCAGAGAGCAACTTAGTAGTGACGCAAGCCTAGCTCCAAAGAGATCTGGCTGGTGCGCGAATTGTCCAAAGTGCGTATTTACCTACCTGTGCCTGAGCTGCTTTTTACCTCAGGAAAAGCTCACTGAGATCTTTGGTGTAGACCCGAGCACTCAACCCGAGTTCTTGAAACTGGTTGCGGAGCTAGCAGGACTAACTGAGCACAAGCCTTTTGAATGTGTAGGCACTTATGAGGAAGTTCAGGCTTGCTTGAAACATCTGTCAGATAATTCGCTTCTTCGACCAGAGATCACGTTGGAACTTAACAGATTTTTATCCTCAATCAGAATTCAGCACAGGAAAGACCTACGGGGACTACTCTCTACCTGGAATGAAGAGCACCTTCTTACGGAACCCCTGGAGGGACTTCTGAAACAGGCTCTATCAGAGATCCGGCTAGCATCTTAAGGACCAGGCGATGATCGAACTAAAAGGCAAGAGAGTTCTGATTTTAGGATTCGGCGTTGAGGGGCGCGCAAACCTCAGATTTGCCGTCAAACAGGGAGCTAAAGAGATAGCTGTCGCCGAACAGTCAGTCGACCTAATCCTAGAGCCAGCCGAATCTGCCGCGGTAAAAGAGACTCATACCGGAGATAGCTGGCTCTCTCAACTGGATCGTTATGATGTGATTCTAAGAAGCCCAGGCGTTCCGCTGAGACATCTAGATAAGATCCGGCGAGATCACCCAGAGATCACAATCACATCGGGAACAGATATATTTCTTAGTCTACGCGGCGATAAAACAATCGGAATCACTGGAACTAAGGGAAAATCCACCACCTCTAGCTTAATTTATTCCGTGCTGGCTGCTGCAGGGTATAATGTGAAGTTTGGTGGTAATATCGGCTTAGCTGCCGTTAGCCTACTAGAGGAACCCGCGGATATCTATGTGCTTGAGCTCTCAAGTTATCAGCTAGCTGACATCACTCACTCTCCTAGCACCGCGCTTTTCCTTAATCTATTTCCGGAACATCTGGATCATCATGGTGACTTTGAAAGTTACGGCTCGGCCAAGGCTAACATCTCGCGCTTTCAGAAGTCAGGAAATCGCCTTATCGTACCACATGATTTCACGGCGATTAATTCTCTAACTAAGTCACATTTAGGCGATAGAATAACTTGGGGAGATCCGCGAGGCTCCTCTTGGATTGAAGATAATTCTTACTATTACAGGGACCCAAGCGGAACCGCGCATCGCGTATGCAATGTAGAAAGCACAATATTAAAAGGCCCGGGCAATCAGCGAAACATTCAAGCTGTCTTGGCAGCTCTCAGTCATTTAAAGATAGCCCCGGAAACACTAGCGCGCGCCATCACAACATTCAAACCGCTTCCTCATAGACTGGAAAATGTCGGAACTATCGACGGGATTACCTTTATAAATGATTCTATATCAACCGTCCCCGAGGCGGCCATAAATGCCCTTGAGACATTCGGGACGGATGTAAAAACTGTTATATTAGGCGGCTATGATCGCGGAGTATGTTTCAATTCACTCGCCAGCTATCTAATCGCCAAAACAGAGGTAAGTAACATCATCTTATTTCCTCCAAGCGGTGCTCGCATAGCTCAAGCCTTGCGCGAGCATTCTAATTTTGCCGCTAGAGAAATAAGAATATCAAATGTAGAGAATATGAAAGACGCTGTATCTCTGGCGCACAAGACTACTCCGGCAGGCGCCGTGTGCCTTCTCTCCCCTGCTTCTCCGAGTTTCCCGATCTTTAAAAATTTTGAGCAGCGCGGCTTAGTTTTTAGAAAAGAGGTTCTCGCTCTCAGTGAGCAACCGGGAGCGGTCCGGACAGACTAGCTATATAGCTCAACACCGACTCAACATCTTCTGCGCTATCATCTTTTGTCACATACCCTACAGCGCCGTACCGAGCGACCTTCTCGGGCATGTCTGAAATCCGACTCTCACTGCTGGCGATCACAGCCGGACCGATCTCCGCTATCTGTGTCAGTAAACCAAGGGTAGAAGCGATCACGTGCAGGTCAACAAGAACCACAGATGGTTGCCACTCATTGGCGAGCTTCAGAGCCTCATCACTCGACGCGGCGAACTTACACTCAATTAAGAAATCGGTGTTATACACCTCTGCCGCTGCTTTTAACTGGGCAAAGTGCTCGCGCTGGTCATCAACAACGAGGAGCTTTACCTCCTTACGAAGATTGAAAGCTGTTTTTGTATCTGGCGGTACGTAGGCCATTTCTTGACAATTCCTCTAGCGAATAATGCGGAACTCTCTTCCCTTGTAGTCTTTATCGGCAAACGGCAACGACACTTAAATCTAATTCTCACAAAGCCAGAGATTTGCTTCAGAAAAAAACCTAGAAACTAAGAAAAAGATCATTGTTGTTTCTAGTTTTTTTTCATATCATATCTTCATCGCACAGCGGACTTCCCTTTGTGCCAACTTTAAATAGCTGTTCTTACTTAATAATTTGAGATTCTATAAATGGCAGGAAAGAAGAAGCAGATAGAGCGCCCAGCGTTTCAGACCAACACCCTAGCCCCGGTTCAGAGGCAAACACTTGAATTTCTGAGAAATTTCCTCGCAGAAAAGGGCTTTGCTCCATCTCTTAAGGATATCGCTGAATTTATCGGGGTAAAATCCCCATCAACAGCTCACTTTCACCTTGAAAGATTAGAGAACAAAGGTTTTATTCGGCGTGGTGAAGATGGAATGTTGGAGCTGCTCGATCGCGTTACACCAGAGCTTGGTCCAACGGCGGTCCCCCTAATGGGGCTAATCGCTGCGGGGCGTCCGATCGAGGCGATCGAGCAAGCAACAACTATCGAGATACCTCCGAATATGATCGACGGTCGAGGAGAGGTATACTGCTTGGAGGTCAGCGGGAACTCAATGATAGACGAGCACATCTGCGATCGCGATATAGTCGTGATTAAGAAACAAGATACTGCTGAGGACGGACAGATAGTAGTGGCGCTTTTAGATGATGGTAACGCAACTTTAAAGCGGTATCGTCGATTAAAGAACGGTCAGGTTATGCTGATACCGGCTAATCCGACGATGCAGCCTATTACTGTCGACAGAGTAACGATTCAGGGTCGACTTATCGGTGTGATACGCGAGCTTCATTAAGAACTAATTTTTGGTAATGACTAAATAAGGAGAGAACATGGAACTATACGACAACAATGATTCAAATGAGAATTCAGGAGAGAAGACAAAGGCATTATCTAGCGCGATCTCGCAGCTAGAGAAGAAGTACGGCAAGGGCGCGATTATGAGCCTAGGTACTTCCGTATCCGATAAGGTGGCTGCTTTCTCATCAGGAAGTTTATCGCTAGACATCGCGTTAGGTATTGGTGGATTCCCTCAAGGAAGGATCTGCGAGATTTATGGACCTGAGTCATCAGGTAAGACCACTCTAGCTCTCAGCGCCACAGCTGAGGTTCAACGCGCTGGAGGAACTGTCGTGTACATCGATGCGGAGCATGCTCTAGACGTAAACTACGCGAAGCGTCTCGGCGTTGACACCTCTAAGCTTCTGGTCAGCCAGCCGGACTGCGGAGAGCAGGCCCTGGAGATCTGCGAGGCACTCGTATCATCTAACTCTGTAGATTTAGTGGTAATCGATTCAGTAGCAGCTCTCGTACCAAGGGCTGAAATCGATGGCGAGATGGAGGATCAACAGCCAGGTTTGCAAGCTAGGCTTATGAGCAAGGCGCTGCGCAAACTGACAGCGATTACCGCCAAGTCAAACACAACTATTATCTTCATTAACCAGATCCGCATGAAGATCGGTGTGATGTTCGGAAGCCCGGAGACGACAACCGGTGGAAACGCCCTGAAGTTTTACGCTTCGGTTCGTCTCGACGTTCGCCGTATCGGTTCAATCAAGGATCAGAATGACGTAACTGGTAATCGTGTCCGAGTTAAGGTCGTAAAGAACAAGGTCGCCGCGCCTTTCCGCGAGGCTGAGTTCGATATCATCTTTAATGAAGGTGTTAGTCTCATGGGAGAGATCGTCGATCTCGGCGCAGAGAAAGGAATTATCGACAAGGCAGGCGCGTGGTTTAGCTTCCGCGGTGAGCGTATGGGACAGGGTCGTGAAGGAGCCAAGCAGTTCCTACGTGACAATCCAGAGATAGCAGCCCAGATCCGTGCTCTTGTGATGGATTCATGCGCCGCCGACAACTCTGATACTCCGGTATCAACCGATTCAGAGGATGGGAACGAGCCAGATCTAGAGGTAGTTGGCAAGTCGGCCAAGGGTCGCAAGAAGGCTATTGCTGCTAACGAGTAGTAATCCTAATAGCAATGCAGCGCTCTTCTAAATTTCAGGAGGGCGCTGCTATCCCTCTTCTCCTGGAATATCTTCACCTCGATATTCGTGAAGTTTATTGCGTAATGTGCGAATGCTTATCCCAAGCAGCTTAGCGGCCTCCGTTCTGTTGTTCCCGGTTGTTCGCAACGTCTCAAGTATCAGGGCCTTTTCCATCTCCTGGACAGTTACACCTGGCTTAATCTCAAGAGTTCCTGATTCTGCGCCTGGGCCTGCGGTGACCTCGCGCTCGATACTACCATGCAGACTTGGATTGGCGAATGAGGTCGAGCGCATACTCTCAAGCTGCGCCTGCGGATTCATCGATAAAAGGAAGTCGGCCTCACGCGGCGTCTTGCCATGAGCCAAAATCGCGGCCCTTTGGACAGCATTCTGCAGCTCTCTGATATTTCCCGGCCAAGGGTGACTCATCAGAGCTTCAAGCACTTCGCTCGGCAATGCTGGGGCCTTATCGCCAAGATACTGCCGCATAAAGTGCTCTGTCAGGAGCTTAATATCCGGCTTTCTCTCGCGAAGCGGTGGCAGAGTTACCGGAATCACATTCAATCGGTAGTAGAGATCAGCTCTAAATTTTCCGTCTCTTACGGTCTCCTCAAGATTCCGATTTGTTGTCGCGAGTACCCGCACGTCGATTGACACTGGGTCTTTTCCACCCACCCGGTCTACCTCCCGCTCCTGAAGAACACGGAGCAGCTTAGCCTGCAGCCCAAGATCCATCTCCGATATTTCATCGAGCAGGATTGTTCCCCCGTGTGCCATCTCAAATTTACCAATCTTGCGGTTCTGAGCGCCGGTAAAGGCGCCCTTCTCATGACCGAAAAGCTCGCTCTCTAGGAGACTTTCTGGCAGCGCCGCGCAGTTCACCGCGACAAATGGTTGTTGCGCTCTCAAGCTAGCTGAGTGAATAAACCTCGCTATCAACTCTTTACCGGTACCAGACTCACCTTGAATCAAAACAGTCGCCTCACTGCGCGCTACGGCTTCTGCCACCTCTAAAACTCTTATCATCAGAGGATCGTTAGTTACTATTGGCCTACCACTCTTTTGCTTCTGTTGCCTCTGTCTCTTTGCGCCGCTCTCTGGCTCGATTACCCGCTCGACAACACGCTCTAAGTCAGTTGCTGAGAACGGCTTAGTTATAAAATCCGCTGCCCCCAACTGCATGGCCTCAACTGCCTGATTAATTGTTCCGTAAGCCGTTATCATCACAACCGGTGTGTCGATCTCCCTTTTCTGCATCGTTGTCATCAACTCGATGCCGGACATCTGAGGCATCTGCTGGTCTGTAATAACAAGATCGAAACTATCCTGCTCTAGCTGCTCAATGGCCGCGAGCCCGTTGCTAACAACAGTTAAGTGATAATTATCACGCCCCAAGCAAGCCTTTATGGCCTGCTGCATGTGAGGATCATCATCAGCCACGAGGATACGCGGCTTTTGGCTACCAGGATTTTCATTTGATGATTCACTATTCATAACTTACCCTATTTAGTCTCACCCTGCCTCGGCAGATATATCGAGAACTGCGCTGATGGCGTATTAACAACTCTTACATTTCCGCCATGTGCCTCAACAATCCTTCTTACTATTGATAACCCAAGCCCGGTTCCCTCACGGCGACCTGAGGTGAATGGCTCAAAAATATCGTTCATAATATGAGCTGGGATTCCCGGCCCATCATCACTGATCGTAATAACAATTCCATCCGATTTAATATCATCGGCAACGTCTATTACGATCCTTCCCGCGAATGAAACAGCTTGTAGCGCGTTCAGAATGACATTGTACAAGCACTGACGCACTCCCTGCTCATCTGCCTTAATAAATGGATTACCAGAGAGCTTCAACTCGAAAGTAGACTGAGGACTATATGAAGCCGAGAAGTGCTGATACAACTCCTGACAAACCGAGTGTAAGTTAATCGGCGCCACTTGTGGCCTCTTATTCTGAGCGAAATGCAGAACATTAGAGACAACGCCATCGAGACTGCGGATACCCCGCTCTACCTGATCAAGTAGCTCAAGAGCTTCGGCGCGATCTTGAAGATCGCGCCTTAACATCGACACAAAGAGTGATATCGCACCGAGCGGATTCCTGATTTCGTGGGCTAAACCCGCGGCGGTTTCTCCAAGCGTCGCCAGACGCTCCGACTTCTTAATCTCCTCATCCTTACGCCGAAGTTGCTCCTGAAGCCTCTCGACCTCAGAAATTAGTTCAACGTGCCTAGCCTCTAGCTTAGCAGTGCTCTCGTTAAATCGCTCGATGACTCCAAGTAGACTAGGAGCATTGATTTGAGACTCAATAGAAGTTGCGCCTTTAGTTAACATAGTGCTATTCCTTTTTCGATTTATCTGTTCTTGCCCACTCAGCCTGCTCTAGTGAGGCTTGCGTAAGAATCAGCCATGGATCCGACGGGGGCAGTCGTCGCGTGGCTTCCTGAGTAGCCTTTCGGGCCTTCTCTATATCTCCGCTCTTCAGAGCCGCTTTAGTTAGCCCGTAGTCGGTCCAGCTATCGAGAAAAGACTCGCTATAATCAGCTTTGCCCTTATCGATCCAAAACCTTGCTCGGTCTCCCTTACCACTCTGAAGTGAAATCTCAGCGAGAAGCCTGATAGCCTCTGCCGCGTTTTGATCGTCTGTAGGTATCGCCTTTAACGCGCGCTCAGCATCGGACAATTTACCTAATTTGATCTGCGTCATCCCTAAACTAAGAGATACATCTGGACGATCCTCTGGAGCGGATTCCGCTAAAGCTCTCCACAGCTTTTCCTCTGCTGTAGCGTAAGCTTGCGCCTTATATAATCCCTGCCCCCAGAGAAGCAGCGCCCTGCCGCGCAGGGGAGATCTGTCGGGGAGATAGCTCGCGGCTTTCTCGGCGAATAATGCGGACTCTTGATACCGGCCTTCCTGGAACTCTATAATTCCGCGAGAGAGTGTCAACCGCGCGCGTTCATCATTATCGAGCGAGCTACCACGCAAAACCGAGTCGAAAAGCTCACAAGCTTTCTTTGTAAGTCCGAGCGCCCAAGCGCTCTTTGCCGCGGCGATGTGAGTATCATCTCCTAGTCTACGATCTGGTAGCTTTTCGTACATCTCTAATGCTTTAAAATGCTCCCCTTCCGCCGAAAGCCTCTGCACATCAACTGGATGCTCTGCTACGGCGACACTGCTTAACGCCAGAGGCGCCGTAAGAAGTAGTACAGAAAGTATTGCTCTATGTCTTCTCATATATCCAACCTAAAGAGATGGCTCATCACTTACGGTACAAACCTCGATCCTTGCCTCAAGCCCCTTTTTCTTGATCTTCTCAACCAGCGTAGTCCTATTGAGACCCAGCAGTTTCGCGGCCGCTTTCTTGTTTCCCCCGGTCTGAGCGAGCGCTGTGGCTATCAGCTTATTTTCGTAGTCATCGACTAGCGCGTTGAAATTCACCCCGAGCATCGGCAGCACAAAATCTTCCCTCTGAATCAGGGTGGTGCTACGAGCGCCTTTAATAAAATCCGGAAGCTGATCCGAGCTGATTGATTCGCCATCGCAAAGTATTGCTAGTCGCTCCACCAAATTCTCAAGCTCACGAATATTCCCCGGCCACGAATACGAGGACAGGGTGCGTAGCGCCTCATCTGAGAATGAAAGTTCAGGGCGGCTTAATTCATCCGCCTGGCGTCTTAGAAAGTGTTGAGCCAGAAGCTCGATATCACCTTCTCGCTCGCGCAATGCTGGTAGCGTCACTGGAACCACTTGTAAGCGATAAAAGAGGTCCTCTCGGAAACGGCCTGCCTTTACCTCCTCCGCTAGATCTTTGTTAGTCGCCGCGATCACTCTAACATCTACATCCACTGAGCGCGTTGAACCAACCGGATCTACCTTACGTTCTTGCAACACCCGTAGAAGTTTTACCTGAAGCTTCGGACTCATCTCGCCGATCTCGTCTAAAAAGATCGTGCCGTTATCGGCCAGTTGAAATCTTCCAATTCGTGAGCTTACCGCGCCCGTAAACGCCCCCTTCTCGTGGCCAAAGAGCTCGCTTTCGAGGATATCCTCAGGGATTGCTCCGCAGTTGACTGGAACTAAACGACCGGCGCGACCACTAACAGCGTGAATCGCTCTTGCGATTAATTCCTTTCCTGTCCCGCTTTCACCCAACACAAGTACTGTTGAGCGAGTCTTTGCCACCTTCTCAACTACGCCAAAGATTTTCTGCATCTCAGAGCAGCCACTCAGGATGCCTTCAAACGTCTGAGTACGAGCTGGCGGAGTAAGCTGTGCGAAGTGGTCGGATGAGATTACTGAGAGTCTCTTCTGTTCAGCTTCTATAAGCGCGTTTTGCGTCATGAGAACCTTCCTTGTTAAACCTTTTATGACACCCTCGAATCAACCTTTGATCGAAGCTGTCAAAAAACCTTCCTTGATTTCGCTGACAAACACCTAAGTTCAGGTGGAGCAGCGAGCGATCAACTGTCATTAAAGTGGCAAACTGCGTACCATTTGACCGCTTCCATGTTAGATTCTTGACAAGCGCGAAGGGTCTCAAATGTTTTTAGGAAAGTTGTGTTGTTAATACAGCTAGTTATGAAATTAAGCTGTTTTTATTTTGGTCTTAAGCGACGTGTAAGGCGGCTTTACCAGATCGAAAAAGCACAGGAGATGTGTTCAAGTTGGAACACTTTTGCCGCTAAAAGTTGCGTAGCTGTGCCTCGAAAAGAATATAAGTAACTAATCACCGGATTTTTGGATCGTTGTGGTAGTTGCTTCGCTAAATGAGCTTTTTTGCGCATCGTCTTTCTGGTATTGCCTCTCACTTATTCGCGGAGCCGCGGACCAAATGAATATATTACGCTCAGATCCTTAGCAGCGACTATACGATTCTCTCTATGACACGACGTACAATTCTCAAATAATGGATATCGCTCCTGAGTCGTCACTCGAGTGAGCTCGCCGTCACAAATAGCGCAACTAACATCAACTGAAGTTATGAGTGAATCCTGACGCCACTTCTTATATATAATAAAGGGCGAAATTATTATGCCCAACGGAACTAGTATAAAATGCGCCCCAGGGATCAAAAAACACGCCGCTACGATTAGAAGGCAAAACCAAGTTGTCTTGAGCGCGCGCAGAGCTTTCTGCCTAGAGTCGAAATAAACGACCGATAACGCCCCCTCCCTGCGCTTCTCCCCGCAGATAGCTACGACTTGGTTGGTCGAAACTTGATTAGTCATGGCACGCCCTCACTACTTTCTATTGTCTGAAACTAATCAACTGGTCTTAGTCGCAAATCTCGCACCGACGACTAACCATCTCCTCCCTAACCTATCGACTCTTGGCGCGACTCTCAACAGGTTATGCTGGCTGAGTAGTTACATGCCGTTTAACCTCAAGAAGCGCCAGATGTCAGCCGATGAAAAATTTGAAGAAACGGAGAAATCCGGTTCGCTTATAACTACAATATCTCTACAAAGGAATCACCTAGTGAAATTCCGTAGTAACTCCATCAGCCACATCGGCACCCAGCGGACTACAAATCAGGATATCGTTCTGGCTGATACTGACCTAGGTATACACATACTCTGTGACGGGATGGGTGGCACTGAAGGAGGTGACGTAGCCGCCACGATCGCTTCCAAGACAGCGCTCGACCATCTAAGACACAATTCCTCATTAATTAAACAGATTGAACGCGGAGAACTACCCGCAAAGCAACTGGCAGACCTCGCGCATGCAGCCGTATCTGCTGCGAATCAGGCGGTGTATGAACACACACAGAACGACCCTAAGCTGCGCGGGAGCGGAACGACCATCGCCTTGCTCATAACCGCCGGAGATCGCGGGGCATGCGCGCACGTGGGCGACTCGAGGATCTATGCCTTTAGGAGATCTAAACTTTTTCACCTAACAAAAGACCACTCGCTTGCCCAAGATCTTATCGACCGCGGGCTCTTGAAAACAGAGAACTTGGATAACTTCGCTTTTAAGCACGTCCTCTCTCGCGCTGTTGGACTTCTCGCCGCAGTTTCTGTCGACACGCTACATTTTGACATCTTACCAGGGGATCGATTTCTAATCGCCAGCGACGGGATATCTCGTAAAGTGGCTAATGCGTCAATAGAAGGTGTTATAGCGCACCACGACCTACAGGTTATTCTAGAGGAGATTATCTCCATGGCTAGAAGAATCAGCGGAGATGATGATATCAGCGCTATCTTGATCGAATCAGACGCTAGCGAGCACGAAAAGGCAACTCAACAGGCGCGCTCTGATGAGGTAAATTTAAAGACTGACGTCTTGGCCGACATCTTTCTCTTTAAGGCATTAGACCATAAAAACATTCTGCGGATAGTTAACGCCTCGTCTGCCATCGAGTGCTTACCAGGACAGGAGATCGTCAAACAGGGAGAAATAGAAACGAGTCTTTATGTCATCTTAAGCGGAGAGTTCACGATCGAGATCGACTCAAGACCGATCGCTACTGTCAAACGTGGGAACCACTTCGGCGAGATGGCTCTTTTGACTCAGCATCCTAGATCGGCGACAGTAAGGGCGTTATCACCGGGACGGGTGCTAAAAATAAGCTCCGAATCCTTCCAAGAATTCATAAAAGCACAACCACACGACGGCGCTAAGATGCTAGCTGCCCTAGCTCGCGAGTTAAGCGAGCGTTTAAGACAGACAAATCAGTTCCTCTCTCAGCGCTCGTAATAGTTCTATCCGATAGCTTTTAAGTTAGTGAACTCGCGCAAAGCCTCTTTTGATTTCATCCGGCCGATGCCACTCTCTTTGCAGCCGCCCCAAGGCACTCCTGGCCCAAATGATCCATGCGAGTTAACCCGCACCACTCCACACTCAAGACGTCGGGCTATTCCTTTAGCGAAGTTTACATCTCCACTCCATACGCTCGCGCCTAAACCATAAGGGATGTCGTTCGCCAGTAGGACTGCCTCTTCAGGTGTCTTAAAGGGAATAATCGGCAAAATTGGACCAAACGGCTCCTCGCTTAATAGCCGAGCGGACTTAGGCACATCCGTTAGTATAGTTTGCGGGAAGAAGTACCCACGACTAAAGTCAATCTTTGCGGCATGAGCGCGCGCCCCCTTCCCTAACGCATCATCAAGATAACCCCGAACACGGGCAAGCTGCGAGGCTGAAACCAGCGGACCAACATCCGTTTGTGGATCATGCGGGTCCCCGTATTTAAGACTGTTTGCGACCTCGCACGCGCGCTCTACAAAGCGCTGGTATACACTCTCGTGAACAAACACGCGCTTTACGGCGTTGCACACCTGTCCAGAATTGGAAGCATTGTTTTTAACCAATGCACGAGCCGCCTGGTCCAGATCGCAGTCGCTAAATACGATTGCAGGATCTAAACCACCTAATTCAAGAGAGACATGCTTCAATTTCTTGGCGGCCTCCTGCGCTATGGATTTTCCTACCGCTGATGAACCAGTAAAAGCGATCGCCGCTACGGGTAGCTCAACGACTCGCGCTCCAAGTTCCTTTCCACCAACAACAACCTCCAAGGGCGCGTATCGCGCCAAGATATCGCTTAATGCCAGTCCTGATAGAGGCGTCAGCTCTGAAGGTTTAAACACCACGGAGTTTCCTGCTAACAAAGCTGGAATTATAGCGCGTAGCGGAAGTAAAAATGGGAAATTCCACGGGGAGATCACGGCGACAACACCAAGTGGCTCAAAAAATATTTGAGCTCCTCCTTGCAACTCTGGCGCCAAAAAAATCGGCGCATTGTCTAACATGTAGCGCCACTCTTCAATCGCTCGCTTAACCTCTATTAACGCCGCTGATATCGGCTTACCCATCTCATCGCCGATAAGTCGCGCGAAGGATTCCCCATTTGATACATACTCATCGAGCGCCCTTGAAAGCGCTGCTACTCGCGACTCGACACTCAAACGTGCCCAGTCAGGCGCGGCGGTCTTTGCTCGTGCAAAAGCCTCGTAGGGGTCGGCCACCTCAGCTACATGACGAATCTCTTCAGTGTACGGATTTGTGATTAACATTGCACTGAGAATCCTCCGATCTCGCCGTCTTCATTAGTGGCTATTGCTTGCACCGAACAAGCCCCGGGGCGGTCCAGGCACAAACGCCGGTTTGGATAGTGCCGCCTGGGGGTTAAGCTATCCATTTCCTTGATCAATATACTCCACACTAATCGACCCTAGAAGGGAGAAAAGAGTCTCGTCTAAGCCCATTTCAAAACTATGGCAACAAACATTCTACTATGGCAAGCTCTCGCTGGAAGTCCAGAGATCACGTCTAAGGTGTTCAAGTCTATAGAATATACGATGCCAACCAAGAAAAAGATGGTCACTAAGTCAAAAGCCAAGAAAACAGCCAAGAAAGTTTCTCGCACCGCTAGTCGAGCCAAGTTTGATCGCGAGTTTGCGCAATGGGCGTACAAGGCAATGATGTTGTCACGTTTAATCGATGACAAGACAATCACCCTTTATAAACAGAACAAGTGCCACTTCCAGATAAGCTGCTCGGGACACGAGGCAGTTCAGGTTGCCGCAGCGCACGTGTTCCGACCCGGACAGGACTGGTTCTTCCCGTATTACCGCGATATGGCTTTGATGGTAGCTCTCGGCATGACCGCCGAAGAGCTCCTCATGAACGCCATGAACAAGGCAGAAGATCCTAACTCTCACGGCCGAATGATGCCGATGCACTATGGAAGCCTTAAGCTTCGAGTTCCGCCGCAAAGCTCGCCGACCGGGTCGCAGTTTCTTCCCGCTGTTGGCTGCGCAGTAGGCGCCAAACTTAAGGAGCTTGATGAGGTGATATACGTTTCTGCTGGTGAGGGAACGTGCTCTCAAGGAGACTTCCACGAAGCTCTTAACTGGGCATCACGCGACAAGCTCCCAGTTGTGTTCGTGATCGAGAACAATAACTACGCCATATCGGTCCATGTCTCAGAGCAGCTAGGCGCTAAAAGCGTCGCCGCCCTCGCGAGCAACTACGAGAACGTTCACTCAACAGAGGTTGACGGATCGGATCTAACAGCGTGCGTAACGGCCCTACAGGCCGCTCACGACCGAGCAAGACGCGGCGAAGGCCCGTCCCTTATTGAGGCACACGTGCCGCGCCTACTGAGCCACTCCATTTCAGACAACCACCTAAAATACCGCACCAAGGAGGATATCGCCAAAGAACAGAAGCGTTGTCCAATCAAGCGTCAGAGAGAGGTCTTAGTAAAACAAAAGATCTCCTCTGAAAAAGAGATCGATTCGCTAAACTCTCTTCTAAAGCAGTTAGTAGATGACGCCTGCGATGCCGCGGAACGCTCACCAGACCCATCTCCAGATACAGCCCTGCTTCATAACTTCAAACAGCCAGACCCTGGCAGCCTAACCGCTGAGGAACCAGCGACCGGCGAGAATATATTTATCGTAGACGCTATCAATCACGCTCTTGATGAAGAGCTCGCGCGCAATCCAGATATGGTGATCTACGGAGAAGATGTAGCTCACGGCAAGGGTGGCGTCTTCACTGTAACCGCTGGTCTCACAGCCAAGTACGGCGTGAACCGAGTGTTCAACAGCCAACTAGCAGAGAGCTCAATCGTAGGCACAGCCATCGGGCTCTCGATGCGTGGAATGAAACCAGTTGTAGAGATCCAGTTTGGAGATTACGTCTGGACAGCGATGAATCAGATCAGAAACGAGCTAGCTCTGATTCACTACCGCTCAGCCGGTGATTTTTCCTGCCCTGCAGTTCTTCGGATCCCTGTTGGTGGATACATCCGTGGAGGCGCGTACCATTCTCAAAATATTGAAGCGACCTTCGCGCACTTCCCCGGATTATATGTGATCTATCCATCCAACGCGAGTGACGCAAAGGGACTGCTTAAGTCCGCCATCCGGGCTGATGATCCAGTGCTATTCTTAGAGCACAAAGGTCTCTATAGGCAGGTCTATGCCAAGGGTCCAGAGGGAGATGCTAACCACCTAGTACCGATCGGAAAAGCAAAGACAGTTCGAGCGGGAACCGACCTCACAATCGTTACTTGGGGCGCTCTAGTCCAGAAGAGCCTCTTAGTAGCTCAGCGCCTCGAGAGCGAGGGAAGGTCGGTGGAGGTAATAGACCTAAGAACGATCGTTCCATTTGACCGCGAGCACGTCTTTGAGAGTGTCCGCAAAACCGGTCGTGTGGTTATAGCCCATGAGGACGTAGTGTTCGGCGGATTTGGAGGTGAGATCGCCGCTCAGATAGCGGAAGATTGCTTTACTTATCTAGATGCGCCCGTTAAACGAGTCGGCATGAAATACGCAGCCGCGGTGCCTCACGCCCCAGTGCTAGAGGATGTTGTGCTGCCCCAGGAACACGACTTAATCGAGGCTGTGCGGGGGGTGTTGGGGTTTTAACAACACTTGGCCTCGATTGATCCGGATAAACTTTTAAGTACTGATAGTTTCATTTTCCGGGGATTTTTCACTTAGAGCTAGGTTTTCTGCCCGGCCGTTCTTGTCCATCAGAGTGATTTTTGGCACACTGCGGTAAAACGCCGTCTCGGAAGCTCTCAAGATCATGATATCTCAACATGCCCCCTATGAACCAAAACACAAGGTTGGTGTGATCGGCGCCGGATTAGCCGGCCTAACATTCGCACACCATGTGCGAATCAACTATCCAGACGTTGACGTCACCATACTCGAGGAGAGATACCGCTTAGGCGGGCGGGTGAATACCCTCCGAAGAGACCACCCGGCCGCTCCCATTTTGGAGGGAGGAGCTGAATTCATCAATCAGGACCATCGGCGGCTCAGAAATATTTGCGACGACCTAAAAATTGACCTGATTCCGACCTACTCCGGCGATGAAACCGCCCCTTCCTTTGCAGCGATAAATGGCCGAAACGTGAGGGCAGATTTTAGAGCACTTGTTAAGGTGCTCAAAGATGCGGTCAAAGAAGACCACTCAAAGCTAGACGATGAGGATCAACGTAAAATCTTTGCCTCAATGAGCGCCGCTAAATACATCAGTGATTTGGGCTTATCTGCCGCGGATGCTGAACTCCTAAATTTATTTGTTCACACCGAGCAGGCTGTTAAGCCGGGGAATATGAGTGCGCTATTTCTTCTTGAGTGGATGGACTTTGAGACATTTCCAGATGGCCACAACAGCCTGTTCGCTGCTGGTGACGATAAATATCGAATCAAAGGGGGATCCAGTGCTCTAATAGATGCTCTGGCCAAACCGCTTCACAATCAAATTAAAGTCGGCGAATCTGTTTCGGGGATATTTGAGACATCGTCTGGGAGTTACAGAGTATACACTAACACTGGAGGTCCAAAGCTGTTTGACTCCATAGTAGTCGCTTTCCCCGCGACTAAAGCTAAAGCCATCGAGTTTAGTGGAACCTCACTCCTCGATTTTCAGTCCAGGATGAATAAATTTCGTTACAGCGAGGTGGCCAAAACTATCATCTCAGTACATGGAGAACTTCCAAGTCTGCTTCAGCAATACCACCAGATGTTAGACCTAAATCTTAAGGGACTTATGTGGGGAACCGGACAGAGCCCGGTCCCAACCCCTGGTCGCTCATGGATCGCCGTATACCGAGGAGGTGAAAACATAGGCTACACGAAAGGCCACAAAAACTCACAGGAGATGATTAAGGAGGCTATTAAAAACTTAGCTAACGCATCCGCTCTACAGAATCCAACAAGACTCCCCGATCCTATCGTCACAGATATCGAAACCATCCACTACGTGGAAGGGGGATTTAATATGCCACCTCGTGGTCGCGGAGCCGACTTCGCCCGAAAAACACACCCAAACTACGGCTTACTGTTTCCCGCTGGAGAGCACCTCGCCTTCAAAGACCCTGAAACAATGGCAGGAGCCGTCGAGTCTGGGCTTAATGCATACCGACACTGGGTTAATTTGGTTTTCCCTAGCAAAAGGCGGCTGAAGATCCTAGGAGAGTAGAAGCTGGCCTAATTAGGGAAACGAGGCACAACCTCGCTTACGCGAGTTTTTGCCGCTCTTCCTTAGCTATCCCATCCCCCTAGCAACCCCCTCAAAAAACTCCAAACACTCCGGATTAACAAGAGCCGACTTATTGCCAGCGTCCTCGCCTCTCAAGATTTTCTTAACCGTCAACTCAGCTAGCTTGTTGTTAGTTGTTCTGGGGAGATCTGGGGCTTGAAAGATTAACTTCGGAACGAAGAATGTGTTGTCTCGCTTGAGCTCTCGACGGATCTCATCCTCAAGCTCACGCGTCAACTCCTTGCCAGCTCGTAAAACTACAAAGAGAACGATCCACTCTGAGGCTCCTTCACCAGGAGGTGTGTAGCCAACTGCCATCCCCTGAACTACATCCGCCACACGTTGCAGCGCGGCGTATATATCCGCGGTAGCCACACGCACGCCACCAGGCTTTAACGTAGCGTCAGAGCGACCAGAGAATATTAGGCCCCCGTCCGAAGTCTCTAGTACATAGTCACCGTGCCGCCAGACACCAGGAAAATCAGAAAAGTAAGCGCTCCGATAATCCGCTCCTGATGGATCATCGATAAAATGACTAGGCATTGATGGAGCAGGGCTGGCGCAAACAAGCTCGCCCTGTTCTCCCACAACAGACTGCCCTTTTGTGTTAAACACACGCACATCGTAGCCAAGACTCTTACTTTGAACCTCCCCCCTGATGACCGGACGGATCGGACAACCTAATCCGAAGCAACCCACAATATCGGTTCCCCCAGAGATACTCTGCAACCAGAGCGGCTTAATAGCACTCTTTACGTAATCAAATAGCCTAGGAGATAAACTTGAACCGGTAGAAAAAACAGCTCTCAGATCACCTAGCTTATAAGTGCGACCGGGCTCTAACCCGCGCTTTTCTAGCTCCGCGATGTAAGCTGCTGATGTGCCGAAGTGTGTGATCCGCTCGGTATCTAAAAACCTCCACAGAATCTCACCATCCTCTCTAAACGCATCTCCCTCATATAGAAAGATAGTTGCTCCAGAGGCTAGGCCACTAACTAACCAATTCCACATCATCCAGCTAGTTGATGTTTGATAAAAAAATCGATCTCCACGACGGATATCACTGTGAAAAAGATGCTCCTTCTTGTGCTCAAGGAGTGTCCCGCCCGCCGTATGTACGATCCCCTTGGGCCTCCCGGTTGTTCCTGATGAAAATAGGATGTAGAGCGGATGTGAGAATGGAAAGAGTGGCCCATCGCTCCAGGGAGCATCATCAGACTGTAGAGCATTAAAGTGTTCGATTATTACAGAGCGATCGGATACTATTTTGAATTTCTCACTAAGCCCCAGGTGATCAACCACTAAGACAGCCTCAATACTAGTGCACCTATTTACAAGCTGATTGACGATGTCATTAAGCGATCGAGTCTCTCCACGCCAAAGATATCCAGCCGATACAACAAGCACCTTCGGCCGGACTCGCTCAATGCGCGCCACTACACCCTCGCTCTGATAATCCGTACCACAGCTAGACCATGTGGCGCCTAACTTGGCGGTGCCAAGCATCGCCACCACGGCCTCTGGAATATTGGGCAAATAACCAAAAACACGATCACCAGGTTTAACACTAGCCTCATCTCTAAGGAATCTCCTCACACGCATGACCAAGTCGCGCAGCTCGGCGAAAGAGTAGCTCCTTCTGACTCTCTCCTCAGACCAAGCGACAATCGCGGTCGCCTCATCTGGCGCCCCAGAAAGGAGATTATCCGCGAAGTTTAGTTGGAAGTTAGGAAACCATTTCCTGGCTAGTGGAGTGGGACCACCTTTATTCAACAAGACAGGATCCAGACCCCCAGAACCCTTAATCTCAAGAAAGCTCACCGCCTCCCTCCAGAAAAGCTCCAGATTATCTACTGACCACTTATGAAGCTGATTGTAGTTCGCGAACTCCTGACCAGAGAGCGCGGTAAGATGGCGCGCGAATTTAGTTAGCTGACACGACGCGACTAGATCGCTTGGCGGCGACCATGCCACTTCTCCCGCAGAAGCTCTGCTTTTACTATCGGACATTCCAACCTAAGTTTAGGCTGTCCTGGGCTGAATAATCTCGTGATTTTGTGGCTTAGAATGCTGCCCTCGCCCCTCACTCTGCCACAAACTCACAGGTCTGCCGCCCTCTAGCGCGGATCTGCTGAGAGCCTCAAGTACCCGGACAACGTCTAGTCCATTATAGCCATCGGTCTTTGGTTTGGCATTATTTATAATACAGTCGATAAAGTGATTACACTCGTTACGAAGCGGCGCTCCTGTGGTGACCTCTGGCTGAATTACATCGCCCTCGCGGATCGACATACGGAAACTGTTAAAAGTATCAGCATATTCAGCAGGCTTACTTATCGTTACTCCTTTGTCGTAAACCTTTAGGGGCCGATCTGGCTGCATATCATCAAAGGTGAGCATCTTTCTATCACCGACAATAGTTATCTCGCGCTTCTTTTGTGGGTCTAGCCAACTTACAAAGAACGCGGCAACGCGATTATTTGGATACATTAAGGTGCCCTGAGCGATATCCTCCACCGTGCGACCTAAAAGGTGGTATCCAGTACAAGTTACCTGCATCGGCAACGCGCCGAAGATATAATTAAAGATCGATATATCGTGAGACGCTAAATCCCACAGAGCATTTACATCCGATCTTAGTGGCCCAAGATTAGTTCTGATCGAGTGCATGTAGAATAGGTTTCCCAGATCTCCACGGTCAACTATCTCTTTGCACGCCGTTACACCCTCATTATAAAGGAATACGTGTCCGGTCATTAGAAGCTTCTTTCTGCGCTCCGCCTCATCACACAGCTCAATCGCCTCTTGTGAATTTAGAGCCAGCGGCTTCTCCATTAAGACATGCTTGCCTGCTTCTAACGCACGCATTCCAACCTGGAAATGAAACTCGGTTGGCACAGCGATTACAACCGCGTCGAAGGAGTATTTCTCTAAACAGTCGTTAAATGACTCCTCAATAGCGAGTCCAGGAATGCGCTCGGCCACCAACTTACGTCGCTCCGGGGACTTCTCCGCCGCGCAAACGACCTTCGCTCGTGGATGGGACTCAATCGACCTAACTAGGTTAGGCCCCCAATGTCCTAGACCAATAACGCAGGTATTAACCGGCTGATTATTCGCTTCCTGCTGTGCTTTGTCGTTCATCTGGTTCCTTACTGGGCAAATTCATTGATTAGAATAGGTTGTCATCTGTTCCAGGACAATCAACCCTTTTGGGACAATAAGGCGTAAAAACCCCCTCCCGAATACTATAGATGACTCCGGGGCTGGGTTGGGTGCATCTTTGTTTCCTGATAGGCACTTGCCATATCCCTTCCCTCCCAGCAAAGTATTGTCAGGACACGAGTTTATGAGAAAAATTACGATTGCTGCTGGACACGGTTTTTGGGGCGACTGGCTTGAGGCACCTATTAGGCAGGTTACAGGTGGCCAGATCGACTACCTAATGCTCGACTACCTGGCTGAAGTAACGATGTCTGTTCTAGCGAAACAGAAGGAAGCTAACCCATCCCTTGGATACGCCCGAGACTTTCCTGCCCTAATAGATCGGATCCTGCCCGAGATTATCAGCCGCGGGATTAAAGTTATATCCAACGCCGGTGGGCTAAACCCCACAGCATGTGCCGAGAGCATAGTTCGCCTCGCCAAAGAGCGCGGCCTATCTATCAAGGTAGCGGTTGTGTCAGGTGACGACATTAAGCCGTTAACCAGAGATCACGAATTTGCCCACCTTGAAGGGGGCCGATCGATAGCGGAGATCCGAGACCGAATCACCTCAGCAAATGCTTACCTAGGAGCTGACGCCATCGTCCAGGCCCTAAGCTCTGGCGCTCAGATAGTGGTCACTGGACGCGTCGCCGATCCATCAATGGTTCTTGGCCCGCTGCGATACTCCTTTAACTGGCGTGAGGATGACTGGAATAAACTTGCGTCCGGAATATTGGCGGGGCACATCATCGAATGCGGAGCGCAGTCATCAGGAGGAAACTTCTCAGGGGATTGGCGCTCAGTTCCAGATCTGGCGCACGTTGGATTCCCGATTATTGAGGCCTATGAAAACGGTGATTTTGTTGTCACGAAGCACCCAAATACCGGTGGTTTAGTATCTCAAGCAACCGTTAAGGAGCAGATGGTTTACGAGATAGGAGATCCGACCGCCTACTATACACCTGATGTAATCGCTGATTTTACCTCTGCATCTCTCTCTGATGATGGACCGGACCGTGTGAAGATTACCGGAGTAAAGGGCCGTAGTAGGCCACCAAGCTACAAAGTATCTATTAGCTATTTTCACGGATACCGAACTGTTAGCACTCTCGTGTATTCGTGGCCTGAGGCGATCGCTAAAGCTAAAGCCGCCGCTGAGATCTTAAGGACAAGAATCAGAGATTTAGGTCTGCGTTTCGAAAAAATCAACTCAGAGGTAATCGGTGCCAACGCCTGCCACGGCTCTCTCACTGATCACGAAAGCCCCTCGATGCCTGAGGTTTTATTAAGATTCGCCGTCCAGGGGCCTGAGGAGAAGGATGTTAAGCGCTTCACGCGTGAGATGGCGCCACTAGTTCTAGGTGGGCCACCCTTTGCCACCGCTTACGCGGGGGGAAAAGGCGATGTAAGCGAGGTTTACGGATATTGGCCAAGCCTGATTGATCGCGGTTTAATAACGCCAAAGGTCAGTTACATTACAACCTCAGATCTGAAATAAAAGGGAGCCGCGAAGATGGCCAAAGTAAAACTAGTCGATTTAGCTCACGCCCGTTCTGGAGATAAGGGGAATAATAGTAATATCGGCCTGATAGCGCGAACGCCTGAATATTACGAGGCATTAAAGCGTGAAGTAACAGCGGAAGGAGTGAAGCGCCACTTCGCTGGAATCTGCTTAGGGCAGGTAGAGAGATTCGAGCTCCCAAATATCCATGCCCTTAATTTTGTTTTACATGACTCTCTAGATGGCGGAGGAACACTCTCTCTAAGAACGGATGCCCAGGGGAAAACTCATGCGGCGACACTTCTAATGATGGAGATTGAAGCGTAATGTCGTTTCTAAACCTAGAAAACAAGTTAATCTTAATTGCTGGCGGAGGTGGTGGTATCGGCTCAATTGTCGCTCATATTCTGGGCCAGTGCGCCGCAAGAGTGGCGATAGCCGATCTGAATCTAGAGAACGCTAAGACCATCACAAGAGAGATCGCTCAAAAAGGTGCTATCGCGGCCGCATACCACCTGGATGTATCATCCGAGCAATCCACCGCGTCACTCTTTGAAACCATTAGACAGGATCACGGCTCAGTCTACGGAGTTGTTAATTGCGTCGGAGTTGTCGGCCCCGGCGCGGCTCTTGAATGCGACATCTCCGAGTATCAACGCCAGATTGAGATAAACTGCTACGGAGCGATGCGCCTGGCTCGCGCCTTCACAAATCATATTGGTCAGACAAGCAATGCCGCTAACGAGATCCCTGAAGAGGTCCGAGGAAGTTACGTATACATAAGCAGCATCGCGGCAGATCTCGCTATACCTCAGAGGGACCCATACTGTGTCAGCAAAGCAGCGGGACAAGCTTTTCATCTCAATCTGGCTAACGAAGTGGCTCGTCTCGGGATAAATGTGAACGTAGTACTCCCCGGCCGTACCGATACACCTTCTGCTGCGCAACGAGCGCGCGAATCTAATGACGCCGCCAGGCAGATGTATGCCACTCAACGTCGCGCAGCTATGATACCCGCACTCACAATCGCGAAAACTTGCGCCTTCCTTCTATCCCCTGACCTAATCGGGTACAGTGGTCAAAAGCTTATAATCGCGGAGGGAGCTGACACCACTTACAGACCCTCATACGAGGCTCTTACCCGCGGGGGGCTTTAAAGACGCTAGGCAAAACCCCTTCCTTAAGCAATAGTTACCTCCCCCCTTTACCCCCAACGCAAGGAGTGTAGAATAAGGCGTCTATTTGCCTGGGAGCCGTAAATATCATGACGAACACCCCCTCTCCTTCTTACCTACGCCTACATCCATCAGATAACGTAGTGGTGGTCCTTGAGGACCTTCCAGAGGGGACCAAAATTGAAAATGTCACCGCCCGACAAACTATCAAACGCGGGCACAAGGTTTGCGTCACCCCTATCAAGAAAGGCGAGATAGTCAGAAAGTACGGACAGGTGATCGGCTGGGCCGCCACAGCTATTGAGCCTGGAGATCACGTGCACACCCACAATGTTGAGCTGCACAAGCTCAGCATGGATTACGAATATGCCACAGAGAAACCAGCTATCCCCGCGCTGCCTGCATGGGCGAAAGATCGCACATTCATGGGCTACCCACGTGAAGATGGCAGAGTAGGAACGCGTAACTACATCTTGATCGCCAGCACAGTGAACTGCTCAGCCACCGTTGTTCGTGGAATCGCTAACGCCGTAAAGCCACTACTCGCCAACTATCCAAATGTCGATGGAGTTTTAGCTATTACCCACAAAACCGGGTGCGGAATAGTTTATGGAACACCACAACACGATCAGTTCGCCAGAGTTATCGCGGGCTACGCCAAACATCCTAACGTCTCACGGTGTCTAATGATCGGCCTGGGGTGTGAGGTTGGAGGGATTCCATACCTCTCTGGAAACAAGGACTTCGTCCCAGAAGCAGCGATACGCAAAAGCGCCTCTGGAGAGGGAATAAAGCGCGGTCGTGTAGAGGCATTCACGATGCAGGATGTTGGCGGTACCCGCAAAGCTATTGAGATGGGCGTCGCTGTTATCAAAGAGTGGTTGCCAGAGGTAAACGCCCTAAAGCGAGTGGCTACTCCGATATCTAAGTTAATCCTAGGCACAAACTGCGGAGGCTCAGATGGCTACTCTGGTCTCACAGCGAATCCGATGGTTGGAGAAGTCGTTGATATACTAGCCGCCGCAGGTGCAACTGGAATCTTAGCGGAGACACCAGAGACCTTTGGTGCTCACCACCTCTTCGCTAAAAGAGCGGCCAACCGCGAGGTGGGACGGAAATTAATCGATAAGATCGAGTGGTGGGAGCAGTACACCGCTAAATTCGGCGCTTCGTGTGATGGCAACCCCTCCTCTGGTAACAAAGAGGGTGGCCTAACAACGATATTAGAGAAATCCCTCGGTGCGGCGATGAAGGGCGGATCAACAACTTTAAACGCTGTGTATGACTACGGCGAGAGTGTTGAGATGGGGAAAGGCTTCGTATTTATGGATACACCGGGGCTTGATCCAACATCGGTCACAGGAATTATGGCTGGTGGTGCTAACGTAATTGTATTCACCACTGGCCGCGGAAGCTGTTTTGGATCTAAACCAGCTCCTACCATCAAGGTGGCGACAAATACCCCGATGTATAATCGAATGATTGATGACATGGATATCAACGCTGGCTGCATCATTGATGGAACTCCGAGGTCAGAGGTGGCTAAGGAGCTCTTTGAGATGATCTTGGCCGTCGCTAGTGGAGAGAAGTCAAAGAGCGAGGCGTTCGGATACGGCGATGAGGAGTTCGCGCCTTGGGATATCGGACCAACGATGTAGACAAAAGTTTTTTTAACCATAAGAGTACAAGGATATTTATGAGCACTAATTTAAAGCGATTTGAGGGACAGACGGCTATCGTTACAGGAGGAGCTAAAGGGATCGGCAAGGCTGTAGTTGAGAGACTCGCGGCTGAGGGCGCGGCTGTAACAATTTTCGATAACGATCAGGGTGCCATGAGCGAGCTTTGCGCCGCTGGAGCGGCAAAAGGCGCGCGCATAGAAGGTCTCCGCGTTGATATCACCGACGAAGCCGCGGTTCAAAACGCGATCGGCGAGGTAGCCTCAAAGTATTCTCGATTAGATGTAATGGTAAATAGCGCTGGGATCATCGGGCCAAACGGAGTCAAGATCCACGAGGTCGCGGTGACCGATTTTAAGAAAACGATCGAGGTAAATCTAATCGGCTCCTTTCTTATGACCAAGCACTCGATACCGCACATGTTAAAGCGCGGCTACGGCAGAATTCTTTTAATAGCCTCTGTTGCCGGCAAGGAAGGTAATCCAAAGATGGTGAGCTACTCATCAAGCAAAGGTGGAGTTATCGCGCTCGCTCGCGCCGCCGCAAAAGAGTACGCTGATGCCGGAATTACAGTTAACGCCCTCTGCCCAGCCACAGTTTTAACTCCTATGGTTGAGTCGATGGATCCAAAGGTGGTTGAGTACATGAAGAGCAAGATCCCAATGGGTAGGTTTGGAACTCTTGAAGAGGTTGCCTCGGTAACCGCCTTCTATGTTTCACCAGAGGCTAGCTTCATCACGGCGCAAGCTCTCGACCATACCGGAGGAAGAGCTGTTTCGTAAACCCAAGAGCTTGAGGCCTAGCGGCCTGTATTTAAGTTACCCTAGATTCGGCAGTTAAGGAGGATGAAAATTATGAAACTCATTCGATGCGGAGAGGTAGGAAAGGAGAAACCGGGAGTACTTCTACCAGATGGAACAAAACTCGATGTCTCATCTTTTGGTTCAGACTACAACGAGGAGTTCTTCGCTTCAGATGGGATCGCACGTTTAAGTCAGTGGCTTGAGGTAAACCGATCAAAATGCCCTAGCTTTGCCCCTGACACCCGTTTTGGCCCGTGTGTTTGTCGTCCTAGTAAGATCATCTGTGTCGGCTTAAATTTTCGCGACCACGCCGCTGAATCCGGATTAGAGCTCCCGAAAGAGCCGGTAATATTCTTTAAGGCAACCACTGCTCTTATTGGACCAAACGACGATGTTACGATCCCAAAGAATTCCGAGAAAACCGACTGGGAAGTTGAGCTGGCTGTGGTGATCGGCAAGCGAGCTTCTTATGTTGAGGAGCGTGACGCTTTAAAATACATCGCCGGATACGCGCTCCATAACGACTATAGCGAGAGAGCTTTTCAGATAGAGCGCTCAGGTCAGTGGGTTAAAGGCAAGAGCTGCGATACCTTCGCCCCTCTTGGGCCAGTTATGGCAACTCAGGATGAGGTCCCAGATGTGAACAACTTGAAGATGTGGCTAACTGTAAACGGGAAGACTATGCAAAACGGCACATCCGCGGACATGGTGTTTAAGGTGCCATTCCTGGTTAGTTATATCAGCCAATTCATGACCTTACTGCCAGGAGATGTAATCAGCACAGGAACACCTGCTGGGGTTGGATTTGGATTTAAGCCGCAGATCTATCTTAAGAACGGCGACGTAGTTAAACTAGGGATAGACTACTTAGGAGAGTCTCAGCAACGACTAGTTAGCTATGGAGGCAAATAGTGTTAATCGAAAGCAGCCTTAAGGGGAGCGCTCAGGCAAGACGACAGATACCAGCACCTATATTGGAGGCTCTGGTTGAGGCTAATAGAAATGGCGTAAAAGACTTTACCGTGGCGGTTCTTGACCAACTGGCTCCGAGAGTCGAGCTAGTTCATCGTAAGGCCCGAAATGATCAGTCTCTTGAAAACGTATTCATGCCAACGATCCCTGATGCTATTCGTAGCCTCTGTTACATAGCGCCGCCAGCTTCTATCGAGAATCCGGTCGTCACAATGGCTCCTGATAAAGCAGATCACGGCACCTTTCCACCCGCGACAATACTAAACCAGTGGCGTGAATGCATAGACACCTCCTGCAACGGAAACATGTGGCATAACTGGTTAGGAGTAAATTTCGGATCAATCGCGCGAGTCGACGGATACCAGCTTATGGCCATGTCCTCGCTGATAATCAAAACCTGGGGCGAAGAGCCATACGCCAACGTGTGGCTGCATCTAAACCCCGCCGAAAGCGAGATACTCAATAACCTACCTAAGGCAGCGCCTCCTAGGCTTATCTCTTATCTCAGCCGTGCTGGGCATGGAAACGGCGTGGCTATTGTTCCCGCTAGCTTCGCTGAATTATTTACCAGCAGAGCTGAGACGATTCGCGACCAAGGAACTGTAAACCATATCGCCGCGGCAGTAGCACAACTCTGGCATCCAGATACCTACATGAAGCACCATAAAGATTCTCTACAGAGAGGATTTGGAATACATTATACAGCCCCGCATGCCTCGCGTCTGCCAGATCTTCCAAATGGTTGGGCTGACCAATCGAATCAGCAGATACTAACCAAAGACCAGATGCAGGCGGCTCTTGACCACTATCTAGTTGGCTTGATAGTTATCGCCGAAGGTGGTGGCGATTCGGTGTTGCTTATGACTAACGGCATCTCTGGGCACGATGGAGGATTTTAAATGGTTGAATCACCCCTAGCCTCGCTGGGCATCTCTAACGCCATAGACACACACATGCATCCGTGGCGCTTAGCAGACCTTCCCCCAGTCATTCAGGGCGCTAGAGAGGTCAGACCAGATCTTGCGCAGGACTACTCTCCTGAGCGGATTATCGATACAGCGAAATCAAGCGGTTTTGATGGCGTGATCTTTGTGCAAGCTCGTGACTATCACGAAGATAGCGCGGCAGAGGCGCGTTTCTTTGTATCCGCGGCTAAAGAGCACCCTCAAGTTTTAGGGTGTGTAATAGGAGTTGACCTACTAAACCCGTCCGCGACTGAGCAACTGCTAGGCTCACTGGATGGCGCCAGTGTTGTTCGCGGTGGTCGGATGATTAAGCCTGAAAACGTCGGAGTTGGGATCCTCTCGGATACGCGGGCTAAAGAGACGTGCAAGCTCCTTGGGGCATCTGGCCTAAGCATGGACCTGTTAATACGCTCCAGCAATCCGGGGCAGCTAAATGAGGCGGTAGGTCTCGTGAGCTGGCTCGCCACCAACACCAAGACCACCGTTATCGGCGATCACTTACTTAAGCCCACAGGAGTTGCTACCGGCACACCAAGCGCTGAATGGCTCTCAAGCCTTCACGAGTTAGCGAAGTGTCCAAATTTTTATTTAAAGCTTTCAGGGCTTCCCGGAGAGTTACCTGAGGGGAGCGATTTTAGGACATTTTGGCCGTTCTACGATGCGGCCTTTGAGGCTTTGGGACCGAGTAGGCTCCTATTTGGTTCTGACTATCCTGTATCGTACGGCCACCTAGCTTCAGTCAAAGCTGTCACCGATTGGTTAGTTGGTCGGGGTCTAACAGATCAAAGTACGCTTAACTCGATATTTGGCGATAATGCTCGTGTTGCTTACGGCATTAAGCAAACAAGATAAACTGCTCTTAGACTCTATAGCTGCTGGCTTTGTGTCCTTTGCGTCCTTTGTGGTTAAATTTTTTACCGCACGGGACGCAGAGTCTTACCATCACTGCCGAATTTTTTTCACCACAAAGGACCCAAAGGACACAAAGAAATAATCACGCAGGCAGCGGCGAGCCAGCCATTACAATCCCCCCCTTAACTAGCTCCTCATATAGCCCCGGATTAATCTTCCGCTCCACGGAGCGCTTTAGATCCTCAAGATGCTCAGGCGCCGCAGCTCCAATAATGACTCCAGCCACCTTCGGATGCGCTAAAACAAATTGCAGCGCTGCGGCGCGTGGAGACTCTTCGCCGTACTTCTCTACTATCGCCCACAATTTACACGCCTTGTCGTAGTTCTGATCAGATATATATCCGTAATTAAAGGTGACCGGCATGTTCAGGTCTCCCTTGTAGTACCATCTAGTAACCCCATCCTTGCCCGGACACTTGACCGCCCCGCGAGGATCTTGAGCTAACAAGCGCGAACAGAACGGCCCTGCCACACGGTATTCAAGACCTAACTTATCACACAGTTCAAACATCCCCTCACTCGCGAAGCTCTGATCGATTAATGTGTACGTTGTAGTAGATACATAACTTAAAAGGCCTGGATGTCTCTCAACTAAGGTCTTCAAAGCAGTGGTCTCCTTGCCACCATATCCGACCTGTCGCACGAACCCCGCGCGCTTTAAATCCGCGATAGCCTCTAGCCCACGATCCATCCTCTCCCAACTCATCGTAGGATCCTCATTTAACGCATCCCATGGATCGTGCAACGAGAGGCCGTCTAGATACGAGCTTCTAAGCGATTCAAGAGTTCGTAAAGTAGTCTGCATCACAGAGTCGTAATCAACTCGCCATTTGTGGGTGAATCGGCGATTAGGCTCTCCAAGCGTCCAAAAATCAGGCTGTGTCGAGTCACGTTGGTCAGTACATGGGAAGAGCGCCCTAAAGGCTTTTGACGAGATGTATAGCGAATCACGCTTTATCCCTACTGCCTCTAACGCCCTACCCAAGAAAAATTCACTAGCTCCCCAACCGTAAAGTGGAGCTGTATCAAACTTAGAGATTCCTAAATCCAGCGCGCTCATAATAATCGAAACAGCTCGCTTAAGATCGGGCTCCTTACCATCTAGAAACAAACCACCAAGATTAGCCGTTCCAAGGATTATCTTCTCAGGATCAAAGCGCATACGTTATCGCCTCAGCAAATTAGTCACTATCTTTCATCGATTAGTACAACGAACAGTCTCTTCGGGCCGTGAGCACCCAACACCAAGATCCTCTCAATATCAGCGGTTCGTGATGGACCAGTGATAATCGTCCCGTAACTCCAGCTAGGATCCGCATGAATGTTAGATAGCCATGGAGATAAGCACGGCACCAATTGGTCCGATGTCGCCACAACACAATGAACTGGAGGCAAAACAGAGAGTCGCCGCCCCCCAGCGGTTGTCGCACGCAGAACGATACTACCTGTGCGCGCTATTAACGAGTCCGCGACTGAAAACGCGCACTGCATCGATTCAACTTCCGCGTGCGAAATTCCCTCTTGATCAACTATTCGTATATTAGACTCTAAACCCGCAAGCTCAGAGTGCGTCTCAAATAGCTTATCTAAAACTGGCGCTCTCTGCCTTCCGCACTGAGTTATATTAGATTCCTTTGCCAGAGCAGCTATCTTCTCGGCCGCCAACTTATAACTAGGGACTGTATAAACTTCCCCTTTAAGCGCGGTTAGCTTTCGCGAGAACTGCTCTATCAAGGCATCGCGATTTAAAGCCGGGATATCAGAAAATATCGCCTCTGGCGTGTAGCTCGGCTTCTCTCGAGACACCTTATCCCCTCGCAACGCCCTTAAGCGATCAAGTATTATCTCTCTACTCTCCATTTTGCCTCCACCATGAGGAAAACGACCTAGCCGCCGGTTTAGGTAGCTTTCTCGCTAGCTTTGGCGCGACGGCTGAAAGAATCGAATGACCGAATCTAGCCATCCGTCCTCCAAGGTCAACCACCACCCTACTCCGCATCGTTAAAGCCCAGCCCTTTAATGCGCTCTGCCAGAACCAACTCGGAGCTGTCTCGTTCGCCTCCTGCCGATTAGTCAGCAACATGTGGGCGAGCGGGATCTTAACCGGACAAACATCGGTGCAGGCGCCACATAGACTCGACGCGAACGCCAGATGCCCCCAATCCCGCATACCCTTTAAATGCGGCGTAATAACCGCACCGATCGGTCCTGAATAAGGAGTGTTGTATGTGTGGCCACCAACGGTCTTATATACTGGGCACGCGTTAAGGCAAGCACCGCAGCGGATACAACTTAAAGCATCTCGAACTTCATCCTTACCATAGATATTAGATCTGCCGTTATCGAGCAGCATCAGGTACATCACCTCTGGCCCATCAACTTCCGCGCCTGTCTTAGGCCCACGAATAATTGAATTGTACGCCGTCATCTGCTGACCTGTTCCGCTAGTTGATAGTAGAGGCAGGAACAACTCGAGGTCCTTTACACTTGGAAGAAGCTTCTCAATTCCAGCGATCGAGAGATGCACCTTAGGACACGCCGTTGAGAGCCTAGCGTTCCCCTCATTCTCTAATATTAAGATCGCTCCCTCATCAGCTAAAAGGAAGTTAGCTCCACTGATACCGAGATCCGCTGTGATATAGACATCTCGCAGGTGTCGCCTGGCTATATCTGTTAGCTCCTCAGCATCGTTTGTCGGTTCACACCCCAAGGTCTTTTGAAATATCTCGCTAATCTCTTCCTTTGATTTATGCATAGCTGGCGTCACAATGTGATACGGCTTCTCTCCCGCCAGTTGCACTATCAATTCGCCCAGATCGCTTTCTAGTGTCTCTATATGTCGGTGTTCGAGGAATTCATTTAACTCAAGCTCCTCTGAGGTCATCGACTTGGACTTTACCACCTTCTTGACTTGGTGTTGGGCGATGATCTGCTCGATCTGCCTATGGGCATCCGCGACATCTCTAGCCCACAACACGCGAATCCCGTTCTTGAGCGCATTTTGCTCAAATTGCTCAAGTAGCTCTGGTAGATTATCTAAAACGTAACGCTTAATCTCGCCGGCTAGAGTTCGCGCCTCTTGCCAGTCTCTAAACTGACTCGCTTTTTGATTAACAACCACAGAGTCATAGCTGGCTATAACCTTAAGTAGCCTTTTACGGTGGACTTCATCAGCGGCCCTAACCTCAGATGATGCGATAAACTGAGAATGCTCTGAAGCGTTACTCATAGCGTTCCTTTATGAAACTCCCATGGCGTCAGCTAATAGCTCAACTGTATGCCTTATAGGGGTCGTTATCCCTTGGTCCTTCGCCATAACTCTTAGGTGCATAATACACCCAGGGTCATTGGAAACTATCTCGTGAGCTCCAGCATCACGACACATCTCAAGTCTGGTCTTTGCCATTCCTTGCGATATTCCCTGAAACTTCTGACAGAAAAGCCCTCCGAATCCACAGCATACAGGCTCTGGCGATGGATCAATCAGCTCAAGACCTTCAATACCCTTAAATAGCTCGCGGTACTCGGTACGTAACTCAAGCTCTCGCGCTGAGTGGCAGGAATTATGAAAAGCGACCTTCTTCTCGTACTTACCTTTAAGCTCTCCAAGCAAACCGTGCTTTGTTAAGAACTCAGACAACTCAAAAACTCGAGAGCCAAGCTCACACGCCGCCTTCTCATCACGGTCGCCGTGAAACACCTCTGGGTAGAAGCGTCGGATCATAGCCGTGCACGAACCCGATGGCAGCACCACATCGCTATTCGCGTTCTTACTCGCGCACAAAGTATTAACGACCGTTCGTGCCACGGATCGGGCTTCGGATACCTGCCCCGCGTTAAACGCCGGCTGACCGCAACAAGTCATCGCGCTATCAAATGACACCTCGAACCCAAAGTGTCGCAAAAGTTTAACAAGGGAGACTCCCATCTCTGGATAGAGCTGGTCGACTAAACATGGGGCAAAGAAAATGACCTTACGCATGGGGCGTATATTGCCTCAAAATGGGCGACTGGCCAACTCTCTACCTTAAGGGAAGGTATAAGCCGCGCCGTCAGTATCCCCCCTCTGTCCGTTCTCGCTGGCCTCTTTGTTTAAACGTTGACGGATCATTTTTGTACAAAGAGAGCGGCGAGAGAAAAGAGGGGGGCAGTATAAATGAGGTGGGGTTCCTGCCTGGCAGAACTGAGCTAAATCCCAGATTGCTACCAATACATCTCCCCTCTCAGCTACTACTTGTGGGTAATAGTAAGCCCTAAAGGAAGGCCTATTTCTGGTTAAATTTCAGCTCTATACGTCTATTTTTAGCGAAGGCCTCCTCCGTCATGCGGTTCTCAATTGGCTGGTGTTCCCCATATCCGGTTGCGGATAGACGCGACGCCGGGATGCCCGACTCTTGAAGGAATTTGACAACTGAAAGAGCACGAGCGGTAGATAACTCCCAGTTAGATGGAAACTGCGGCGTGCTTATAGGTCGCTTATCGGTGTGACCAATCACCGTAAGGATCCAATTAACCTCTTTGGGGATTGATTGAGCAACCTGCTTCAAGGTCTCAGCCATCTTAGCCAGCTCCTGCTTGCCGCCCTCCTCTAGCTGGGCCGAAGCTGACGGGAAGAGAACCTCAGACTGAAACACAAAGCGATCTCCGACGACACGGATCTCAGGTCGATTGCTAAGGGCTTTCTTCAACTTACCGAAGAAATCGGATCTGTAATCCGCCAACTCCTCAACTTTCTTAAGCATCGCTTTCTTGAGTTTCTGATCGAGATCTTTAATCTGTTTATCCTTATCCAGGAGTGTGCTCTTAGTAGAGGTAAGATCTGCTGTAAGAAGAGCTAGATGTTTATTTAGCTCCTCTACCTGCTTAGCCAAGGTTGAAAGCTGTAGATTCAGCGAATCAACTTGCCCCTTGGCTTTATTTAATTCACCTGCCGCCGCGTCGCGATCTGCCTGATACGCCATTGCGAGCTTCTCTTTTTCGGCCACCGTTGTCTTAAGAAGATTTAGCTCCAGCAACCCCCGTTGATAATTCGCCTCTAGCTCCGCGTTTTTCGCCTTAAGAGATTTAGTCGTATTCTGCTCTAGATTTAATGAATCTGTCAGCGCGCGTAGCCTTACAGCCAACTCGTCTAACGCGACATCCTTCGTATTTAACGCATTCCCAAGATAAAACTGCGCCGCCACCATCACCATCAACACGAGCGCAATTAGCATCAACATCGATGATAGGGCATCAACGTACCCTGGCCAAACATCAAAATCGCGGCGCTTAACTCTACGAGACGCGTAGCTCATCTTATAAACCCTCGCTGTTTGGCGCGATAACCTCAGTTTCACGAGCTGTCGACCTGCCAGGGACCCCAGGTCCAGCTAATAGACGCGCTATAACTCGAAGCTCACCACGAAGCTCCTCTGTTTGCATATCCGCTGATACAGCCATTTGCCGCGGAAGATCCTTAATACTCAAATCGATACTTCTTGCGTGCTGCTCAAGGGCTCCTACCGCCGGGCCATTAAGCAAGGTCGACAATCTCTCAACCACTGGAGCGGCGTCTTGCTGGAACGAAACCATCTTCTGTAAGAACGTTGCTTGAGACTTAAGATGAGCGTCGAGAGCAACTAAGATCTCTTGCAAAGTGCGGGCATTACTCTGCTCGGATTGCCTCACTTCAGCTTGTTGACGCAGAGTTTTGTGAAGACGCTCTAACTGCTCAGTCAGACTGTGCACTACAGCATCCTGATAGCCACCACCGGTGTTGTTCACAGGAAACTTGATACCAGAGAAGTCATCAAACCCACCAGTCATTCCGTCTTTTGATCCCAAGATCTCCTCAAGCTCGGCACAGAATAGGTTCTGCGCTCTTCCTGCCTGCAGATCCATAAAGCCAAGTATTAGTGAACTAGCTAATCCGAAAAGAGAGGCACTAAACGAGATCCCCATTCCCACCAGAGGTTTCTGTAGACCCTCTTTAAAATCATTAAAAACCGCCGTAATATCGCCATTTCCTAGATTCAATCCGCCGATTACAGCGCCGATACCACCAACTGTTTGAAGCAATCCCCAAAAAGTTCCTAGTAGTCCCAGAAGGATCAGTACATTCATCAGATAGCGTGAGACATCACGCCCATCGTCTAATCGAACAAACACTCCATCGATCATCGCCTTGAGAGATAACGTACTGCAGCTCCCCTGCGGACCCTTACTTCCGATAAGCGGAGTTAGCGGGACAAGAAGAAATGGAACCGGATCCTTAACGTCAGTAGTCTTTAGCCGCTCCGACATCCAGCGTGCGGAGTAATCGATCCTGAGCATCTGCCTAATTGCGGCAGCGATACCGATACAGAGGATACCTAGAATTAATCCGTTAAAGAACGGATTAGACTCAAATGCCCGCTGCAATCCCGCGAGGAGCAGCACACCAGATACCGCCACAGCGAGGGCGAAACCGATTACAGTATAAATAGCTAACTTTGGACGGGTCATACCAAGCTCTAAAAAAACGTATAATCAATTAACGGCCGCCCCTCTTCCTTGTTAAGGGGGCCCAGTCTTTAAGATGCCGGATCGCTGCGGATTGTTTTCAAAGATTAGGGCGCTGCGGTTATTTTTCACTGCAGAGGGCGGAGAGGAGACCGAGAATAGGCCATTTTATGGGGCAATTATGGGGTTTTCTCTCGGTCCGCTGCGTCCTCTGGGGGTAAAAGTATTTTATTAATCATCTCAGCAGCTTACCAAACACACCACGGCACTTTGTTAGAATCAGAGATCGGGAGTCGCCATTTTCTCTCAAAGAGCGATTTCTCTTCTGACCTGTATTAATCTAACCTCTTGAGCGGTTTACACAATCTGAAGGTAGACAAGTATGACCATACCTAAACGTCCAAACCCGCAGCTCTATCATGGCTGGAAAAAGCCTGCCGAAATCCTCGCGGCTTTTATTCCTGAGTACTCGAATAAGCGCGTCGGAATACTCGATCTTGACCAGGAGGCGAGAGATATCTACGGCCTTGAGACCAGCCAGAGCATGGATCCTCGGTCGCTGGCGGATGCGAAGTTGTGTTCGAAGTTCGTAGAGGAGGTTCATACGAGGCATGGATTAGACGCCTCATTTGGTGGGTATCTTGAAGATCGAGGATTTCTTTGGCAGGGGACCTATTTGGGAGGGACAGATCGTGCTTTGCACTTAGGGATAGATTTTAACGTTTGCGCTGGGTGCACAGTCGTCGCTCCTTTCGATGGGGTCGTTGCCGTTGTTGATGATGATACGCCAGAGCCGTTTGGCTGGGGGCCCAGAGTCTTTGTGGAGCGTTACGAGCAGGAATCAAACGGTGAGAAGATGCGTTTCGTGTATATCTTCGCGCATCTTGAGGCCATAAAGGTTGTACCGGGGGAGTGTATCAAGGCTGGTCAAAGGATTGGTTCAATTGGGACGCCTCCAAATAATGGAAATTGGTATCCGCACCTTCATCTCCAAAAGGTTCAGGGTTCTGTATTCGACCGGTATCTGTCGTCTGATATTTGGAAGCTAGACGGATACGGTGACAGGTCTGAAGCTGATATTCTTGAGCAAGAATTTCCGTGTCCTCTATCATTTTGTGAATGATTGAGTGGAAGTCCCTGGTACAGGGTTACTTCTAAGCAAGCGAGCGCACCCGCCTCCCTTTTTCAAACCAATTCCAGATACAGCTTGACCTCGCTCGGAGATCCGGGGGAAAATTCCGAGTATGGTCAGAAGACTTCTCAACCTATCGACTTCACAGAGTTTCTTTCTATTTGGTGCTCGTGGTACGGGCAAAACTAGCCTGGTAAAGAGTCATTTCGAGGTCAATCAGCGACCTCAGGAGGTCTTATACCCTAGCTGTTTCTCTCAGAGACCGCGCGCTGTAGCTAACTGACATTACTCCGGCCTCGCGGTCTCTGAGAAAAACGGCCTTGGCGTTTTTGAACTTCTTCCATGCTTACCTCCTCGTTTTCGGTAACATTTATTTTTAGCCATATCACCCAAATTTGCCCACTATCTAAGTTTCTATTACAGTCTCCCTACTTATTAACTTAAACGAGCCTAGCAAATGGCCAAACTCTATTTCCGGTACGGTACAGTTGGAAGCGCCAAGACATTAAACCTACTCGCTGTTGCTCACTCTTATGAGCAGCAGAGCAAACGCGTACTGGTTATCAAGCCCGCTCTCGATGATCGTTTCGGCGAAACCACAGTGAAATCTCGCGCAGGACTGGAGCGCGACGCGGACCTTTTAGTCAATCAAGACTCAAAGATTGATCCAAAGATGCTCGCTGAGATCCATTGCGTTTTAGTCGATGAAGCCCAGTTTTTAAGCTCTTCGCTGATAGAACAGCTAAGACGATTCGCTATTGAATTAGATATCCCTGTCATCTGCTACGGACTCAGACAGGACTTCAGAACCAAGCTATTCGAGGGCGCTCAGAGGCTCTTTGAGTTGGCCGATGAGATCTCAGAGATAAAAACAACCTGCTATTTCTGTAACCGACGCGCCCTGTTTAATCTGAAACTTGCTGGCGGGAAGCCCACCCTTGAGGGCCCATCAATCGAGCTGGGAGCTGAAGAGCGATATCTACCCGCATGTGCCGCATGTTATGCCCAGAAGCTAGGCTAGCGCAAACACAATATCATCTAGCAAAACACGGGAAGTTTGGTGTTTTTTGATGAGAGAACGCATCTCACTAGCGAAGCTTCGAGTATCACTGCCTAAGCCTTAGTTATCCTTTCACTTAAGGCTGTTACAGTTTATACTCCCGACGTTCGATCACTAGATTACTAAATCCGAGGAGTTACCAAGAAATGAAAGTCGAGATGTTAATGCCCCAGATGGGAGAGTCGATCGCTGAAGCCACAGTCTCAAAGTGGCGCAAGAAGGTAGGCGACACCGTCCAGAAGGACGAGGTAATACTTGAGATCTCTACGGACAAGGTTGATTCAGAGATCCCTGCCCCGGCCGCCGGCGTAATAACCGAGATCCTCTTCTCTGAGGGTGATGTAGTTCCAGTTAAAACAAAGATAGCCATAATCGACACAGAGGGTTCAGCAGCAGCTCCTACTCCGAAAGCTGCGACTGCTGCTCCTGTTTCAAAGGGAAGCGCCGCACTCCAGCTCGCTCCGGAACCAGCAGCAGAGACAGCTCAAGAATCGCACGATGATAACGGCAGATACTATTCGCCACTGGTGAAAAGCTTAGCCGAGAAGCATGGTGTTTCGCTGGCTGAGTTAAACAACGTAACAGGCTCTGGCCAAGGTGGTCGGGTAACTAAAGAAGATTTTCTTAAATATGTAGAGACTCGCTCAGCTAAGCCAGCCGCGGTTGAGAGACCTAGCGCACCAGCTCCAAGCACACCAGCGCCAAGCGCCAAGCCAGCGGTGTCAGCTCCCGCGCCATCAATCGGAGATTGGGGTAGCGATGGAAGTAAGGTTGTTGTGATGGATGCGATGCGTCAAGCGATCGCTGATCACATGGTGAGATCTAAGCACACATCACCTCACGTTTATTCGATACAGGAAGTGGACGTAACAAACATCGCCAATTGGCGCGCAAAGAACAAATCAGCCTTTGAAAAGAGCGAGGGATTTGGACTTAGCTTCACACCGTTTTTCTTAGAGGCTACTGTTAAGGCGTTAGAGGCTTTCCCTTACGTTAACGCCTCTGTTGATGGGAAGAAGATAATCCTCAAGAAACATGTAAACCTAGGCTGCGCTGTAGCGCTTGGCAACACGGGGCTAATCGTTCCAGTTATCAAGAAAGCCGAGGAGAAGAATCTTGTTGGTATCGCCAGATCGTTAAACGATCTCGCCCTTCGCGCTCGCAACAAGAAGCTGGTTCCAGATGATGTTGCCGGAGGAACCTTTACAGTTACCAATCCTGGAGTCTTTGGAACGATTATCGGAACTCCGATCATCAACCAACCTCAGGTCGCTATCCTCTGTCTTGGAGCGATCAAGAAGCGCCCTGTAGTAATTGATGACATGATTGCGATCCGACAGATCTGCTATCTGACCCTATCTTACGATCACCGTATCGTAGACGGCTCTCTTGGTGGACAGTTCCTAGCGTTTATTAGGGACTACCTTGAGAACTGGGATATGGAGAGGACTCTCTAGCTTATACAATGCGTGTTATAGGCGGAACAGCAAAGGGTCGACCTTTAAAGGCCGTGCCTGGTGATTCAACTCGCCCGATATTGGATCGAGTAAAGACCCCACTCTTTGATATTTTGCGTCCGACACTTCAGGGGATCGCAATGCTAGATCTCTTTGGAGGGACGGGCGCGGTTGGTATCGAGGCCCTAAGCCAGGGAGCAGGCCACTGCGTCTTCCTAGACACGAACGCGCGTGCTGTTGCTACCATAAAAGATAACCTAACAACATGCGGGTTAACGGATCGTGCTGAGGTGCGCCACACTGACGCGTTTATCTACCTAAAACACACTCAAAAGAGCTTTGACCTGATCTTTGTAGCGCCTCCACAGTATAAAGGGATCTGGGTTGAGGCTATGCGCTCTATTGCCGAACGTCCGCATCTAGTCGCAGAAGGTGGCCAGATTATCGTTCAGATCGATCCAAAGGAATACGAGGAACTGGATCTAGGGACTCTGAAAGAAACGGCGCAGAGAAAATACGGCAACACGATCCTTATGTTTTTTGAGCCAGTATCAGCGGCTCTCTAACTGCCGAACTCTAAATGTCATGTCCTTCACGACATCACCAGGCGGAAGGAACTTCGCGAGCGACTCAAGCAGAACCGGCTTAATCATCGTTAACTCCTGCGCCCAGACCGGATGCATCACGTTAACTATAAGCTGCTTATTAATTATACATTCAGGCTTACTTACCTCAGCCAAACGCTCGCCTACTATCTCATGCCAGCGCAGAATAAATCCGTAGCGCTCGACTTTTTTATCAAGGCCTCGATGCGACAGAACCTTTGATAGAATAGATTTCACTTTGGTGAGATCTGAAGCGCCACCTACCCTGCGACGCCGCTGGGCGTAATTAACATAGGAAGACTTTGTAGATTGAGAGTCAGAGGCCGCGCTCTTTGTCGCTGTACCTTGGCTCTGCTCGATGCCACCTACTTTAGCGGGCTTTTCCATTAGCGCCCTCTCCTGAAGCAGCCTCTTGCGGTACCGCACCACGTGAATCCTGCTTCTCAAATATAACAACCATCTCCCCAGGGCGTGCCATACCCAGCTCGCTGCGAGCTGCCTTCTCAACTGTTCTAGGGTCTGACTGCAAACCACTCACCTCTCTCTTCAGCGCCTGAACAGTGTCAGAGAGCTTGGTGTTAGTACGCTCTTGCTGCTCCAGGTTGCGATTTAAAGTTGCCAGCTTACCGAAGCCATCATCTGAGAGAAAAGAGAACGCGGCCAGCGCTAAGGCGCCCAAAAGGATAAAGAGTGTGGCTGTAGATCGCATAACGCCTAGAATAGCCCCAAAAAAGCCTACTGACCAGACTGGATATCTCCAAGGGCGGCAAATTACCCCTTACCCGTATCCACCGCGAACCTGGCGGCATCTGTCTTTAAGGGTCGGTTTTAGAACTCATGTCTTTGACTATTCACCCTCTCCAGGCTATCTATCGACCCTCTGATTACTGCCGAATAGGCCCCGATCACTATGCCAAGATCAAATCAAGAAGCGCATCTCGATAAGCAGAGTAAGATGCGGGAAGGGATGCTAAAGCTACCACAAGCTAAGGCAGCCGCTCAGGACCTTCTGAATGAGTTACGCGCTAATGGCAACGCTATATCGGTTAGAAAACTCCGACAAATAATAAAATTCTCTCCAGTAGTCGTAAGACCTAACGGGAAACGCAAAACTATATCATCTAGCAGCATACGCCTCACTGAGGAGAAAGCAATTTCTCTTCTTAAGCGCAATCTTCCAAAGGTACTTAAGTGGAAACCGGTCGCAGAATTAGCCAAGGAACTAGGAGTACACCGCAACAATGTTGAGCAGCTAGTAAAATCAAAGGGCAAGCAAGAGATGCTCATGCTTGCCGCGGATCACAAACTCTACATCTCCCCCAAGGGCGCCAAGCTAGTAAAGGAAGAGGTGCGAGAACGTAAAAAGGTTGAGTCATTTACACTGCTCACTGACGTGGCTAAGGATCTTGAGATCGCGCCAAACCTGGCCCAATCATTCTTCCTCACTCGCAAGATTCCGCTAGGGAAGGACATACATGGAAGAGTTAGACTTTCGCCCGAGCAGATTGAGGATCTCTCGCGCTGGCGCTACATAACGAAAAATTGGCGCGAAGGCCGTCCGATCAAGGTAGATGGGACTACGTACTTGTCGATCTCAAGGCTAGCGGAGGAGAAGGCCGCTCTCCTTGAAGTTCCAGGAACAAAAAGGCACAGAATATGCATTCTCCGAGAGAAATACGCCCTTCAAGCGCACCGAAAGGAGAGCGCTCTCCCCTACCATGATAAGCTCTCTCAGTATGTTTCTGAAGAAATCGGCAACGCGAATGTACAAAGGCTCTCTATCGCGGACGCCTCTAAACTGATCGGGGTCAGCACCTCAACGATAAAGAAGTGGCGCTCGGATAACCCGAAACTTTGCGGCCCCGTGCAGTATTTCGGTAAGAGAGCTGGTGTGGATATAGAGCCCTTCTTAGTCTTCGCTCGAGATAAATTCCTTAATGAGACCCATTTGGTTAAAAGAGGCCAAGCTGCGGCAGCGATTTTAGCGCTTCCACTTCAGGCTGCCGCGCTTAAAATAGGCATACCTTATAAGGACCTCGTAAGCCGCCTTGGCACCTCTCCAGATACAGAGAAAGCCCTTATGAGCAAGCGGGGCATGATTGAGAGCGTCGAGTTTAAGAAACTAGATACTCTCTTCTTTACCGAAAAACGCCCACTGAGCCTCTATCCATCGGTACAGCAGGCTATTTATTTTCTGCACGAAGTTGTAGGTGCTACCTGCATAATAGTACCACCTCCGACCCTCTGCGCGGCAGTACAGGCGGCGGCTCTCGCCAGAGGAAAATCCCCGGAGATAATCTATCATGAGATGGTGTCGTTATTTAAATTAGCGGATGTGTGGCCACAGACTTACTCGGACCTAAAGACCAAGGGATCAAGGTCCAGACAGTTACCATTGTTCACGCTGACATACCTCGTCGCGATAGCTGAACCACAGAGGTATATTTTCTCGATTGCAGATGCAACAATGTCGTCCCGGCCTATGATGAGGGATATCGTAATTAACCCGAGACAACTCGATTTTGGTTTTGTAACAAGGATAGATACGAACTCCGACGGACGAGATATATACAAAGTCAAATGGATGTGCGAGGCCGCAAGCAAACGACGGGGTCGTCGGTAGTCAACTCCTCACCGATTGCCCAAATTACCCAAAATAAGTAGGCTTTTTCCGTTGGTACAGTTTAATAGGACCCAATACTTTGACAACGGCCCCATCCCAAGTCTCACTAAAGTTCAAGCTACTGATGGCTTTGGGTGGTTCTTTATTCGCGCTAGTGACCAGCGTTATAGCGCTACAGTTTGTTTCGCTCGCCCCAAAGGGAACCGAATTTGACTCCATCGCGGACCTTCGACGTGCCATGACCTCTCCGGAGAGTGACACATCTTCCGCAAAAACGAATTCAAGCGAGAACACGCCATCGCTCCGCGCTATAATCCACCCGCACCCTAGCGACTCGATTCTCTATACATTAAGACCAAATCTTGATCTTACTTTTATGCGCGCGCGCGTAGTCACCAATTCCTGCGGAATGCGTTCACCAGAGCGCCCAGTAGCAAAACCCGCTGGAGTGTATCGCATAGCGCTACTGGGGGATTCTTTCGCTTTTGGCTGGGGTGTTGATCAGAAAGACACATTCGCTCAAAAGCTAGAAGACTCGTTAAATAAGACTTCTGATGGCACTCGCAAATTTGAGGTACTCAACTTCGGAGTCCCTGGATACTCAACTTTTCAGGAAGTCGCCCTCTTTGAGGAGATGGCCGTAGATTTTGAGCCAGACGCGGTGCTGGTATATTTTGTACAGAACGATTTCGGCATGCCTTTCTTTATACGCGATGTCTCTGGCGGGGGCGGGCTCTTCTCATCAGTTAAATTCCTGCAGATGGGCAAACGGTTACTAGCCCCTGACGATCTAAATAAGCAGATATCCGAAGTTGGTCTCGACCCGAACAGAGCTCTCGATAAGTTAGCGAAATTAACATCTGAGCGCGGAATAAAGATGTTTGTCACGATCAACCCAAGAAAATCGTGGCGAGGCGATTTATCCCGACTGAAGTCGATTAAGAATAGACCTGGGGTAGAGGTTATTCCCCTACGAGACGGGCTGCTCGAGTATATTACCCGAAATAATATCTCCGAGGAGTCGCTGACCCTGTCGTTTGATCCGCACCCGAGTGAGATACGGCATAAAATATTAGGGTCGCTGCTTGCGCCTTATTTTGTTGATGCGGCGGGACAACTTCGCGAATAAATAGGCAGAGAGCTGAATTCCTACTGCCTTAACTGAAAACTACTAATAGGGACTCTAAGCGGCAAGACAAAGCTATTAGCTACAACCTTAAGGAAGCTAAGCCGGCCGCTCTTTGACTTACTCTAATCTACTGGATAGGATCGTTTTGATTACTGAGGTCATATCTATAGGGCTTCGCAGCCTACCCCTCTAACCTCGTAAAATATCGATATTTTTTATAAACACTTGCCCGAGGAGCGAAAATAAAATAGGCTCGACCATGCGAAGGAGCGCAAAGTCTATGAGCACGATAGA
>Ga0214921_10001027_pt1 | contig 48786 bp, 41 predicted proteins | sample LL1505_MetaG_FD_177992 | JGI IMG/M metagenome (GOLD analysis project Ga0214921, IMG submission 177992) | Freshwater microbial communities from Lake Lanier, Atlanta, Georgia, United States - LL-1505 | ecosystem: Environmental > Aquatic > Freshwater > Lake | place: USA: Georgia | collected... | reverse complement strand
GCCCGGCACGGTCATCCAATCGACCTACAAGAACGGCACCTATGCGATGCTCTCGGGCACCTCGATGGCGGCGCCGCAGGTGACCGGCGTCGTGGCCCTGCTGGCGGCCGCGAAGCCCGGGATCACCGTGGCGGAAGTTCGCACCGCGATCCTCGGCACGGCGACGCCGCTGGTGTCCCTCGCCGGCAAGGTGGCGACCGGCCGCCTCAATGCCTTCGCGGCCCTGGGATCGCTGGGCGTCGCGCCGCAGACGCCGCCCGCTCCGGTCGCACCGCCCCCCGCGATCGTCGTCCAGCCGGCCAGCGCGGTGGCCGACGTGAGCGTCCAGGCGCTCGTGGACGTGCGCAGCGGCGGCTCCGTCGGGCTCTACGCCCGGCACGATCCCACCAGCGGCGCGATGGTGATGGCCGAGTTGCTGCGGATGGGGGGACGGTTCCGAGCGCGGATTCTGGTGTCCGACGGTGAAGGCTGGCGGGTGCAGGCGGGCCGCTGGGTCGCGGGTGGCCGAGGGGTCGTGCGGTTCGACGCGGTCGGCGGCAGCCTGCGGATGTGGTTTCAGGGCAGGCTCGTGCTCGCCGCGCGGTCGACCTCGCTGCTGGCAGCCGGAGAGAGCGGCCTGCGGGTGTCGGGCGCGCACCCTCGGGTGGCCAACTTCGTGGCGGCACCGTTGGGGTGAACTCCCAACCCTGACCGCGGGCGAGTGTCCATCGACCCGGCGGCACGTCGGAAACCTGCGCCGGAAAAATCTGCTTGCGTTACCCAAACTGCCCAAATACAATCCGCCACGTTCCCCGGAGGTGACGGCCGCCCAAGGCCTCATTGCCGGGGAAAAACAACCTGAAAACACGTTCCAACGAACGGAAGACGTGACGAGGGGCAAACCGGCACCGCCGGGAGGTCCGTCGCAGCGTAAGCCGGCGCGAGAGGAAGCCCGAGGGCGATCTCTCACGCCGGCTTTTTTTTTGGCCGTTCGGGACGCGCGTCCACCGAACAGCCCTTTGTCCGTGCCCGGTCCAGCCCCTTTCCGACGGCGGTTTTCCCGATGACAGTTCAGGCTTTCCGCACCGACCCGTGGCTGGCGGATCCCCTTCCGCTCAGGCCGTCAGCGAGTCGCCCACCGTCGCTCCGACTGGCCGCCGCCGATGCGGCCGACGGCTGGCTGGCGCGGCAGGTCGCGCGGGCCGCCGGGGCGTTCGAGCACGGCCTCCTCGGCCGGGCGCCGACCAGCGTCACGGTCGTGGGCACGGGCGCGTGGATGGTGGTGTATCTCCACGAGCCGTTCTCGGCGCTCGAGCGGCAACTCGCGGCGGCCGACGAAGCCGGAGCCCGCCGGGTGTGCGAGTTTCATCAAGGGCTCTTCAGCCGCACCGCGGAGGCGCTCTGCGAGCACGTCCGGCTGGCGACGGGCGTCGGGCTGGCGGCGGCGATCGCCCACGTCGACACCGTGACCGGCAGCGTGCTCAAGACGCTGGCCACGACCGCGGCGGTCGACCTGTTTCTGCTCGGCACGGGGGTGCCCGCCCTGGGCGTGCCGGTCAACGAGCATCGGCGGGCGATCGTGCCGCATGCGGCTGACGAGGCGTCGCCGGGCCACGCGCTCAACGAGGCATCGAGCCACGAACTTGGACCGAGTCGGGCGGCCGGCATTGGAGCCGGACGCCCCTGACTTTTTCCCGGAGGGATCCGCAACCATGAGGAAGGTGACCCATGTTGGTGCTGACGAGGAAGAACCGCGAAAGCGTCGTGATCGGCCAGCCCGGCGAGATGCGAATCGCGCTGGAGATCACGATCCTGGAGATCGAAGGGGGCCGGGTGCGGATCGGCTTCGAGGCCGACACCAAGCTGCCGATTCATCGCCGTGAGGTCTGGGACCGAATCTGCAACGGGCAGGGCAACGGCCAGGGCAACGGTAACGGGAACGGGAACGGGAACGGCGACGGCGCCGGGAACGGCGACGGCAATGGCAAGGCCGACGGTCAGCCGTTGGCCGCCGCGCTGGCACGGATGGAGGGTCGGCGCCAGGCCGGCGGCTGAAGCACCACGGGAAGCCACCATGAAATCCCAGGGCGAGATCGAGGCCGCCGTCTGCGACGGCATCTCCAGGTTTCAGCAAGACTTCATCGGCCGCGGGCCGCGGGACATCCACGCGCACCTGATCGGCACCCTGCTCGTCGTGCGGCTTCAAGGAGTGCTCACCCCGGCCGAGCGGCAGCTGGTGTCTCCGCGGCCCGGTCACAATGGAAACGGTGGCCCGGAGCTGGGAACTGGTGACGGCAACGGCCACGGCCACGGCGGCGACCATGGCAACGGGCGAGCGCTCCTCAAGCAGGTTCGCTCCCACATGGTCGCCACCGGGCGGCCGCGGCTGGAGGAGATCGTGCGCGTGGCGACGGGCGTGGGGATGGTGAGCGTGCACCACGACATCTCGACGATCACCGGCGAGGAGGTGCTCGTGTTCTCGCTCGCCGATCCCCCCGCCTGCCGGCCGAAGAAGGCCGGGAAATGAGCCCGCGATGCCAGGGCGGGGTCGCGACGAACCGCGGCCCCGCCCCGGTCGCTCGCGGCTTCAGCGAAGCCCGCCCGCCATCCCGCGCACGCCGCCGGCGGCGGCCTTGCGGGCCCCCTGGAGCATGCCCACCACGGCCGTGGCCCGCGGCGAGAGGATCGTCAGGCCATACATCCGCCGCGCCTGCGGCGAGAGCGACCGGACCTGCAGCAGGCCGGCGATCGGGCTGATCCGCGGCGAGAGCACGCCGAGGGCGGCGAGCCGGCCGGCCTGCGACCCCAAGCCGCCGAGTTGGAAGATCGAGACGGCATTGCTCAGCCGCGGGGCGATCAGCCCCAGCGGGCTGGCCGTGGGCAGGCCCGGCATCGTCGGGACGAGCGACTTGTTGAGCCGGGCGAGCAGCCCCTGCTGGGCATGGCATTCCTGAGCGGAGGCGAACAGGCCGAGGGCGACGAGGGCGGGGAGCACGAGCAAACGGACGCGATGCATGGCGAAGGTTCCTGGAGGGTGAAAAAGGGAGCAGACGGCGCTGCAGGCCGTCTCTCGAAAGCCGTGGTCGGCCTCCGGAACCGACGCTAGTTCTCACTCCTGGCGGTTCAACCCTCAGCCGGCGACATGGTGGCCCTGCGCCACCGCCGCGCGGCGGGTGGAGACGATTCTGCGGGTGGTGCCGGGGCCGATCGGAGCCGGTGAACCTGGTCTGTGGTAGCCTCCCGAGGCGTCCCGAATTCGCCGGGGCCGGGTCCCGCTGCACCCCCCCCATGGCCATTCCCGCCACGCCCACCGCCCGCGGCACGACCGTGCTGCTCGTCGACGACCAGCCGATCATCGGCGAGGCCGTGCGGCGGATGCTCGCCGCCGAGGCGGGGCTCGCGTTCCACTACTGCAAGGACGCGACCGCGGCCGTGGAGAAGGCCGCCGAGGTGGGGCCGACCGTGATCCTCCAGGACCTCGTGATGCCGGAGCTCGACGGCCTCGAGCTGGTGCGGCGGTATCGGGCCGACGAGCGGCTGCGGGACGTGCCGGTGATCGTGCTCTCCACCAAGGAGGATCCGGCCGTGAAGGCCGAGGCCTTCGCGGTGGGGGCCAACGACTACGTCGTGAAAGTTCCCGACCGGCTCGAAATGGTCGCCCGCGTGCGGTATCACTCCCGCGGCTTCACGGCCCTGCTCGAACGGAACGAGGCCTTCACGGCACTGCAGAAGAGCCAGCAGGTGTTGGCCAACGACCTGGCCACCGCGGCCCACTACGTCCGGTCGATCCTGCCGCCGCCGGTCGGGGAGGGGGCGATCCGGGCCGACTGGCGGTTCGTTCCTTCGGCCTCGCTCGGGGGCGACGCGTTCGGCTACCACGATCTCGACCCCGAACACTTCGCGGTCTATCTGCTCGACGTGTGCGGCCACGGGGTGGGGGCGGCGCTGCTTTCGGTGTCGGCCCTCAACGCGATCCGCAGCGAGGCCCTGCCCCAGACCGACTTCCATGACCCGGCGGCGGTGCTCGCGGCGCTCAATCGGGCGTTTCCCATGGAGCGGCACAACGACATGTTCTTCACGGCGTGGTACGGCGTGTTCGACCGGGCCGGCCGGCGGTTGCGGTGGGCCGGAGGAGGCCACCCGCCGGCCCTGCTGGTCGCGGCCGATGGCGGCCGGCGCCTGCTCGAGTCCGACGGCCCGCTGATCGGGGCGGTCGAGGGGCTCGAGTTCCCGGCCGGCGAGGTGGCGGTGCCCGAGGAATCCCGCCTGTTCGTCTACAGCGACGGCGCCTTCGAGATCAGCCGGGCGGACGGGTCGATGTGGCCGTTTCCGGAGTTCGTCGCGGCGTTGGCCGGCGACGCGACCGGGGCGGGGTCGCCGATCGACGCCCTCCTCGGACGGATTCGGGAGCTGTCGGGGCGACCTGATTTCCAGGACGATTTTTCGATGCTGGAGCTGGTTTTTTGCTGAGGAGAGCCGGGGTGGGGCCTGGGGCGGCGAGCTGCGATCGGTGCCGTCCGGCGGAAAAAGGGCTGGAAAAATGAGCTGGCTTGCATGGGAAATGCGAATCCGTACACTTCGGTGTTTCGCGGTTTTGACCGGCCGCTAGCGTAGCTCAACTGGCAGAGCAGCTGATTTGTAATCAGCAGGTTGCGGGTTCAACTCCCGCCGCTAGCTCAGCGCGGCGACCGCCCCCGGTGTCGGGTGGCGGCGCCGGAGTGTCCGGAGTTGGCCGCGGCCCGTCGCCCGCGAACCGTCGCCGGCCCCACTGGAGACACACGCACACACCGGATCCACACCACGCGGGGAGTTACCCAAGCGGCCAACGGGGTCAGACTGTAAATCTGATGGCTTATGCCTTCGCAGGTTCGAATCCTGCACTCCCCAGTGACAGTCCGTTCGGCGATCCCCTGCCGCACCCGCCCGCCCCCGGGCGACAACGGCTCTTCGCCGCTCGGCCCTGCGGGTGTAGCTCAATGGTAGAGCAATAGCCTTCCAAGCTAAAGACGAGGGTTCGATTCCCTCTACCCGCTTCGCGAGACCCAATCCCACCAGCCCATGAAAACATTCCCGTCCACGTCGCTGCTGTAGCTCAGTTGGTAGAGCACGTCCTTGGTAAGGACGAGGTCAAGGGTTCAAGTCCCTTCAGCAGCTCTTCCCGAGCCACCGCGGCGCGGGGTGCGAGATCACGATCCCGCCGCCCGATGGGCGGCATCACGTTCCACGAGTCACCGTTCGGTTTTTTACTCCCGAGGAGAAAGCAGGAGAGAGCATGGCAAAGGACACGTTCACCCGGACCAAGCCGCACGTCAACGTCGGCACGATCGGGCACATCGACCACGGCAAGACGACCCTGACCGGGGCCCTCGTCGCGGTTCAAGCTGCCAAGAATCTCGCCGTGGCCAAGAGCTACGCCGACATCGCCAAGGGAGGCACCGTCCGCGACGAGACGAAGACGGTGACCATCGCCGTCAGTCACGTCGAGTACGAGACCGACAAGCGGCACTACGCCCACATCGACTGCCCGGGCCACGCCGACTTCATCAAGAACATGATCACCGGCGCCGCCCAGATGGACGGCGCGATCCTGGTGGTCAGTGCCGCCGACGGCCCGATGCCGCAGACCCGGGAGCACATCCTCCTGGCGAAGCAGGTCGGCGTGCCGGCGCTGGTCGTGTTTCTCAACAAGGTGGACCTCGTCGACGACCCCGAACTCCTCGACCTCGTCGAGATGGAGATTCGGGAACTGCTGACGAAGTACGGCTTCCCCGGCGACGACGTGCCGATCATCCGCGGTGCCGGCAAGCCGGCCTACGACAGCCCGAGTGACCCGGCGGCCAACAAGTGCATCGCCGATCTGCTCGACGCCGTCGATAGCTACATCCCGGAGCCGGTCCGTGAGCTCGACAAGCCGTTCCTGATGGCGATCGAGGACGTGTTCTCGATCGAAGGCCGCGGCACCGTGGCCACGGGCCGGATCGAGCGGGGTCTGGTGAAGGTCGGCGACGAAGTCGAGATCATCGGCCTCAAGGAGAAGGCCGAGAAGACGACCGTCACCGGCGTCGAGATGTTCAAGAAGGTGCTCGACAGTGGACAGGCGGGCGACAACGTCGGCTGCCTGCTTCGCGGCGTGGCCCGCGAGGGCATCGAGCGCGGTCAGGTGCTCGCCAAGCCGGGCTCGATCAAGCCCCACAAGAAGTTCGAGTGCGAGGTCTACATCCTGTCGAAGGAGGAAGGTGGCCGCCACACGCCGTTCGTGACGGGGTACCGGCCGCAGTTCTACTTCCGCACGACCGACGTGACCGGCAACACCAAGTTGCTCGGCGGCGTGGAGATGGTGCTCCCGGGCGACAACGTCAAGATGGAGGTCGAGCTGATGGTGCCGATCGCCATGGACGACGGCGTCCGGTTCGCCATCCGCGAGGGCGGCAAGACGGTGGGTTCGGGGGTCGTGACCAAGATCCTCGAGTGAGACGGGTCGCACGGGCGGCCGCCCGCGGAGGTGCTTCGAACGTGAGGTAACATTTGGATGCGGCGGTCCCGGCAGGTGCCGGGCCGCCGCCCACAGGGGCGTAGCTCAACTGGCAGAGCGCTGGTCTCCAAAACCAGAGGTTGCGAGTTCGATCCCCGCCGCCCCTGCAGGTGTCGCTCGCGACTCGTCGCCCGGACGCGTCGTGGTTCGTCGGAAGACGGAGCGGGTGGTCCGGGAACGGTGACAGTCCGATGGCAGCCATGCAGAACAACCAGGCGCGGGCCGGATCCCTGTTGGGGGAGATGCTCAGTTTCTCCCTCTACAAGTGGAGCCAGGGTCGCGTCACGCGCCAGGTGACCTTCGCGGCGCTGGCGGTCATCGTGGGGCTCGGTGCCTGGCAACTGTCGCAGCTCATCTCCGGCCTGGCTGCCGGGGAGTCGACGGGGCCGGATCTCGGCGTGATGCGGTTCGCCGTGCCGGCGGCGCTGCTGGCGGCGGGCCTCTGGCTCTGCTTTCGGATCGTCAACATCCCCCGGTTCGCCGAGTTTCTGATCGCGGTCGAGGCCGAGATGGCGAAGGTCTCGTGGCCGACCGGCACCGAGGTGTTTCGCAGTTCGGCCGTGGTGATCTTTCTGATCTTCGCGCTGGCGTTCCTGCTGGCGGCGTTCGATCTGTTCTGGGGTTTCTTGCTCCATCCCGCCAGACTTTGGTCCCTGTTCACCGGGGGGGCGTCAGGCCTTTAGGCTCCAGGGGGGCCGGGTGGGCTCCCGAGCGGACGAACAACCATGAACCAACAGCCAGCCGAACACGACGACGAACTGCCGGTCCCGCCGGCGGAGGCCTTGGCGGCTCCCGCAGCCGAGCCGGCCTCCCAGGTCCACGACGCCGAGGAGATCGAGGACGACGGTCCCGTCGAACTCGCCGACCCGTTCGAAGGCGACGAGAACGCCAAGCCGGTCGAGGAGATCGTGCCCGAGCGGTCGTCGAAGCCGGCCGACGACATGCAGTGGTTCATTCTCAAGGTGCAGAGCAACCGCGAGGATTCCATCCGCGAGACGCTCCTGCGGCGGATTTCCCTCCAGGGGCTGGGCGAGCAGTTCGGCGAAGTGATCGTGCCCAAGGAGCAGGTCACCGACTTCAAGGGGGGCAAGAAGCGGGTCGTGTCCCGGAAGCTGTATCCCGGCTACATCCTCGTGCAGATGGTGCTCAACGACGAGACGTGGTATCTCGTCCGGGAGACGGGAGGCATCGGCGACTTCACCGGCTCGGCGGGCCGGCCCAGCCCGATGCTGCCCCAGGACGTCGCCAAACTCCTCAACAAGAAGGAGGAGCAGACCGCCGAGGCGCCGCGGTTGAAGATCAACTTCAAGAAGGGCGATAAGGTCAAGATCAACGAGGGCACGTTCGAGAACTTCGAGGGCGAGGTCGAGCAGATCGACGAATCCAACGGCCGGGTCACGGTGATGCTGAGCATCTTCGGCCGCTCGACCCCCGTCGACATCGAGTATTGGCAGATCGAATCGGTCTGAACGGCCGCACACACTGAGCGACAACACAGGCTGAGAGGATCGCACGCGGTCGCAGGGACCGGATCCGGCGAAGACACCACGACAGGCAGCGAGGACGAGCGCGATGGCAAAGCAGATGGTCGGACAGGCGAAGTTTCAGGTGCCGGGCGGGCAGGCCACCCCCGCGCCCCCGGTCGGCACGTCGCTCGGCCGCTTCGGGATCAATCTCGGGCAGTTCGTGCAGCAGTTCAACGACCGGACGCGCGAGGCCGGCGGCATGCCGATCCCCGTCGTGGTCACCGTCTACAACGACCGGTCGTTCGAGTTCGTCACCAAGAGCCCCCCGGCCGCAGCGCTCTTGAAGAAGGCGGCCGGACTGGCCAAGGGGTCGGGCGTGCCCAACAAGGACAAGGTCGGCAAGGTCACGGTGGCGCAGGTCGACGAGATCGTCCGTCTCAAGCTGGCCGACCTCAACGCCCGCGACTCCGTTCACGCCCGGCGGATGGTCGAGGGCACGGCCCGCAGTATGGGCATCACCGTCGAAGGCTGAACCGTCCCCTCCATCGCGTCATCACCGTCCACGTTCACGTTTCCCCTTTCCCGGCAACACCATGAATCTCGTCGCCAAGACCAAGCGCATGCGGGCGGCCCAGGCCGTCCTGCCCCAGTCCGACAATCCGCTGCCCCTCGAAGAGGCCGTGGCGGTGCTCAAGAAGTTTCCCGCGCCCAAGTTCGACCAGACCGTCGAGATCCACGTGCGGCTCGGGATCGATCCCAAGCAGGCCGACCAGATCATCCGCGGTTCGTTGGTCCTGCCGCACGGGATCGGCAAGTCGAAGCGCGTGGTGGTCTTCGCCAAGGGCAACCTGGCCGACGACGCCCGGGCGGCGGGTGCCGAGGAGGTGGGTGCCGACGATCTCGCCAAGAAGATCAAGGAAGGCTGGACCGACTTCGACGTCTGCATCGCGGCGCCCGACATGATGGGCCTGGTCGGCCCGCTCGGAAAGGTGCTCGGGCCCCGTGGCCTGATGCCCAGCCCCCGCGCCGGCACCGTGACGGCCGACATCAAGAAGACCGTGGGTGAGTACAAGGCCGGCAAGGTCGAGTTTCGCAACGATCCGACGGGGATCGTGCACGCCGTGGTCGGCAAGGCGAGCTTCGATCACGCCAAGCTGGTCGACAACATCCGCGCCTTCCTCAACCACATCCTCGGCATGCAGCCTTCGAGCATCCGCGGCCAGTATCTCAAGAGCGTGTCGATCTCCGGCACGATGACGCCCGGAGTGCGGGTGGCCGGCTGAGCCCGGAAGCCCTCTCCGACAGACCCCAACTCAGGATTTTGACGCCATGAGCAAAGCCATCAAGGACATGCTGGTCGACGACCTCAAGCACCGCCTCACCAATGTGGGCGACGTGATGGTGGTCAGCCTCGGGCGGCTTGACGCCCAGAAGACGAGCCGGCTGCGGCAGACGCTGCGGAAGAAGCGGATCAACCTCCAGCTGATCAAGAACAGCCTGGCCCGGCGGGCCACGGCCGGCACCCCGCTGGCTCCGGCGATGACCGAAGCCGCGGGCATGCTCGCGCTGGCCTGGGGCGGCGAGGACGTCGTCGATCTCGCCAAGGAACTCGACCGGATCGCCGGCGACAAGGAGTTCGAGGGATTCGAGTGTCGCGGCGGCGCGATGGATGGTGGCCGGCTGGGCGCCGCGGACGTCAAGCGGGTCGCCAAGTGGCCGTCCCGCGGCGAGCAGCTCTCGATCCTGTCGGGGCAGATCAGCTCCCTTGGTTCGCTGTTGTCGGGTCAGATTCTCTCGGCGGGCGGTGCCCTGGCCGGGCAGATCGCCTCCCGCGTGGATGAGCTCGAGAAGGCGGGGGATTCCGCCGGGGCGTGACCGGCGACCGGCCCCGGGATTGCGGATTTCCCGGGCGGGTCTTCACCCCGGAAAAATTCGTGGTACAACGGGGGGCTCGGCGGTTCGGGCAGCGTGCCCCGGATCGCCACCGCCCCCGCGGCACCGTCAACAGACCACACACATCACCATGAGCGGCCTCCGACAGTCGGCAGGTCGCTGCACACGAAGGGAAAGGATCCGGAGCGATGGCAACGGCTGAAGCGACTCGTGAATTCTCCGCCGACACGAAGGCACTCGGCGACAAGATCGTCGGGCTGACCCTGAAGGCGGCCAAGGAACTCTCGGATTACCTCGATGAGGTCCATGGCATCAAGCCGGCTGCCGGCGGCGCCGTGATGATGGCCGCTCCGGCCGGTGGTGCCGGCGGTGCCGGTGGTGGTGAGGCTGCCGCCGAGAAGACCGAGTTCGACGTCATCCTCGAGAACTTCGGGGACAACAAGATCGGCGTCATCAAGGTCGTCCGGGCGGCGACCGGGCTTGGCCTCAAGGAGGCCAAGGACCTGGTCGAGGGTGCTCCCGCGAAGGTCAAGGAAGGCATTTCGAAGGAAGACGCCCAGAAGCTCGCCAAGGAGCTCGAGGAAGCCAAGGCGAAGGTTTCGATCAAGTAAAGAACGGCCGGAAACCCCATGTTGCCACGGCAGTTTTGCCGCTGGCGCTGAAAACGGTATAGTTTTTGCAAGATCGCCCTGTCCTGGTTCGCGGCCGTCGCTCATTGCCGTTCGCGGCTGCGTCCGCTCCCCGCCCGTTGTCAATCTCCCGATTCCCTGCTCCGGCGCGTCCTGCGCCGTGACAGGGTTCGGGGTGCCTGTTCGTCGTCTCGCCGCACCCTCGCCGCCTTCCCTTCCGAGGAGTCGATCTCTCTATGGCAACTCGCGCCGTCCGCCGCCTCCAGCCCACCGAGGTTCGCCAGTTCGGCAGCCGCCGCGCCAGTCAGTCCATCCCGGATCTCACCGAGATTCAGACGCGGTTCTATGACGCGTTTCTGCAGTACGACGTGCCGCCGGCGAAGCGGAAGGATCAGGGGATCGAGGGCGTGCTGCGCGAGATCTTCCCGATCGAGAGCTACGACAAGACGGTCAAGCTCGAGTATCTCCGCTACGAGCTCGGCAAGCCGCGGTACGATCCCGACGAGTGCCGGCAGCTGCGGCTGACCTACGGACGTCCGCTCCGCGTCTGGCTCCGGCTGACCCGCGAGCAGCCGATCGAGGAGGAGGTCTACCTCGGCGACATCCCGATCATGCTCGGGGGCGGCGAGTTCATCATCAACGGCGCCGAGCGGGTGGTGGTCAGCCAGCTGCACCGCTCGCCCGGCATCGACTTCGTCGCCGACACCGAGTCGGCCGACCGCAAGACCCACAACTGCCGGATCATCCCCGAGCGCGGCAGCTGGATCGAGCTCAACGTTTCGAAGAAGGACACGCTCCAGGTCCGGATCGACCAGAGCGGCAAGTTCTCGGCGCTGACCCTCCTGCGGGCGATGGATCCGAAGTACAGCCATGACTCCGAGATCCTCAAACTGTTCTACAAGACGACCAAGGAGAAGGTGGCGGGTGCACGCAGCGTTCCCAAGCTCTTGGGCAAGATCGCCGTCGACGACATCGTGTATCCGAAGGCGAGTGAGCGGGCCGGCGAAATCATCGTCGACGCCGGCTGCACCATCACCCAGGACCAGGCGGAGCTGATTTGCACCTCCGGCCTGCCCGCCGTGGAGGTGATGCAGGAGCAGAAGGTGCCCCTGGTGATGAACAGCCTCCGCGAGGACGCCGACGAGTCGAAGCGGCGGACGGGCGTCGCGCCGAGCCACGAGGATGCCCTCGTGCGGATCTATCAGCGGCTGCGGCCCGGCAATCCCGCGGCGCTCGACAAGGCCCGGGCCCTGTTCGACGAGAAGTTCAAGGACTCCAACCGCTACCGCCTCGGCCGGGTGGGGCGGTTCCGGATCAACCGCAAGCTCGGGCTCGACGTGCCCGAGACGGAGATGACGCTCCGGGCCGACGACCTGATCGCCGCGATCAGGTACATGCTCAAGCTGAGCGAGGGCGAGGAGGAGGTCGAGGTGGACGACATCGACCACCTCGGCAACCGCCGGCTGCGGACGATCGACGAGCTTGCCAGCGACGAGCTGCGGAAGGGCTTCCTCAAGCTGCGCCGGACCGTCCAGGAGCGGATGAGCCTCAAGGACGCGACGGAGATGACCCCGCGGACGCTCATCAATCCCAAGAGCATCTCCGCGGCCATTGAATACTTCTTCGGCCGTGGCGAGCTGTCGCAGGTGGTCGACCAGACCAACCCGCTCTCGATGCTGACCCACGAGCGGCGGCTTTCGGCGCTCGGCCCGGGCGGCCTCAACCGCAAGCGGGCCGGGTTCGAGGTCCGCGACGTCCACATCTCCCACTACGGCCGGATCTGTCCGATCGAGACGCCGGAAGGCACGAACATCGGCCTGATCTCGAGCCTGGCGATCTATTCCGGCGTCGACTCCTACGGTTTCCTGGTCACGCCCTACCGCAAGGTCTCGAAGGGCAAGCTGACCGAGGATGTCGTCTGGCTGCGGGCCGACGAGGAGCACGACGCCCATCTCGCGCCGGCCGATGCGGTCGTCGAAAACGGCAAGCTGGTGGGCGACACGATCATCGCCCGCTACCGCGGCGACTTCGTGCTCGTGCCCGCGGAGTCGATCGAATACATCGACGTGGCTCCGAGCCAGATGGTCGGGGTGTCGGCCGGCCTGATCCCCTTCCTCGAGCACGACGACGCCAACCGCGCGCTCATGGGCTCCAACATGCAGCGGCAGGCCGTGCCGCTGCTGATCACCGAGCCGCCGATCGTGGCCACCGGGATGGAGCGGGATGTGGCGACCAACTCGGGCCTGCTCGTCCGCGCGGCCCGCAAGGGAACCGTCAGCTACGTCGACGCCGAGTCGATCGAGGTCACGCCGGCCGGATCCGCCGTCGGGATCGACACCTATCCGCTGCGGAAATACGTCGGCCTGAACGAGCGGACCTGCCAGAACCAGAAGCCGATCGTGGCGCTCGGCCAGAAGGTCGAGAAGGGTGACGTGATCGCCGATGGTGCCGCCACGTACAAGGGCGAGTTGGCGCTCGGCCGCAACGTGCTCGTCGGCTTCATGGCCTGGGACGGCTTCAACTTCGAGGACGCGATCATCATCAGCGAGGAGCTGGTGGAGGACGACGTCTACACCTCGATCCACATCGAGGAGTACGACATCGAGATCCGCGACACCAAGCTCGGCCGCGAGGAGTTCACCCGCGACATCCCCAACGTCGGCGACCGGGCGCTCCACAACCTCGACGAGGGGGGCATCGTGCGGATCGGCACGTATGTCCGTCCCGGTGACATCCTGGTGGGCAAGGTCTCGCCCAAGAGCAAGACGGAGCTGACGCCGGAGGAGAAACTGCTGCACGCGATCTTCGGCCGGGCCGGCGAGGACGTGAAGAACGACTCGCTCGAGGTGCCGTCGGGCGTCGAGGGGATCGTGATCGCCACCGAGAAGTTCTCCCGGCAGATGAGCCTCTCCGAGGAGGAGCGACGGGAGTTCCAGAAGCAGCTCAAGGAGGCCGAGAGCGAGGGCAACCTCCGCGTGGCCGAGGCGTTCGCGGCGATGGTCACCGAGATCGAGAAGGTGATCCAGAAGCCGCTGCCCGCCGCCGACGGCAGCCCGCTGGTCCGCAACCAGGATCACAAGGTGGTGGCCGAGCGGGCCGCGGCCTTCAAGCCGGAGGAGATCGACAGCCGGTCGCCCCAGCGCAAGGCCGACGTCGACAAGCTCGTCAAGACGATGTGGCCCGCGGTCGAGGAGGCGATGGACGCCCGCGATCGGCGGCTCAACAGCATGAAGCGGGGCGACGAGCTTCGGCCGGGCGTCCTCCAGATGGTCAAGGTCTACGTCGCCGCCAAGCGGGTGATCTCGGTCGGCGACAAGATGGCCGGCCGGCACGGCAACAAGGGTGTGATCGCCAAGATCCTGCCGAAGGAGGACATGCCGTTCCTGAAGGACGGCACTCCCGTGCAGATCCTGCTCAATCCGCTCGGCGTTCCCAGCCGGATGAACGTGGGTCAGATCCTCGAGACCCACCTCGGCTGGGCCGGCAAACTGCTCGGCTTCCAGGCCATCACCCCGGTGTTCGACGGCGCCAGCGAGGACGACATCAACAAGGTGCTGGCCGACGCGGGCCTGCCGAAGCACGGCAAGGCGCAGCTGTTCGACGGCCGCACCGGCGAGCCGCTCGAGCAGGAGACCACGGTGGGCTACATCTACATGCTGAAGCTCCATCACCTCGTCGACGACAAGGTGCACGCCCGTTCGACGGGGCCCTACTCGCTCATCACGCAGCAGCCGCTGGGTGGCAAGGCCCGGTTCGGTGGCCAGCGGTTCGGGGAGATGGAAGTCTGGGCCCTGGAGGCCTACGGGGCCGCCTACATCCTCCAGGAACTGCTGACCGTCAAGAGCGACGACGTCGAGGGTCGGACGAAGATTTACGAGAGCATGGTGAAGGGCGAGAACACGCTCGAAGCCGGCACTCCGGCGAGCTTCGACGTGCTGACCAACGAGATTCGTGGGTTGGCGCTCAACATGCAGTTGGAAAAGCGGCGAGTCTAGTTTCACGCGGGCGAAGCCTTCGTGGCCTTCGCCCGCAGGAGACGCCCTGGCGGCCCTCGGCCACCGCGGTGTTTCCGATGGTCACGCCCCCGGCGTGACGGCGATTCGGGTGACGGTCTCGAGGATCGACGGGATTAACGAGGAGAGAACACGTGAGCATCGGTGAAGCCACCTACGATCGCGTCAATGACTACGCCGCCGTGAAGATCAGCCTGGCCAGGCCGCACGACATCCGCAGCTGGTCGTTCGGCGAGGTCAAGAAGCCCGAGACGATCAACTACCGCACCTTCCGTCCGGAGAAGGACGGCCTGATGTGCGAGAAGATCTTCGGCCCCGAGAAGGACTGGGAGTGCTCCTGCGGCAAGTACCGCGGGATGAAGTACAAGGGCATGATCTGCGATCGCTGCCAGGTCAAGGTCACGCAGAGCAAGGTTCGCCGCAAGCGCATGGGCCACATCGAGCTCGCCGCCCCGGTGGTCCACATCTGGTTCTTCAAGGCGATGCCGAGCCGGTTGGGCGCGCTGCTCGACATGAAGACCTCCAGCCTCGAAAAGGTCATCTACTTCCAGGACTACGTGGTTCTCGATCCCAAGGACACGCCCCTCAAGAAGCAGCAGCTCCTGACCGAGGAGGAATACCGGGAGGCCAAGGCCACCTACGGCGAGGGTTCGTTCGACGCCGAAATGGGCGCCGAGGCCGTCCGCAAGCTCCTGCTCGGGCTCGACCTGGTCACCCTCTCGCGCGAGCTCCGGGTGGAGCTCGCGACCACCAACTCCAAGCAGAAGAAGAAGGACCTCGTCAACCGGCTCAAGATCGTCGAGGCGATCCGCGACAGCGAGAACAAGCCGGAGTGGATGGTGCTCGACGTCATTCCGGTCATCCCGCCCGACCTGCGGCCGCTGGTGATGCTCGACAGCGGCAACTTCGCCACCAGCGACCTGAACGACCTCTACCGGCGGATCATCAACCGGAACAACCGGCTCAAGAAGCTCGTCGACCTCAACGCCCCGGAAGTCATCATCCGCAACGAGAAGCGGATGCTCCAGCAGTCGGTCGACGCGCTGTTCGACAACAACCGGTGCAAGCGGCCGGTGCTCGCCTCGAGCAACCGACCGCTCAAGAGCCTGACCGACATGATCAAGGGCAAGCAGGGCCGGTTCCGCGAGAACCTGCTCGGCAAGCGGGTCGACTATTCGGCCCGTTCGGTGATCGTGGTCGGCCCCACGCTCCGGCTGCACCAGTGCGGCCTGCCGAAGAAGATCGCGCTGGAGCTCTACCAGCCGTTCATCATCCGGCGGCTCAAGGAGCTCGGCCATGCCGACACGATCAAGAGCGCCAAGAAGATGCTCGAGCGCAAGGACGCCGAGGTGTGGGACATCCTCGAGGAGGTGATCCGCAACCACCCGGTGCTCCTGAATCGTGCCCCCACGCTGCACCGCATGGGCATCCAGGCCTTCGAGCCGGTGCTCGTCGAGGGCAACGCGATCAAGCTCCATCCGCTGGTCTGCAAGGGCTTCAACGCCGACTTCGACGGTGACCAGATGGCGGTGCATCTGCCGCTTTCGATCGAGGCCCAGGTCGAGGCGCACACGCTGATGCTGTCGACCAACAACATCTTCAGCCCGGCCAACGGCGCGCCGATCATCTCGCCCTCGCAGGACGTGGTGATGGGGTGCTACTACCTGACGATGGCGCTGGTCGGCCGCAAGGGCGAGGGCACCGTCTTCAAGGACTTCGCCGAGGCGGAACTCGCCCACGTGCTGGGCAAGGTGGACACGCACGCCCGCATCAAGGTCAAGCTGCCCGCGCAGCGGAGGCTCAAGACCGACGCCGAATCGGCTTCGAAGCCCGGGGCGGTGATCGAGACGACCGTCGGTCGGGTGCTGTTCAACTCGATCCTGCCGTCGCCGATGCTCTTCTACAACATCCCGATGAAGTCGGGAGAGTTGGCGCGGGTGATCTCCGACTGCTACCAGACGCTGGGCCGCCGCAGCACGATCGACCTGCTCGATGACATGAACCGGATCGGCTTCAGCTGGAGCACCCGCAGCGGGCTCTCGTTCGCCACCGACGACCTGATCACCCCCTCGAGCAAGACGCGGATCATCGCCGACGCCGAGAAGGAGGTGCTGAAGATCATGAAGCGGTACCAGAAGGGCGTGATCACCGATGGTGAGCGGTACAACTCGGTGCTCGACGCCTGGACGCACGCCCGCGAGCAGATCACCAAGGAGATGATGGCCGAGCTGGAACAGGACACGGATGCCAAGCCGAACCGGCGCAGCGGCTACGTCAACCCGATCCAGCTGATGGCCCAGTCGGGTGCCCGAGGCGGCGTGGAGCAGATCCGCCAGTTGGCCGGCATGCGCGGCCTGATGGCGAAGCCGTCGGGCAAGATCATCGAGGCGCCGATCAAGGCGAACTTCCGTGAAGGGCTGACGGTGCTCGAGTATTTCAGCTCCACGCACGGCGCCCGTAAGGGTCTGGCCGACACGGCCCTCAAGACGGCTGACTCGGGCTACCTGACGCGGAAGCTGGCCGACGTGGCCCAGAACGTCGTCGTCACGATGCACGACTGCGGCACCACGCAGGGGATCGAGAAGACGGTGATCTACCGCGGCGAGAAGGTCGACGTCAGTCTCGCCGACAGCATTCGCGGCCGCGTCAGCCGGGCCGACATCGTGCATCCGAAGACCAGCCAGGCGATCGTCAGCGAGGACGGGCTGATCGACCGGAAGATGGCTGCCCAGATCGAGGAGCTGGGGCTGGAGAAGATCCAGGTCCGCAGCCCGCTGACCTGCGAGGCGCCGCTCGGCGTCTGCCGGCTCTGCTACGGCATGGACCTGTCGACCGGCTCGCTCGTCGAGGAAGGCATGGCGGTCGGCATCATCGCCGCCCAGAGCATCGGCGAACCGGGCACGCAACTCACGATGCGGACCTTCCACATCGGCGGCGTCGGCCAGCGGGCGATCGAGGAGAGCGAGTACAAGGCGAAGCGGGCCGGCACGGCGAAGTTCACCCGCCTGCGGACCGTGGAGAACGAGCAGGGCGAGTCGATCGTGCTGGCCCGCAACTGCGAGCTGGCGATCGTCGACGCGAAGGGGCACGAACTGGAGAAGTTCGAGATTCCGGCCGGCGGCATCCTCAAGGTCACGGAAAATCAGGAGGTCAAGCCGGGATCGACCCTCGTCCAGTGGGATCCCCATTCGATCCCGATCCTGGCCGAAGTCGCGGGCAAGGTCCGGTTCGAGGACGTGGTCGAAGGTGAGACGCTGCGGATCGAGAAGGATCCCAGCGGCCACTTGCGCCGGATGGTGATGGAGCACAAGGGCGTGTACCACCCGCAGATCGTGATCGAGGACGAGAGCGGCCAGATCCAGGAGTTCTACTACCTGCCGGAGAAGGCCTACATCGAGGTCTCGCCGGGCGAGATGGTGAAGGCCGGGCACGTGCTCGCCAAGACGCCCCGCGAGGCGAGCGGCACGCAGGACATCACCGGCGGTCTGCCGCGGGTGACGGAGATCTTCGAGGCCCGCAAGCCCAAGGATCCGGCGATCATGGCCGAGAACGACGGCAAGGTGGAGATCAGCAAGGAGAAGCGGCGCGGCAAGCGTTCGATCATCGTGCGCAGCGACAGCGGCGTGGAACACGAGCATCTCGTGGCCCACGGCAAGCACCTGCGCGTCCATCCCGGTGACTACGTCCGGGCAGGCGAGGCGCTCGTGGACGGGCCGCTCGTGCCGCACGACATCCTGCGGATCTCCGGCGAGGAGGAAGTGCAGAAGTATCTCGTCCGCGAGATCCAGAATGTCTATCGCAGCCAACGGGTCGACATCGACGACAAGCACATCGAGATCATCGTCTCGCAGATGCTTCGCAAGGTGAAGATCGAGACCGTCGGCGACACCAGCCTCCTCCCGGGCAGCGTGCTCGACCGCTTCGAGTTTCGCCAGGCCAATGAGCGGCTGGCCGGATCGTTGCGGATCACGGAGAAGGGCGACAGCGAGTTTGCCTCGGGCAGCATCGTTCCCAAGGACGTGCTCGAGCAGGCCAATACGCAGATCGAGACCCTCGGCGGAACGCCCGCCAAGGGGACTACCCCGAAGCCCGCCACCGCGAGCACGCAACTGCTGGGCATCACCAAGGCCAGCGTGCAGAGTTCGAGCTTCATCTCGGCGGCCAGCTTCCAGGAAACCACGAAGGTGCTGACCGAAGCGGCGCTCGCCGGCAAGACGGACAACCTGGTGGGGCTCAAGGAGAACGTGATCCTCGGCCACCTCATTCCGGCTGGAACGGGGTTCAACACCTTCCAGTCGGCGGAGGTGCGAGTCCGGCCGGAGGCGCTCGAATCCCTCCGGCTGGATCGTGACAACCTGCTGACCAGGCAGTTTCCGCTGCTCGAGGCCGCCGGCGGCGAGGCGGCTGAGGCCGGCGGTGAAGCCATTTCCGGCGTGGCCACGGTCGAAGCACCGGGCGAGGCGGAGTGAGTCGCCGGCCGAGGTCGGTCCGGTCGGGCGGACTGGTCGCGTCGCGTCGATCGTGACGGTCGGTGCGGCCTGCGCGAAACGAGTTTTTTGATTCGAGCCAGGTGTCGAACTAGCCTCCAGGGGAGAGATTCCACCTCCCGGGAGAGCCCGCGATGCTCCGCCGCCTGCCGCCGCTCGTGATCGTGCCTGCCTGGCTTCTGGTCGCCACACCGGCCAGCGGGCAACTCACGCCCTACAACCCGTATGCCGACAGCCAGGAGATGCCCGCTCCGCTCGCCGCCGACGGCACGATCCAGTGGGGGGTGTTCTACAAGTCGGCCGCGATCCAGTCCGCCTACCTGCGGCTCTGGAACCTGGGCGCCTGCCGTGGCACGAATCGCGCGATCACGGAGCCGGTCAACCGCAACAAGGTGATCATCGATCGGCTGCCGGAGTCGGACTACGAGGGCAAGGTCGTCGCCGCCACCGGCACGCTCGCGGGCGGCCTGGTGGCATTCGCCGAGTCGCAGGCCGCGGAGGCCGGCGAGCCGCTCGTCGCGCAACTCCATCCGGCTGGCGTGACCCGCCTGCGGGTGACGGGACGCGTGCCGGCCGCCGTGCTCAAGCCGGGGCTGACCGTGCGGCTCGTGGCCGAGGTTGATGAGCGGGGACGAGTCGACCAGCCGGTCACCGCCTTCGACGTCGTCACGCCACCGGCGGACTTCAAGCCCGATCCCGTCCGGCCCGGTGTCCGTGGCACGATCGTCGCGGAAGTGAAGCGGGTCCACCAGGACGTGGTCACCCTGATGGTGCCCGCCGGTTCGCTGCGCCGGCTGACCATGAAGGTGACCCCGGACGCGATCGCCACGATCGACGCGGCGCTGCTCGATCTCGTCACCGCCGGTGACTCGATCAGCATCAAAGGGCGGATCTGGGCGGGAGACGGCGCCATGGGAGCCGGCACGGTGTTCGCGTCCGAGGTCACGGTCACGAAGCCGCCGCTGCCGGGCGAAGTGGTCGTCCCCGCCGCCGATGCCGTGGCCGGCCGGCCGTGACGTGAAACGCTGGAAAAGAGGTCCGGCGGCCCCTAGAGTTTCGGTCAGATCCGCGGCCACCGTGGCCGTGGCCGAACCGAGAGGCGGCGGGGTCTGAACCCGCGGCGAGCCATGAATCGGACAAGCACCTGGCTGGTGACCGACGGGGGCCGGACGCCCGTCGCGAAGGTGGCCGCCCGCTCGCTCCGCAAGCGGCTCGAGGCGGTCTGGCGGGAACTCGGCGCCGCCTGTCGCCCGCGTCACGATCCGGAGCGGGTGCATCAGCTCCGGGTGGCCACCCGTCGGACGCTGGCGGCGCTCACGGCATTCCGCGGGGTCGTGCCAGGCAAGCAGCGGATCTGGTTCGAGAAGCGACTGCGACGCATCCGGCGGGCCGCTGGGAGCACCCGCGATCTCGACGTGCTGGCGGGGCGGTTGCAGCACGAGGCGGTCGAGCTGACCCCCGCGTCCACCAGGCAGCCGAGAGCGGCGCTCGTCCGCGATCGGCTGGTGACCATGCTGGCGAAGCGGCGGGACGTGTCCCGGCAGCCGATCCGTGCCGTGCGGGATGAGTTGCGGGCCGCCGATTGGCCGGCACGCGTGGAGCGGCTGATCGACGCGGTGATGTCGGCCGGCAGCGACGAGACGTTCGCCGTCTATGGCCGCCGCCGCTTCCGGCAGATGCTCGACCGGTTCTTCAGCAAGGCCGATCGCAGGCTCGACGAGGCCTCCGAGATTCATGGCCTGCGAATCTCCGGCAAGAAGCTCCGCTATGCCCTCGAGATCTTCGCCCCGGTTTTTCCCGCGGTCGAGCGGACGGCCTGCCACGACGCGCTCGAGCGGCTGCAGGAGACGCTGGGCGAGTTCACGGACCACGCGTCCGCGGCCGATCGGTTTCGGCGTTGGGCCCGAGAAAAGGGCGTGGGACCCGATCGCAAGGCGATCGCGGCGCTGTGCCGCATGGAGGACGACCGCGCCGAGGAGGCCCGTCGGGCCTTCGTCAAGTGGTGGAAGCCCGCCCGCCGCCGGGAGCTGCGACGGAGTTTCGAACGCACCGTGCGGCGTAGGCCGGCATGATCACGACGGCCGCGAAGACCCCGGCAGCGACGACTCGCCCGCGGCGGTGGACGTGGCTGGCCGTGCTGCTCGGCGCCGCTTGGCCGCTGGCCGTCTCGGGCAGCGGGTTCGAGCCGACGGAGGCGGCCGCTCCGGCACCTCCGGGGCCAACGCCGGCGGGCATGGCCTGGATCCCCGGGGGCGAGTTCTCCATGGGCTGCGCCGACCCCCGGCGGCTGCCGTTCGGCGGCAGCGATCCCATGGCCGACGCGCGGCCCATCCACCGCGTCAAACTCGACGGCTTCTGGATGGACGTCCACGAGGTCACCAACGGCGCGTTCGCCGACTTCGTCAGGGCAACCGGCTACGTGACCGTGGCCGAGCGGCCTCCCCGGCCCGAGGACTTCCCCGGTGCGCCGGCGGAGAATCTCGTGGCGGGATCGATCGTGTTCGCCCCGCCGACCGAGACCGTTCCGCTCCGTGACGAGACGGGCGCCGCCCACCTCCGCTGGTGGTCGTATCTGCCCGGCGCCTGCTGGAAGCATCCGACCGGGCCCACGAGTTCGATCGAGGGACGAGAAAACGAGCCCGTCGTGCACGTGGCGTTCGCCGACGCGGAGGCCTACGCCGCGTGGGCCGGCAAGCGTCTGCCCACGGAGGCCGAGTGGGAGTTTGCCGCCCGGGGCGGTCTGGCCGGGGCCACGTATCCGTGGGGCGACGAGTTCCGGGCCGGGGGCACGTGGAGGGCGAACACCTGGCAGGGACGCTTTCCCGTCGAGAACACGCGGGCGGACGGGTTCCCCGGCCTCGCCCCGGTCGGTCACTATCCGGCCAACGGCTACGGCCTGTTCGACATGTCGGGGAACGTCTGGGAGTGGTGCGGCGACTGGTACCGTCCGGACACGTACGCCCGCGACGCCCGTCAGGGCACGGTCACGAATCCCCGGGGCCCGGCCGACAGTTTCGATCCCCAGGAACCGGGTCAGCCCAAGCGGGTGCAGCGTGGCGGCTCGTATCTCTGCTCCGACCAGTACTGCTCCCGCTACATCGTGGGCACCCGCGGCAAGGGCGAGGTCTCGAGCGGCACCAACCATCTCGGTTTCCGCTGCGTGAAGGCGCCGTAGGGCGGGCGGGCGTGTGCGCCAAGGCGGATTCGGGGCCGGCGGCGATCCTACCCGCTAAGCGGGGGCTCCGGGTTGCCCATGCCATCTCGCCGGACGCTCCCTTTGGGCATCCTGCCCTCCGGTCGCTCGGAGGAAACCTCGCTTCGCAATCCTTGCTGCGCTCGGTTTCCTACGCCGCTCGATTGGCATGGGCAACCCGTCGCAGGCCAGAGCGTGAGGGAGCCGCGGGTGGAAGCCGAAGGAGCCTGGAGATTTCGCCGCGTTGATTCCGTAGCGGCGGAACGGTTCGTGCGAAATATCCCAGCGACGCAGGCTTTCATCCGCGGCGACCCACTCCGTTGGTGGTCCGGGCCGCCGTCGGCTCGGGGCTCCCCACGGCGTCGCGGGTCGACGAAACGCTACCGCTTCTTCATCAGCTTCTTCAGGCCTGCGAGGGAGCGGGTGTTGGCGACGTCCTTCGCCTCGAGACCGGCGCGGCGGGCCTGGAGGATGCCGCACCGCAGCACGTCGAAGCCGCGGGTGGAATGGGCGTCGGTCGAGATCACGATCTTCACGCCGGCCGCCTTGGCGGCCGCTGCGTGGCGGTCGTCGAGGTCGAGCCGCCACGGGTTCGCGTTGATTTCCAGGAAGGTGCCGGTGCGGGCCGCCGCCACGATCACCGCCTCGAGATCGACGTCGTAGGCCGGGCGGCGGTTGATCAGCCGGCCCGTGGGATGGCCGATCACCGCGACGTGCGGATTCGCGATCGCCTCGAGGATCCGGGCCGTGATCCGATCGCGGGGCTGGTTCTGGCCGTAGTGGAGGCTCGCCACCACCCAGTCGGCCCGGGCGAGCACGTCGTCGGGCAGATCGAGGCCCCCCTTCTCGAGGATGTCGACCTCGATTCCCTTGAGCACCGTGATCGGCGGCGGGCCGTCGGCCGCCAGCGACTCGTTGAGCCGGTCGATCTCGGCCCATTGGGCGAGGAGGCGGTGACGGTCGAGCCCGTGGGCCATCGTCACGCGCTGCCCGTGGTCGGTGATCGCCACGTAGTCGAGTTGCCTGGCGACCGCGGCCCGCACCATGTCGGCGAGCGTGTCCTCCCCGTCGGTGGCGGTCGTGTGCATGTGGAGATCGCCCCGGATGTCGGCCAGCGTGACGAGTTCGGGAAGCTTCCCGCGTTCGGCGAGGAGGATCTCGTCGCGGCCCTCACGCAGCTCGGGGGGGATCCAGGGCAGGCCGACGGCGGCGTAGACCTCGGCCTCCGTGCGGCCGGCGAGCCTGGGCACGGCCGCCGCATCGCCTTCCGTGCCGAGCTTGGCGACGCCGTACTCGTTGAGCGACAGCCCCCGGTCACGGGCCCGGCCGCGGAGCCGGACATTGTGCTCCTTGGAGCCTGTGAAGTACTGCAGGGCGGCCCCGAACGATTCGGCCGGAACCACCCGGAGATCCACCTGCACGTCCCGGGGACCGCGGATGCTCGTCTTGGTGTCGCCGCGAAGCAGCACGTCCGACGTCTCGGTCCAGGCCACGAGCCGCTCCATCACCGCCTCCGGTTCGTCGCTGGTGACCAGCAGGTCGAGGTCGCCGACGGTTTCCCGGCCCCGGCGCAGGCTGCCGGCCGCCTCGACCTGCTGCGCCGCCGGGCAGCCCCGCATCCACTCCAGCAGCCGGGTCGCGATCTCGTCCGCTTCGCTCCACAGCAGCCGTGCCCGATCAGGGTCCGCGGCGAAGGCGAGGTTTTCGAGGATCGCCGCCTCGGTCTTGGGGCCGAAGCCCTTGATCCCTCGCACCCTGCCCTCGCGACAGGCTTCCTCGAGGGCCGCGAGCGAGTCGATCCCGAGCGCGTCGACGAGGGCCTTGACCTTCTTCGGCCCCAGGCCGGGCACCCGCATCAGGTCGAACACGACGGCCGGCACCTCGCGTTCCAGTTCCTCGAGCAGCGGCAGACGGCCTGTGTCGAGCAGGGTCTCGATCTTGCCGGCGAGGTCGGCGCCGATGCCCTCGAGATCGGTCAGTCGCCGGGCGGTGTCGGCCCGGACGCTGGCGAGTGACTCCACCAGGCCGTCGATCGTGCGCGCGGCGGTACGGTAGGCCCGCACTCGGAACACGTTGCTCCCGCCGTACTCCAGCAGATCCGCGACCTGCTCGAACGCGGCCGCGATGTCGGCGTTGGTCACGGCGGGCTCCTCGCGGGTCGGCCGGGGCCGACACCCGGAGGAATCACCCTCACCGCTGGGCTTGCCGCCACGCCGGCAGGGCGGCCGTGGGGTATTGGACCCGACCGGCATCGATGTCGGAAGGCCCCCATGAGGTCGTGTGGCTGGTCGGCTCGAGGAGGCGGGGGAACGCCCCGGTCGAGCCGCCGGGCCCCTGACCGGGGAGCACCGGCATGCCGGCCGGTGACTCGGTCTTCTCCGCGCCGCTGCCGGGGGTGACGGGCTCGAAAGCTCCACGAGTCGCCTCGGCGCTCGTGCGGCCCGCGGATCCGGCGCCGTTCGTCGAGGGGGCGGCGTCTGATTGCCCGCTGCTCGTGCGGGGCAGTTCGGGAATCGGGCGCAGCGATGGAGCCGGGCTCAGGGCCGGCGGCTGCGTCGCCTGCGGCTGCATCGGCTGCAGGGCCTGGGCGGGGGCGTAGGTGCCCGCCTGCGGCGTGATCGTCTGGGACGAGGAACCCTGGATCATCGGAGCCTGCGGGGCGAAGGCGGGCTGGGCCATGGGCTGGTACTGGTACGTGGGGGCGACCGTCGCCGGAGCCTGCGGCAGGGCCGGCGGAGCCACGCCCGGCAGCGGCTGGCGGGACACGTCGGCCCCCGCGGCACCCCAGGCCTGCGGCGTGGTCTGAACGGCGCTGAACGGGCTGGCGGCCGGCTGGGCGGCCGGCATCGCCGGCATGCCTGCCGCGGGCGGACCCGCGTAGCCCGGCTGCATCTGCACATATTTCGTGGTCGTCACGGCACGGTACTGGGTGACCGGCACGTTGACGGCCTGCTGGACGTATTGCGTCACCGGCTGCATGCACTCGACCGGGCAGCCCGTGCAGGGATCGATCTCGCACGACGGCTTGTAGCTGGTCACTGGGACGCACTTGTATTCCGTGCGATACGTCGTCTCGGGCACGTAGCTGGTCTGCTGCATCGGGACCATGACCGGCGGGGGCGGGGCGGCCACCGGCATGACGACCGGGGCGGCGACGGGCGCCACCGGCGCGACGGCGTAGGTCGGCGCCTTTTGGAAGCACGAGGTGCATCCGCTGAACATGCCGCTCAAGCAGCACTGGGCCGCCACCGGTCGGGTTCCCGCCAGGCAGCACCCGGTGAACACCAGGGCGACGGCGGCCATTCGATGCATGTTCATCGCATATTCCTCGCTTTGCGGGACGCCGGAAATCCGACGGCACGCAACCCTAGGACGTGCAGCGCCCGGGCGGCGTCGAAAAAAGGCCACACGGGTTCATGAATTTCCACGCCCCCGACCGGACGACCGGCACGGCCCCGACGACCGTCACGACCGGCGGGAGCGGAGCTCGTAGCGATCGTAGAGATCGCCGAGCGCGTCACGGAGATTTTCGCCGTGGCGGGCGAATGCGTCGGACAGATCGTCGCCGCTGATCAGGCCACCGTGGTCCGGCAGTCGCCCGACGATCGCGGTCAGCAGCGGGAGGGTGCCCGCGGTGCGCACGGCCACCGGCATCCCGTTCGCACGGTGGCTCGTGACCACCATCCGGCGGCCCTGAAGGCGGACGATGGCCGCGATGAGCACGGCCATCGGTCGGCCCAGCCGCTCCCAGCCGTCGACCAGCAGCGTCGTGTCGGCCGTCCCCCGTGCCACCATCCCGATCAGGCGCAGGGCGTCCCGGCGCCGCCGCAGCCGGACGACCTCCGCCGGCTGCCGATCCGCCGCCAGACTGGCGGCGAGGCCGGCCAGCAGCGTGGATTTGCCCGTGCCGTGCGGGCCGACGATCGCCACCCGCCGGTGCCGCTCGAGCGCGGCGAGCACGACCTCGACACGCAGGGGGGCGCCGGCTGGATCCAGCGGCGGCACCGCCCCCGGCCGTGTGTGCCGCGTGGCGAACGGGTTGGAGCGACGCCGGTCGGCCGGGAGGAGATTCGGTGGCATGGTCAGGGGCGGCCGGGAAACGCGGCCGCCGGCACGTGCCCGAGGTCGAACACATGCTCGGACACGAAGTCGCGGCCGGCGTCGAAGAACAGCCGGACCCGAACACACCAGCGGATCTTGACGATCACCCCCTCGTAGGAGAGCGGGCTCGCCGGCAGCCGGCTCTCGAAGCCGCCGGTCTTCGCCTCGGCGGTCACCCGGTCGGTGAGGCGTTCGAAGCTGTGCACGCCGATATCCTCCTCTCCTTTCCCCTCGGTGTACCAGACGATCGACCGCTCGACCGCCCGGGCCACCTGGCCCGAGGGCAGTTCCACGACGTACCGGACCGCGATCGGCTGGAGCGGCTCGTAGTGACGATCGGGCGAGCAGAACTGAACCGTCACGCTGGGATGCTGGCGAACGGGGTCGGGGAGGTGCGTCATGCCGCCGGCTCTCCCGGTGACTGGGGAAAGACGACCACGGGAAAGGTACGGATGAACGCGGGCCAGCGGGTGGGCCGACCGCGAATCACGATTCTCCAGTGCACTGCGTTGTGCTCGGAAGCGAAGGAATGCATGGCGGCGGCCGGAACGTGGATGGTCGCCCGGGCCTCGAACCGCGTGCCCGGCGAGAGCTGGAGGCCCTGCCAGGAACCGAGTGGAGATTTCCAGACCACGAGCCGTTCCGTGCGGGTGTCGGTGCCCTGGCGGAACGTCGCCCGTTCCTCGAGTTCGAGCGACATCTCCAGGTCGCGAAACGCCCCGGTGCCCCCCTGGGCGAGGAGCGCCTCGTACGTGCCGCCGGGCCGGAGCGGATGGGCGGAGATCTCGAGCTGCGTCGTGCCCACGGCCGTGGCGAGCACGAGGCTGCGGGTGAACGCCACCACGCCCGCGACGCCGACGACCACGAAGGGCACGAGCACGGCCAGGAGCAACCAGTCGATCCGGCCACCCAGCAGGTCCAATCCGGCATTGACGGCGAGCAGCGCGACGACCGTGTTCCAGAGCACCGCGAACAGGCCGAGCCCCAGCAGGGTCCAGCTCTCGGGGCTCTCGATCGGCAGTCGGTATCGGAGGATCGTGCCGGGCGAGTTGACGAGATCCTCGCACGACGGGATTGCCGGATGGCCCGTGGTCGACGCCGGGCCCTCCGCGAGCGGATCCCGCGGCCGCTGGCCCGTCGCGGCCTGCCGCTCTTCGCTCCGCCCCCAGCGACCGAGCGACCGCGCCAGCCCCGCGCCGCCGAAGGCCAGCAGCGCGCCTGGCAGCAGCAGGGTCAAGGCCCACATCCACCAGTTGTAGCCCCGCGAGAGCACCACCTGGGCGGGGCGGGCCGGGTCGTACCAGCAGACGAGTTCCTCGCCGAGCTTCAGCCGGTCGAGCCGCTCCAGGGCCCGCGCCCGATCCGACTCCTGTGGCCCGGCGAAAGCCCATGCCTCCGCGGCCTCGGCGCCGGCCGGATAACGCAGCCGGACGCTCGCCTGCCACGACGCCCGTGAGGCGGCGGGACCGCCGGTCGAGCGCCGGGCCAGCCCCTTTCCCACCACCGTGCCCCGGCTCTCGAGGAAGTCGTGGTTGATCCGCCACTCGGGCACGGCGATCCCGGTGAGCAACAGCCCGCCGAAGGCGACGCCGGCCACCATCAGCGTGGCATGAAAAATCGCCTCGCCGACGGAGCCCCAGACCTCCGAACCGGTCCGGCGATGCCCTCGCTTTTTGGAGAAAAACCGCGGCAGCCTCACGCGATCGCTCCTGGCCCCCGCCCGCCTGACGGGCCGTGCGGGCCTACGGGGCGGCCGAGACGGGCCGGCGGTCCTCGCCGTCAATCGGCGTCGCCGAGCGGAAGAACCCGATCTTCTCGAGCGCCTTGTAGACCTCTTCGAGGGTCTTCTCCCCGAAGTTGGAAATCGACAGCAGGTCGGCCCGCGTGCAGTTGAGCAGATCGTGAACCGTGAAGATGCCCCGCTCTTCCAGGCAGTTCGTGGTCCGCACGGAGAGGCCGATTTCGGCCGTGCTCATTTCGAGCTTCTCCGCCATCTCGTCTGATTGCATCAGGTCTTTGTAAGGAATCCGAGGCATGGGGTCCCTCCCGTGCGACTGGTATGAGTGAACGGCGCTCCCCCCGGCGTCCGTCGACCGGCCGGGGAGCACTGCGTGGAATATAATCGAATCCTTGCAAGCCCGACTACGCGAAGGTGCTCCAGAGGCGGCAAGGTTCCGGCTGCTGCGAGCATCCCCAAGCCGACTGTTTTCGCGGAAAACCCTCGTGTCATCACCGCTTCTCGACCGCTTGAACGAGGCGCAGCGTGCCGCCGCCGCCCACGTCGAGGGGCCGCTCTTGGTGCTGGCAGGGCCTGGCAGCGGCAAGACTCGGGTGGTCACCCATCGCGTGGCCAACCTGATCGCGGTCGGCGTGCCCGCCGCCTCGATCGTGGCACTCACCTTCACCAACAAGGCCGCCGACGAGATGCGCCGGCGGGTGGCCGAACTGGTCGGGCCGCAGCCGGTGGAGATGGGCACCTTTCACCGGTTCGCCGCCCGGCAGTTGCGGCAGCACGCCCGGCAGGTCGGCCTGACGAGCGACTACTCGATCTTCGACCCGGACGACGCCACGGCGGTCCTGAAGCGGGCGGCCAAGAAGTTGGGGCTGGCCCTGTCGCATACACCCATCGACCGGATCGCGGGCGTGATCTCCAGGGCCAAGAACGACCTGCTCACGCCCGAGTCGTTCGAGCCGCGGTGGGGCAGGCCGGTTGACGACGTGGCCCGCAAGCTCTGGCCGGTGTACCAGGAGCTGCTGCTGGCGGCCAACGCGGTCGACTTCGACGACCTGCTCGTGCACCTCGCCCGGCTGTTGGCCGCCGATCCCGAGCTGCGGGCCACGCTCGACGCCCGCCACCGGTTCATCCTGGTGGATGAATACCAAGACACCAACGCCGTTCAATACGCACTCATCCGCGGCCTCTCGATCGACCACCCCAACATCGCGGTGACGGGCGATCCCGACCAGGCGATCTACGGCTGGCGGGGAGCCAGCATCCGCAACATCCTGGAGTTCGAGCGGGACTATCCCGCCGCCCGGGTCGTCACGCTCGAGCACAACTACCGCAGCACCGCCAACATCCTGGGCACGGCCGACCGACTGATCGCCCACAACTCCCGCCGCAAGCCCAAGCGGCTGGTGACGTCCGCCGACCCCGGCGAGCGGGTCCGGATCGTGCTCGACGCGTCGGGGCAGGACGAGGCCGAGCGGATCGCGGCGGAGATCGCGGCGGCGGTGCAGGCGGGCCGCCGGACGCCGCGCGACTTCGTGATCCTGTTTCGCACCGCGGCCCTGTCGCGGTCGCTCGAGATCGCCCTGCGCACGGCCGGCGTGCCCTATCAACTCGTCCGCGGCCTCGAGTTCTTCAAGCGGCGCGAGATCCGCGACGTCGTGGCCTGGTTGCGGCTGCTGCGAAATCCCCGTGACGACGAGGCGTTTCTCCGGGTGGTGAACGTGCCGTCGCGGGGGATCGGCCGGCAGTCGCTCGAGCGGCTCGCGGCCTGGGCCGAGGACCACGGCAGCAGTCGGCTGGCGGCGGCCGCTGCGGCCGATCGCATTCCGGGCATGCCCAAAAAGGCCGCCCGGGAGCTGCCAGCCTTCGCCCGGCTGCACGCCGCGCTCGGTGAGACGGCCGGCCGGGAGCCGAGCGTGGCGGCCCTGCTCGAGAGCGTGCTCGACCAGACCGGCTATCGTCGTCAGCTCCAGGACGAGTCGGAGGACGACGAGGAGGGGCTCGAGCGGCTGGCCAACGTCGAGGAGCTCGTGACGGCGGCCCGGCAGTACGACGAGTCGTTGGCCACGGCGCCCGGAGCCGGCGGCGGGGAGGTCGATCCGCTGGGAGGATTCCTGGAGACGACCGCCCTCGTCGCCGACGCCGATGCCTGGGACGCCGGGGCCGAACGGGTCGCGCTGATGACCTTTCACGCCGCCAAGGGGCTCGAGTTTCCGGTCGTCTACCTCGTCGCGATGGAGGACGGGATCCTGCCGCACGAGCGAAGCCTGGACCAGCCGGAGCAGCTCGAGGAGGAGCGGCGGCTCGTGTTCGTGGGCATCACCCGGGCCCGCGAGGAGGCGCACGCCAGTTGCGCGCGGATGCGTGACTACCGCGGCACGCGGCGGATCTCGGCGCCCAGCGTGTTTCTCGCCGAGATGACCGGCAGCGAGACGGTGGTCACGGGTGAGGAGGCGCCGGCCGCCGGTGGGGGGCCCGTCTTCGACCCGTTCGGCGATGCGGCCAGGGCGGCGGCCGACGAGTTCGCCGAGTGGGTTCACGAGGAGCCGTCGGCCACCGCTCCCCGGCTCAAGGTCTACCGGCCCGACGGCCTGACACTCGAGACCGAGGAGTCGCAGCCGGACGACGGTGCGGCGGACCCGGTGCGCGGCCCGGCGCGAAAGCGGCGCGATCGGGCCGTCGACCGGACCACGGACCTGGCGACCTGGGCGACGCCGCGGGCCGGCAGCCCGGGAGCGGAGCCGCACTTCGAGCCGGGCCAGCGGGTCCGGCACGCCGAATACGGGGAGGGCGTGCTCGTGAAGATCAGCGGCGTGGGGACGAGGTCGGTGGGCACCGTCAGCTTCGACGGCCCGGCCGGCACCCGGAAGTTTCTCCTCGGCCACGGCGGCATCCTGCCCGTGGAGTAACGGGTGCGGCAGAGCCCGCACCATCCCGGTCAGCCGCCGTGCGCCCGCCACCAGGAGACGGTGGCCTCGAGGCCGGCGTCGAAATCCTGCCGGGGTTCCCAGCCGAGCAGCTCGCGGGCCCTCGTGATGTCGAGCGCCCGTCGGGGCTGGCCATCGGGCTTCGAGGTGTCCCAGGTGATCCGACCGGCATAGCCGCAGGCCGCGGCGATCCGCGTCACGAGGTCGCGAATCGTGATCTCGCGGCCGCCGCCGAGATTGATCGGCAGGGGTTCGTCCATCACCTCCGCCGCCCGCACCACGCCCTCGGCCGCGTCCTCGACGTGGAGAAACTCCCGGGTGGCGTTGCCCGTGCCCCAGCACACCACCTCCGCCGCACCCGCGCGGCGGGCCTCCTCGCACTTCCGGATCAGGGCCGGGATCACGTGGCTCGACGCCGGGTCGAAGTTGTCGCCCGGGCCATACAGGTTCACCGGCACGACGACCGCCGACCGGAGTCCGTACTCCCGCCGGTAGCCGTCGAGCATCACGAAGATCGCCTTCTTGGCCACGCCGTAAGGGGCGTTGGTCTCCTCGGGATAGCCGTTCCAGATGTCCTGCTCCCGGAACGGGATCGGGGCGTGCTTCGGATAGGCGCAGACGGTTCCCGTATGGACGAACTTCTCGAGCCCACGGCGCCGCGCCTGCTCGACGAGGTGCAGGCCCATCGCCATGTTGGCGTAGAAGAAGCGACCGGGATGGGCCATGTTCGCGCCGATGCCCCCCACCTCGGCCGCGAGATGGATGACGACGTCGGGCCGGGCCGTGTCGTAGAGCCGGGCCACGTCGCCCTCGAGCGTGAGGTCGAAATCCCGGCGCCGCGGGACGATGATCCGCTCCGGGGACACACCCCGCTCGGCGAGCCGGCGGCAGACCGACCGCCCGAGGAAGCCCGCGCCGCCGGTGACCACGATCCGCTTGGTCGACAGGTCGATCATGGCGGCGGTGGGCGGCTCCGGGATCGGTCGGGATGGCTCAGCGGTGCGGCAGGCCGGCGTCGTGGCCCGCGTCCCGCAGCACCTGTTCACGCTGGGCCAACTCCATGTCGGCATCGACCATCAGGGCCACCAGTTCGTCGAAGGATACCCGCGGCCGCCAGCCGAGCCGGGTGCGGGCCTTGTCGGAGCAGCCCAGCAGCAGGTCGACCTCGGCCGGGCGGAAGTAGCGCGGATCGATGTCCACGAACTCCCGGTAGTCGAGTTCGAGCCGCCCGAAGGCCTTGTCGCAGAACTCCCGGACGGAGAACGTCTCGTCGGTCGAGACGACGTAGTCGTCGGGCTCCTCCTGCTGGAGCATCAGCCACATGGCCTCGACGTAGTCGCCCGCGAAGCCCCAGTCGCGGCGGGCGTCGAGGTTGCCGAGGTAGAGCTTCTTCTGCAGCCCGAGCTTGATCCGGGTGGCGGCCCGGGTGATCTTGCGGGTCACGAAGGTCTCGCCGCGCCGCGGGCTCTCGTGGTTGAAGAGGATCCCGCACGAGGCGTGGAGGCCGTAGCTCTCTCGGTAGTTGACCGTGATCCAGTGGGCGTACAGCTTGGCCACGCCGTAGGGGCTGCGGGGATGGAAGGGGGTCGTCTCCCGCTGCGGCGTCTCCACCACCTTGCCGTACATCTCCGACGACGAGGCTTGGTAGAAGCGGATCTGATAGCCGACGGCGTCCTGGAAGTCGCGGATCGCCTCCAGCAGCCGCAACACCCCGACGGCGGTCACGTCGGCCGTGTAGGTGGGCTGGTCGAAGCTGACGCGGACGTGGCTCTGCGCTGCGAGGTTGTAGACCTCGGTGGGGCGGATCTCGCGGATCAGGCGGGCGAGGCCGTTGCCGTCGGCCATGTCGCCGTGATGGAGCACGAGCGGCCGCTCGACCTCGTGGATGTCGCGGTAGAGGTGCTCGATCCGCTGGGTGCCGAAGGTGCTCGACCGCCGCACCAGCCCGTGCACCTCGTAGCCCTTGTCGAGGAGCAACTCGGCCAGGTACGAACCGTCCTGGCCGGTGATGCCGGTGATGAGCGCACGCTTCGAGAGCCGGGACATGGGGGATCTCCCTGCGGCCGGACGGTCAGTCGGCAGCGGCCGCGTCGGTCGCGGGGGGCTGAGGGGCACCCGGGCTCCCGCCCGCCTCGGCCGGCGGCTGAACGCCCGGCGGAGGATTATCCGCGCCCCGCAGCGCCGCGTCGAGGGCGGGGGCCAACTGGGAGATGAAACCCTCGCACTCGACCATCGACTGCGACGTGCCGACCCGCGTCTGATCGGCGATCGTGTACAGCTTGTAGACCGACGGCTCGCCGCTGAGGGCGATGCGGGGAAGCTGGGGCGCGACCCAGTCGAGCCGGCCGTCGGCGGCGCCGCCCGCCACGCCGTAGGTCCAGAAGATCCGCAGCGTCTGGCCACTCTTGGCGAAGGTGCCCGTCAGGGCCTCGGCGAACCGGCCGTCGCCGACGGGCACTTTGACCCGGTGCTCGGCCTCGCCGATCGTGAATCCGGCCCCGGGGTAGCAGCGGTCGGGCGTGTGGGCCGAAGCGTCGTAGGGCAGTGCGCAGACCACGAAGGCCGAGATCCGCGACTTGGTGCGGTTGTTGCGGTAGAGCCGCGAGATATGGCCGACGGCCCCGGCCGCCTGCAGTTCCTTGGGGTCGCTCTCGAGTTCCCGCTCGGCCTCCCACTCGCCGAAGCGGGTCGGAAACCGCTCCTCCAGCAGGCGGGCGGCCGCGATCACCTCGTCTCGTGAGATCGGCGCCCAGCGTTCCGTCCAACGGCCCTGCACGACCGTGGCCGCCGCGACGAGGGCCACGGCTGCCGCGAGGATCGCCAGTTGCACTCCGGAACCTTTCACCGTCACCCTCCGCTTCGGAGCCGCTCGCCGAGCCACACCCGGGCCCGCCGTCGCCGGCTCAGGCCGTCACGGGCGACGCATACTCGCGCCGCGCGGCGGTGTCATCGACCCCGTTGACCACCGCACCGAGAACCTTCACGCCAACCGACCGCAGCTTCTCGACGGCAGCCATTACCTGCGGGACGCGGCTGACGTCCCGCATCGTGGCCACGATCGCCACGTCACTGGCCTGCCCGAGCAGGAGCACGTCGGCGAAGGAGAGCGCGGGGCCGGCGTCGATCACGATGTGGTCGAACGATTCGCGGAAGCCGGCCAGGACCTGGGCGGTCACGGTCCGCGAGAGGGCGGTGATCGCCGCGTAGTCGCAGGCGCCGCCGGTCACCGCGAACAGGCCCTCGACCCCCGTGGGCTGCACCGCCTCGTCGTTCGTGATCTCGCCGCGGAGCAGTTCGGGCAGGCCCGCCCGGAGGTCGAGGCCCAGGGCCAGGTGGACGTTCGGATGCCGCAGATCGCCGTCGAGGAGCAGCGTCCGCTTGCCCGTCCGTGCCAGGCTGGCCGCGAGTTGGGAGGCGAAGGTCGTCTTGCCCTCGTGTTCCACGGCGCTGGTGACCAGGATGACCTTGGGTGCCTCGCGGCCGGTCTGGGAGATCACCGCCCGCACGCCGTCGACCCGCTCGGCGATGTGGCCCGGATTGGTGCGGCGCGTGATGCGAGGCACCGTGCCGATGACCCGCAGGCCGATCCGTTGCGGCACTTCATCGGTCGTGCTGAGGCGGTCGCGGAGATATTCGACCGCCACCACCGACCCGCCGCCGAGCACGATCCCCGCGGCCGTCGCCAGGATGGAGAGCATGGTCCGGAACAGCTCGTCGCTGCCCTCCGGCACGCTCGCCTCCTCGATCAGCTCGACGCGGTTGGGCATCGCGATGTCGATCTCGGTGGCGTTGAGCCGGATGCCCATCTCGTCGGTGACCCTCGTCAGCTGCTCGATCTCCTGCCGGCGGGCCATCAGGTCGGCGTTGGCCTGGCCGAGCTGCTTGACCTCGACGGCCACCTTGTCGAAATCCTTGGCTGCTTCGTCGAGCTGGCGGGCCATGATCTCGCGGCGCATCCGCAGCACGACGGGGCTCTCGGCGGCCGCGCCGCTGCGCCGGCCGGCGGCGTCCATCGAAAGCTGGGTGATGATCTGCGGCTTGAGCTCCTCGCGCCGCTCCTCCATGCGCACGAGCAGGCCGTCCCGCATGTCGTGGAGCTTCTTGACCGCCGGATCGTTGGGCCCGCGGGCGCTCCGCTGCGACTGGTAGAGGATCGCCTCCTCGAGGCCGGCGAGCCGGTCGCGAAGCTCGATGAACTGCGGGTCGCGCAGCACCATCGCATCGACCATCTCCTCGGGCACCGATTGCTCGAGCGTGATCTCGCCGCGGGACTTCGCGTCCATCACGGCCAGTTCGGCGTCGAGCAGGGCGATGTCCCGCTGGAGCTGCGTCTGCTGGGCCCGGAGGGTGCCGAGGTGATCGAGGAGCAGGGCCCGCTGCGTGGCCACCTCGGCGCTGTCGGTCGTGCCGAGCGTCCTGGCGAGGTTGTGGTAGGTATCGAGGCGGCCGCGGATGTCCGCCATGTTTTCCCTGTACTTCTTTTCGAGCGTGTCGCGGCGGGCGAGCCGCTCCGCCTTCTCCTTGTTGACGACGTCGGTCAGGTAGGCGTTCGTCACGGCGTTGACGATCGTGGTGATCTCCCGCGGATCCTCGCCGCGGAGCCGGATCTGGAGCACCTCCGACTCCATCGGTGCCGACACCTGCACGTTGCGCATCAGCCAGCCGACCTTGTCCTGCTCGGCCTTCAACGTCTGGAGCGAGTTGACGCCCGTGCGCCGCAGCGCGGCCATCAGGACGAGCGGGCTCTTGATCAGTTGGACCTGGGTCTTTCGGTAGGCCTCGTACTCGGCGCTGTCGCGGCCCTCGCCGGCCCCGAACATCCCGGAATTGTCGCGAACGCGAAGCCAGGCGACCGCCTCGTAGCCGCGGGGCAGGAAGAGGAACGTGAGCGCGCCGGCGAGCGAAGCCAACGTGAGCGCCACGACGGTCGCGGGGATCCACCGCCGCCGGAGCGCATGCCAGATCCGCCGGTAGTCCAGCCCCCCCGCCAGCGGGTCGACCGCCGTCGCCGGCGGCCCCGGCAGTTGCGGGTTCGTCACGGGTGCGAGCAGATCGGTGTCGCGGATCGGCGCGAGCATCCCGGCCCGCGGATCGATCCGCGCGGTGGTCGCGCCGGCCGCCGAGCCGGCGCCGTCCGTGGATGCGTGGTGCTGATCGCTCATCGTGTCGGCGTTCGTTCGCCTCCGTGCAACGCTGGCCGCGACCGGTCGTTGGCCGCCATCGCCACCGTCAACCATCGTGCCTCATCACGTCGACTCAAGCTTCCTCGAGTCTACCTTATTGTACCGCCCTGGCCGGGCTGCCCGGCCGGCCGTTTGGCCCCGGGAATCAGCGGAAACGCCGCGCCGCGTGGACCGGCGGGAACCGCGGCCGGGCGGGCCGGCGCCGCGCTGGGCACCACGGCAGGCGCGTACTCCTCGGTCACGATCACATACGACAGCAGTTTGATTTCCAGCAGGATGAAGCCCACCGCCACGCCCATCATCAGCATCGCCGCCGGCGTGCTGTCGTGGAAGCCCTCCGCCCACTCCGGTGAGACCGCGTACAGCATGCCCGCGGCCGTGATCCGCAGGGTGTTGGCCAGGATCGCCATCGGGATCGCGCTGATCGCGATCACCAGGTTTTCCCACCACTGCAGCCCGGCCACCGCGATGACCACGGCGGCCAGCCAGACGAAGATCGTGAGCATCTTCAGCCCGGCACAGGCGTCGACCACGTTCATCACGTGGTTCTCTCCGAGCCGGATCAGGTTGCCGTCGCGGATCGCGTCGAACCCGAGCGTCTGCAGAAGGTTGGTGGCCACGACCGTGTTGAAGGTCTGGAGCGGGCCCGTCAGGTACCGCTGATGGCCTTCCGGCAGGGGGTACATGAAAATCAACAGGGCGATCGGAATCCAGGCCCAGCGAAACACGCTCCAGCCGCCCGCCATCAGGAACACGCCCGCGAGCGCCGGGACGAACGTGTACATGTCGCCGGTCTTGACGCGGTAGAAGGCGAACATCAGGCGGATCACGAAGCTCGCCCCGAGCAGGCCGAGCCCGGCGAGCCGCGCCGAGCCGCTGACGGAGCCGACGGGCTGCCGCCACCAGAACAGCAGCACCACGCTCAGCAGCGGCACGATCCAGCCGTGCTGATACTGCGGATCCGCCCAAATGGAGGGCAGCAGCGTGAGGGCCGGCCAGTAGCTGTAACAGAGCACGGCGGTGACCGCGACGATGCCGGCCCACGGCAGCCACTCCTCCGGCGAGCCGAGGTCGCGGGCCCAGGCGGCGGCTCGACGTTGGCAACCGGCCAGCAAGCCCTCGTCGGGAGACACCGCCACGCGCGGCCGTTCCGGCCGTGAAGCCTCGGCCAGCTGGGAGGCAGGCGGCCCGCCGCCCACCGGCACGATCGGTGACGAAGACGACATGAGTGGTTCCCGAACGGTCGCGACCCCTCCATCTTACAGAGGCTCGGAAGCGTTTCCATGAGAAAGTCGCTAGCCGGCTAGGTCGGTGGCGGCTGCCGCGGGACCGGACGCGCGGGTCACCCCCCGAGGATCGCTCGCAGGCCGTCGGCCAGAACCGCCCGCAGCGGCCCCTGGAGGGCGATTCCCGCCGTCCCGATCGCCGCGAGCACGAGCCCCGCCGCGGCCTTGGGCAGGCCGCCGACCACGGTCGCCGCCCGCGTGGTCGCGGCCGTCACCACCGCGACGACCGTCACAAGCTGCCACCCGAGGACACTTCCCAGCAGCGGCAATCCCAGGCGGATGCCGGCGGCCGACCGGCCCCGGCCCAGCGTCCAACCGGCGAGGGCTCCTGCCAGCGACGCGGCCACGGCCTGCCCGCACGGTGATCCCGGCGGCCACTCGGCGGCGTCGGGCAGCACGCCGCCGGGCCCGCTCTCCGGGACCGCTGCGATGCAGACCAGCACCAGCGCGATCGCCAGCGCCGCCGGAGGGCGGGCCGGTTGCGATCCGTCGAGATCCAACAGACTCCAGGTCACGACCGTGAGCACCGTCGCCGCGTGGAGGCACCAGATCACGAGCAGCTGCCAGTCGCCCCGCAGCAGCCGGTCGATGCCGGCGGGAAACGTGTCGGCCGACCGAGGCAGCCACCGTCCACCGTTCACCAGTTCGGCCCAGGCGAGCACCATCACCAGCACGCCGCAGCCGGCCTCGACGAGCGGATAACGGGCCGCGATCGGGTCGCCGCAGTCGCGGCACCGTCCGCGCAGCCGCAGCCAGCCGAGGACCGGGACGTTGTCGGTGGCGCGGATGGCCGCGCCGCACCGCGGGCAGCGGGAACGATGGTGGACGAGCGACTCGCCGCGCGGCAGCCGATGGGCGACCACGTTCAGGAAGCTGCCGAGCATCGCGCCCCAGGCGAAGCCGAAAAACAGCGTCGCCGTCTCGGCCCAGGGCCAGATGGCAATTCGATCGAGCAGGGACGGGCTGGGCATGTCGTCTGGGAGCGATGGGTCGGTTTCAGGTAGGGTACCCGCCCACTGGATCCTCCGCCCGCCGCCTGCCGTTCCATGCCCGACATCACCGCTCCACCGCCGCCTCGCCGCATGTCCGGCTGGCTGAGCCTGATTGTCCGGGTGGCCATCACCGTCGGGCTGATGGCCTGGGCGATCTTCGGGGGCAGCGGAAACAAGACCAAGCCGGGGGAGGTTCAGCCCGGGGAGGACAAATGGACCCAGTTCCTCGAGGTGCTGTCCGAGGCTGATTGGTCGTGGTGGCTGGGAGCGCTCGCCGTCACGCTGGTCGGCCAGGTCGTGGCCGGCATGCGTTGGGCCGCGCTCGCCCGGCCGCTCGGCTTCGACTTTCCCCACCGGTTTTTCGTGCGCCGGTTCTTCGAGGGGATGTTCTTCAGCCTCTGCCTGCCGTCGAGCATCGGCGGCGACGTGGTCAAGGCCGTCCGGATCGGCACCACGACGCCGATGCGTCTGCTGGCCGGCTGCTCGGTGCTGGCCGACCGCCTCACCGGCCTGTCGGCCCTCGGCGTTCTCGTCGGCACCGCGGTGATCGCCCGCAACAACGCGCTCGGCACGCCCGCGACGTTCGCGGTCTTCGCCGGCCTGCTCGTGGCGGTGCTGGTCGGCTTCTGGCTGGCGCTCGCGCTGCTCGACCGCGTGCATGCGGTGCTGCCCGCAGGCTCGGCGGCCCGCGAGTTCGTCGCGCGGCTCCTGCCCTACCGGCAACGACCGAGCCTCGTCCTCCTGGCCGTGGGCTGGAGCTTCGTGGTGCAGCTGGCCGGGGTGGCCGCGGTGGTGCTCGTCGCCCGCGCGCTGGGGGTCGAGCAGCCGGTGCTCGTCTGGCTGTCGGTCGTGCCGCTGGTGGCGCTGGCGATGGTGCTGCCGATCAGCATCGGCGGCTTCGGCGTCCGCGAAAGCACGATCGAGTATCTGCTGCTGGGCTACGGCGTGCCCGCGCAGGCCGGCGTCGCGATCGGCCTCCTGTGGGGAATGTGCACGCTGATCGCCGGCCTGGTGGGCGGCGTGCTGTTCCTGCTCGAGCGTCAGCCGGCGGCCGCCGACCCGTCCGGCTCAGCGGTCGGCTGAGGCCCGGCGGCGGGCGTCGTGGAGCAGGATGCCCGCCACGCTCTTGGCGTCGATGATCCGCCCGTCGAGACACATCGCCACCGCCTCCCGCCAGGGCACGACGCGGGGCTGGATCAGTTCGCCCGGCTCGAGGGCCTGCGCGCCGGCCACGAGATCGTGGGCCACGAACAGGTGCATCCGCTCGCGGAGGATCCCGGGCGACATCCAGAAGGCTCCGGCCGGTTCGATCCGGCCCGCCCGGTAGCCGGTCTCCTCCGCCAGTTCCCGGGCTGCCGTCGCCAGCGGCGGCTCGTCGCGGTCGAGCGAGCCGGCCGGCAGTTCGAGCAGCGTCTCGCCGACGGCCACGCGGACGACTTCCACGAGGCATACGGCATCGGCCGACACCATCGGCACCACGACGACGCTCCCGGGATGGATCACGACCTCGCGGTCCCGCACGCTGCCGTCGGCGCAGGGCTGCGGCACCCGCTCGACACGAAACCGTTTGGCCCGGAACAGGATTGGCCCATCGTCGTGATCCGTCATGAGTGGTCGTCCTCCGTCACCGTGGCCGCGGTCCTCATGCCGGCACCACGCGCGCCGGCATCCCCGCCACCCGCAACTCGCCCGCCGCCAGCGCCCTCACCTGCACGAGGCCCAGGCCCACGGGACCCCCCGTCGCCGCCGAGCGGCCCGCGGACGTGATCAGCCCCACGTCGGCGCCATCGAGCGTGACCGTCGCCGGGAGGGCCGGCGGCTCGGGAGCGTCGATCGCGAGCAGCATCAGCCGCCGATTGACGTGACCGAGCGAGTCGAGCCGGGCCACGGTCTCCTGCCCGAGATAGCAGCCCTTGGTGAAGGAGATGGCGCGGGCGTCCCGGCCGAGTTCCTGCGGAAGCGTCTTGGGTGGAATGTCGGCCGCCGTCGGATACCGGGCCTCGAGCCTGAGCCGCTCGAGGTCGGCCTCGGCGACGCGGGGCACGGCAGCGGCGGTCAGCCGCTCGGCGAGGACCGCGGCGACGGTCGAGGCGGCGAGGATCCAGTACCCGTCGGCCCCCTGCCCCACCAGGCGGACGATCCGCGCGACACCGCTTCCGAGGTCGACGGTCTCGTGAGCCAGCGGCTCACCGGGCGGAGCGCAACCGGCCAGCCGCGCGACCGCGGCGGCGGCGTCCGGGCCGGCGACGAGCACCGCGGCGGCGTCGGCCGAGCCGTCTCGTAACTCGACCGCCTCGCGGATGTGGTAGTGCTCGAGGTGGTCGCGGAGGGTTGCGGCCAGACCCGGCGCAACGACCACGAGCAGCCCCGACTCGGTCCGGAGGATCGTCGCCAGCGCGAGCACCTGCCCGCGGGCATCGGTGAAGAAGGCCTCCGTGCCGGCGCCGATCGCCAGGGTGGAGACGGCCGCGGTCGTGAAGTTGTCCACGAATCGCACGGCGTCGGGGCCGGAGGCCTCGAGCAGCCCGAGCGATCGCGGAGCCCAGCCCGCCGAGCGGTCGATCGGGCCTCGGCCGGTCGGGATTTCAGCAGACGCACGCACGGAGTCACTCCGGGAACCTGGGCAGATTAGCGACGCCGCCCCCTGCCCGCAGAAAAAATTTCGCGTGGCGCGAACGAACGTCCTCCCGCCTGCGTATCTCTCCCTGCCGCGACCAAGAGTCGCATCTGGAAAACCGGTCCGGAAGACCCGGTTCTCCGCGAGGATTTGCCGCGGCTCGTAGGCTTGCACGTGCGGGCGACCTGGCAAGGCGTCGCCCGCACGCCAAGCCGGTACGCGAGTCCCTCACCGTCTTCGGTTCGCGTTTCCCCATCCCATTCGACGCCGCTCCCCGTGCGCGCCGACCGGGCGGGGGGGCGCGGGCCGGCGGCGGCCACGACAAGGAGAAGCCGCACCATGGCGACCGTCGACTGCAATCAGGACTGCCGGGAAGAATACGACGACTTCGACGACATGAGCGATTCGTTTCCCGATCCTCTGGCCCTGGCCGACAGCGAGCACTCCGATGTCGTGCGGGCCGCCGCCGAGGGTAGCGGTGAGATTGCGGCCCGCTCCGGCGAACTGCACCGGATCGCGGAGGTCCGCCGCCAACAGGGCGTGACGCTCCGCAACGTGGCCCGGCGACTCGGCATTCCGCTGTCGGTCGTCCGGCGGCAGGAGCAGCCTGATTGCGACCTGCAGCTGTCGGATCTGCTTCGCTGGCAGGAAGTGCTCGAGGTTCCCGTGGCCGAACTGCTCGTCGAGGCCGAGGGGCAGTTGTCAGGCCCGGTGCTGGAACGGTCGCGGATGGTGAAGTTGATGAAGACGGTTGCCGCGATCCGGGAGCGGGCCAACGATCCGGGCATCGCGCGGATGGTGACGATGCTCGTCGAGCAGATCCTCGAGATCATGCCCGAACTCGCCGACGTCACTCCCTGGCATTCCGTGGGCCAGCGCCGCACCCGCGAGGAACTTGGTCGCACCGCCCGGGTGATCGTTTCGGAAGAGATCTTTCGCCGGCCGTACGGCAGGTCCTGACAGGCCCGCCGATCGGCGGCGGCATTCGGCTTGTTCGGCCGCGGCCCGCCGTTTACCATTCGGCGGCCGCGGGATGGATCGGCTCGTTCCGGTGCCCGTGCGGTTCCCGGAGACAGCGCGTGTTTTCGTTCGTCGGCGTCCTGGCCATCACGCTGGTCCTGTTTCTCACGGTCGCGGTTTCGGCCCGTTTGCTCCTGGGCCGCTAGGGGCCGGCCCATCGGGTGCCCGGCGGGGTGGTGGGGCCCCGCGACCTCCCGCGACCCCGAGCACGATCAGGGCGAGGAAACCCCCGAGCACGCCGCCGAGCACCACCCAGGCGGCGACGGCCAGCCAGAAGTAGTCGCGCAGCCACACGAGTTCGGGCGGCTCCACGCTCTTGGGCACCTTCCGTTGCACGGGGCCGGATCGGTCGGTCTGGCCGCGCATCGCTTCGCGAAACTCGGTCCACTGGGCCTGCACCGCGGGATTGGCGAGCTCCGTCAGCCGCGTCGATCGCCAGCGGGCCAGAATCACCGGCGGGGCCGCCAGTGTGGTCAGCCAGGTGAGCAGCACGAAGACGGTCAGCCGCCGCGAGGGTGTGCCGGTCGGGTTCGCCATCTTGCCGGGGTTCCCTCGTCGACAGCTCGCCCTGCCGTTCACCGGGCCGCCGTCCACGGCGGCGCCTGCCAGGCCCGCGATCAGTCTGGCATCCCGGGCGACCCGTCGCTAGCGTCCCGCCCAACGGGTGGCGGTGCGGCCGGCCGCGGCGTCACCACAGCTGCCCGTCCGCGATGCTCCCGGAGCCCGCCAGGTGATCGCTCTGTTTCACCACCACCGCTCGCTGACGCTCGTGGCGACGCTCGCGGCCGCGCTCGCCGGGCCGACGGCGTTCGGCCAGGGATGGCTGCCCACGTCCTGGTTTTCGCCGGCCGAAACCGATCCGCAGGCCATGCACCCGCTGGCCGAGAAAGACGGCCCGTGGCTGATCCTCGCCACCACCTTCCGCGGCGAGGCCGCCCGCGACGATGCCCGCAAGCTGGCCGGTGAACTGCGGAGCCGGCACCGCCTCCGGGCCTACACCCACGAGAAGGCCTTCGACTACACCGGCGAGCAGGCGGGCGTGGGGCTCAACCCCGACGGCTCGCCGAAACGGATGCGCTACGCCAACGCCGAGCGGGTGGTCGAGGTGGCCGTCCTCGTGGGCGACTTCGCCTCCTGCGAGGACCCCCGCGGGCAGAAAACGCTGCAGGTCGTCAAGTCGCTTCATCCCGAGCCGCTCGGAGGCGAAGCCGCCAAGACCCGACTCGTCGCCGACTTCCTGCAGGCGAACCGGCAGCACGCCCGGCCCGGCGGCAGGCCGCCGCTGCATGCGGCCATCATGATCCCCAACCCGCTCCTGCCCGACGACTATTTCTCGCGGCAGGAAGTCGACGACTTCGTGCTGGCGATGAACGCCGACGTGGAACACACCCTGCTCGACTGCCCTGGTCGGTATACCGTGCGGGTCGCCACCTTCACCGGATCCGGCACGTTCGCGACGGGTGACGAGCCGGACCCCGCCACGGGCGGCGGCTTCGTCGACGTCAGCACGTTCGTCGCGGCCCTCAAGGGGAGCGGCTGGCGGGATCCGCAGCTGCGGGGTGTCGAGCGGGAGAGCCGACTCGTCGAGGCCGCCCACAATGCCCACCGGCTCACCGAAGCCCTGCGGCGGGCGGGCTGGCAGGCCTGGGAGTTTCACGACCGCGAGTCGAGCATCGTCTGCGTCGGCAGCATCGACCAGCTCGCCGTCCCCGCCGCCTCCGGGCGACCGGAGCCGCACCCTGAGATCGCGCGGATCGTGGCCGCGCTGGGCCCCGATCCGGCGGCCTTGGCCCGCGGCACGGTGCTGCCTCGGTCCTTCGGCGGGATCCTGCTCGACGTGCAGCCGAAGCCGCTCGACGTCCCGCGGCGGCCGGCGGGCAGAAGGTAGGATGCCGGCGGCTGCGATCGCCCGGCCATCCGCCCTCCGTCCGCCCATGACCCAGCCGCTCGTCCTCGGCACGACCAACTCCGGCAAGGTGCGGGAACTCGTCGCCCTGCTCGCGCCCTTCGGCATCGGCTGCGAGTCGCTCGCCGGACTGCCCGCGGCGGTGGAGGTGGAGGAGACGGGCGACACCTTCGCGGCCAACGCGGCGCTCAAGGCGGCCGCCCAGGCCCGGGCGTTGGGACGGTGGGTGCTGGCCGAAGACAGCGGCCTGGTGGTGCCGGCGCTGGGCGGCGCGCCCGGCGTGTTCTCGGCGCGGTTCGCGGGCGTCCTCGCCGGTGAGCCCCGCGAGGCGGCCGATGCCCGCAACAGCGGTCTCCTGCTCGAGCGGCTGGCCGGCATGCGGGGCGCGGCGCGGGCGGCCCACTACGCCTGCCACGCGGCGCTGGCCGATCCGGGCGGCCGGATCGTGGCGGTGGCGGCGGGCACCTGCGGAGGCCTGATCGGCGAGCAGCCCGCGGGTGCCGGCGGCTTCGGCTACGACCCCTTGTTCATCGTGCCGGAGTATCACCGGACCTTCGGCGAACTCGCCCCGGCGGTGAAGGAGGTGCTCAGTCATCGCGGCCGGGCGCTCCGTGCGCTCCTGCCCGCGCTCGTGGCGGCCCTCAGCGGGCCGGCGTGACGGCCGTCCGCCGCTGCGCGAGGCGGTGCTCGATCACCCGCAGCACGTCGTCGGTGCCGTCCATCCGGCCCTTCACGGCGGCCAACGCCGGCGCGAGACCGTCGAGCCGGCCCAGGAACGCCCGCACCCGCTCCCCCGTCACCTGCTCGAGCAGCTCGAACTCCCCGCAGCCCATCGCCGCCAGGAAGTGACTGTTCATCAGCTGCTCGGAGTGCGCCTTCTCGGGCAGCACCAGGAGCGGCTTGCCGAGCTGGAGCGACTCCCCGATCAGCTGATTGCCCGCCGCCGACACCAGGCAGCGGCAGGCGGCCAGGTCGGCGACGAACCTCCGCTCGTCGATCGCGTGAAAGGAGCAGCGGCCCAGCGGTTCCCGCTCGCCGAGGCCGTAGATGCGGACCGGCAGGCCGCAGGCCGCGATCGCCTCGACGGCCGAGAACGGCGTGTGCCGGCGGAGATAACTGAGCACGAACCCCTCGTCGCTGGGCTGGGCGGCGAGGATCTCCCTGCGGAGCAGCGGCCCGACCTGCACCGCGTGTTCCCAGCCGCGCCGCAGGGGCGGGCGAAAGAACGCGGACACGACCGTGTCCGCCGCCTCGGTCACATACATCCAGACGGCGCGGCTCATGAACCAGGCGTTCCACTGGAGCGACCAGGGCAGCGCGTCGAGGTCGTAGGCGAGGAGGAAGTGCTGGTGATCGACGCTCACCAGCGGGATGCCCAGCCGGCCCGCGGCCCGCGGCAGGGCCGGCTCGAAATCCGTGATCGCGAGGTCGGCCCCGAAGGCGTCGAGATCGCGGATCATCCGGTCGACCAGCGGCCCGAGCTGGCGGGCCTGGTAGTCGAGGCCCGCGGCGATCGACCGCATCACGTCGAGCCGGCCGGCCGTGTATTGGAACACGACGCCCGGGATTTCCTCGAGGCGGACTCGCGGCTGCAGGCCGGCCAGCTGCCGCTGCAAAAAAGCCAGCGCGTCGGCCGCTGTGTAGACGACGATCTCGTGCCCGGCGTCGAGCCGGTCGACGAGCGTGGCGATCCGGGTGGCATGACCGCGGCCCTCCCCGCACAGGCTGATGGCGATCCGGGACATGAGCGTGACGGGAGCGGAGGAACGGTCGATCCGGTCGCCGGCGCCGCGCGATGCCGGCCGCCTGAGACCACCGGGGATTGTGTGCCCGGGACCCGGCGTCCGCCAACAGCCCGCCCGGGAGCGGCCCCGCTTCTACGGTCCCGCGCGGTGGGGTAGTCTCTGCGAAGCCGCGACGCCGACTTTCCGTCGGCACACGACGGCGTGTCTCGGACCGGTGAACCGCATGCCCTGGACACATCGGGTGGCGTTGCTGACCGGGGTTTCGCTGGGGCTGGCGCTGGTTCGCGGGCCGGCCCGAGCCGAAGACACCGACGTGCTCGCCCGCTGCGGCACCGCGGTCGTGCGCCGCGGCGACCTGGAGAGCGTGGTGCTGAGGCTGGGGCTGGCCGACACGGCCGAGCCCTCCCAGCGGCAGCGGGTGGAGGCCGCCATCCTCGAGCAGCTCGTGGACGATCGGATCCTCCGCGCCGAACTGGACCGGCTGGGCATCCAGGTGACCCGCCCCGAGGTCGAGGCGGCGGTCGCCCGGCTGCGGGAGCAGGTGGCGGGCCGCGGGCTCGTGTACGAAAACTTTCTCGCCGCCAGCGGCCGTACCCCCGGCGATCTCGACAAGCAGGTGGCGCTCGAGATCGCGCTCGACAAGTTCGTGCGGCCGCGAATCACCGCCGAGGCCATCGCCGAGACGTTCGACCGGAACCGCCGCGAGCTCGACGGCACGCTGCTGCGGGTCAGCCACGTGGTGCTGCGGCCGGAAGCGGGCGGCCCCGACGACGTCGCGGCGGGCATGCTCGAACGGGCGGCCACGCTCCGGCAGCAGATCGTGCAGGGCCGGCTGTCGTTCGCCGAGGCGGCCCGGCTGCATTCCGCGGGGCCCAGCCGGCGCACGGGGGGTGATCTCGGCTGGATCGGCCGTGAAGGTCCGATGGCCGACGGCTTCGCGAGCCGCGCGTATGGCCTGGCGAAGGGGGGTGTGTCGCCGCCGTTCGCTTCGCCGCAGGGCGTCCACATCGTCACCGTGACCGCCGTGCAGCCCGGGCGGATCGGGATCGATGCGGTACGGCCGCGGGTGGAAAAAATCCTGGCCCAGAACCTCGTTCGCGGGCTGGTCGTGGCGGGACGAAAGCGATCGCCGGTGAGCTTCGCCGCGGGCGTGCCCCACTTCGACCCGGCCGCGGCCGACCAGCCCGTCGACGAGCGGCGGGTGATCGTCGAACCCGGCGAGTGAGGCCGATGGAAGACCATCCGGCCGCCGTCTCGGGGTTCGCGGGCGTGGCCTTCCAGCGGTCGTTTCCGCCTTGCCCGGCCGGATCCGGATCGCTAGCCTCTGCGGCCCGTCCCGGCTCAGGAGTCCGGTCGCCGATGAAGGTCCGTATCTGCGTCTTGGTCGTGTGCATGACCGTGGTGCCGGCCCTGGCCATGTTCTCGCACCACGTGCCGGTCGGGGTGCGCCAAGCGGTCCGCCACCATCTCTGGCAGCCGGTGGTCGACTGGCTGCAGCCGGCCAAGGCATCAGGCGGCCCGGAAGCCGTCGCCGAAGTTGCCGACGCACACGCGGAGGACGATCCAGGGACCGCGCCTCCCCCAACGCCCGTGGCCCCGGGCCGTCCCCCGGCCGTCGACCGGCTCGCGGCGCTCGGCGCCGTCGCGATCGACGTCCGCCCGCTCGACGGAGTCGCGGGCATGCACGTCGCCAGTTGTCGGGTGGCGATGGATGCCGCGGGGCAGTTGCACCGCTTCTTCCAGGCGCCGGGCTCCGATCCGGGGGCGGCCACCGCGGCGCTGGCCGACCAGGTGGAGGCGTGGAGGGATCGCCTCGCCTCTCGCGTCACGATCCCGGGGCCGGCGGCCGGGTCGCTCTGACGGGTCACCGCGGCCCGTCGCCGTCCCCACGCCCGCGTCTCGCCTCCACCGGAACCGCTGCGATGCACCGAGCACGCCCACAGGCCGGGTCGTCGATCGCGAACCGGTCGCCGTGCGCTGTCTGGTCGGCCCGCCTCCCGGCCGCCGGCCTCGGTCATCGGCGGTGGTGGCGACGGCGGCCGACCGATGAAGATCAGTCCGCGGGGCGACGGGCCACCGACCACGTGCCTCCCGGCCGGCATCGACGCTCGGAGGAACTTGCCCGGCTCGAGGCCGCGCTCTTTCTCGCCCGCGAGCCGCTCTCCACGCGTCGGCTCGCGAAGCTCGCCAGGCTCTCCGACGGGACGCGTGCCCGCACGCTGCTTCGGGAGCTGCGGCAGCTCCAGGATGCCGCTGGCATGGCCATGCGGGTGGAGCAGATCGCCGGCGGGTTTCAGCTGCTCTCGCGGCCCGCGTTCGGGCCCTGGATCCGGCGGCTACACGACCATCCTGCCACGGGGCGGATCTCCGCGGCGGGGCTCGAGACGCTCGCGATCGTCGCCTACCGTCAACCGGTCACCCGGGCCGAGATCGAGGCGATCCGGGGCGTGGGCAGCGAGGAGATGCTGCGACAGCTTCTGGAACGCGATCTGGTGGCGATCGGGGGCCGGGCCGAGGATCTAGGCCGGCCCAACGTCTACGTCACGACGCGTCGATTTCTGGCAGCCTTCGGGCTGGCGAGCCTGGAGGATCTGCCGCCGATCGAGAGCCTCGCCGCACCGCCGAGCGGCCCGCCGCCGGCGGAATCGTGATTCTTGTCGGCCGGCCGCTTGCAAGCGGCGGCACCGCGGGCCACACTTCTCGCTCCCTGGTCCCGGGCCGCGGTCGATGGCCGGGTTTGTTTTTTCCGAGCGGCCGATTGGACGATGATCCGTGGATCGGGTAGAGATTTGGCGAGTCGAGCCGTGCTGGTTGGTCATTTGGTCGTTGATCAGACTCCTGGAGGAAATGCCGTGACGATTGCTGAGCGTGGCCGGGGCGATGAGAGCGTTTCGACCGCCGAGGTGTTCTCCTGGAGCGAACTTCCCGACCTCCTTGCCGCGGAGGATCTCTTCGACGGCTTGGAGATGGGTTTCTCGCTGCCGGGCTCGTCCGATCGCGAACTCGTCGCCCGCGATGAAGACGACGACGTGGACGATGAGGACGAGGACGAGGACGACGAGGAGTTGGAAGACGAAGAGTCCGA
>Ga0214921_10001026_pt1 | contig 48808 bp, 48 predicted proteins | sample LL1505_MetaG_FD_177992 | JGI IMG/M metagenome (GOLD analysis project Ga0214921, IMG submission 177992) | Freshwater microbial communities from Lake Lanier, Atlanta, Georgia, United States - LL-1505 | ecosystem: Environmental > Aquatic > Freshwater > Lake | place: USA: Georgia | collected... | reverse complement strand
TGCCTGCCATAACTTGGGGTACACACTAGTGCCTGTAAATCCCGGCAAGGTGTTGATCTCATTTATGACTATCTGGTTTTCATTGGTATAGAAAAAGTCACAGCGGGCAAGTCCTGCGCAGCCGATCGCATCAAAAGCTTGCATCGAAGCAATTTGAATCGCTTGCGCATCTGCTTCAGGAATATCAGCTGGAATCTTTACAGTTGTTGCATCATCTAAGTACTTGGCCTCGAAGTCATAAAACTCAAATTGAGGATTAATAACAATTTCGCCAACTACCGATGCGTAACTAGTTCCATCTCGTTCTAGAACTGCGCACTCAATTTCACGTCCATTGATGGCGGTTTCAATCAAAACCTTTGAGTCATACAAGAAGGCATCATTAATGGCTGCTGACAAGTCGATAGCTGATTTAACCTTGTGTGTGCCACGGCTAGATCCTCCACTAGATGGCTTAACAAAGACTGGGTAGGTAAGTGAGTGCGCATCTGGGTGCGGATCTGATTTATTCACAACAATTCCAGGTGCAACCTTTAATCCCGCAGCAGAAAACAGCTCTTTGGCCAGTGCTTTATCCATAGCATCGGCTGAAGCCTTTACTCCGCTACCTACATAGGGAATGTGCGCATCCTCTAATAGTTGTTGAATTTTTCCATCTTCACCAAACTCCCCATGAAGAATGGAAAAGACACAATCAATCTTCACAAAAGAGCCATTTATAACTAGCCCACTTTGCGCAAGCTCAACCGTTGTTTCATTATCTTCAATCGTTGGCATCACCTTGTTGTGAATTGCCAATGGATAGTCTTCTTCAAGTACAACCCACTTGCCTGCTTTAGTAATTCCAATCAAAATCGGCGTAAAGCTATTCTTATCTAACCCCTTTAAGACTCCTCCACCCGAGACACATGAAACCTCATGTTCACTACTTGGGCCTCCGCAAATTATCGCAACTGTTAGTTTGCTCATCGAATGAAATTCTCTGCTTTAGTAGTAATCTCCATAAGACGATCAAGTGCCTGCTCCGGAGTCAATGAGCCTGAAACAACATCTGCCACCGCTTCAATAACTGGAACTTCGATTCCCACGCGGTGAGCAATTTCAAGTACTGCACTAGATGAGGCAACACCTTCGACTGTTTTTGCCACCTGAGTTTTAGCTACCTCCATAGAACCGCTCTTTCCTAAAACTTGGCCAAAGGTACGGTTTCGGGAAAGGGATGATCCACAGCTAGCAACTAGATCTCCCATACCGGCAAGACCTGCGGCGCTCAGTGGATCCGCGTTGTGCGCTGCACATAATCGAGCTACCTCATTGAGGCCACGGGTGATGAGCATCGCTTGGGTGTTTTCTCCGTAACCCATCCCAATTGAAATACCTACCGCTAAGGCAATTACACTTTTGATTGCACCAGCAAGTTCGCAGCCTAAAACATCTACCGATGTGTAAACGCGGTAATAAGGGGTTGTAAAGAGTTGTTGAACCTTTTCTGCGATTGCTACCGTTGCAGCTGCAGCAACAGCACCTGCTGGCTGGCGCAAAATTAATTCATTTGCAAGGTTTGGCCCAGTAATGATTGCAATATTTTCAGTCTCCATGACATCAGAGATAATCTCTGTCATGCGAGACATTGTGCTTACCTCAATACCTTTGAGCGTACTAATGAACAAGGCGTTGGGCTGAACCATAGATTTCCAGGCGTTGAGATTTTCACGAAGGGTTTGTGCGGGAACTGCGAGCACATAAATGTTGGAGTACTCAAAAGCCTCGCCTAGATCAGTTGTTGCCTTTAACCCAACCGGCAAAATGTTCTCATCCAAATACTTGGAGTTTGTATGCTTGTTATTGACTTCATCTACTAATTCTTGGCTTCTACCCCACATCAAAACATGGTTTCCCGCATCGCAAAGAACCTGGGCCATAGTTGTTCCCCATTGGCCCGCACCCAGAACAACAACCTTGCTCATTTCTTCTTGGCCTTCTTAAAGTTTCCAGTGCGCGGTAGATCCGAGTTATGCGGATCAAAAATTTCAACTGGGCGTTTTTCACCACGAAGCTCTTCTACAAGATTAGTTAGCTCGCGCATTACGAAAGCGGTTGCTTCTCGAAGTGCATCTGGATCATTCTCTTTTCCGTACCAAGGAGATAGATCAAGGGGCTTACCCGCCAACATTTTTATGGGAGTTCTAGGAAAGAGTTTAATTTTCTTTTCATAGGTTGGCATAACGATTTGAGAGCCCCATTGTGCAACTGGAATTACAGGAGCATGGGTAATGATTGCTAATCGCGCTAATCCTGTTTTTGCGACCATCGGCCAACCAGCAGGATCTCTTGTCAAAGTTCCTTCTGGATACACCCCTAAACAATGTCCAGCATCTAAAAGTTTGATTGCATGCTCTAGCGCCTTGGCAGCATCCTTACTTTCGCGCATCACAGGTATTTGACCAGCGGCTAAAAGAATCTTGCCGATAACCGGGACTTTGAAGACCCCTTCCTTGCCTATAAATCGAGGGGCACGACCATTACGAAAGAGAAAGTGAGCGAAGAAAAGAACGTCGAGGTAGGAAACATGGTTGCTTGCAATGATAACTTTTCCACTTTTGGGGATGTTCTCTCCCCCGCGCCACTGCTTCTTTCCCACGGCATTTAAAAGTGGGATAACAATTTTGGTGCAGATTTTGAAGGTGAGATTTGTGCCAAGAGGTTTACCCGTTGGAGGAGCGTAGGAAACCTTGTACTCCGTCATGGAATTAATAGTAGTGCTGGGGATGCAAAAACGGGGCCAGCATTAGCTGACCCCGTTTTTTACAGTAAAAAGAATTACTTCTTCTTAGCCTTCTTTACGACCTTCTTCGCTGCTGGCTTCTTCTTAGCAGGTGACTTCTTAGCCGCCTTCTTTGGAGCAGCCTTCTTAGCTGACTTCTTTGCAGCCTTCTTTGGAGCAGCCTTCTTAGCTGCAGGCTTTACAACAACCTTTGGCTCAGGCTTTGGTGCAGGAGGTAGCTTGCGATCTCCTGAGATAACTTCCTTGAGCGCCTTTGCAGGTAGGAAGCGAGCCTTCTTTGATGCCTTGATCTTGATTGTCTCGCCGGTGAATGGGTTACGTCCCATACGAGCCTTGCGGTCAACCTTCTTGAACTTACCGAAATCGTTGATCATTACATCTTCGCCCTTTGAAAGGTTGCGAACGATTGTGTCAAAAACGATATCTACAGCGTGAGCTGCTTCCTTCTTGCTGTCGTTGAAGTGTGGTGCTAACGCAGCAATGAATTGGGCCTTATTCATTGAAATCCCCTTATTTACGCGTAAATGTTAAGCAACTGCTTAACGTGTTCTTAAACTTACGCTCATACAAGGGGTGAGTACGTTATTGAAATGCGCGTGTCGCATTTTTTTATTTATTCAAAATCGTTAAAAAACGCCTTTTTTATGCGTAGAAAACTCTAAATCATTGATTGAGAGTTTGAAACTACTTAACTCACCCAGCGAGAAAAACCCTGAATTACGCTTGTTTTGGCGGTTTATGAACGAATTGGCAGCGTTGCTGGTTTGTACGCAGGACGATTTTCTTCAAAAGAGTCAATAAAATCAGTCTGTTTTAAGGTCAGTCCGATGTCATCTAAACCTTCCATCAAACGCCAACGGGTGTAATCATCGATCGCAAAAGGCAAGCTCTTACCCGCATAGGAAACTGCGCGGTTTTCTAGATCTACCGTAATCGCTGTTGATGGATCGGCTTCAATCGCATCCCACATGGCTTCTACCTCGGATTGATCAAGGATGATCGTTAACAGGCCACCCTTAAGTGAATTGCCGCGGAAAATGTCGGCAAAGCGGCTAGAGATAACTACCTTGAAGCCATAGTTCTGAAGCGCCCACACTGCGTGTTCACGTGATGAGCCGGTACCGAAATCCGCACCCGCTACTAAAACTGTTCCGCTCTTATAAGCAGGTTGATTAAGGACGAATTCAGGATCATTGCGCCAAGCTGCAAAGAGGCCGTCCTCAAAACCGCTTCGGGTAACGCGCTTTAAGTAAACTGCAGGAATAATCTGATCGGTATCTACATTGCTACGACGAAGTGGAACTCCGGTTCCAACATGTGTGATGAATTTATCCATGGTCAGTTACTCCTTACAGATCCGCAGGTGAAGAAAGAGTTCCACGCAGCGCGGTTGCTGCTGCAACTAATGGACTTACAAGGTGTGTTCTTCCGCCTTTACCTTGGCGGCCTTCGAAGTTTCGGTTTGAAGTAGATGCAGAACGCTCGCCAACAGCAAGTTGATCAGGGTTCATGCCAAGACACATCGAGCATCCTGCGTTGCGCCATTCAGCTCCGGCATCAAGAAAGACTTTGTCCAACCCTTCAGCTTCTGCTTCAAGTCGAACTCGTGCTGATCCTGGAACTACCAACATGCGAAGTGATGAAGCGATTTTCTTTCCCTTCAAAACATCTGCTGCTGCCCGTAAATCTTCGATGCGACCATTGGTGCAAGAGCCCAAGAAAACAGTGTCAATGGCTATTTTCTTTAATGGAGTTCCAGCTTCAAGACCCATGTAAACAAGGGCGCGCTCTGCAGCGGTTCTGGCTTCAGTATCGGCAAAATCTGCAGGGTTTGGCACAACACCGTTAAGTGGAAGACCCTGTCCAGGGTTTGTTCCCCAAGTTACAAATGGTTCGAGCTCATCGGCGTTCAGATTAACCTCGACATCAAATTTCGCATCTGCGTCTGTAAATAATGTTTTCCAATAAGCAAGGGCTGCATCGAAATCTTCAGGCGCATGCGGCTTGCCCTTGATGTAATCAAAAGTAGTTTGATCTGGCGCGATTAATCCTGCACGTGCACCAGCTTCGATTGACATGTTGCACACAGTCATTCGGGATTCCATAGACAATGCGCGAATCGCACTTCCGCGATATTCGATGACATAGCCTTGCCCGCCACCAGTACCGATTTTTGCGATGATTGCAAGAATAATGTCCTTAGAAGTAACGCCTGGCTTTAATGTGCCTTCTACATTTATTGCCATGGTCTTTGGGCGAAGCAGTGGCAAAGTTTGAGTAGCTAGAACATGCTCTACCTCTGAAGTTCCGATACCAAAAGCGAGCGCACCAAAAGCTCCGTGCGTTGAAGTATGCGAATCTCCGCACACGATTGTCATGCCGGGTTGAGTGATTCCAAGTTGAGGTCCAACAACGTGAACCACCCCTTGGTCCTTATCGCCGAGCGAGTGAATACGAACGCCGAACTCTTTGCAATTTGCACGCAACGTATCGACCTGCAGCTTTGAGACTGGGTCTGCAATCGGCTTATCAATATTTAGTGTCGGAACATTGTGATCTTCAGTAGCAATAGTTAGATCGGGACGACGTACTGGGCGACCGGCAAGGCGCAAGCCATCAAATGCTTGTGGGCTTGTTACTTCATGGATTAAATGCAGATCAATATAAACAAGATCTGGTTCACCTTGTGCTGAGCGAACGACATGCTCTGCCCAAATCTTCTCTGCTAACGTTTTACCCACGGCCTTTGTGCTCCTTTTTCGTTCCAACTTGAGGTATCAGATACTGAGATGCTAATATCACTCTGTGAACACAAAGAATAGCGGAGTTGGCGTTTTAGACAAAGCGGTGTCAATTCTAAGCACGCTAGAGGCTGGCCCGCATTCACTTGCAGAGCTAGTGGCCGCAACTGGCATCGCCCGCCCTACGGCTCACCGATTGGCTGTGGCACTGGAATTTCATCGCTTAGTTTCCCGAGATCTAACGGGACGTTTTGTTTTAGGACCTCGTTCAGCCGAATTAGGCGCAGCTGCAGGTGAGGATCGTTTACTTGCCGCCGCTGCCCCTGCGCTGTCGGCGCTACGTGATGCAACCGGAGAAAGTGCTCAGTTGTATCGCCGCCAAGGTGATCTACGCATTTGTGTTGCCGTGGCAGAGCGCCTGTCAGGTTTACGTGACTCTGTGCCAGTCGGTGCTGCGCTGACTATGCAGGCAGGCTCTGCAGCTCAAATTTTATTGGCATGGGAAGATTCAGAAAAGATTCACCGTGGCCTTACTAATGCACGCTTTACTGCAGCGCAACTGTCTGCCGATCGTCGTCGCGGTTGGGCACAATCAGTCGGAGAACGTGAAGCAGGTGTTGCATCTGTTTCTGCGCCAGTTCGCGCCCCAAATGGCAAGGTAATCGCCGCTGTAAGCATTAGCGGCCCGATCGAACGTCTAGGACGTCAACCAGGCCGCATTCATGCTGCTGCAGTAGTTGCTACCGCTGCTCGTCTGACTGAATACCTAGCTCGCGAATAACCCGCGAAATAGTTGAAAAGGAAAAACCTTTTCGTTGCAGCAGTGATTGAATTCTGCGAATCTGAACGTCAGCTTCAAAACGACTCATTGTGCTGTACTTGCGCATCGCTAAAGAAAAAGCGGTGCGGTATTCAGATTCATCATCAATCTCATCCAAAGCTTCATCGATGCTTTGTTGATCTACTCCCCTAGTACGAAGTTCGCCAGCAATAATTCTTTTGGATAGTTTCTTAGAGGTATGTCGAGATTGAGTCCACGCTTTTGCGAATTCAGAATCGTTAATCAATCCTTTTTCTTGAAGTCGAAAAACAGTTGCATTGGCAACATCATCCTCAACCCCACGCTTTTTTAGATGAGCCAGAAGCTCACCCTTACTCTTGGCCCGCGCGACCAGCGCATTTAATGCGATGGTGTTTGCAATTGAGTAAGGGTCAGCCTCGTGGTCAACTTTTGTATACTCCAACATTGGAGCTTAGAAATCCACCTCTGCGGCGGCCTCATCGATTGCAGCAACTAACGCTGGATCGACCTCAACCGGAACAAAGTGAGCGCGGATCTTGGTCTCAATATCATTTGCTAGATCTGGGTTATCCAACAGGAATGCGCGAGCATTTTCTTTACCCTGTCCTAGTTGATCAGCTTCGTAGGTGTACCAAGCTCCGGACTTCTTAACTATACCGATGTCAACACCCATATCGATCAATGAACCTTCACGTGAAATTCCAGTTCCGTAAATGATGTCGAATTCTGCTTGCTTGAATGGTGGAGCCATCTTGTTCTTGACAACCTTTACGCGAGTACGGTTACCCACTGATTCTTGGCCATCCTTAAGGGTTTCAATGCGACGGATATCTAAGCGAACAGAGGCGTAGAACTTCAGCGCCTTTCCACCTGTAGTTGTCTCTGGTGAACCAAAGAAGACACCGATCTTGTCGCGAAGCTGGTTAATAAAGATCGCTGTTGTCTTTGATTGGTGAAGTGCACCAGTAATTTTACGTAGTGCTTGAGACATCAAACGAGCTTGTAGACCCATGTGTGAGTCGCCCATCTCGCCTTCAATTTCAGCGCGAGGAACAAGTGCTGCAACTGAGTCAACTACAACTAGATCAAGTGCGCCTGAACGAATAAGCATGTCCATGATTTCTAGAGCTTGCTCACCGGTATCTGGCTGTGAAACAAGCAGCGCATCAATATCAACGCCAAGCTTCTTTGCATACTCTGAATCAAATGCATGCTCTGCATCGATGAATGCACAGATACCGCCTGCTTTTTGAGCATTAGCAATTGCGTGCAATGTAAGAGTTGTCTTACCTGAAGATTCTGGTCCGTAAATTTCAACAACACGACCGCGTGGAAGTCCACCAATACCAAGTGCGATATCTAGTGCGATGGAACCTGTTGGAATAACTTCGATAACAGTGTTCTGTCGCTCTGACATCTTCATTACTGAGCCTTTACCAAATTGACGTTCGATCTGGGCTAGGGCTGTGTCGAGCGCTTTTTGGCGTTCGCTGTTGGCTTTATCTTGTGCTGCATCGTTAGCTTTATTACTTTTTTCAGTAGCCACTTACATTCCTTTCGATAGAACGTCTTGCGTTATGCAAAAACGTTTTGGTCTGGCCCAGAAGGTACGGAGACCCAACGACGGACCGCTTGACCCCCACACAAGGTGTGGATCGCATGCGGGCGGAAGTTGGAACCGCTCTGGTTGTACGACATAAGTTTATCCGAACATCTGTTCGAAAGGTATCAGGGGGCACTGACAAGCCCGCAGCGTGTCGCCACGGGCATACTGGGCCAGTGTTAATCCTGTTGCCACCTTCGGAGAAGAAATCAGCCTCTCCAGGACCGGCAATCCAGGTCTATACGGGGGTCCTCTACGCCGCATTGGACTGGAATCGTCTGAACAAGGCACAACAAAAGCTTGGTCAATCCGTGATCGCCATTATTTCGGCCAAGTACGGAGTTCTGCGCCCTATGGATCCCATCCGGCCATACAAAGAAAAAATTGATAATAAAAAGATGGCTACACAGGTTGCACAGGTATTAGATGGAGCCGAAACAGAATTGATAATCGACTGCCGCTCATCAACCTATCAAACTGTCTGGCAATCCCCCGTTGCCATAACCGTTGAGGTCAAAGTTTTCACGCGCGCAGAGGGTGTTAAAAAGGTCATCACTCACATGTCCAAGAAAACTCGCGGTGAAGTAACTCATGAAATTTTAAAGGCCAGCCAGCAACCAAAAAATCCTGAAGAGTTGCAACTGATTGTTGCGCAGAAATTTGAGTGTGAATTGATAAGAGGTGATGAAAAGAATCCGTGGGTGCTAGAAGTATTTTGTTAAGGCGTCCTTAAGAGGCCAGTAATGCTGTCTTCTTGATCAGTTCGACTGTCAATGTTGGATAGTTCCACATGATTACATGTGCACAATTATCAACAACAATCCAGCGCGAATGAGGTGGTGCGACACTTTTTTCCTGTGCAATCTCCTCGGGCAGCATAAGGTCTTCATCTCCAAAAACAACCGAGAGCTTAACTTTTTCAGGTACGACAGATTCAAACCTACGTCCATTTGCACCATGCCACATTGGCATATATCCCTTTGACTTGGCCATCGCAATTACTGAATCACGACACGATTCAAAACTTAAATCCCTCCACAAATGTGTAATCTTCTTATACCCAATGGCTTTTAATAGCGGGATCCGATACGCCGTCTTCATGAAGTATTGCGAAATCTTCGCCATAATCCGCGCATCAAGACTTGGCGGTAACTTTCGTCGTGGTTGTTCATGCCATAAACCTGCTGGCGCTAATGCGGTCACACTTAAAACATTATCTGGGGCCACAGCCGCCATCTCTAGGGCAATCCAGCCTCCTAATGAATTCCCGGCAACATGCATTTTCTCAACACCGATTTCATGCACCATGTAATCCACTATCGCCTGCGCAAGAGAGCGCGGATCCATTTCTTCATCTTCAATAAGTGGTGCATCACCATGCCCCGGAAGATCAATGGCATAGACCGTAAAGCTTTCTAACAACTGCGGGATCAGACTCTTCCAAATACTTCCGGCAGAACCCAAGCCATGCACAAGAACAAGTGCTGGGTTATTCAGATCTTGGGTATATCGGTGGGAGCTGACTGGCATTTTAGTACTTGTACTTTTCTGTCTCGTTTGGATGGGCCTTGCACACCGCTTTCCAGATCACATCTGGCTCATAACCTGCAGCCAAGGCCTCGTTCACACTTTTGCTACCTAATTCAGATAATGCGATATCTGATGAGAATGATGGTGCCCATGAATCACCAAATGACAGGATGATTCGCTCGCGTAGGTCAGAGATTCGCAATGCCGGTAATACCTTGTGCTTGAGAGCGCGATTGTTCTGGCGTTAGTGGAGACAGTGTCTGTCCCAGGAGCCAACGAACAACTAGTGCACTCTTTTTTTCATCTCCAACAACATGAGTAATTGCTACTGCGAAAGCTTTCCACAGCAGATGATCTTGCGTGGAAAAAGCTTGCGTTAAAATTTCTGGATCGTTGCGACGCATTGCAGCAAGGGCAGGGTCTTGCGAAATTTCTTGAGAAATCAACGTCAACGCTAATGTAGCATCGCTTGCACCTTGAGCAAGAGTGACTATGCGTTCCATTTCAGATTCACATAGGGCAGCTAAAACACTTTCTTTATCCCGATAGTGGTTATACAAAGTTGCACGAGATACTTGTGAAGCATCTGCGATTTCGATCATGGACATTTTTTTAAGCCCTGTAGTTGCAATTAAACCTTTAGTAGCCTCAAGAATTGCTGCTTGTGTACGGCGATGAGTTGCTACTTGTGGCGCGTACTTGTTAAGCGGCATCGACAACAGTGAGAGTGACGCCCTCACGGCTCTTGAGCTCTGAAGCAACTTGTGAAAATACTCCTGAAAGTGTCAGACCGAGCGCTGTGCAAATTGCATTAAGAAGTTCAGAGGAAGCCTCTTTTTGGCCACGTTCTACTTCGGATAAATATCCCAAAGAAACTCGGGCATCGCGGGCAACATCACGAAGAGTGCGACCCTGCGAAGTGCGAGCAGCGCGAAGGGTCTGACCTACAGCTTCACGAACTAGAACCATTGTCATTCCCCTCTCTTGTGTCGAAGTTTCGATGCGCTCTTTATGCTCGATGTCTAAGGATACGCGCAAAGGTGGCTATCGCGCTTGATGTAGCTGCGTTTCGCACAGATTCACGTTCACCTGATAACGACAATTCGATGGTTTGGCTAATGGGGCCTTCAATGGCAACCCATACCGCACCTACTGGATGGCCATCTAATGGGTTAGGGCCAGCCACACCGGTGGTGCCGATCGCCCAGGTGGTTCCAAAGGATTTGATCGCACCTTTTGCCATAGCGATCGCTACTTCTTCGCTAATGACTGAATATTTTTCAATTAATTCAGCATCGACACCAAGATGTGAAACTTTGATTTCGTCGCGATAGGCGGTTAATCCCCCAACGAAAACATCAGATGCACCTGAGATTGTTACCAATGCAGAACTTACAGCTCCTGCGGTTAATGATTCCGCGGTACTTATTGTTTCTCCGCGCTGACGCAAGTGCTCAACGATCTCGGTAGCAAAGCCAAGGATCTCGTTAGGAAGCGCCATGGGTAATCTCTCTTCGTTTCTATTTCTTAGTGGTAAAGGCAGACTTTACATAGTAAGCGCCAGTAAAGATAGTGAGCGCGATGGCTACATACATAAACCCATCTCGGAACCAATAGAGGCTCTCATCCAGGGGTAATACATAGAAGCCAACGCCAAAGCCTTGCATCATCGCTTTGATCTTTCCACCCTTGTTGGCTGGGATCACGCCGTGCTTGATAATAGCCAAGCGAAAAATTGTGATTCCAATTTCGCGAGTCAAAATTACAATTGTGATCCACCACGGCATCCGATCAAGAATGGACAGTGAAACCATGGCAGTACCGATCATGAACTTATCGGCCACTGGATCTAAAAACTTTCCGAACTCTGTAATTGTTCCGCGGCTGCGAGCAAGCTTTCCATCTAAAACATCTGACATTCCTAAAGCAAAGAATACGCACCACGAGATGTACTGCCAGGTGGTGTCATCTCCCCCATTTTTGAACAAGGTGTAAGCACCAACTGGCACGAAAACCAAGCGCATCACGGTGATGAAATTAGGAGTTATAAAGGCTGGTAACTTCATAGCGGACTAGCAACCAAATCTGCACCCATTGAATCAATGACTACCGCATCAATATATTGACCCACGGCAAAATTGGTTCCGATAAAGGTTGTTGTTCCATCTACTTCTGGACCTTGGTGTGCAGCGCGGCCCTCTTGTAATTCAGCATCTTCAATCAACACACGGATATTTTCCCCAATTCGTGCTTGGGCTCGCAAGGAAACCATTTCATCGGCTAAGGCAGATAAGGTCTCGACGCGCTGTGCGATCACATCGGCATCAACTTTGTCTGATAAATCTAAGGCTTCAGTCTTGTCCTCATCTGAATATCCAAATACACCAACGGCATCTAATTTGGCTTGTGTAATAAAGTTTGCAAGATCATCAAAATCCTCCTGAGTTTCACCAGGAAAACCAACAATAAAGTTCGAGCGGATTCCAGCTTCGGGCGAAAGCGCGCGAATTTGACTAATTAAATGCAAGAACTTTTCTGTATCGCCAAAACGTCGCATGCGACGTAGAACCGTTGGACTTGTGTGTTGGAAGGAAAGATCAAAGTAAGGTGCGGTTTTATCTGTTGCGATCATCGCCTGAAGTAACGTTGGACGCATTTCTGCTGGCTGCAAATAAGAAAGTCGGACTCGCTCGACACCTGGCAGCGCAGCGATTTCCGGCAGAATCTTCTCCATCAACTGAAGATCGCCTAAATCCTTGCCATACGAAGTTGTATTTTCGCTGACCAAGAACATTTCAGAGACGCCATTTTCAGCAAGCCATCTGGCCTCATTAATAATTTCAGTTGGACGGCGTGAAACAAATGACCCACGGAAATATGGAATCGCGCAGAAGGAACAACGTCGATCACAACCTGAGGCAATTTTTAGCGGTGACCAAGGTGCATTACCTAAGCGCTTGCGCGAAAACTCTTCTACTTCTCTGGCATCGGCGCGCTCAGCTGGCGCGATTGGAAGTAAAGCACGACGATCACGAGGAACGTGAGGCGTATGTTTTTCGCCAGCAACAATTGATTGTAGGCGCGCAGAAATATCCTTGTAATCATCAAAACCTAAAATCGCATCTGCTTCGGGAAGGGCTTCTGCCAGTTCATTTCCATAACGCTCTGCCATGCAACCAACGGCAACTACCGCGCGAGTTGTCCCGTGCCCCTTGAGCGAATTAGCTTCCAGTAGCGCGTCAACTGAGTCTTTCTTGGCTGATTCGATGAATCCACAAGTATTTACTAATGCAACTTCAGCGGATTCAACATCATCAACAAGGGTCCAGCCATCAGCGGCTAAGCGTCCAGCCAATTCTTCAGAATCAACTTCATTTCGTGCGCACCCTAAAGTGACAACTGCAACTGTGCGCTTCATTTGCACAATCTTACCGTGCTATCGGGATTTAGGAATCTACCCCGTAGGACACGCTAACAACTTGGCCATCGACTCCCACGGAATCGATCTTTTTGCCATTTACTGTCAGATCAACTCCCCCGGCATTGCCAATTTTAAGATTTAATTGCTGATCTGATGAAAAAGTTTTTGTTACACCTACCTGGATCTGGCCGCTGAACAATACGCGACCAGTTGTATCAGATACAAAAAGCCAACTTTTTGCTCGAGTTGCAGTGATGATTACTTCAACTCCCTTACCAGTTGAAATCGTTGCCTCATCGGTAGGAACCACTTCTTCAGTTGCTGTTGCCTCTGGAGTCACTTCCGGTGATGGTGAAGTTGTTGGGGTCTGTTCAATAGCCACAGGAATATCTGGTGTTGAGTTACCAGAGACAATAATTTGTGCAAGGCCTGCAACAAATAACGAAGCGACTGAAATTGTTACTAGGACTTTCCACGAAACCTTTCGAACCTCTTTAGGTTCGCGCATCACACTATTTTCTACAAATAAATCTTGCATGGTGCGATCCACATGCATTTGCTCATCTTCAAAAGCCGTTAAAAAGAGTTGCGGATCGACATTTAGTTTGATTGCAATATTTCTAAGGTGTCCGCGTGCATAAGTTTCTCCACCACACCGAGAAAAATTGTCGGCCTCTATGTCACGAAGCAATGTGGTACGAATATTTGTGGCTGCCGAAAGATCATCGATGCTAAGGCCAGCATCCTTACGCGCCTTAGAAATCATGGATCCAAGTGACATTAGACATCCTTAATGCAGCACACGGGTAAGGTCTAAGTGTAAGTCGCGCGGGGTTAGGGTGACTAGGCCCAGGTGTGAGCGCAAGGGGTGAAACTGCGTTAATCACCCACTGTTAACCCAGAATTAATACTCCCGAAGAGTTGCCAGCACTGAATCAAGTTCATCTGGCTTGACCAAGACGGTGCGCGCTTTGGAACCTTCCGAAGGTCCAACGATTCCACGAGACTCCATCAAATCCATTAAGCGACCTGCTTTTGCAAAACCCACTCGCAATTTTCTTTGAAGCATCGAAGTAGATCCAAATTGGGTTCCAACAACTAGTTCTACAGCTTGGCACAAGATATCTAAATCATCACCGATCTCTTTATCAACCATCTTCATTTGATTTACTGGAGCAGTGACATCTTCTCGATAACGAGGCTTAAGCTGCTTCTTTACATGTGAAGTCACCGCTTCAATTTCGCGCTCAGATACATATGCGCCTTGAATTCGGATTGCTCTGCTAGCACCCATCGGAATAAAGAGTCCGTCGCCTTGGCCCACGAGTTTTTCTGCTCCAGGGCTATCTAAAATAACTCGGCTATCAGCAAGTGAACTTGTTGCAAATGACAAACGTGAAGGAACATTTGCCTTAATCAAACCCGTTACAACATCTACTGATGGTCGCTGAGTTGCCAGAACTAAGTGGATTCCCGCTGACCTAGCAAGTTGAGTAATTCGCACAACTGATTCTTCAACTTCTTTGGCCGCAACCATCATCAAGTCTGCAAGTTCATCGATGATGACCAATAGGTATGGATAAGGCTCAACTGTTCTGTCGCTACCTTCTGGAACAGCAACCTTGCCCGCACGAACCGCCTTATTAAAATCATCAATGTGCCTAAAGCCAAATGTTGAAAGATCTTCGTAACGAAGATCCATTTCACGGACTACCCAAGTCAGTGCATCAGATGCTTTCTTTGGGTTGGTAATGATTGGAGTGATTAAGTGTGGGATGCCTTCATAGGCCGTTAGCTCTACTCTCTTGGGATCGATCAACACCAAGCGAACATCATCAGGTGTAGAACGCATCAAGATCGAAGTAATCATTGCGTTAATCATCGATGACTTACCTGCACCAGTTGCACCTGCCACCAAAAGGTGAGGCATCTTGGCCAGGTTTGCACACACAAAATTACCTTCAACATCTTTACCAAGAGCCACCAACATTGGGTGCAAATCTTGACCTGCAACTGTTGAGCGTAAAACATCACCCAAAGCAACGATCTCGCGATCCACATTGGGGATCTCAATTCCTACTGCTGATTTTCCAGGGATGGGAGAAAGAATCCGAACATCTCCGCTAGCGACAGCATAAGAAATATTTTTAGATAAAGCGGTAATTCTTTCAACCTTTACGGCGTTACCTAATTCAACTTCGTAACGAGTTACTGTCGGACCGCGCATAAAGCCAGTTACTTTTGCATCAATTTCGAACTGCAAAAACACTTCAGTTAAGGCAGCCACGACAGCTTCGTTGGCTTTGCTCTTAGCTTTGGCAGCAGGACCTGCTCGCAATAGGTCCGGGGCCGGAAGTTCGTACTTCACATCAGCGGTCAACAACAGCTGTTCGGGGCGCCTTACCGCTACAGTATTTTCACTTACTGGTGGAACCGTTGCAAAGGGTTCTTCTACCGGAAACTCTTCATCAAAGCTTTCTTCATCTAACTCTTCATCCTCGGCTGGCAAATTCCATTCTGCAACCACGGGTGATTCAAATGGAGGGGTATCAGTGATTTCAAAATCAGTCTCAACTTTTTCAGTACGCTCTGGCCGCTTGGACCAAAGCCAAGTACTGGCGGATGCAATTCTGGTGAATACCTCATTAACCGGAGTTGCAGTAATCACTAAAACTCCAAAAATAAAAATGATTACTAGCACTGGATAGGTCAACACAGATGTCATCAGAGTCACTAGTGGAGTTGAAACCGCATAACCAAGCCAACCGCCACCTTCACGCATGGCAGTTGCACCAGTACCAATTGAGCCATTAAGCAAGTGGGCTAAGCCAGTCGCTGAAAGTAATAATGCCAAAGTTCCGATAATGATTCGACCAGTAGCTCGTGAATCCTCTGGAACTCTAAACAATCTAATAGCAAAGTAAAGAAGTACAACTGGGGCAAAAAAACCTATTTGACCAACGCCGCCATAAACAAATGCGTAGACCGCTCGGCCAACAACATTGTCTGAGTGAAACCAGGTTCCTGCCGTTGCGACAAGCGCGCTAATTAAAATGAGAAAAGCTATTCCATCGCGTTGGTGCGCCGGATCTAGATCACGCGCACCGCGGGCCAAAAAGCGAACGCTACTGCCCAAAGATTTTGCGATGAAACGCCAAACAGCAGCAAGGCCACGACCAAGAGCTCCGCCTACAGCTCCGGTCTTACTTTTTGCTTTTTTTCTTTTGGCCACACGCACGATCGTAAAGGGTGAACAATTTGTAACCTACTAGGCGCGCCGTTACCTAAACTTCAATAACGACAGGCACAATCATGGGCTTTCGACGATGCTCCCCGCCAACCCAACCACCAATAGTTTTTCGCACAATTTGCGATAGTTGATGGGTGCCGTTGTTTCCATCTGCAACCGCCACTGCGAGTGCCTTTTCAATTCTCATTTTGACCTCATCAAACATTGCAGCATCTTCATTAAAGCCGCGAGCATGAATATCTGGTCCCGCGACTATTTTTCCACTTTGTGAATCAATAACAACCACACATGAAATAAAGCCTTCTTCACCAAGAATTCTTCGATCCTTCAATGAACTTTCAGTGATGTCACCAATGCTCTGTCCATCAACAAATACAAAGCCAACTGGCACCGCTCCAACAATTTCGGCTTCATGATTAATTAAATCGATTACGACGCCGTTATCGACGATAAAGGTGTTACCTCGAGGAACACCGGATTGAATAGCAAGTTCGGCATTTGCTTTCATGTGTCGCCATTCACCATGAATTGGCATCACATACTTGGGCTTAACAATGTTGTAGCAATACAGCAATTCACCAGCAGCTGCGTGACCAGAGACATGGACCATCGCATTTGCCTTGTGTACGACTTTCGCACCAAAACGAGTCAGTTCATTGATGACTCGGAAAACAGAGTTTTCGTTTCCAGGAATCAGTGACGATGCCAGAATCACCGTGTCGCCTTCTCCTACGCGAATTTGGTGATCGCCATTTGCCATGCGCGAAAGTGCCGCCATGGGTTCGCCTTGTGAACCAGTGCAAATCAGTACAACGTTATCGTCGTACTGATCTAAATCTTTTGCATCAATTACAAGATCTGCTGGCACGTGCAGATAGCCCATGTCTTCAGCGATCTTCATGTTTCGAACCATGGATCGCCCGATAAACACAACTTTGCGTCCATGGTGAGCTGCAATATCAATTACTTGCTGAACGCGGTGAACATGTGAAGAAAACGATGCCACGATAACTCGGCGTTTGGTTGATGAGATAACGCGGTTGAGCGCGGGCATGATTTCGCGTTCAGAGGGAGTGAAGCCAGGAATATCAGCATTAGTTGAATCGACCATAAACAAATCAACACCTTGTTCGCCAAGGCGTGCGAAAGTTCGTAAATCTGTAATTCGACCATCTAGAGGCAGTTGGTCCATTTTAAAATCACCAGTTGCCAATACCCGACCAGCATCGGTATTAATCACTACCGCTAAGGCATCTGGAATTGAATGGTTGACTGCAACAAATTCCAGAGTAAATGGTCCGATATCTTCAGTTCCGCCTTCACGAACTTCACGAGTCAGAGGTGTAATTCGATGTTCCTTCAGCTTTGCAGTTATCAATGCAAGGGTTAATGCTGAGCCGTAAATTGCTATATCGCCACGCTCGCGCAAAAGGTATGGCACCGCGCCTATGTGATCTTCATGTCCGTGAGTAAGGAATATTCCAATTACATCTTGTAGTCGATCTCGGATATATGAAAAGTCAGGCAAAATCAGATCAATTCCAGGTTGATTGTCTTCTGGGAACAAGACGCCGCAATCAACAATAAGTAGCTTGGATTTGTATTCGAAGACCGTCATATTGCGGCCAATTTCAGTTAAGCCACCGAGTGCGACAATGCGCAAACCACCGCTAACTAGCGCAGGTGGTGTACCGAGATTTGGGTGTGGATGATTCATTAGTTAACTGCGACGCCACCAGCGCGCAGATCTTCGCGCAACTGCGCAATCTGTGCATCTGTTGCATCGACGAGTGGAAGACGAGTGTGGCCACCAGGTAGGCCCATAAGTGTGAGTGCAGCTTTAGTAAGGATTGCACCTTGTGTGCGGAAAGTTCCTGTGTAAACCGGAAGAAGTTTTTGATGAATCTCTAGTGCTCTAGCCGCGTTTCCGGCAAACCAAGAATCAAGCAGTTCGCGTAAATCCTTACCAACTGTATGGCCACACACTGAAACAAAACCAACTGCTCCGACTGAGAGCAATGGAAGGTTCAAAATGTCATCACCTGAATACACCGGAATTCCACAACGCTTGATTACCCACGATGTAGATGCCACATCACCCTTTGCATCTTTGAGCGCCACAATGCGTGGATGCTCAGATAGTCGAACAAGAGTGTCAGGTTCAATTGGAACACCAGTGCGACCTGGAATGTCATACATCATCATTGGAAGATCGGTTGCATCTGCAACTGCGCGGAAGTGCGCTTCAATTCCGGCTTGTGGTGGCTTGTTGTAGTACGGGGTTACTACGAGCAAGCCATCTGCTCCAGCTTTTTCGGTGCGCTTTGCTTGATTGATTGAATACTCAGTTTCGTTGTCGCCAGCACCAGATAAAACTTTGATGGTGGGCCCAACAGTATTTCGAACTACTCGGATGATCTCCTCTTTCTCAGAGGATTTTGTGGTTGGTGCTTCACCCGTGGTTCCGTTGACAACAATTCCATCATGTCCGTTTGCAACTAAATGCGCTGAAATTTTTTCAATCCCTGCCCAATCAATCGCTCCATCTTTTGTGAAGGGAGTGACCATTGCCGTCAGCAGACGACCAAATGGCGCAGGCGTTGTCATGTGGCGAACTCTACCCGTATTAAGGGGCGACTCGTCCAGACTTTTCAAAGGCTCCGTATGTAAGCGGCATTAATTTTGCAAATTCCAGCTCCATTTTCTCGGCAACCATCTCAATTTCACGTTGAGGGTAGCTAGGAAAATGCGAGCCTTCTCGGCCGGTGCGTAAGGAAAGAAAGTTCATGAGTGCTCGAGCATTCATAGTTACATACATTGATGAATACGTAGCTACAGGCAACACTGCACGTGCAACTTCACGTGCAACTCCTGCTTCCAGCATTTTCACATAACTCTCGTATGCGACAACGTATGCTGCCTTCATTGATTCAACCGTTATGTCAAATTGTTCTTTAGTGCCATCAACAAATGTGTATGCACCAGTTTTGCCGACTTGAACCAATTTGCGTTCTGCAGCTGGAACATAAAAGACCGGCTTCAATTCGCGATAACGTCCGCTTTCTTCATTGTATGAAGCGATTCGATGGCGCATGAATTCACGGAAGACAAAAATTGGCGCTGAAATAAAGAAGGTCATTGATGTGTGTTCAAAAGGTGAACCGTGGCGTTCGCGTGCCAGGTAATTAATCAAGCCCGCTGAACGTGCTGGATCTTCGCCGATTTCATCCATTGACTGTTCACCAGCTGTTGAAACACGTGCAGCCCAAATTACATCTGCATCACTTGCGCTGGCTTTAACTAATTCAACGGTCACATCATCGCGGTAAATAATCTCTTCACTCATTGTCGCACCCTATCCAGTCGAGGCTAGGTGCTTATGGATTTATACGGCACAATAGCCGCGTGTCCAAAGTTGCCTCCACCACTTTCAGGGACTCCATGAGTGTTTCCATCACAGTGGGAGCCTACGGAGTGGCTTTTGGGGCTGCGGCCGTCGCTAATGGTTTTTCTGTTATCCAAGCTTGTCTCTTGTCGCTACTGACATTTTCGGGCGCATCACAATTTGCAGTGATTGGTGTTGTTGGTGCTGGTGGATCTGCCATTAGTGCAATTGCAACGGCATCATTGCTGGGTGTTCGTAATGCTTTGTACGGAGTAATCATGGCTCCACGTTTACAGGTAAAAGGTTTGAAGCGAGTCATGGCTGCTCAAATAACTATTGATGAATCAACTGGTGTTGCACTGGGTCAAGAACCACGTGGAATTGATGCCATGCGCAAGGGTTTTTGGTACACCGGAATCGGTGTCTTTGTTTTCTGGAATCTCTTTACTGTGGCAGGTGCTTTAGGTGCTCAAGCAATGGGTGATGTCCGAGCTTTTGGTCTAGATTCGGCAGTTCCTGCTGCATTTTTGGGTCTTGTATGGCCCCGATTAACGGGAAATTTTGAAAGAGCTCTCGCTATTGGCTGTGCGATCTTTGCAATAGCTATGACGCCAATACTTCCAGCAGGTTTACCAATTATTGCCACAGCCTTTATCGCAATTGCAGTCGGGTTGAAGCGATGACAATCTTCTGGGTAGCAACTATAGGAACAAGTGTGATCGCTTTTCTCCTGAAGTATTCAGGACATTCTGTTCCAGAACGCTGGCTTTCACACCCAAAGATTCAAAAAATCAACGCATTAATCCCAATCGCGCTGCTCAGTGCCTTAGTTTCAGTTCAGAGCTTTTCTGAAAAATCCCAATTGGTGATTGATCAACGCTTGGTTGGTCTAACCGTTGCAATTATCGCCCTCATGCTCAAGGCACCATTTCCAATTGTTGTACTTTCGGCAGCGCTTTCATCGGCTGCGGTATACAACTGGCTTTAGATAATTCCTAAGCTTTGAAGCTTTGCCTTGAGATCATTATCTGAAGGTTCGGTTAAGTGAGTTCCATCAGAGAAAACAATTACCGGAATTGACTTAGCTCCACCATTAATTTCGATTACCTTGTCAGCTGCTGTTACATCTGCATCCGTATCAATCATGGTGTACTCAACATTGAGCTCTTCAAATAAGCGCTTTGAGCGACGGCAATCTCCGCACCAATCGGCACCATACATAGTGATTTGATCTTTAGACATTGATTGCTCCTTACATGAATTTATCGAGGCCATGGGTTAGGCCTGGAGTGTTTACTATCTTGCGTACACCAAGAATAACTCCTGGCATAAATCCTGCACGATCAATTGAATCGTGACGAATGGTTAAGGTCTCCCCTAACCCGCCAAACAAAACCTCTTGGTGGGCAACTAAACCTCGAGCACGGACCGAATGCACCGGAATTTGACCAACTAATGCACCGCGTGCACCATCTAACGATGTTGTTGTCGCATCTGGCATCGCACCAAGCCCGGCAGCCTCACGCGCAGCACTCATTAATTCTGCAGTACGAGCCGCAGTACCTGACGGCGCATCTACCTTTGCTGGGTGATGTAATTCAATAATTTCTGCAGATTCGAAGTAACGCGCTGCCTTTTCTGCAAACTCCATCATTAGCACCGCACCGATTGCAAAGTTAGGTGCGATGAGAACTCCAACAGAAGGATTCTGGGCTAACCACCCTTTAACCGTTGCCAGCTTGGCATCATCAAATCCAGTAGTACCAACAACTACATTGATTCCATTGTTGATTAAAAATTCAAGATTATTCATCACGCTATCTGGTGTCGTGAAATCCACAACAACGTGGGCTGCAGATCCCTTCAACTGTTCTAGTGAATCACCCAAGTCCAATGCAGCAACCAGTGCTAGACCATCAGTAGCGTCAACAGCTTTAACAACTTCTGAGCCCATTCGACCACGAGCACCTAAGACGGCAACATTGATCATTTGCTTAACACCTTCTCAAACTTTGACTCTGACTTGAATGGACCAACGAGCGCTAGCGTAGGCGTTTTGGTCAAAAACTCGCTAGCAATTTCCTTAATGTCTGAAGCGTTTACGCGTGAAATCTCTTTGAGGATCTCATCAAAATCCATCACCTGCCCATAAACAATCTCATTTTTGCCTATTCGACTCATTCGAGAACCAGAGTCCTCTTGGCTCAGAACTAACGATCCTCGGACAGCGCCTTTAGCTCGTTCAATTTCTTCATGGGACATTCCATGTTCTGCCACATCGGCCAGAACTTCTCGAATAATTTCTACAACTTCAATCGCCTTTGCGGGATTACAACCGGCATAGAAACCAATCTGTCCACTGCCTGCAAACTGTTGCGCATAGGCATAGACCGAGTATGCAAGCCCACGCTTTTCGCGAATCTCTTGGAACAACCGAGAAGACATTCCTCCGCCTAATGCAGATGCCAAAATGCCCATCGCAAAACGTCGTTCATCGTGGCGCGCCACACCCTCCATGCCATAAAACATGTGTGCCTGTTCAGTTGGGCGAGAAATCAGACCGACTGACTGCTGTGGGCTCTTGCGTACTGGAGTATTTGGTCGAATTACTGGAGCACCAGTTACATCAAGAAAGCCATCTTGTGAAAGTGCAGCTTCAACCATCGCTACGACTCTTTTATGCTTAATGTTTCCCGCAACTGCTACAACTAAATCCTGCGGCAGGTAGCGCTTCTTGTAATAGTTAAAGACTGAATTTCGAGACATGTTATTGATCGAATCAATAGTTCCCAAGATTGGCCGACCCAATGGGGTGTCCCCGTAATAGGTTTCTGCATAAAGATCGTGAACTAAATCGCTGGGATCATCATCGCGCATCGCAATTTCTTCAAGAACAACCTTGCGTTCTGCATCTACATCGAGTGCTGTAACAACTGATGATGTGATCAAATCAGACACAACATCAATTGCCATTGGCAGATCAGTATCGATTACACGTGCGTAAAAGCAGGTGTACTCCTTGCTTGTGAAAGCGTTCATCTCGCCACCAACTGATTCGATGGAAGAAGAAATCTCTAAAGCATTTCGCCGTTTGGTGCCTTTAAAGAGTAAATGCTCTAGAAAGTGAGAAGCCCCAGCAACTGCCGGGGTTTCGTCACGCGAACCAATGTTTACCCAGATTCCGATCGCGGCGCTGCGTACCGAAGGAACTTCTTCAGTAACGATACGCAGACCGCTAGGTAAAACTGAACGACGAACGCTCATTTATTCAGCAGAACCTGTAGTTCCATCTTCAAGTACAGGAACCAAAGAAAGCTTGCCCTTTGGATCAATCTCGCCGATTTCTACTTGGATCTTGTCGCCAACCTTCATAACTTCCTCAAGGTTTTCAATGCGCTTTCCACCATGCATCTTGCGAATCTGAGATACGTGGAGCAAGCCATCTTTACCTGGCATTAATGAAATGAAAGCACCAAATGCGGCAAGCTTCACGACGGTACCTAAGTAACGCTCGCCAACTTCTGGCATCTGTGGGTTTGCAATTGCGTTGATTTGTGCGCGAGCAGCTTCAGCTGATGGGCCATCGGTTGCACCGATGTAAATAGTTCCATCATCTTCAATTGAAATATCTGCGCCAGTTTCATCTTGGATCTGGTTAATGATCTTGCCCTTAGGCCCGATTACCGCACCGATCTGATCAACTGGAATCTTTACAGAGATGATTCGAGGAGCGTATTGGCTCATCTCATCTGGAGCATCGATTGCTTCATTCATGACATCAAGAATGGCAAGACGCGCTTCCTTTGCCTGCAAAAGCGCACCCGCAAGAACTGATGCTGGAATTCCATCAAGCTTCGTATCTAGCTGCAAAGCTGTAACAAAGTCCTTAGTTCCGGCAACCTTAAAGTCCATGTCTCCGAAAGCATCTTCTGCTCCCAAAATATCTGTCAAAGCAACGTATTCAACCTTGCCATCAACATCATCAGAGATTAGACCCATTGCAATACCTGCAACTGGTGCACGTAGTGGAACACCTGCGTTAAATAGTGCAAGCGTTGATGCACATACAGAACCCATAGATGTTGAACCATTTGAACCAAGAGCTTCGGAAACCTGACGGATTGCGTAAGGGAACTCTTCACGGCTTGGAAGTACTGGAATCAATGCACGCTCTGCTAGTGCTCCGTGGCCGATTTCGCGACGCTTTGGAGTACCTACACGACCAACTTCACCAGTTGAATATGGTGGGAAGTTGTAGTTGTGCATGTAACGCTTGTGATTTTCTGGATTCAAGGTATCGAGCTGTTGCTCCATCTTGAGCATGTTAAGCGTTGTGATTCCAAGAATCTGTGTCTCGCCACGCTCGAAGATAGCTGAACCATGTACGCGAGGAATAACTTCTACCTCTGCAGAAAGCGCACGAATATCGCGAAGACCGCGACCATCGATACGAATCTTGTCACGCAATACGCGCTGGCGAACAAGCTTCTTTGTTAATGAACGAAACGCGGCAGGAACTTCCTTTTCGCGTCCTTCAAATTGCGCACTGACTGATTCCTTTACAGAATCTGAGATCTCATCGATCTTTGTCTCACGCTCTTGCTTACCAACAATTGTTAGCGCCTTAGCAAGATCATCCTTGGCAGCTTTTTCAACCGCTGCGAAAACATCATCCTGGTAATCCAAGAACACTGGGAATTCTGCAGTTGGCTTTGCAGCAACCTTGGCAAGCTTTGCTTGTGCATCGCAGAGAATCTTGATGAATGGCTTTGCAGCCTCTAGACCTTGTGCAACAACTTCTTCAGTAGGAGTTGGTGCGCCACCCTTGATGAGTTCAATAGTGCGCTCTGTAGCTTCTGCTTCAACCATCATGATTGCAACATCATCCTTAGTAACGCGTCCTGCAACAACCATGTCAAAGACTGCGTTAGCAACCTGTGAGTGGTTAGGGAATGCAACCCACTGACCATCAATCAAAGCAACGCGAACGCCACCGATTGGACCAGAGAAAGGCAAGCCTGCAAGCTGTGTAGACATTGATGCTGCATTGATCGCGATCACGTCGTACATGTGATCTGGATCCAGTGCCATTACGGTCACAACGATCTGAACTTCATTACGAAGTCCCTTAACAAATGATGGACGTAGCGGGCGATCGATCAAACGACAGGTAAGAATTGCATCCTCTGATGGACGACCTTCACGACGGAAGAATGATCCTGGGATACGACCAACTGCATACATCTTTTCTTCAACATCAACTGTTAAAGGAAAGAAATCAAATTGATCCTTAGGTGTCTTTGATGCAGTTGTTGCTGAGAAAATCATTGTTTGATCATCTAAGTAAACTGCTGCAGCTCCTGCTGCCTGGCGCGCTAGGCGACCTGTTTCAAAACGAATCTCTCGTTTTCCGAACTTTCCGTTATCAATTACTGCAACGGCTGACTGAACCTCTTGACCCTCCATGGGTCCTCCTCTTTTTAGATTGAAAAGCGCGACACATTTGTTGCGCTTTGTAATCTGCCGAGAGAATGAATCTTCGATCGAAGTTCACGCGCACTTCCTCTGTTAAAGAGTGCTTGCGCGGAAACCACTACCGAGGACCATCGCTCTGCGGCAGATTGGTTGTACTTAATTAGCGGCGAATACCGAGCTTCTCGATAATTGCGCGGTAACGGTTGATATCTGTCTTCGCTAGGTATTGAAGGATGCGACGACGACGACCAACTAACAACAAAAGACCACGACGGTTGTGGTGATCATGTGGGTTAGCCTTCAAGTGATCAGTGATCTGATCAATTCTCTTTGAAAGTAGCGCTACCTGAGCTTCAGGTGATCCAGTGTCAGTAGGAGTAGAACCGTACTGAGCAATGATTTCCTTCTTTACTTCTGGTGTTAATGCCATTTCTTGTTCTCCTTTAGTACTGAGCACGAGGGCTTCTCGGTTTGACTCACGAGAAACTCGCTAACTCGATTGAAAGGCAAGGGTAACAGTCAGGCTCGATATCTATGAAATCGAGGTAAAACCCCCGCTTAGAGCTCGGTCAATCGACGGGCCTCGGCGCAATCCTTAGCCATTTGTTCCAGTAAAGGTTCAAGGCCATCAAACTTCAAGGTCTCACGTAGTCGCCAGCCAAATTCTATGGTTGCAGATTTTGAATACAGATCTAAATCAACTTGATCCAATGCATAGGCTTCAACTTGTCGTCCACGAACACCTTCAAAGGTTGGATTAGTACCAATAGAAATAGCAGCAGGCCAACGATCAATACCGACTGTCAGCCATCCAGCATAAACACCATCTGCCGGAATCGTTTGCCCATCAATATTTCCAAGATTTGCTGTTGGATATCCGATTTCTCGACCACGTTTTTCACCATGAACAACAATTCCATCAAGTCGATGCGGTCTAGTTAACATTTCGCGGGCAGCTTCAACATTGCCATCAACTATGGCTTTTCGAATTCGAGTCGATGAAATGTTCTCATCATTGTCTTCGTGTAGATCCAAAACAACAGTTTCAAACTCGGTGTGCTGTGCCAGGGAATCCACATTTCCTGCAGCCTTAAACCCATAAGTAAAGTTTGCTCCAACGATAACGGTGGATGCTTTAAGTTGTTCAACTAGAACTTTGTTGACGAAATCTTCTGGTGTCATAGCTGCAAACTCTTTGGTGAATTTAATGACAGCTACTTGATCCGCATTATGAATTTTAAGCAGTTCAATTTTGTCGCTCAAAATGGTGAGCAAGGTAGGGGCTCTCTCGGGGGCAAATATCGACACTGGATGAGGATCAAAAGTAAGTGCAATGATTTTCTCATCACCGGCAAGGGCTTTGGCACGGTTGAGGATTTGTTGGTGCCCTTTATGGACGCCATCAAAATTACCGATTACAACGATGCTCATATGCTTATTATCTCAGAATCAATGCGCTGCCGCGAATACAGCGATCGGTTTCGCTTTACCATCTACATTGCTTAACAATGCAATTAATTCATTTGCACTTGAGATACCTGCATAGATTCCCTCTGCCGCGTTGGGTGCAAGCGTCCTACCAAAGGAAAGCTCTAATTTTTCATCAAGAGAAATCTCTCGAGCTGGAAAGGTCGAACGAGCAACATCGGCTAGATCCAGCGTGGAAAATTCGCCACTCTTTAAGGCTGCAAGTGACACAGAATTATCTAGGCCAAATCCGGCAACACGTGTACGTCGCAGGGCTGATAAATGTCCACCAACCTTTAGCGCATCGCCACAATCTCTGGCGATGGAACGAATATATGTTCCGGCAGAGCAGGTAACTTCTATATCAATCTCAATTTTCATGGCTACGCGTCGAATTGCAAGTACATCTAGCTGTGGAATTGTTACTTCGCGGGATGCAAGGACTACATCTTCGCCAGCGCGAACGCGATCATAAGCACGCTCGCCATCTACCTTTACTGCAGATACCGAACTTGGTCGCTGCATGAATGTTCCACGCATAGTGTTTAACTCTGTATGAATCTGATCATCGGTGATGCTGGAAGCGTCGACAGTAGCAATTACTTCACCTTCAAAATCATCGGTGATTGTTGATGCACCTAAGACAATTGTTGCTTGATAACTCTTGTCACCATCGGTGATGTATTGCAAAAGTCGGGTACCGTTGTTAAAGCCAAGCACTAAGACACCCGTAGCCATTGGATCAAGAGTTCCAGCGTGGCCAACTTTTCGAGTATTTAACGCTCTTCGTGCAATTGCTACAACATCATGGCTTGTCATGCCTGGTTCTTTATCTACAACCAATAACCCGTGCTCGTAGACTGTTTGGGTCACAATTAATCTTCAATAACACGTGGAGCTTTGTAAGGATCTTCTCCCCCTGCATACTGCGCATTCTTGCGAAGTGCAGCAACTTGAGCGTCTTGCTCATGTACTTTTTCAAGCAATGAATCCAGGGCTTTTGCACTCTCTGGCAAACCATCTTCAAAGAATTCAATGCTCGGAGTGATACGAAGACCAAGTTCGCGGCCAAGAGCTGATCTAATTGCGCCTTTAGCGCTCTCGAGAGCTGCTGCAGTTGCAGCGCGCTCATCGAGATCACCAAGAACGGTATAAAAGATTGACGCTTGTTGTAGATCGCCGGTAACACGCGCATCCGTGACAGTTACAAATCCCAGACGTGGATCTTTAATCTTTGTCTCGAGCAAGTTTGCAACTACCACTTTGATGCGGTCGGCAACCTTAAGTGTGCGATGTGATTGACCCATAACTTATGCCCGCTTTTTCTCGCGCATCTCGAAACACTGAACGATATCGCCAGGTGCGATCTCCTTCATGTTTCCAAGGCCAATACCGCACTCAAATCCTTCACGGACTTCGGTGGCATCATCCTTAAAGCGCTTGAGTGAATCAATTGTGAGGTTATCTACCATGACATTGCCATCACGCAGAATTCGAGCCTTAGCGTTACGACGAATGATTCCATCCTTAACGACAGATCCAGCAATGTTTCCAGCCTTAGAAGATTTGAAGATCTCGCGAACTTCGGCTGAACCGATAATTGCTTCTTCGTACTCTGGCTTGAGCAAGCCCTTCAGAGACATTTCAATCTCTTCAATAGCGTTATAAATGACAGAGTAGAAGCGAACTTCAACGCCTTCTTGATCAGCAAAGATTGCAGTTTGTGGCTCAGGCTTAACGTTAAAGCCGATCACAACTGCAGTAGACGCAGATGCCAAAGTGATATCGCTCTTGGTGATTGCACCTACACCGCGGTGAATAACGCGAAGATCTACTTCTGCGCCAACATCCAACTGCATCAATGCATCTTCTAGAGCTTCTACAGATCCACTTACGTCACCCTTGAGAATAAGGTTGAGAGTAGAAATCTTGGATTGCTCCATGAAGTCTTCGAGTGAAACCTTCTTGCGAGCTTTCGCGAGCTGAGCATTTCGCTCCGCAGCTTGACGCTTTTCAGCAATCTGACGCGCAGTACGGTCTTCATCTGCAACAAGGAAGGTGTCACCCGCACTTGGAACAGATGTGAAACCAAGAACCTGAACTGGACGAGATGGTCCAGCAGTTTCTACATTGTCACCATTCTCATCCAACATCGCACGAACACGACCAAATGCGCTACCAGCAACAATCGCATCACCGATCTTGAGAGTTCCACGCTGCACAAGAACAGTTGCAACTGGTCCACGACCACGATCGAGGTGGGCTTCAATAGCAACACCGCGAGCGTCATCTTCTGCAATTGCACGAAGATCAATTGCCGCATCTGCTGTTAGAAGAATTGAATCAATCAGTTGATCGATACCGATTCCTGACTTAGCTGAAACATCTACGAATATTGTCTCGCCGCCGTACTCTTCAGCGATCAAGTTGTATTCGGTCAATTGCTGACGAACCTTGTCTGGGTTTGCGCCTTCTTTATCAACCTTGTTAACAGCTACAACAATTGGAACATCTGCAGCCTGTGCGTGGTTTAGCGCTTCAATTGTCTGAGGCATGATTCCGTCATCGGCTGCCACAACAAGAACGGCAATGTCAGTTACCTTGGCACCACGAGCACGCATCGCTGTAAACGCTTCGTGACCTGGTGTATCGATAAATGTAATTGCGCGATTAACGCCATCATGATCATGGTGAATTTGGTATGCACCAATGTGCTGCGTGATTCCGCCAGCTTCACCCTTCATAACCTCTGACTTACGAATCGCATCAAGCAGAGATGTCTTACCGTGATCGACGTGACCCATAACCGTTACAACAGGTGGACGGGCCACCAATGATTCTGGATCAAGATCAGAAATCTCACCTGCAAGATCGATATCAAAGTCTTGAAGCAGTTCGCGGTCTTCATCTTCAGGGCTAACAATTTGAATGTCATAACCCAGTTGAACACCAAGAATTTCAAAGGTATCGGCATCAACTGATTGTGTTGCCGTTACCATTTCACCCAAGTGGAACAGCGCTGCAACTAATGCTGCTGGATCTGCACCAATCTTGTCTGCAAAGTCTGCTAACGAAGCTCCGCGACGCATGCGAATTGGAGTCTTGCCATCACCGTGAGGAACAACTGCGCCACCAAGTTGTGGTGCCTGCATATTGTCGAACTCATCGCGCAATGCCTTACGTGACTTTTGTTTACGTCCTGATTTCTTACTTGCATTTTTTCCAAATGCACCGCCAGCGCCGCCGCGTTGTGGTGGGCGACCGCCACCTGGACGTTGTGGACCACCAGTTGGTGCTCCAGCTCCTGGTGTATTTGATTTATAGGGAGAAGATGATGGAGCCGAACTTCCTGGACGTGGTGCAAAACCTGGAGCACCAGATGCCGGACGCGGCGCACCTGGACGTGCAGCAAAACCTGGACGTACAGAACCAGGACGTGATCCCGCCATTCCTGGACGAGGTGCACCGCTTCCTTGTGAACCAGCTGGTCGTTGTGGCGGACGTGGAACTGCGCCACCAGTTGAAAATGGATTGTTACCTGGACGTGGTGGACGCGGAACTGCGCCACCAGTTGAAAATGGATTATTTCCCGGACGTGGTGCCGGCGCAGCTGGCTTTGAAGTTGAAGTAGGAGGAGTTACGCCATTTTCTGCAGCACGCTGAGTTGCTTCAGTTTTGGCAGCTTCGTGCTTGGCCGCTTCTTCTTTATTTGCAATCGCCTTAGCTTGCTCAAGTTTAAGCGCTTCAATGTCTACACCGAGCTCTGCGGCAAGTTCTGCAGCTTGTTCAGCGCTGACTTCACCCTTTGGCTTTGCTGCAGCTTTCTTAGCCGCCGCCTTTTTGACAGGCTTTTTTTCCTCGACCGGTTTTGCATCGGGATACATTTCGATCAGCTTGCGCACTACTGGCGCTTCTACTGTTGATGATGCGGAGCGAACAAACTCGCCCATTTCTTGGAGTTTTGCAAGAACAACCTTGCTCTCCATACCGAGTTGTTTTGCCAACTCATGTACGCGGACCTTTGACACATTTCTCCTGTCTTGGCCCGCATTTCTCAAATGCAAGCCTTAGTTGAACGACCTCATAGTTCTAACGAGCTCATTTGAGTTTCATAACTTTCATATCCATTCGTTGATAGTTAGCACTGCTGCAGAAATTTCAGAAGTTCCGATACATCGACCGCTTCCTCTTGCTTGAAGGCAAAACGAAAAGCGTTTCGAGCTATTGCAACTTCTGCGCACTTCTTGTGGAGCCAAGCGCCTCGACCTGCTGCGCCACCCTTGAGATCTGGAATTACTTTTCCTTCAACCAAGACCACTCGAATTAATGCGGAAGGATTTGCCCGCTTGCGGCAGCTAATGCAGCTACGAACAGGAAGGGATAAATCCAACTGGCTCATGGTATCCAATGACTCCTCTTGATTCCTAATCAGGCTCAGAATTACTGCGCTGCGTCCGGCGTTGGCGTCTCTACCGTGTCTGGATGGATGTCGATACGCCAGCCGGTTAATCTCGCGGCCAAACGAGCATTTTGACCATCTTTTCCGATTGCCAAGGAAAGTTGGTAATCAGGAACTGTCACCTTTGCACTTCGTGATGCAAGATCAGTAATTTCAACTTTGCTCACCTTTGCAGGAGCAAGTGCTGCTGCGACAAACTCTGCCGGATCTTCAGACCAATCGACAATATCTATTTTCTCGCCGTGAAGTTCATCCATCACTGCGCGTGCACGTGAACCCATTGGTCCGATCAGTGAACCTTTAGGACTTACTCCTGCGCGATGGCTTTTGACTGCAAGTTTTGTACGATGTCCAGCTTCGCGCGCAACGGCCATGATTTCGACAATTCGATCATTAATTTCTGGAACTTCAAATGCAAACAATTGTTTTACAAGTGCTGGATGAGAACGAGACAACATAATCTCTGGACCCTTTAAACCTTGTTTTACTTCTACAACAAAACACTTGATGCGATCACCGTGGTTGTATACCTCGCCCGGAACTTGCTCTTGCGGTGGAATTCGACCTTCAACACGACCAAGATTGACGTTGATCATCTTGGGGTCCCGACCTTGCTGAACTACACCAGAAATTACATCGCCAACGGATGTGGTGAACTCTCCAACGATTTCAGCATCATTAGTTTCACGCATCTTCATTTTAATAATCTGTCGAGCTGTTGATGTTGCCATTCTTGAAAAACCATCTGGTGAATCAACCTCTTCACCCACGCGAGTTCCATCTTCACCAAAAATTGGAACAAGAATAGAAATCTCACCGGTTTCGCGATCAAGGTGGGCTCTTGCATGGCGCTTAGCAGTATCGGTTTGATTGTAAGCACCAAGAACTGCAACCTCGATGCCATAGATGAGTTCTTCTAAAGAAATATCTTTCTCTGTTGTAAGGGCAGCTAATGCTGACATCTCTACATGCATTAGATCTCATCCTTACGGTTGAATTCGATCTCAACTGTTGCCTTCTTGATATCGGCAAAAGCAACTTCATGTGTCTTCATGCGACCTTTGATGTTTTCAATCAAAATGGCGCGGTTATCATCAAATTCAGTAAGTCGTCCAGAAACCTCTGAATCATCATTCAAAGTAACTTTAATTATTCGAGTGATGTTTTTAGTCCAATGGCGGGGCAAAGTTAATGGGCGCTCAATACCTGGTGAAGTGACTTCTAAAGTAAAAGCTTCTGTGAGAAGCGGTGAATCATCCAGAATTGCAGAAATTTCACGGCTGACAATAGTTACCTCATCAAGACTCAATGGCTTTAGTCCATCAACCATGCAGGTAACGATTCGGTGATTTCCGGGATTGCTTGTGAAAACATCTTCTAGAAAGAAGCCTGCATTTTCTACAGCAGGGCGAATTAAATCGGCAATTGAATCTTTAAGGGCCATGATCACTTCTTTCTATTAAGTTGTGCCCTAAGTGTAACGCAAGCAATTAGAAGGTATCAATTCCTACCTTGATAATCAGCGCTACCGTAACTATGAGGAAAACTTTACGGACCAAGGTTGAGCCACCCTTGATTGCAAGGCGCGAGCCCAAAATTGCTCCTGAAATATTAGCTACACCCATAATTATTCCGATTTGCCAAATAACTGCGCCGTTAAATCCAAATATCATTATTGCGCCGACATTTGTTGCCACATTTACAACCTTGGCGATGGCACTAGCGGTAATGAAGGCATATCCAAGGGATGCAACCAAAATAAGCATCAGGAAAGAACCAGTTCCGGGGCCAAAAATTCCATCATAGAAACCAATCACCGCGCCTGCAATTGCAGCAATCTGAACTCTTTGCTTTGGTAAGTGGCGAAGATTTTCATACTTTCCAAGATCTGGTTTAAACCAGGTATAAATTGCAACAATAACTAAAAGCACCAAGACCATTGGTTTCATGTTGCTGGTCGGAATTTTGGAAGCTAGAACCGCTCCCCCTGCAGAACCAATAAAGGCAGGTATGCCCATGCCAAGCAAAATTTTAGGATCTGGCTTTATCTGCTTTCGATACAGAGCTGCAGATACAGTAGTTCCAAAAACTGCCGACAATTTATTGGTTCCTAGAACTTCAGCGGTTCCAGACTTAGGTAAACCAATCAACAATGCAGGTAATTGAATCAATCCACCACCGCCCGCAATTGAATCTACAAAGCCTGCAAAAAATGATGCGGCTAAAAGAAAAAGACCCGTAGCAAGCGTAAGTTCGTAAAACACAATTACTTAAGAAGTTGCGCGATCGCAGTAACAGCGGAAGTAAGTGCAACTTCCTGCTTATCTCCACTCTTGCGAACTCGAACTTCAACATTACCTTCAGCTAAGGCTTTTCCAACCACGACGATGACTGGGTTACCAATTAACTCGGCATCTTTAAATTTAACGCCTGGGCTTGCATCGCGACGATCATCTAGCATCACCGAAATTCCGTGAGCTTCTAGATCTGTTCCAAGCTTGAGCGCAGTTTCAAAAAGGAGATCATCCTTACCGGCGGCCACGATATGCACCTTCGCTGGAGCTAACTCTGCCGGCCAATTAAGCCCGATTTCATCATGAGTCTGCTCTGCAATGGCAGCCACTGCGCGGGTAACACCGATTCCATAAGAACCCATAGTTACTACTTGGGATTTTCCATTGTGATCAAGCACCGTCAAATGAAGTGCTTCTGCGTACTTTCGACCTAATTGAAAAATGTGGCCGATTTCAATAGCGCGATCAATAACTACAGGAGTTGCACATTCTGGACACGCATCTCCGGCGCGAACTTCTGCAGCTTCAACATATGAATCTGGCGTGAAGTCACGACCATTGACAACATTTCGTGCATGACGATCCTTTGAATTAGCACCCGTCACCCATGAACTTCCTGGTGCAATTCGTGGATCGGCATAAACAGTTATTCCAGATTTCTTTGCATCCTGAGGTCCGATGTATCCCTTGACGAGCGCTGGGAACTTTGCAAAATCTGCATCTTCAAAAACACGCAGTTCGTGGATACCGCCAAGATTTTCTTGGAAGCGCTTCAAATCAACTTCACGATCACCTGGAACCAATACGCACACCGCTTTACCATCGGCCATTAACATCACATTTTTCAAAGTGTGAGCGCCGGTATATCCACCACCGAACTTAGAATTGAGTAGCTCCACAAGTGTGTCGATCGTTGGAGTATTTGGGGAATCAAAAGCTTCGATTGCCGGAACTGCAGATGAATCTTGGGCATCGACTTTAGTAACCATCGCTTCGACATTTGCGGCAAATCCACACTTGGGACACAGCACATACGTATCTTCACCAGTCGGGCAAGGCGCAAGGAATTCCTCTGATTTAGATCCACCCATGGCACCTGAAACAGCTTTAACGATGTTGTACTTCATTCCTAGACGATCGAAGGTTTTTACATAAGCATCACGGTGATTTTGGTAGGAAACCTCTAGGCCAGCTTCATCAATATCAAAGGAATAAGAGTCCTTCATAACGAATTCGCGCCCACGAATGATTCCGCTACGTGGGCGTGCTTCATCACGAAACTTTGTTTGAATTTGATAAATGCTCAACGGAAGATCTTTATAGGATGAATACTCACCTTTAACCATCAGAGTAAACATTTCTTCATGCGTTGGACCCAATAAGTAATCGCCACCTTTACGATCCTGCAAGCGAAATAGTGAAGGTCCGTACTCTTCCCAGCGATTTGTCGTTTCGTATGCTTCCCGCGGCAATAGAGCTGGAAAATTAACTTCTTGGAAACCTGCATTATCCATCTCTTCGCGAATCACCCGTTCGACGTTTCGAAGTGTGATGACACCTAGAGGAAGCCATGAGTAAATTCCAGCAGCAATACGGCGAACATAGCCCGCACGTACCAATAACTTGTGGCTTGCGACCTCGGCATCTGCTGGGTCATCGCGAAGCGTACGCAAAAATAGCGTAGACATTTTCAACATGGGTAAACCCTATCGAACATCAACTGAAGGTTGCCCTGAAGCAACTCCGGCGGCTTCCATTTCTTCAGCTAAACGCATCGCTTCTTCAATAAGTGTTTCGACAATTTGTGCTTCTGGCACAGTCTTGATGACCTGACCCTTCACAAATATCTGCCCCTTGCCATTTCCTGAAGCAACTCCGAGATCTGCTTCGCGTGCTTCACCAGGACCATTTACAACACAGCCCATAACCGCAACACGTAGCGGCACAGTCATTCCTTCTAATCCAGCCTGAACTTTTTCAGCCAAGGTGTACACATCAACTTGTGCGCGACCACATGATGGGCAAGAAACAATTTCAAGTTTGCGCTGGCGTAAATTGAGTGATTCCAAAATTGAGATTCCGACCTTAACCTCTTCAACAGGGGGCGCAGATAATGAAACACGAATCGTGTCGCCGATACCTTCTGCCAATAAAATACCAAAAGCAGTCGCAGATTTAATTGTTCCCTGGAAAAGCGGCCCAGCTTCGGTTACACCTAAGTGCAATGGGTAGTCACACTTTGCTGCCAAGATTCGATAAGCGTTCACCATCGTTACTGGATCATGATGCTTGACTGAGATTTTGATATCTGAAAAACCATGCTCTTCAAATAAAGATGCTTCCCATAATGCAGATTCTGCCAATGCCTCTGGAGTTGCTTTTCCATACTTTGCCAGCAAGCGCGGATCTAATGAACCAGCGTTGACACCGATTCGAATGGGAATACCCGCATCTCCTGCAGCTTTTGCTACCTCTTTAACCTTGTCATCAAATTGCTTAATGTTTCCGGGATTTACTCGAACCGCCGCGCACCCTGCATCTATCGCGGCAAAGATATACTTAGGTTGAAAGTGAATATCTGCAATCACCGGGATCTGAGATTTCTTAGCGATCTGAGCTAAGGCATCGGCATCATCTTGGCTTGGAACGGCAACACGAACGATCTGGCAACCAGATGCTGTTAGCTCTGCGATTTGTTGCAATGTTGCGTTGACATCTGCAGTAAGCGTTGTACACATTGATTGAACTGATACGGGTGAATCACTTCCAACACCGACTGATCCAACCTTTAGCTGACGGGTCTTTCGACGAGGGTGCAGCGTTGGAGGTGGTGCGCTAGGAATTCCGAGATCAACCATGGCTTTATTCTGCACTACAAGAGCAAATTCTGCCGAATTAAAGGTTGAGCGTCACCGGATTAATCACATCGGCCACCAAGAGCAAGAGAGTTAGCGTTGCTAAAACAACAAAAACGACCATTGTAATTGGGGTAAGTACTGTCACATCGATCGGCGCAGGACGTGGACGACCGCGCAATCGAGCAAAGAATGCGCGGATGGAATCAGCAATTGCAACTGCCATGTGGCCACCATCAAGCGGCAAAATTGGCAACAAGTTAAAAACTCCAACAAAGATATTCAGGCTAGCAACGATTAAAACAAATGTGGCTAATCGCTCCATTGGTGTGAGCTTGTCGCTACCAACAGCTTCACCTGATACACGCGCAACGCCTACTACTCCAACAAGACCATTGGCATCGCGTTCTTCTCCGCGAACAGTGGCACCCCACAGCGCAGGAATTTTTTCAGGCAATTTACCTAGAGACTTAACGCTTTCAACAAGAAAACCTTGAGTAACAGTTGCTGAGTTTTTCAAGGAAACAAACAATCCAGAGCGCTTTAGCCCAATATCGTTGACGATACCTAAGACGTATCTCTTGGTTCCATCAATATCAGTCAGACGGGCTGAGGCGCTTACGGCGATCTCTTCGCCAGCTCGGTTGAGAACAAGGTCGAGTTCCTTACCTTGTGATTGGCGAATGACTTCCACATCTTTGTACCATTCAGTGACTTTCTTGCCATTAATGGAAATAACTTCGTCGCCAGCTTGAATTCCAGCTGCTTGAGCGGCAGAGTTTGGAACGACATCTTTAATGACTGGTAGAACTTGATTGGTACCAATTCCGGCAAAAAGTGAAAAGAGAAGAACAAAACCTAAAGCAAAATGCAGAAATGAACCTGCACCCAATACAACCAGCCTCTTTGCAGAGGATGCTCTATAGAAAGCTCGTTCTTCTTGGCCAACAGGTAATTCATCACTGGGCGACATGCCTTCGATTTTGCAGTAACCACCTGCTGGGATCGCTTTGATGCCGAATTCGGTTTCCCCGCGCTGAACCGACCAGATCCGCTTTCCGAAACCTACAAAAAACTCGGAAACCCACATTCCATACTTTCGTGCAGTTATGTAATGTCCAAATTCGTGCACCATCACTGAAAAAAGCAGCGCAACGACAAAGGCAACGATTCCTAGAAGTTCCATTACGCACCTAACATGAGAAGTTGTTTCAAAGTATGCACGATACCGCTGACATCTTAGAAAAGTTCAATCATCGATCAAGAAGGTTCTGAGTAGGCGAATATGTGTTGCCACTACGACGCTTTGCGATGGCGCTGAGCGCTTCAAGGACAACTCGATTAGCCAAAATTGCGGTGATATCTGCAGAATCAAATGGTGGAGCAACTTCGACCACATCGATTCCAACAATTGGGAGTTCTAAACAAATTCGGCGAACAGCTTCTAATAATTCACGGCTCGTCATACCGCCTGGTTCAGGAGTTCCAGTTCCTGGTGCCATTCCGGGATCTACAACATCGATATCTACAGATAAGAAAACCCCATCACAGCCATCTACCAAAGTTGCAAAAGATTCATCCAACACTGCCTTAAGACCGCGGTGATGAATCTCTGTCATTTCATAGGATCGCATTCCTTGATCGCGCATCCAATTAAGGGTCGCATCTTCTGGCCAATATCCGCGTAGACCTAGTTGCAAGAAACGATCACCACGAACATATCCATCATTAATCAAATTACGCATTGGTGTGCCATGGCCAACAAGTGCGCCAAATTGATCTTCACCGGTATCAGCATGGGCATCAAAGTGAATCATTGAAATTTTTCCCATGCCGCGATGGTTAGCGATACCTGCAACATCAGCTGAAGCAATTGAATGATCTCCACCTAATACAACCGGAATTATCCCGGCACGAGAAATTTTTTCGGTAGCCGCCTTTAGAACTGCAAGGGATGCAACTAAATCGCCACCTGGCATTAGCAAATCGCCCGCATCAAAAACCTTTAGATCCTTTAAGCCATCTGTTCGCAAAGCAAGGTGAGGTCTGGAGCCGTCATGCGGTAAGTAATCTCCCCCTCGAATTGCTTGCGGACCAAACTTTGCACCTGAGCGATGTGAAGTTCCGCTATCAATAGGTGCCCCAACGATGATGACATCGGCGCCTTTATATGTTCCTGGATCATCTAAATCACAGGCCGGAACTCCTAAAAAGGTAAAGCTAGGTCCGTACAAATTGCCGTGATTGGTCACTTAGAAACCTTAGCTTTTTTGCTTGCAAACTGTCCGGCGATAACGATGAATAAGGCAAGGAAGAACATCGCTGATCCAATTACATTTGCTTGCGCTGGAATACCACGTGCAGCAGATGTATAAACGAACTCAGGGAAAGTTTTAAGTGTTCCGGAATTAAAGTTTGTGATGATGAAGTCATCAAAAGACAAGCTAAATGCCAACAACGCCGCTCCTGCAATACCTGGTGCCACTAATGGAAGTGTGACCCTCCTAAAGGTCTCTATCTCGTTGGCGTACAAATCCATCGCAGCTTGTTCTAGGCGGGGATCCAAGGAAGCAATACGCGCCTTAACTGTGACCACCACAAATGAAATACAAAACATCACATGTGCGAGCACCGTTGGCCAAAATCCTGGGTTGATCTGGAAAACAAGAAATAGTGAGAGCAAGGATGCACCTAGAACAATTTCAGGGGTTGCCATAGGTAAGAAGATCAACAAGTTTGATGTTGATCGACCTTTAAATGCATAACGTCCAATTGCGAAAGCAATCATCGTGCCTAAAATCGTTGAAAAAATTGTTGCCAATAAACCAATTTTGATTGAGTTTCCAAGGGCTTCACACACTTCTGGGGCACCACATGGATTCTTCCAATTATCTAGCGTGAAGCCTTTCCACACTAGATTGGATTTACCTGAATCATTAAATGAAAAAACAAAGGTGTAAGCAACCGGAATGAAGAGATATGTGAAACCAAAGAGCGCATAAATTCGAATCAGGTTTCGGCCAAACCAACGTGAAGCACGCGCACTGAATGGGATCGTTGGGATTGATGCATCCTTTTGCTTAACGTGATGCGTCATACCAATTCTTCCGTTCCAGCTTTTCGAATATAAATCGTTACCAAGATCAAAATTGCTGCCATCAAAGTAAAGGAAAGCGCTGCAGCGGTTGGATAGTCCACGATCTTGAAGTATCTAGACTCAATTACATTTCCGATCATTCTGGTATTCGGAGAGCCCAAAATTGCTGCATTGACGTAATCACCGGCGGCGGGAATAAAGGTCAACAGTGTTCCAGCAACAACTCCTGGCATAGATAGCGGCAGCGTTACCTTTCGAAAAGTAGTAATTCCATTGGCGTATAGATCTCCTGATGCTTCCATTGTGCGTGGATCAATGCGCTCTAGGGATGCATACAGTGGCAAAGTCATAAAAGGAAGGAAGTTATACGTCATACCCATCACGACTGCAAAAGAGGTTGATGTAAGCGTTGTGCTTTCACCAATGATTCCTATGGTTCGCAGAGTTGGTACGACAAAACCTTCTTCGCCAAGAATCTGCTTCCACGCAACGGTTCTGAGCAAAAATGAAACCAAGAATGGTGCAACTACAAGGACCAAGAGAAAGTTCTTGAACCTGCCAGCTTTAAATGCAATTGCATAGGCAAGTGGGTAGGCAATTGCTAACGCCAAAACTGTTGCGCATAAAGCAAAGATAAATGAGCGAGCAAACTGCTCTTGATTTTCGGTGAATGCATCAACATAGTTTGAAAAACGTAAAGTCTGCTCGTACTGACCAGTGTCTCCATTAGCAATTGGTGTCTGGGTCGATGTCTGTGCAAGGTTAACGATTGGCAAAATGAAGAAGGTGAAGAGGAAGAGAAAACCTGGCAATAACAGTAGATAAGGCAACTTCACCTTAGACAAGGTTGCACTCATTCTTCGTCGAGATCCTCAGGAATTACCTCGGTACCAGCTTCGACATCTTCATCTCCGCGAAGTGCAAAGGTGAAACCAGGCTCCCAAGAAATTACTACTTCATCGCCCTTATCAAATGGGGCAACACCATCATCATTTTGCTCAAAGACCATCAGCTCTTGTCCCCACGGCATCAACACTTGATACTGAGTTGAAACACCAATGTAAGAAACATCTTCGATGCGTCCGCCAGTTAATGTGTTTCCGCGAGTTGGAGTACCAACAAGTGAAATACGGAATTTCTCGGGACGAATGCCGGCATAAATTGAATTATCGACCGCATGTGAGCGCTTCTTTGGCAGGGCAATCTTTTGGCCAAATAGATCAACAACTAAGTTGTCGCCATCTGTGCCTTCGATGCGACCCTTAATTAAGTTGGATTGACCTAAGAAGTTAGCAACAAAGGCAGTCTCTGGATTGTCATAAAGATCTGCCGGCGAGCCCATCTGTTCGATTTCGCCTTCATTCATAACCGCGATGGTGTCAGCCATTGTCATGGCTTCCTCCTGGTCGTGAGTAACGTGAACGAAAGTAAGCCCGACCTCGCGCTGGATCCACTTGAGCTCAATCTGCATCTGACGACGTAGTTTGAGATCAAGTGCACCCAAAGGCTCATCCAACAAAAGAAGAGCAGGACGGTTAACGATCGCGCGAGCTAACGCAATGCGCTGCTGTTGACCGCCTGATAGTTGTGTTGGTTTGCGCTGCGCAAGATGTGGAAGTTCGACTAGTTCTAATACCTTGTTTACATCTGCATCAACACTTTTGATTCCACGACGACGGAGGCCAAATGCGATGTTCTCAAAGATTGTTAAATGAGGAAACAGCGCATAGTTCTGAAAAACAGTGTTAATTGGGCGCTGATACGGACGCTTGGTCGTGATATCAGTTGACCCTAAATGAATACTGCCAACAGTTGGCTCTTCTAACCCTGCAATCATTCGCAGAGTTGTTGTCTTGCCGCAACCTGAAGGTCCAAGTAATGCAAAGAATGAACCTTCAGGAATCGTCAATGACAAATCATTGACTGCGGTGAAATCTCCATATGACTTTGTGATTCGAGTAAGTCGTAAATCTCCTCGAGTCGCAGATGAAACGTCAGCCACTAGTTGCCGGCGGCCTTCTGGAACGCCTCGCCCCAAGTTGTTTCTTCAGCTGGGGTTAGTGAACGGAAGACGCTGAGCTTTGCTGATGTTGCTGCATCAGGGAAGATGAATGGGCTACTTGCTAGATCTGGATTAATCTTCTCCATCTCAGCCTGTGCACCCTTAACTGGGCAAACGTAGTTAACGTAAGCCGCTACTTCAGCAGCGATCGCTGGGTCGTAGTAGAAGTTAATAAGCTTCTCAGCATTTGCTTTGCCTTCTGCAGATGCAGTTGAAGGAATCATCAAGTTATCACCTGAAATAGTTCCGCCTGAATCTGGAATAGCAAAGTCAAACTTGCCTTCATTTTCGGACTTAAGGATGAACATGTCGCCAGACCAGCCAATTACAGCTGTTGCATCACCTGAAGTGAGATCTTCTGCGTATTCATTGCCCTTAACGCCACGGATCCAACCATCTGCAATCTTCTTGGCCATGAAGTCAACGGCGTTCATGAATTGATCTTCGGTAACTTTCTGAAGATCTACGCCTTGCGAGCGCAAAATAACTCCGATGGTGTCGCGCATTTCTGAAAGAACAACAATCTTGCCCTTGTTCTGCGGAGCAAATAGTTCGTCAAGTGTGCGAATTCCCTTTGGATTCTTGTCTACATTCCAACCGAAACCAGCCATGATGCCCTGCCACGTTAGTGACTGCTCGCGGTTTGGATCAAATGATGGTGTTGCAAGTGAATCAAGAATGTTTGATTTGTTTGGAATATTTGCTGCATCAAATTTTTGTGTGTAGCCAAGACGGATCCAGCGAGCTGCCATCCAATCAGTTGGAGTTACAACGTCATACCCAATGTCTTCACCAAGCTTGAGTTGTGCTTGAACTTTTCCGAAGAATTCATCATTGTCGTTGTAGTCTTCAAAGTAATTTGCTGCAATTCCAGTTTGTTCAGTGAATTTTTCAAGAGTTGGGTACTTCTTGGTGTCCTCATCGTAATCAAGGTACAAAGGCCAGTTGCCCCAACGAACCGTGTTTGCACTATCGGCAGAATCTGATCCGCCACATGCAGCAAGTAATCCCGCTGCACCTAAACCACCTGCGCCTGCAAGAACTGCACGACGTGAAACCATGGCACCGATTATTGATCGAGCTTCCGGTGAGAGTGAACTTTCTTTTGACATACTGATTTACTCCTAAAGGATTAAGCACAAGCTAGTTGTCGGATTACCGAGCCTCAAGCTTTCTGTGGGTAGTGGGTTGATGGTCGGGGAAGGTAGCTAGAGGTTCTAGCAGGGGGAAATACTACGCCCCAAGATTAGTCATCACATGCTTAATTCGCGTGTAATCCTCAAAGCCGTAACCTGAGAGATCTTTGCCATATCCAGAGCGCTTGAAGCCACCATGTGGCATCTCGGCAACCAGTGGAATGTGGGTGTTGATCCATACGCAACCAAAGTCAAAGGCCTTAGCCATACGCATCGCGGTTCCGTGATTAGCGGTCCAGACGCTAGATGCCAATCCGTATTCAACGCCATTGGCCATAGAAACCGCCTGAGCTTCGTCGCTGAACTTTTGAACGGTGATGACGGGCCCGAAGATCTCCTTCTGGATCAGTTCATCATCCTGGGCAAGACCTGCAACAACTGTTGCTGGGAAGAAGAACCCTGGGCGATCTAGGGCTGCGCCACCTGTCATCACCTGAGCATGGGCCGGGACGCGTGATAACAATTCACTGACACGTGCCAACTGGTTGCTGTTATTTACCGGTCCCAAGAAAACATCATCATCGTGTGGTGCGCCAATTGCGATGGCTTTTGCTTGCTCGGTCAAGAGCGCAACAAAATCTTGATAAACAGAGTCTTGAACAATTACACGAGTAGCTGCGGTGCAATCCTGGCCCGCATTGAAATAGCCAGCGATCGCAATTGCTTCGGCTGCGGCAGCTAAATCAGCATCTGCAAATACAACAACAGGTGCCTTTCCACCAAGTTCAAGGTGAACACGCTTTACTTGCTTTGCAGCAGCTTCGGCAACTTGAATTCCGGCACCAACAGATCCTGTAATTGAAACCATGTCAGGACGTTTGTGATTAACAAGTGTTGCACCGGTTTCACGCTCGCCACACACCACGTTGAAAACACCTGCAGGTAAAAATTCTGCCATTAAATTTGCCATCCAGACAGTAGATGCTGGAGTTGTATCACTTGGCTTCAGCACAACAGTATTTCCTGCAGCAATTGCAGGTGCCCACTTCCAGACCGCCATCATCATTGGATAGTTCCAAGGAGTCACTTGGCCAATAACGCCAACTGGTTCGCGACGAATCATTGATGTCATTCCTGGCATGTATTCACCGGCTGATTTACCTTCTAGATTTCGCGCAGCACCAGCAAAAAATCTAATTTGATCAACCATCGGAGGAACTTCTTCAGATGTTGTTAGTGACACTGGTTTTCCGGTGTTTTCACATTCAATAGCAATAACTTCTTCGGCTCGAGATTCAATCGCATCTGCAATTTTTAACAAAGCGCGTTGGCGCTGTGAAGGTGTTGAATCGCGCCAATCTACAAAAGCATCACTTGCAGCTTTAAATGCTGCATCGATATCTGCTGTATTTGATTTAGGCGCAGTGGCAAATGGTTGCCCGGTTGCAGGATTAACTAAAGTTGTTGTCTCCCCTGAAGTTGATTCGACAGATTTTCCGTTGATGAAGTTATTAAGCTTTTTCATGTTCCAGAGCCTAGCAATTAGGTCTAGAAGTAACTAGTCGCAATTTACGCGACCGGCTTACCTTTTTCTGCCGCTGCCAATTGCCCACAAGCCCCGTCAATTTCTCGACCGCGTGTATCGCGAACAGTTACCGGGACTCCATAACTTTCCAGAATGCGAACGAATTCGGCTTCATCTTCCCGACGAGAAGCGGTCCACTTTGAACCTGGGGTTGGGTTGAGAGGAATTAAATTGACATGTGCATTGCGATTCTTCAGCAGACGTCCTAGAAGATCTGAACGCCATGATTGATCGTTAATATCCCTGATCAAAGCGTATTCAATTGAATAACGTCGGCCTGTCTTCTTTTCATAGGCATCGGCGGCTGCAAGAACTTCGCGCACGTTGTAGCGATTATTAATTGGAACCAAGGTATCGCGTAGTTCATCATCAGGTGTGTGTAATGAAACTGCCAAAGTGCAATTGATGCCTTCTTCTGTCAGTTTTTCAATTCCGTTGACTAAGCCAACTGTGGAAACCGTTACAGAACGTGCGCTGATGCCCAAACCATCTGGATTTGGGTCAGTAATGTTACGAAGAGTTCTAACAACCGCGTTGTAGTTTGCTAGCGGCTCTCCCATTCCCATAAAAACAATGTTTGAAAGTCGAGTTGGTCCTCCAGGTAATTCACCGTTTGCGCAAGCGCGAGCAGCAGCAACAATCTGATCAGTGATTTCGGCAGCCGACAGGTTGCGAGTTAATCCTGCTTGGCCAGTGGCACAAAACGGGCAGTTCATTCCGCATCCAGCTTGTGATGAGATACAAACCGTTACGCGATCGGTGTAGCGCATCAATACGCTTTCAACTAAAACACCATCATGTAATTTCCATAAATCTTTGCGCGTCATCCCATTATCGGTTGTGCGAGTCGTTACGAGCTCTGTCATCTTTGGAATCAATGCATCAGCGATCGCCTGGCGCTCTGCCGCCGGAATATCGGTCCACTCTTCTGGGTTGTTTGAAAGATGTGAGAAGTAATGATTAGCAACTTGGCTGGCGCGGAAAGGTTGAAAACCTAACTCTTGGGCAAAGGCTTTTCGATCAGCGGGTGCGAAGTCGGCTAAATGTTTAGGGGCCTTTTTGCGTTGGACTGGCTCATCAAAGACCAGATTTATCTCTGGCACGTTGGTGCTCATAGGAAATGCTTTACAAGTTCAAGGGCAAGCCACAGGGCAGGAGCGGACAAAACAACTGAATCTAAGCGATCGAGCATTCCGCCATGGCCTGGTAACAATGAGCCCATATCCTTCAAACTCAAATCTCGCTTCATGGCACTTTCGATTAAGTCTCCGCACGTGGCAGTAAAGACAATCATCAATCCAACAATTATTCCGATCCACCAGTGCATATCCATGATGTATTTGAAAGCAAGGCAACCACCAACAATGGTAAATATCAGCGATCCAGCCAAGCCTTCCCAAGTTTTCTTGGGGGAAATTTTAGGAACTAATGGATGCTTGCCCAGCAAGGTTCCAACAATGTAACCAAAGGTGTCATTGCAACCGACTAGAACCATAAAGGTCATTACTCGTTGAAAGCCAGTACTTGGTCGAGCTAGCAAAATTAAAAATCCAGCCAAAAATGGTAAGTACAGAAGTCCAAAAGTTGTAGCTGTTGCCTTTGCAACAAAGCCTTCAGGGCCTTGCACAAGTGCACGAATAAGTAGCAGCGGAATTGCGATAGCTGTGGCAACTGCAAGGCCTGCAACTCCCCCAACCCACGTGGCATATGACAATCCAATCGCAGCCAAAGTAAGTGTGTTAAAGGAAATGACAATTCCACGAGCAGCAAATGCACGCACTAATTCACGTATGCCAAGAATTACAGCGACCGCAACTACGATTGCAAAAAGTTCGCGTTGATAGGAAAGTGTGAAACCCACTAAAGCGATCAGCGATAAACCAACGGCAATAGAAGGCAGAAGCTTTCGCCCAGCCTTCTTATTGATCGCTTCGTTGATCGAGTGCAGATCTGACATATATGAGCCCCTAAACCTCTAGGAGTTCGACCTCTTTGTGCTTGAGTAGTTCATCAATTTTTGCAACATGATCTGCAGTGATTTTCTCAAGCTCTTTTTCACCTCGAGCTAAATCATCTTTTCCAATGTCGCCATCTTTTTCCATTTTTTCCATCGCTTCTTTAGCCGCACGACGAATATTTCGCATGGAAATTTTTGAATCTTCAGCCTTGCTCTTTACAACTTTGATGTATTCCTTACGGCGCTCTTCAGTAAGCTGCGGAAAGTTAACGCGGATTACTGATCCATCATTGCCTGGGTTAACGCCTAAATCTGATTCACGGATAGCTTTTTCAATTGATGCCATTGCACCTTTATCAAATGGTGAAATCAGAGCCATCCGCGCCTCTGGTACTTGAATCGTTGCCAATTGTGAAAGCGCGGTATATGTACCGTAGTAATCGACCATAACTTTGTTAAATAGCGATGGATGAGCACGACCTGTGCGGATTGTTGCAAAATCATCTTTGGCAACCTCTACCGCTTTATTCATTTTGGTTTCAGCGTCCTTAAGGGCGCTTGCTACATCAGCCATTTCTCTGCTCCTCTTACCGCTTCTAACATCAATCTCATCGCTTATGCGACGAGGGTTCCAATTACTTCACCACGTACTGCACGGCCGATATTTCCATTCTTCATTAAGTCAAAAATCACAATCGGCAACTTGTTTTCGCGGCACAACGCGAAAGCTGCAGCATCGGCAACTGCAAGTGATTTAGATAAAACCTCGTTATAAGTGATTGTGTCGTACTTGGTTGCTTGCGGATCCTTCTTTGGATCTGCGCTATACACGCCGTCGACACCGCTCTTAGCAAGAAGCAAAGCTTCTGCACCAATTTCAAGTGCGCGCTGAGCTGCAACAGTATCTGTAGTAAAAAATGGCATTCCTGCACCTGCGCCGAAAATTACAACGCGACCCTTTTCCAAGTGACGAATTGCGCGAAGTGGAATGTAAGGTTCCGCAACCTGACCCATTGTGATCGCCGTCTGAACACGTGTTCCCACGCCCTCTTTTTCCAAGAAATCTTGAAGAGCTAAACAGTTCATTACCGTTCCAAGCATTCCCATGTAGTCAGCTCTGGAGCGATCCATACCGCGCTGTGAAAGTTCAGCGCCACGGAAGTAATTTCCTCCACCAACAACAATTGCTACCTGAACTCCACTGCGAGCTACATCTGCAATTTGCTTGGCAATATCTTGTACAACATCGGGATCAACACCGATGCCTTTATCTCCACCAAAAACTTCACCAGAAAGTTTAAGGAGCACTCTGCGATACGTTCCTCTTGTACCGGGCATGAGTGCTCCTTATCCTTTAACCAAATAGGTTGTTAACTACCTGTATGAACCAAGTCTAAGCGATCAGACCTTGTCCTTATTGACCCACGCGGAAGCGATGGAAAGCCTTAACAGCTGTTCCAGCCTCATCGAGGATCTGCTTTACAGTCTTCTTTGCATCCTTAGCGAATGACTGCTCGATCAAGGAAACTTCCTTGACGAAACCTGCCACGCGGCCTTCGATGATCTTTGAAAGAGCAGCCTCTGGCTTACCCTCTTCGCGCGCTGTGTCTTCTGCAATACGGCGCTCGTTTTCAATCAGATCAGCAGGAACTTGTTCGCGATTAACAAACTGCGGCGCAAATGCTGCAATGTGCTGTGCGATGTCCTTACCAACTTCAGCTGCATCCTTAACAAGCTCGACCAAAACGCCAACCTGTGGTGGAAGATCTGGACTTGTGCGGTGCAAGTAAATTCCAACTGGTGAATCCTTAATCACTGCAATACGACGAACTTCAATCTTTTCGCCCATAGTTGCGTTAGCTTCATCAATAGTTGCTTGAACGGTGCTGCCGTTACCCATTGTTGATGCCAAGAAAGCTTCTAGAGAATCAGATTGTGCATTTTGAAGATGAGCAAGAAGCTCATCAGCTAGGGCAACAAATCGCTCACCCTTTGCAACGAAATCTGTTTCGCAATTCAGTTCTAGCATGACGCCAAGGTTGCCCTCGACCTTTGCAACAACCGCCCCGTTTGAAGTCAGACGACCTTCGCGCTTTGTAATGCCCTTAAGACCCTTTACGCGAATTAGGTCTAGCGCTTTGTCGTAATCACCATCTGCTTCATCTAGCGCCTTCTTGCAATCAAGCATTCCCGCAGCAGTTGCTTCGCGAAGCTTCTTTACATCTTCAGCTGTGTAGTTAGCCAATTTATGCCTCCGGTGTTGTTGGTGCGTCAGTTGCTACAGGCGCATCGAGAATTTCTTTCTCCCAGTCAGCCAATGGCTCTCCTGCAGCAACTTCTGCTGGAGCTTCTGACTTTGCTTCTTCCTTAACATTTGCAGAACGTGCCTTAAGGCCAGCTGCAATTGCATCGGTGATAACACGTGTGAGCAAGTCAATTGAACGGATTGCATCATCGTTACCAGGAATTTTGTAATCAACCTCATCTGGATCACAGTTAGTATCCAAGATTGCGATAACTGGAATACCAAGCTTCTTAGCTTCCTGAACCGCTAGGTGCTCCTTCTTTGTATCTACAACCCAAATTGCTGAAGGCAACTTGGTCATGTTGCGGATACCGTCAAGGTTCTTAAATAGTTTTTCGCGTTCGCGACGTAGAACAAGCAGTTCCTTCTTTGTTAGAAGTAGATCGTTCTTTTCTTCTAGAGCTTCTAGCTCCTTGAGGCGCTGAATACGCTTGTACACAGTTGGGAAGTTAGTAAGCATTCCGCCCAACCAACGCTCAGTCACTGTTGGCATTCCAACGCGTGCTGCATGATTGATGATTGGCATGTGTGCTTGCTTCTTTGTTCCAACGAACAAAACGTGGCCACCCTTAGCAACAGTGTCCTTAACAAATTCATAT
>Ga0214921_10001025_pt1 | contig 48850 bp, 60 predicted proteins | sample LL1505_MetaG_FD_177992 | JGI IMG/M metagenome (GOLD analysis project Ga0214921, IMG submission 177992) | Freshwater microbial communities from Lake Lanier, Atlanta, Georgia, United States - LL-1505 | ecosystem: Environmental > Aquatic > Freshwater > Lake | place: USA: Georgia | collected... | reverse complement strand
GAGGTTTCCGAAAAGTGGCTTACCCACGACAAGGTTCGCATAGCGACACCCCAAGAAGTGGCAAAACACTACGGTAAATAAATATGATAATTCTTAGACTTCCACCATACCCTATTGATGTTAAGTACGATGTTCCAGAACCAGACACCGACTATTTATTTACTATTGAAAATGCTCCTAAAACAATTGAAGTATCTGAAGTTCTTACATCTGATGCAAACTCTCAAATTACTTTTACTTTAACAGGTGATTTTATTACCTATGATCATGATTATTCTGTACAAATATTTGAAATAAACCAAGATGCTGAAGAACATATTCTTGTTCAAGATATTCTTAGCGTTATTAGACCATATGTTGACCCAAATACATTAGGTACAACAGCAACAGAAATTGCAGAAGCAACATATAATGAGCGCATTGCTAGAGCAATTATTGACTCATTAATTAACCGTGGATTTACATTTGAAAAGAAAATTCTTGAAGTTGTTGGTCAGGGCACAGATTACATTCCTGTTTGGGGTACTGTTTACAAAGTTAATCAAGTTTATGAAAATGGAAAACTTGTATACGATATTACAGATACTGTAAATGGTCCTGCACTAGATGGATTTAATTATACAGTTACAAAAGATAGAACTGCAATTGTTAAAGTACCAACAGATTCATCTTATTATGAAGCAAAAGACCGTGCAGAAAGAAAGCCGCTCAAGTATAGAGATGCTGGATCAGACTCTTTTTATACTTATGCTCCATATGAAAACTATGACAATATGTGGACAAATACAAAAAATACAGCAGTTGCATTTCCTGAAGGATTTGATTATATAATTGATTACGATTCAGGGTATAAGGTTATTCCTAATGATGTTCGTGATGCGGTAGGAATGATGATTAATGACATTAAGTGTGGCAAAATGGATCATTATAAAGCCTACATTACTGAATATCAAACAGATCAATTTAGTTTAAAGTATGATCCATCTAAATTCTTTGGTACTGGAAATATTCTTGTTGATATTATTCTTGACAAATATATTACCAACCTGCGTACACCTGGGATGCTGTGATGAATTGTGACACAACTGACTTTATGTACCCAATGCTTGCCGATATTTACTATCCTATAATCACACAAAGCGAATATGGCAAAGCAATAAAAGAGTGGATATTTGATAGAACAATTACATGTAATGCCCAGTCTTTAGTTAAGAAATCAAATGAAGAAACTTCTCCAGCAGTATTTTTAGTATCTGAGGGAAAACTTGTTGCAAGATCAAGATCAGATATAAGAACATCTTCAAAAAATGAAAATAATAACATTACAAATATTCTTATAACAAATATAAGGCTTCCAGGAGACAACCTAGTATATAGAGAAACAGCAGGTCCACGTAGTGGAAGAGGAACAATTTACGAACTTGCCACAATTGAGCCTTTTGTTGGAGGACTTCAAAGTATAGAGTATTATCACATGCTGTGGCGTAGATCTGAAAATCAAACAGTAGGCGACTAATGAATATTATAATGAATACTAAAAATCTTGAAAAGGTTATAGGCAATGCTATTGACTATTCTGTTGGCTTTTTGGATGGTGCACAAAAAGGAAAGACCATATTTTTAAAAAATCTTGGAAATAGTGTAGTGGGTATATTAAAAGACTATGTAGATGTTGAGGCAAGATCTAATCCTCAAGCACTTCACCATATTTATGAATGGTATCAAGTTGGTAGCCCTAAAGCAAGACTATATGATTTTACATATACAGTCAGCAATGCTGGACTTTCTTTTAAGTCAAACTTTAAACAATCAAAAACTTTGCCTTCTGGATCATTAGTACCTTTTGAAAATAAAGCAAAAATTATGGAGGATGGAACTCCAGTAACTATTTCTCCAGTAAGATCAGAAGTCCTTGCATTTGAATCAGATGGCCAAACAGTTTTTACAAGAAGAGATATAGATGTTCAAAATCCTGGAGGAACACAGGTTCAGGGTTCATTTGAAAAAATTGCAGATGAGTTTTTTCGTGTATACTTTAAACAATCATTTTTAAAGTCATCTGGTTTGTACTCTTATATAAAAAAACCAGTGCTTTATAAACAAAACTTCCGTACTGGTTCAAGGGTAGGAAGATCCGCTGGAGTTGAAACGGGATTTAAATGGATTGCAAACGCACATATTGGGGTAGAATAAGACTATGGCAACAGTAGCAGCAGAGACAGGCTTTCCACCTATTTTTATCAATAAGTACGTTACTGCCCAACTCAAAGAATTTGGCATAGTGACAGGCATTGAGGGTATAGACCCAATAGTTCCAGTTCAGTCTACTAACCTGGATGACCTCTTTGGAGAAATCACGGTAACTGGAGATGCATTTTTAATAGCATATGATAGACTAGCAAGATATAGACCAAACACAATGTACAGACACAAGAGAGAACAACTAGTTTATACGATCCACTCGTCTAGCGATGCCCAAGGGTTTGATATAGCCAGAATTATTTCGGCTGCCCTAGATAGGGAAGACTCAGCAGCACAAGATGTGAATAACTGGCTTATTAAGAATCCAGACCAAATCCCAGCACTTAATGTATTTTTTCATCGTTTTAAGGTTTTTCAAATTGATGAAACAAGGGACCTTGTTGAACTAGGATCCATTAAGTTTAACTGGCGAGGTAAACTGATAATTGAGTATGACTACCATACCAAAGACTCAAGCCTGCCATTATACACTTAAAAATGCTGTTATAATTAATATGAGGAAACAGCGCCAAACAACTTAATAACCCTATTTAGGAAAAAGAGGTGAATAAATGGCTAATTACAGTCGTGGTACATCAACCAACATTATCGTTGGTGCAGCAGCACTATTTGTTTGTGATACAACTTTATCTCCATCAACACTAACTGCCCCTGAGTCTTCAAAGAGTTTCAGAGACACAATTACTAATGATGCAGACTACACAAACGTAGGCTATACAATGAACGGTCTTGAACTGCAGTTTCAACCTGACTTCGGCGAAGTTACAGTTGACCAGATTCTTGACGTTGCAAAACTTTACAAGCAGGGCATGCAGGTTTCACTTGCAACAGCATTTGCTGAAGCAACACTAGAAAATCTTCTACTTGCTTTGGCTTACACCGATTCCAAGTTAACAGGAAATAAGGCAACTTCAGCAGGAAAGGCACTTAACCTTTCTGCAGGAGATCTTGGCGAATGTCCAGTTGAGCGTGGTATCGTTGCAGTAGGTCCAGGAACTGGCGATTGCGTCAATTCTGCTTACGTAGAGCGTGTCTACACAGCATACCGTGCACTCTCAATTGAGAATGTTACAGTATCTGCAAAGCGTGATGAGGCTTCAATGTTTGAAGTTTCATTCCGTCTACTTCCAGAAGATGCTTCTGGTTCATATGGTAAGATCGTAGATCGTACCTGGACACCAGCATCATAATTTAATAAATTATACAACTGGCCCACTGCTCACAAGGCAGTGGGTTTTGTTGTTTAATAAGGCGTTTTGTGGTAGAATAGAATTCAAATGGCTACAACAATATATAACAGCGCTATTATTCATTTGTTTGATGGCACAGAACTAGAGATCATTCCATTAAAGATTAAATATCTTCGTGAGTTTATGGATGCATTTGAGCATGTCAAAAATACCAAAGGTGATGATGAGGCAATAGAAAAACTTGTAGAGTGTGTAAGAATTTGTATGAAGCAGTATTATCCAAGAATATCTAGATCTACTGAAGACATAGAAGATAATGTTGATATGAAAACTATTTACACTATTTTAGATATTGCTGCAGGAATTAAAATTAACAGACAGTCTGAAGAGCCTGTTAAAGATCAAGCAGGGCGTAATGGTGACACATGGGATACTCTTGATTTGGCAAAACTAGAGTCTGAGGTTTTTTTACTGGGTATTTGGAAAGATTATCAGGAACTAGAAAAATCTTTGTCAATGGCAGAGTTAATGGCAACACTAGAAAGTAGCAGAGAACTTGATTATAATGAAAAAAAGTTTTTAGCCGCTATTCAGGGAGTTGACCTAGATAAAGAATCTGGTAGTGATAGAGGACAAAAAGAATGGGAAGACATGAAGGCTAGAGTATTTAGTGGTGGAGCAACTTCCGACTCAAATGATGTTCTGGCTTTGCAAGGAGTAAATGCCGAAAAAGCAGGTTTTGGAATTGGGATGGGTCTTGACTATGAAGACGGTAGAGACCCCTCTCTTATGCTATAATTAACATAGCCTAAATAGGAGGAAAAATGGCAACAACAGTACATGAGGGTGAAGAACTTATCCTAATGGATGGCTCAAAGATCAAGGTTCGTCCCTTGAAGATTTCTTTGCTACGTCCATTTATGAAGAAGTTCGAACAGGTAGCGGCAGTGGCAGAAGATAACGAAAAGTCGATGACTCTTCTTATTGAATGCGTACAAATTGCTATGGAACAATACAATCCAGATCTTGCAAAAGATCTCAAGGCTCTAGAAGATATTCTAGACCTTCCAACAGTTTACAAGGTAATTGAAGCGGCCTCTGGCGTTAAACTTACTGATGCAAATTCTTTGCTGAACACAGTTCTTGCAAACAATTAAATAAAGAGGTGACATAGATGAGTGATGTTAATGCCAATATTGGCGTACAAATTGATACGTCGTCCGCATTAGCAGAACTCAAAAATCTACAGCGTCAACTTGCAAATTTTCATGCATCAATAGCAAAAACCAGTGCCGCTGCCACGGCAGCGCAAAAGGGATTACAAACTAATCTCTTAAATTCTATCAATGCTACAGGGCAGTTTACTGCCACAATGGGCAATGTTAGAACATCTACGGAGTCATTTACTCACGCATTAGAGTCTAATAAACTTTCGATGCGTGAGTATTTCCGTTATGCTGGCGGAGCATCTAAAACTTTTGGAAGATTATTTAAACAAGAATTTGACACAATTGGCAAGGTAGCAGAAGAACGTGTCAAGAAAATGCAGACCCAATATATCAAGATGGGTCGTGATGCTAATGGTGCTATAAAGGCAATGGCTATTACGCCACAGACCTTAAACATGAACGATTATGCTACCAAAACAGCAATAGCAGCACAAAAGCAGGCATTGTTTAATCAAGTGGTTAGACAAGGATCAACAAGTCTTTTAAATTTTGGTAAAAATACACAATGGGCAGGCCGCCAACTTATGGTTGGTTTTACAATTCCACTTGCCTACTTTGGCACAACTGCTTCTAGAGTATTCATGGATCTTGAAGCACAGGCTATTAAATTTAAACGTGTTTATGGAGACATGTTCACAACTGCTGATGAGACAAATAAGGCTTTGGCAGATGTTCAAGCACTAGCAGAAGGTTTTACTAAATATGGCGTTGCAGTAAGCAAGACCATGGAAATGGCTGCATCTGCTGCAGCAATGGGTAAGACAGGTGCAGAACTTACAGCACAGGTATCCGAAGCAACTAGACTTGCAGTACTTGGTGGAGTAGAGCAAGAGCAGGCTTTAGAAACAACAATATCTCTTACAAATGCTTTTGGTATAGCATCAGAAGATCTTGCAAAAAAGATTAACTTTCTTAACTCTGTAGAAAACCAGACAGTTGTATCCATTGAAGATTTAACTATTGCAATTCCAAAAGCAGGACCAGTCATTCAGCAACTTGGTGGAAATGTAGAAGACTTAGCATTCTTCCTTACAGCAATGAAGGAAGGTGGCATCAATGCATCAGAAGGCGCTAACGCACTTAAGTCTGGACTTGCATCTTTAATTAATCCAAGTAAAAAAGCAAGCGAAATGCTTGCAGGACTTGGTGTAAATATCAAGGGTATTGTTGAAGCAAACAAGGGTGATATTAAAGCAACAGTAATAGGATTTGCACAAGCACTAGATACACTTGCACCACTTGAGCGTTCAAGAGCAATTGAGCAACTTTTTGGAAAATTCCAATTTGCTCGTCTATCAACATTATTTCAAAACATAACTAAAGAAGGAACACAGGCAAGCAAGGTTTTGAAACTTGCTGGCGCATCAGTAGAAGAACTTGCAATCTTATCTGAACGAGAATTAAAGACAGTAGAAGATGCAGTCGGCACACAGTTTAAATCAGCAATAGAAGAACTTAAATTAGCAATCGCACCAATAGGAAAAACATTTCTACAGGCTGTAACCCCAATTGTGAAAGTTGTTGGAGATCTTCTTGATAAGTTTAATAACCTGGGAGATGGAACAAAGAAATTTATTGTAATTGCTTCTACACTTGTTGGCATTATTGGACCAACATTGCTAATGACATTTGGCCTTGTTGCTAACGGCGTAGCAAATATTATTAAGTTGTTCCTTGCACTTCGTGGAGGATTTTTAAAATTAGGTGGAAATAGCAAGATTCTTGCAGAGCAAACCAACTATCTTAATACAGAGCAACTAGAATCTGCAACGGTAGCAGCATCACTTAATCAAGCACATACAAGACTGACTCAATCTTTTACAGCAGAAGCCTCAGCAGTTAAAGCATTAAGAACTGCATATATTGAAGCAACTGTTGCAGCAACAAACTTTGCTAGATCAAATCCAGGCATGATGATGATGCCAAAGTCTGCGGGTAAAGGACCAAAGAAGTTTGAATCTGGAACAACTGGGCTACCAGGACCAAAGGGTGCAGGAGATATTATTCCTATTCTTGGTGCACCTGGAGAAGCAATTATTCCAGCAAAGGTTGCACAAGATGATAGATTTAAACCAATTATTGATGCAATGGTTAATGGTAATCTGCAAGGCTATGAAGAAGGAACAGTAAAATTAGGATCAAAGTCATTTAAAACAAGCAGTCAAAAAACTGCAAGAGATCTTGAAAATACAATTGCTCAACTTAGGTCGCAAGGAATACCAGAAGAAAAAATTATTTGGGCGCTAGAAAGAAACATTGAACGTGGCAGACCGATGAATGCTACACAACTCAAGAGAAGACTTTCTATTGGTAGAGGTTCTTCATCTGGCTCATCTGCCCCCTCATCAATAAGAACACTTGCAAAGCAGTCTCAATCTGGATTCCTTCAAGAAACAGAAGCGGTTAAGAAAGCATTAAAAGAACAAGGAGTAGCCTTAACTCCAGCACAAGAAAAGAACTTGTTTAATATTCAGGCATCTCATATTGAAGAAGCAAGAAATGGTGGAGTAAAAGAGTGGAAGGCTAATAATCTTGTTGCTGACCTAGGATATGTTAACAACTATATCAATACCGTAAAGGGAAAACTTGGAACAGACCTACTTAAAATGTCTGATGCAGAACTGCAAAAACTTGGTATTGATAGAAAAGAACTTCAAAAATTACAGGCTGGCACACACCCAACTACAGCAAATGCAGCAACAACATTAAGGGCTATTGCTCAATACGACTCAATTCGTAATCCAGGATCTTATCAAGCAAAAGCCGTAGTTGCTGGTTTAGAGCATAGATCTAAGGCTGGCTTCTATGCACAACCAATGAAGACGTTGGCAGAAACCCAACCAATTTCAAGCAGGGTAGAAAAAGCAATAAAGTCTAGAGCAGACCTATTAGAGCAAGAAAGAAATGCAAAAGCAGGTAATGATTCTGAACAAATAATGAAGCAGATAGATAAAGACATAAAGAAAACTGCTTTAGGCAAACAAACACCAACAGATTTTGGCAAACAAGTATCTCCTACAACTGGTCACAGTTTTCCAGTTAAAGGTTTGGGTGGTGTTTATCAAAAGCCAGACGGAAGCATGGTATTCGTTAAGCCTGTAATGGATGCAAAGGCGGCACTGGCAGAACAAAGAGCAACAATAATTGCAAGAGAAGTACATGGATTAAATTCTCCTAAACAAGAAATTAAAACTATGGTTGATCCAACAGATCCAACAGGTAAAAGAAAACTCATAGTATTAGAATCTGCATTTGATCCTAAATTTGATCCTAATAATATGACTAACAAATTTACCAAAGATGAATATTTTAAGCAACTTGTTGCTGCAAATCTTCGTGGAGATAAAGATTTGGCAAAGGGCAATCTTTCTGGAAATGTTCTTGCTGATGTTGGAACAGCAGGAGTTTTTGAAAAGGCTTCTGGAAGTAGAGATTTTGCTAAAACTATGCCATCTATGGCAGAGCAAGCAAGAATTAACTTACTTGGAGTAAAGGGTGGAGCAAAGAAATTCTTTGCAGAATCAACACTCAGTGTTCCTCAAGGAATGACTGCAGACGAATATCATAATCGAATGATAAAAGAAATTGATAGAGTTCTTCCAAAATTAAAATCAACAATTTCCAAATTTGATTTAAGCCCTGCGGAAAGAGAAGTTTACTCTGGAATGATTGCAAGGCTTGAAGAAGGAAAGAAGGTAAACTGGAGAGAATTCCACAAGATCCATTCTTCTGTTCTTACAACCAAAAAAGAAGCATTACAAGATAAAAAAACTGGAGAAATAACATCAATCAAGGGTAAAGCAAAGCCTAGCAATGTTGTTTCAAGTACTGGTAAAGCATCAGATAGAGTTATGACTCAGGTCCCCGCAGGTAAAAGAATTGTTCAAAAACCAAGAGGGTTTATTAGTTCTCGTTTTGGAAATAAAGTTACTCTTCCAGGTTATGCAGATGCTCCTGCCGCAACTGGAGTAAGCGTTGGAGACATCTCCCAATCACAAAGATTATCAAGAGCACAACTGCTTGCTGCTACAGAAAGAATAAGTTTAAAGCAAGCCAAAAAGAGAATTGCAGCAGAATCAAAATTAATTACTTCTATTGAAGAAAATACTGTAGCACAAAAAACAACAAAAGAAAAGTTAACAAATTTTAGTAACAAAGCAGGAATTGGCATTGGCGCAATGAGTGGTCTAACAATTGCAGCAACCTTTGCTGGAGGACAACTTGGAGAAATGGCTCAAAAGATAATGCCATTTGTATTTGGATTGCAAGGTATTGTTGCATTGCTTCCAATGCTTGCAAATCCTTGGGTAGCAGCCATCGCTGCAGTTGCTGCTGTTGGTGGCGTAATGTGGAAGATGGCTAGAGATGTTGAGAATGCCAGAAAAGAAGGTGTAAACCTTGCTAAGGCCATGAACATGACTTCTGAAAAGTTGCAGAGCCTTTCAAAAATAACTGGAACAGTTAGTGCTACAGAAGAAGCAGATAGAAGACGACAAAATACATTAACTGGAGAAAGTGCAGTTCAAAGAAAGTTTGGTCAAAATATTCTTGGTAGCGATTTTGGCAAAGGTCTTTTGGCTGATATTGAAAAACAAGCAAGTGCTGGTCAAGGTATGCAAGAAATTGGTAGAAATATATCAAACAGTCTTGCATATGCAATTGTTCAAGGTACAATAACAACAGATCAAGCAAAGAGTATTGCCTCTGCACTAGGAGAAGAGTTAAAGAGTTATGAAATTCCAGCAGTTATTAGCGGCAGATTAGTTTCACTTTTTGGACCTAATGGAGAAAACTTAACAAAGGATCCATTACAGGTAACTCTTGCAATTCAAGAAGATTCAATGGCAAGACAATCAGATTTCTTTAAAACTGCACTTGAACAATCAATTAGCACTACAACTTTTACTAATTTGGGTCAAGTTATTGGTGGGTCAATAGTTGCAGGAATAGGCGCAACGATTGCAGTAGGAGCAGGATTTACTGGTGTTGGAGCAGTTGCAGGTGGCGCACTTGCCGCATCTGGAGGAGCAATCGCAGGCAAGGGGCTTTCTGATCAAAATAAGCGTAAAGAGGTAAATGCAAATCTTGGAGCAGCAGCCCTACAACTTGGTTTAGAACAAGTAGCAATGAACAATGGACTTGTTGATTCACTTAATAAACAATATGATATTAAAGTTAAGATGGCAAAAACAGATACCGAAATTAAAATAATTGAAGATGAAAGAAAGAAAGCATTAGACACCCTTAATGCCAAAAATTCTGAAGCCTTAAATATTCTTATTGCACAAAAAGATGCTTTTGGTCCAGAAATATTTACAAAAGGAATCAATGCAGCAATAGATACACTTTATAAAGATGGACCAATGAAAGTTTTTGCTGATGAAGCAAAGAAAGAATTAGAAAATATTGGTAATTCAGACTTTAAAGCAATGCTTCAAGTTCAGTTTGCAAGTGGAGCACTCGATCCAGTAACAGTGATGAAACTTGCTAATAATGAAAACTTACAAAGTAAATTTTCTATTTTAGTTGAAACAAAGGGAAGTGAAGATGCTAATGTAATCATGCAACTTCTTTTGAAGGCTGGGGTCAGTGATACAAATCTTCCAATCTTTATGGATATATTAAATAAAAATCCAAAGAACTTTGATAAAAATATGAACGCAATAAAAGTTCTTGCCAATATGCAACAAAAGTATGGAATTACAATTGATGTTAATGATGACGGCGCAGTGCAAGTTCAAGAAATTGCAGCAATAACTGAAAAATTAGCGGGAATAACTGGCGAAGAGTTAACAAAGGAAGCCTTTTTGAATCTTGGTATTACTGGAGATATGACAGGACCAGAATTTGACGCACTATGGAAGACTCTTGTTGGAACATCTAAAACAATTAATAAGTCAGTTGTAGTTGATTTTGTTGCTTCTGGAGATGTTAATGTTGTAGATGCATATATGTCTGCTATGGGAATTACTGCTCCTAAAGGTAGACTTGGTGCAATAAAAAGAAAAGCCCTTGAAAAGAAAGCCGCAGCCTGGAACGTTGGAAGGCAGGGTAAAGTTGATAAAAATGGTAACCCTATTGTTGGTAATAAAACTGACACAACAACAAAAACAAGAAACACTACATTTGATAGTATACTTCAAGATCTTAAAAATACAAGAGATGCAACTATTGATGCTCAAGGCGGAGCCAAAGAACTTATGCGTATTCTTGGTGGCAAAAAAGATCTTCAGTTGTTTAATGGATTAGACCAACAACTATCTAAGTTAGGTGCAAACTCTGATTTTATTGATTTTGTTGGTGGACTAGAAAATGCTGTTAAGGAAAAAATTATTAAGGTTAATAAGCAAGGAGTTGTTTCATATGGAGAATTTGGCGAGGCTGCTAAAAAAGCATATGATGAAAAACAACTCGGATTATTTAGTTCTAAATCAGCAATAGCAATAAAAGAACTTCAAGCCCAACGTTCAAGTTTTGTAGCGCTAAAGGCTGCTGGAGTTGAATCTGCTGATGCTATTGAAATGGTTGCAGATGCAACCTTTGCAGCATCTTTGGCTGCTCAAAAAAATCCTGAAGAAGTGAAAAAAATGATTGCGGAGTGGAAGATTCTAAAGAAAGAGATGAATCTTACCGCTGCTGCTATAAATCCACAACAATATTTTAATGATCAGATGGCTATTGCAGAAAGACAATTTAGCCAACAAGAAGCAATGGCAAGAAGAACTTATGAGCCACAAATTGCTGCTACAGAAGAATTAATTAAAGCAAATAATGTTCTTATTGATCAAGCACAGCGCAAACTTGAAATAGATTCTACCTATGGCAGCCGACAAATTGATAAGATTAATTCTGAGATTGAAGGTTTAAATAGACAACTTGCAGTAGGCGTAGAGGCTACAATGCAAAAACTGTCTGATGAATCTGCAAAACTTTCTGAAGATCAAGCAACAATCGGGCATACTGTTGATGCCATTAACGAAAAATATGATTTACAAGAACAAGCACTTTCAAAAATATCAGAACTTAATCAAGATATTATTGCTGAAAAGAAACAACAAATATCTCTTGCAGATGCTTTAACTCAAGGAGATATTTCAGCAGCAGCGCAAGCAGCACAAGATATTCAGGCTGCTTCATCAAGTAGATCACAGAAAATAGCGTCCGATGCTATTGCTGCAGCAAGAGAATCTAAGATTGGTGCGGTAACAGGATCATTAACTGGAAAAACTTCAGTTCAGATTGCAGAAAGACAGTACCAAATTGATCGTCAAAACTATGCACTTGGATTGCAACGTGCTGCAATAGAGACACAAATTGCTGCTAAACAAGAAGAAATTTACAAAATTGATCAATTGCGTAAACCAGTTATTGCAGAAATTACAAGACTTGAAGACCTTAACTATAACTATGCTAACAATATTATTCCAGCAATAAAGAAAAAGTTAGATAATGAACTGGCTGCAATTGATGCACAAAGACTCAAGTGGACTGATGCACAACTTGCAATTGAGGGCGCTAACCTAAGAACAAAAGAATTTCAAGATAAACTTACAGCGGCTAATGGAATACTTTCATCGGTAAGTAAACTCTGGGGAGACATTACAGATAAAAATCTTAAACTTACAATTCAAACAATTGAAGAAGTTATTAAAAAGGGAGCATCTGCACCACCACCTCCAACTCCTGAAGAACTTGCAGCAAAACAAAAGGCAATAGAAGCAGAAGCAATTGCAAAAGCAAATACAGGACTAACATATAATCAACAAAGAGAAGCGCAAATTAAAGCAGAAGCAGAAGCCGCAGCAGTTGCAAAACAAAAAGCAACAGAAGCAACATCTGTTGCAGCAGCCAACAGTAAGGCAACAAAAATTTCTAACTATAGAGCAAATAATATGTGGGCATCATCAATGCCTGATTCAGTTATTGCTAGTGTTCTTGGGCTTGCTAAAGGTGGTATGGTTCCTAAGTATTTTTCTGCTGGAGGGTATTCTAAAGGAACAGATACAGTTCCTGCCATGCTTACTCCAGGAGAATTTGTTATTAATAAAAATGCAGCAAATAGCATTGGGGTTAATAATCTTAATAAACTAAATAGTGGAGAATCTTTAGGCAGTTCAGTGTATAATTATAGTGTAGGAATTAATGTTACAAACGCTAATGCCGATGCCAACGATATTGCAAGGGCAGTCATGGGACAGATTAAGTATATAGATTCACAAAGAATTAGAGGACAAAGGTAATGGCAACATCAGGCTATATGACAGGCAGAAAGCGCTATCAGAGACCACAGGCTGTCCTATGGTCTGATAATGCTGGAACGCTCTCAAACGGCCTCTATGTGCCTACAGGGTATGAGGTTGGGGCAGTTATACCTGATGGCACAGCACCAAACCTTATTGATCAGTTTATTGTTTTATCAGATCACAATAGATCTGAGATTTCTTTTAATACTGAAAGAATTGAAAATCGTCAGCGTACTATTAATGGAAGAATGAGATCTTATCACATTGCTGATAAATTAAACATTTCTTTTTCTTGGAATAATCTACCTTCAAGATCTCACGGGATAGTCGCAGATTTTAATACCTCTGGAATTTCACCATTAAAAAACACCACATCAGAATATACAGCAGACGGTGGTGCTGGAGGGGTTCAACTTCTAGATTGGTATGAAAATCATAAAGGTCCCTTTTGGATGTATCTTGCATATGACAAATATACAAACTTTGGAACTAACGATGCAGCATATGCACATCTAGGACAATATAATCAAATTATTCAGGTTTATTTTTCAGACTTTAATTACACTGTTACAAAACGTGGTGGTAGCAACTTCGACCTTTGGAATGTTAGCGTAACACTGGAAGAGGCGTAATGTTTGTTAACAGCGCCTTAAAAACACATCTTGAATCTTCTTCAACAGTTCAACTTAAGTCTTTAACTTTGGCTGAGTGGAATATGAATATGCCAGACAATATTCAAAAAATAGGAAATTACAGATATCGTCCTACAGGCACAGACTCAAAATTTAAAACAATTCCAAACACTTTTGATGCTGCGGATGTTGCAGGGTATTACACTGGAGCAACAGATGCAGATGTAACAATTGATGGTGGATATGATGATCAAGACCAACCACAAACTTTTACATCTAAAAAAGAAAAAATGAACATGATTTATTCTTTAGAAGATTGTCTAAAGCCATTTAGACCAAGATCTGGCGTTAATAAAATGTTGTACTTTACAAATAAATATTTGGCAAACTCTAGTTCTTCAATGTCCCAACGCCCAAGATACTACATGCCTTCAAGATATGATCAGTTTAAATATTGGACTTCTTATAGAACTGAAAGCACAACAACTGCAGGTGTAACCACAACAACTGAGAGAGGGATTGCATCTAATAAAAATGGAACTCAATTCTATATAGATGATGCTGCCCCATTTGTTGTTTATAAAGAAGATGTTCCTGCAAATAGAATTATTGTTAAAATGCAAACAAATGTTGGAGACATTAACCTTGGCCCTTTTACAAGTTCTTCTGGTACCTTTCAAGATCCATTATATGGAGAATCAAAAAAAACAACACCATCTAATTGGAAAATTGAATACTTGCAGGGTAATAATTGGGTAACTGCAAAATCTTTTACATCTACCAGCCTTCGTGAAAACGGTAACCCAATAATTGGAACTGATGGTTATGTTGAACTACAGTATGGATTAATACTTGATCAAGCCTATATGTCAAGGTTTATTTATCAAGAAACGCTTTCTTCTTCTACACAACTACCAGCAAAATCTTTTGATGGATACGCATATTTAATTATTGCAAATGCAGGAGAGCGTGGAATTTTTCATATTTGGAATTCAAAAACAAACATTTATGACCAAGTGATTCCTCAATATGGATGGAAACTTGCAGAAGAAACTATTAACAATGAAAGTAGTTTTATTAAAGATTTAACATCCCCAATATCTTTTACAAATGAAGTAGATAAGCAAAAAGTTTATCGTGAATTTCAAAACATTCGTGGTATAAGAGTTGTAGTAGACACAATGAACAAGTTTGACTCTACCTTTGATTTGATTGAAATGTCCCCTAGATTAGTTGTAGATGTTTCTGATAAAGTTATAAGTTTTAAAATAAATAAAAGTTTGTCAGACCTTGGCTCAACATCTTTGCCCGTTCAACAAATTTTAGCATCAACTGGTGAGATTTCTTTATTTGATGATGATCAAGCCTTTAATGAAAATAATACAGCCAGCATTGTATATAAATATATTAGAAAAAACATTAAGTTTAGTTTTTATGAAACAGTTGTAAACGTAAGTGGATATGATTATTTTGTTCCAATTAAAACTTTATACTCAGAAGGTTTTCCTCAAGCAGATGTAAATGCTGCAACTATTTCTGTTACTTTAAGAGACTTGTACTTTTTGTTTGAATCTATGCCAGCCCCTAGACTACTTGTTACGGAAGCGTCTTTAAGTTATGCGATTACTCTTTTGCTTGATTATATTGGTTTTACAAACTACACATTCTTAAGAGTGGCTGGAGAGAGTGATCCAGTAATTCCATATTTCTTTATTGCACCAGATCAAAATGTTGCAGAAGTTTTAAATCAATTAGCAGTTTCAACACAATCGTCAATGTTCTTTGATGAATACAATAATTTTGTTGTAATGAGCAAAGATTATCTTATGCCAAGTTTAACACAAAGACCTACAGACTTTACAATATCAGGGTCAAATAACCAAACAGATTCTGGAGTTATTGAAAATGCATCATCTGGAGTATTGCCAAATATTATTTCTATTGCTTCAGAAGATAAAAAAATATTTAATGCTGGAAAAATTAACTATACTACAAGATATATTCAAAGATCTTACGGAAGTATTCGTCAAGCAAGTCTTGTAGACCAAGACAAAACCTGGATATATAAACCTGCATTGTTATGGGAAGTTTCTGGAACTGAAAATACAAAAACAATTAATGAAATAGCCAGTACTCAAGGAGGATACGTTCTTGGAGCAATGCCAATTAATTCTGACATTCCTGCAAATGTTCCAACTGTTGCAAAAAACCAATTAGTTGATAACATTATTGATCTTGGAGAAAATGTTTATTGGCTTACAAGGTATAGTGGATATTTTTATTCTAATGGGGAAATTATCAAATACGATGCCGCAGAATTTAGTCTTACTATTGCGCTTTGGTATGACAAAAAGTCTGACGGAACCCCTGACTATACAAAGCAATACTTTGTTGAGCCTGGAAATCTTGCACCATCTGCAGTCAAGGCAGACCTAAATGCACAGATAAAAGCAGGAACAATAACACAGACTCAGGCAGATAAGACTGTTGATGAGTGGAAAGCAACACACATTCAGGGATCTAACAATGTTTGGATTAGCAGTAATCAAGAATATCAAAAGTATTTTTCAGCACTTCCATTTAATGGAAAAATTTATCCAACAGGTCGTATAAGAGTTTACACAGTTCCTTATTATGAAACTATTGGTGGCATAACAAAAATGAAAAATGGTGCAGTTCTAGAACATGGTCGTGCACAATTTGGAACTACCATATCTAAGCACACTGCTGGAATAGATACATATTGGTCAAATAATGACAATGTTCGTGGATGCGAAATGCAATCTCAATATTTATTTACAACAGATCCAACAGTAAGCGTACCAGCATCCGTTGCTGGGGCTGCAGGTATTAACAATACTCTTGCAAAACAGACCACTCGTAATGGAATCATTAGAAACTTTATGGCATTAAGTGGAAAAACAGAAACAGAAGTTAATGCATTTGCATCAACAAGAACTGGAACAATTCAATCATCAGCCCTTGTAATGAATGGTCCAGCATTTAAAACTACAGAAACTCCAATTAATTTTATCTCTTATGTATACAAACCTTTAGATAATGCATACAAACATTTTGGAACAAGGATGCGTGTTATTGGAAAGATTGAAAACAATGAAACAAGAGGGCAAACTCCTACAGGTAGTACATCGTATTATCAAGTAACTGGATCCTTAACAGATCAAAGCGTAAATATAGGTGGAGGCTCGGGAGGCCTTGGAGTTTTACTTAATCCAGAAACAAACAATGGATATTATTTTGAAATTGCTGCATTAACAGAAAGCAATATTGAATCATACATAAAAACAAATCCTGACGGTACAGATAACACAATAGTCCATAATGTTTTATTTTATAAAATTAAAAAAGAAACATCGTCTTCAAATGCAATACCAGTTAAACTTTGGGGTGGGCTAGCAAAAATTACGGTAGATGATGGAAGTTTTACGGGGCAGTACAGAATGACAACAGAAGAAAACCCAACAGTATATGACCTATCTGTTGAATATAAAGAGATTGGTAACACAAGAAGATTTTATTTATATGTAAATAATAACTTAGTAAAGATTGTAGACGACACAGATCCTCTTCCAGTTTACAACAATATGGCTTTATTTACTCGTGGCTCATCTAGAGTTATGTTTGAAAATGTTTATGCTTTGTCTGAAAATTATGCACAGAACACTGTTTTTACTATTTCTGATACAGTTGCACAGGCATTTGGAGACAACCTTATAGATGTTAATGAATCATTTAGAAAGTATGCAATGTCTGGAGTAGTTCAGGCTACCTATCTGTCTGGTATTAGTGCTCAAGAGCCTCCAAAATATAATATGTACTTTGAAGAATTTGGATCTATTATGCGTGAGTGTGCATACTTTGATGTTAAGTATGACCGTGCATACCCAGCACTATATGCACAACTATCTCCAACATTTAATAGAATTAAAGGGTACACAACATCAGGATTTTATGCTGACTCTTATGGAGCAGAGTTTATGATTTTTAATGCTACAGATAAAGCATTGGTTTTAGATGATACAAGCGGAAACTATCTAAGAATTCAAGGAATTACTTTTACACAAAATACAACTCATGAGTTAACAGTAGATGAGTATTTTAGTAAGAGGTCAACACAGTCGGACCCAGAATTACAGGGTGATATTGTTTTAACATCTCCATATGTTGAAAAAGAAAAATATAATCTTATAAAACAAAGCAGAATGATTTATGGAAATAATGAGTTTTCAATTGATGCACCATATATACAAACAGATGACTCTGCAAATAATCTAATGTCATGGATAACAAATAAACTGATGGTTCCAAAAAGATCTGTTGGAGTAAATATTTTTGCTATTCCAACCTTACAACTTGGAGATATTGTAAATATTGATTACAAAAATAATGACAATATAAATGTAACAGGAAACTCTGTAACAAGATTTGTTATTTATAACATTGAATATTCTAGAAATTCAAACGGTCCAAGCATGTCTATTTATTTGAGTGAGGTTTAAAATGGCAGAAATAAGTCCAACACCAGCAACGCCTGCAAAAGTAAGTTCTAGTGCGTTTGCATCTAATTCAGCACAAGTTAAGATTGCAGGCAAAGATATTATCTTGTTTGATGAAGGTTCTATGCCTATCGATCTTATGGCTGACTTAGTATTTGAAGATATCGGTGGAGAAGAACTTATTAGTATTGCAAGAAGAGATACTGTTAATGGGCAAAAGATTTCTTATCAGCCAATTAAAAATCTTGCTTCTATTGAGCAACAATACAACCCTAATAATATAATTAGTCTTCAAGCAACATCTGATAAATACTTTTCTAATTTTCCTATTAAACTTGATGATAAAATTCCAAAAGATCCAACGGGACCAAATGATGATTATGTATATATTGATTCAATAACTGGAGATCTAGTAATTGAGACTGTAAATTTAGAGGCAGATGAACAAATAGAAATACAAATTGCTACAAGTGGTACAATATATGAAGTAAATCTTAACGGGAGCGTATCGTGATAACTAATACAGGAAAATCCATTATTGGAAAATATTTGCTTGGTCAAGCACCAGCCTATGCCTCATATATTGGAATTGGCTGTGGCCCAAAGCCACTACTTATAAATGATAGCCTTGGTGATTATTCAGATAAAGTAAATTTAGATTTTGAAATGCTTAGAGTTCCTATTTCTTCAAGAGGGTTTGTTCATGAAAATGGAATTGACAAAATTGTATTTACTGCAGAACTCCCAACAGAAGAAAGATATGAAATAACAGAAGTTGGAATGTATTCAGCAAGATCAAATCCTGCTGCTGGGGCATATGACAGCAAGGCTATATTTTCATTTACTTCAACTGAAAATTGGAACTATCACACCTCAAGTGCGGCAACTGCAATTCCTTCAATAACAACAGCATTAGATGCAAATAATGATAATATCATTTCAACAACATCAAAAGTTTTTCAAACAAATGCAGATAATTCAATATTTTATAAAACATCTCGTGCAGCAAGATATGAAAGATGTAGATTTTTAAACAATGTTATTTTAATGCGTGGAGATGATGCAGACCTAACTTTAAGTGGTGGACATTTTGTTATTGGCTCTGGCTCAAATCATATTCACTATACAAATCCAAGTGTTGATTTTTCTAGAAACTCTCCAACAGATCAAATAAGACTTGCATTTTCTGTAGTCAGTAAAGATGGTGGATCAGCACTTGTTCCAGATACCGTAAGAATTTTGGTAGATTTTGCTTCAACAGATTCTACTACTACTGGAGAATATGCTAGATTTGAGGCTGAGATTACAAATGGAACTGGAGCAGGTCAATATAATCTTGCAACAAATAGATATGTTGTTGTTTCAAAAGAACTTCAGCAACTATATACAAGTCCTAACTTCACTTGGAACTCTGTGACTGTTGCTAAAATTTATGCTACAGCAATTGTTGCAGGTGCAAAATCTAGTAACTATTACATTGCTTTAGATGCAATAAGACTTGAAAATGTAGGAACTGTTAATCCTTTGTACGGCTTAACTGGATATTCTATAGTTCAAAACATAAATGCAGAGTCTATTGTTAAGTCGCCAAATACAAGTAACTATGTTGAATTTAGATTTTCTATTGGAGTTACATAATGGCTGAGGTTATTAAAAAGGCAACGGTATCAAAAAATATACTTCCAGCAATCAGTAGTAGTACAGAAACATATGGAGTTAGATATAGAGTTATATCTGAAGATAAAAACAGATCATCCTCTTGGTCTCCAATATTTGACGTAGATCCAAACTACACTTATATACCTGGAAAAATAAACATCACTTCTGCTAATGGTGCTGTTTCTATAACATGGGATCCAGTATCTATTAAGATAGGTACAAATGTAATAAAAAATGAAACAGAGTATGATGTTTGGATTAAGTGGAGTAAGCCAGATACTTTTGGTGATTGGATTAGTGCAAGAAGGGTAACTGGAAACAATACAAGTTTTGTTGTTCCAGATACATACTACATTAATGGTGTTAGTCAATCATATGTTCCAAACAGAATTACAGTTGAAGTATACGTAAAAGGTGATCCAGTTACACGTAATGTAGCATACCTTCGTGTATACAACCCAGCAATATATACGATCTAATGATATAATGGAGAGATAATGGCAAAAGTACCGCTACCCGAAAGAGGGCAACCACTAGATGTGACATACATCTATCAGTTGGCAGAAGCAATTAATGATATGTCAACAAAGGTTTCTTCAGCAACCTATAAATCTACAACGATAGACGCTGGCACTGCTGGCCCACAAAGCGTAAAGACTTCTGAGGCCAAACTTATTGGTGGATATAAGGAAGTTGCAAATAATAAAACAGTTACTGCTTCATCTGAAGTTCCCTTCTCATACTCATACAGCGATTTTAAATATGCTCCAATTGTAACTGCATCCCCAATTAATATTGGTGGAACTCCAGCAGGACAAAATGTTACAGTAACATTGACAAGTGTAACAACAACAAAGGTAGATGGCATTGTAAGATTTAATGCTGCTGGCGACCTTACTGTTGGCGTTAATCTTGTTATTATTGGCATACCAAACTAATCTAAAGGATATTAAATTGATTTTTTGCATAAAGTGCAAAGGAAGAATGTTTATTGATAGACAATTTTCTAGCATAGATCACATGGAAACATTCTGCATAATGTGCGGTACTAGAAAGTTTTATCATCCACCTACTGAAAGTCAGGAAGGAAAATGGCTACTACAAAAGGAAAGATCCAGAGCGAAGAGTACAATCGTGAGCCTGTAATTAAAGGTAATCAAAAAATTTGGTTTCTTAATGGTGATTTGGTAAGGTTGTACCATAGTTCAAGATCTACTGGAATGGTAACTGTTTATAACATTACCAAAGATAGGCTTGAGACCTGCTTGCGTTCTGATTTTAGGCGTAATAGACAAAGGGCATACACTGTAGCAGAAACTGCTAAACTTGTCAATAGGCACAGAAAGTATATTCCAGATCTAATTAAACGAGGAATGATTCCAGCACCAGTTGGATCAAGTTTTGAAGGAAAGCGTGGATGGCAAGTTAGAGCATACTACTCTGAAGACCACGTAAAAGAGATTCGTGCTATACTTGCAAGTATACATATTGGACAACCAAGAAAAGACAAATTAATAACAAATAATATGACTCCTACAAGCCAAGAATTGACAAGGCGAATGGGAGACGGTATACTTACATATACGAAGACAGAAGATGGCAGGTTTATTCCTGTGTGGTCTGAAAGTATTTAAAACTATGAAATGGGTGGGTAATGGAAAACGATTCAACAAAGGTAAATGTAACTCTAGGCTATACTCTTAATTTGGGCAATTTCCAGTCCTTGAGACTTGATCTTGGCGTTGTAGATAGTGCACGTAATGGTGAGACAGTAGACCAGGCTTTTGAGCGAGTTTATAAGTTTGTAGAAGATAAACTTACGGCTAAGATTAAAGAGGCACAAGAAGAGGCATCTGAAGACTAATGGCTGACCGCAAAGACCGAATGGCTTTGCTCAGTAGATTTAACAAATTATATCTGCAAAGATATGAGCAAAAGTCTAACATGAACCTTAACGTAGAACAATGGGCTGCAGATGCTCTTGTTGAGTCCTATGGGATTTCTGAGTGCTACGATGTTCTTGAATATTATTTTTCTATAGCACAAGAACCAAGTTGGAATTATTTTGCATACAACATGGAAAAAATTATAAATGGTAAAGCAGAAGTAGAACAAGACAAAAAAGATAGAGCAGAACGCAGACGAATGGCTAAGGAGTGGTTAAGTGAATAATACAGAGGCAAAAGTAATTACCGCAGTATTAGAAGATAAACAGATTCACGTACTACTTCAAGCAAATGTAGAAAACCTACTAAGAACACATAATGATATTTGGAACTTTATTCGTTTGTATTCAGAAAATAACCAATGCCTTCCGCCATCAGATTTAGTAAGAGAAAAGTTTCGTGATTTTGAGCCAGTCTCTGGAGTCGGTTCTACCAAACACCATCTTGCAGAACTTCAAACAGAATATCTAAGTGATAGTCTAAAAGATATTCTTCGTTCTGCTGCAGGAGATGTTCAGAGTGGTAATGGCACAGAAGCGCTTGAACACCTTATTACAAAAACTTCAGAACTAAAAAAGAATACTGCTGCAATTCGTGATATCGATGCTACCGATCTTGAAGATGCTGTTGCATATTATGAAAGAGTGCAGAAGCAGAATGAACTTGGTGCACTGGGTATTAAAACTGGTTTGCCAGGGTTTGACAATTACTTACCTGCTGGAATTATGCCAGGGCAACTTGGAGTATTTCTTGCTTACCCAGGAATTGGTAAGTCTTGGATGGCGTTATACTTTGCAGTGCAGGCATGGAAGCAAGGTAAGTCACCTATGATTATTTCTCTTGAAATGAGTGAGACAGAAGTTCGTAATCGTGTATTTGCAATTATGGGTGAAGGCCTTTGGTCACATCGTAAACTAAGTAATGGCGAGGTAGAGATTGATATGCTTCGCAAGTGGCATGCTAATAAAGTTGCAGGTCGCCCAGAGTTTCACATCATCTCCAATGACTCTGGTGGAGAAGTAACTCCTTCCGTTATTCGTGGAAAGATTGATCAGTACAAGCCAGACTTTGTTGTGGTTGACTATCTGCAACTTATGAGTCCTAACCAACGTGCCGATAATGAAACGGTAAAGATGAAGAACCTTTCACGAGAACTTAAACTAATGTCTATTAGCGAAGAGGTACCTATTATTGCTATCTCATCTGCTACCCCCGATGATGTAAAAGATTTAAGCACACCTCCAACACTTGGACAAACTGCATGGTCAAGGCAGATATCCTATGATGCTGATTGGCTCCTAGCACTAGGTCGTGGAACTAATAGCGATGTTATTGAGTGTGTGTTTAGAAAGAACCGTAATGGGTTTATGGGTGACTTCTTGGTACAAGTAGATTTTGATAAAGGTTATTATCGTTATAAGGATTTTGAAGATGGCAAGTAATCTATATAGTGAAGAACAGATACGCAGAGTTCTTAATGGTGCTGGCATTGATATAGAGGCAGAGTTTGGAAATGACTTTATTATTTATTGCCCATATCACAATAACAGCAGAACCCCTGCAGGTGAAGTAGCAAAAGATAGCGGATTGTTCTTTTGCTTTGGATGCCAAACAACTAAAAATCTTGAAGAGTTTGTTATGTTTATAACTGGAAGATCTTATTTTGAAACTGCTCGTTATATTAAAAGTAAAGAAACAGAGACAAACATTGAGAACGTTGTTAATAAAACAATGTATGCTGCACCAGACTTTGTTCAATATGATGAGTTACTAATTAAAAGATTAGGCAAGCAAGCATTAGAATCTCCAAGAGCAGTCAGATACTTTGAGGGAAGAAAAATTACTAAAGACTCCATTCAAAAGTTTGACTTAGGATATTCTGAAAAGCAAGACTCAGTTACTGTTCCAATGCATTCTCCAGATGGTTTGTGTCTTGGTTTTGTTGCACGAACAGTTGAAGGTAAAGAGTTTAAGAACACACCAGGATTGCCAAAAAGCAAAATTTTATTTAACTTGCATAGGGTTAAAACATCTAGTATTGTATATGTAGTGGAGTCATCTTTTGATGCCATTCGTTTAGACCAAGTAGGATTCCCAGCAGTCGCAACTCTGGGTGCAAATGTATCTGCATCACAAACTAAATTGCTAGAAAAGTACTTCAACAATGTTGTACTGGTTGCAGATAATGATGAGGCTGGAGCAATTATGAGAGATAAGTTAATTGAAAAACTTGGATCTCTTATAACCGTAATCACAATAGATAAAAAATATAAAGACATAGGAGATATGGATGATGAGGCTATTAAGCAATTAGAGTTTCAGTTTGACAAATCTATATCGTCTATGCTAAACTAATATAACAACACAAAGGAGAAAACATATGAGCGTAATCAAGGGACTCAAAAATATTAATGCCCTGCTCGACAAGCCAAAGTACGATGAAAACTCACCAAAGGTAAAGTGGCTAAAACTTGCCGATGGTCAATCAGTAAAGATTCGTTTTATTGAAGAACTAGATGAAGACTCAGCCAATTACAATGAGGGCCGTGGTCTTGCATTAGTTGTTAAGGAACATACAAATCCAAAGGACTACAAGCGTAAGGCTGTAGATACAATGGAAACAGAAGGCCGTGACTGGGCTGAAGAAATGCATCGCAAGGATCCAAAGGCTGGCTGGAGAGCACGTCTTCGTTTCTACTGCAACGTTCTTGTTGACGATGGCATTGAAAAGCCATACGTTGCAATCTGGTCAATGGGTATTAGCAAGCAATCATCATTTAACACAATTAAGGAATACGCTATGGAGACTGGCAGTATTTCAAACGTTGTATGGAAGTTAAAACGTAATGGTCAGGGAACTGAAACTAATTACACACTTATTCCATCAGCACCAGACAAGGAACCATTCGATTGGTCTGGAACAGAACCATTCCCATTGGAATCAGCACTAAAGAAGATTCCATATGCGGAACAAGAAGCCTTTTATCTAGGCTTTGACGGTCCAACAACAACATCTGCTACCAACACAGATTGGTAATATGAGTTACGTAGGCTTACACGTACACACACACTATTCATTATTTGATGGTGTTGCTACTCCAGAAGAATATATTGACCGAGCAGTTGAACTTGGTATGCCAGCATTGGCTATCACGGATCACGGAACTTTATCTGGGCATCGAGAACTGTATCGAATTGCAAAAGCAAAAGGTGTAAAGCCTATTCTTGGCGTAGAAGGATATTTTTGTGCTGATAGATTTGACAAGAGGGCAAAGGCAGAACGCACTGAGCCAACTGATATGGTCTATAATCACATTATCCTTCTCGCTAAGAACCAACTTGGTTTAGAAAATCTAAACAAGATTAATGAGATCGCTTGGACTGAAGGATATTTTAATAAGCCACGCTTTGACTTTGAAGTTCTTGAAAAGTATAGCGAAGGCATTATTGTTTTATCTGGATGTTTAAGCGGTATCATTGCAAAAGCATTAGAGCACGGAGAGTATGCTCAAGCCAAGAAATATATTGAATGGTTTAAGCGTGTCTTTGCAGATGATTTCTATATGGAACTTATGCCACACAATGGTGCAGAAGTTAATAAACAACTTGCAGATCTTGCAGACGAGTTTAAGATACAGACAGTTGTAACACCAGACTGCCACCATGTTGACGAATCACAAAAAGAGATTCAAGAATTTAAATTACTGATGAACTCTCATGCTAAGGTTCAAAAAGATACTACTTACGATAAGTCAAAAAAGCAAGACGGAATGATGAAGCGTCTTGACTATCTATATGGTGAAGATCGTCAAATGTCATTTAATAAGTTTGACATTCACCTTCTATCGTATGATGAGATGAAGTTTGTGATGGAATCCCAGGGTATTGTACGAGAAGACATGTACATTAACTCTATAGCCATTGCAGATAAGGTAGAAGACTATGACATTAAAGATGGGCTAAACCTTTTACCAGTACAGTACAAGAACCCAGATAAAGAACTCAAGACTCTGGCTTTAGAAGGTTTAAAGAGTCGTGGTTTGGATAGTAACCAAGAATACCTAGATCGCCTTGATGAAGAATTAGAGATTATTAAAAACAAAAACTTTGGTCCATACTTTCTTGTTGTACAAAATATGATTGGTTGGGCAAAAAAAGAAGGAATCCTTGTTGGTCCAGGCCGTGGTTCAGCAGCAGGATCTCTTGTTTGCTACGCACTTAAAATTACAGACGTTGATCCAATTAAGCATGGGCTTTTGTTCTTCCGATTTATTAACCCAGATCGTAATGACTTTCCTGATATTGATACAGATATTCAAGATACTCGTCGTGAAGAAGTAAAAGATTATCTTGTTAGACAGTATCGCCACGTAGCATCAATTGCTACATTTTTAGAGTTTACTGGCAAGGGTATTGTTCGTGACATTTCACGAGTACTAAATATTCCTCTATCTGATGTAAACAAAGTGTTAAAGACGGTAGATACTTGGGATGATTTCTGTAGTTCAAAATCAACAAGAGAGTTTCGTGATAAATATCCAGAAGTAGAAATTTATGGCGAACAACTTCGTGGGCGCATCCGTGGTACTGGTATTCACGCTGCTGGAGTTGTTACTTCAAAGGAGCCAATCTTTAGACACGCTCCAATGGAAACAAGATCTTCTACTGGTAGCGATGAACGCATTCCTGTTGTTGGTGTTGATATGGAAGAGGCTGAGAAAATTGGCTTAATTAAGATTGATGCACTTGGTCTTAAGACTCTCAGTGTACTTAAAGATACTATTGATATGGTTAAAGAAAATCATTACGTAGATATTGATTTATTGTCTATTGATATGGATGATAAAGATGTTTATGAAATGCTTTCTAGTGGATATACTAAGGGTGTGTTTCAGTGTGAAGCAACACCATACACAAACCTTTTAATTAAAATGGGAGTAAAGAACCTTGATGAACTTGCAGCATCAAATGCTTTGGTTCGCCCAGGTGCTGCAAATACTATTGGTAAAGATTATATTGACCGTAAGCATGGTCGTCAAAATATTAATTATCTTCACCAAATCTTAAAACCATTTACGGAGGACACATATGGCTGCATTCTTTACCAGGAACAAGTTATGCAAGCATGCGTACAACTTGGCGGTATGTCCATGTCGGAAGCAGATAAAGTTAGAAAGATCATTGGCAAGAAAAAAGATGCTAAAGAGTTTAATGAGTTCCAAGATCGTTTCATTAGTGGTGCTAGTAAGTATATCTCCCCTAATGATGCTTTGGATCTTTGGCATGATTTTGAAGCGCATGCTGGGTATTCGTTCAACAAGTCGCATGCCGTTGCCTACAGTACTCTCTCGTATTGGACGGCGTGGCTCAAATACCACTATCCACTAGAATTTATGTTTGCTCTTCTTAAAAATGAAAAGGATAAAGATGGAAGAACTGAATATCTTATTGAAGCAAAGAGAATGGGCATTAGCATTAAGTTGCCTCACATTAATGATTCGGATAAAGATTTTAAAATTGAGGGTAAGGGTATTAGGTTTGGACTCAGTGCTATCAAGTTTATATCTGACACGATTGCAGAAAGATATATTGCGGCACGGCCTTTTAAGTCCTACAAAGAACTTGAAGAGTTCACGTTCACAAAAGGCAATGGAGTAAACTCTCGTGCCTTGCAAGCACTAAGAGTAATCGGTGCAGCAACTTTCTCTGATCATCCACGTAATGATGATGAGATTAAAGAAAATCTTTATGAGTACCTAAATCTTCCAGAGTTTAACATAACTATTCCTTCACATTATTATGCATTTATTAGTGATACGGAAAGTTTTGAAGAAAAGGGATCTTTTATACTTTTAGGTATGGTTAAAGCCATTAAACGTGGCACTGGTTGGTCAAGAGTAGAGGTTCTAGATAAAACTGGATCTGTTGGCATCTTTGATGAAGAGCAGACCACAATTGAAACTGGAAAAACATATTTGCTTCTTGCAACAGATAATAGAATTGTTTCTGCAATACCTGTTGATGAGATCAAGGGTTCTGATAATGCTCTTGTAAAGTTTTTAAGTTATAAGCAATTGCCATATTCAGATGAAGAGATGTTTGTGGTATCTTTTAAGCCAAGAGTTACTAAGGCTGGAAAAAAAATGGCAACACTAACACTTGCAGATACTGGAAGAGATTTGCATCCCATTACAGTATTCCCAACTGCATTTGCAAAAGCCTATATGAAACTTGAAGAAGGTAAGGCCTATAAGTTTAGTTTTGGAAAAACAAAAGATGGAACAATAACACTGGAGGATATAAATGCATGATAACATATTTGACAACTTGGCAATTAATTTGCATGAGGTTGCAGTTGAGAAAGGTTTTTGGCCTGAAGAGGTTGATGATATTTTTATTGCAAAACAATGTATGATGATTGTTTCTGAAGTTACAGAAGTCATGGAAGCAATTAGAAAAGATAAAGGCGAAGAAGAGATTACAAAAGAGTTTGCAGATATTTTAATTAGAACACTAGATCTGTATGCAGGTGCAGTTGAAGCAGGGTATACTAGATTATCACTTGATCAAGCACTAAGAGAAAAAGTCGACTTTAATAAAACTAGACCAGAAAAACACGGGGTACGATTTTAATGTCAGTAACAATGGAAGAAGTATTAGCACAACTTAACCCTAAGTTGCGTAAAACTATTATGGTTGGGGATTCAGTTCCTCCAACAGAATATGCAGAGACGCCCAGTTTTGGTTTAAACCGTGCTTTGGCAGGAGGACTACCTTATGGCAGACAAGTACTGGTTTGGGGTTCAAAGTCCTCTGCAAAGTCCTCTCTATGCCTTCAGATGGTAGGTCTGGCACAGAAGGAAGGAAAGATCTGTGCATGGATTGATGCAGAAATGTCATATGATAAGGTTTGGGCAGAGCGCCTTGGGGTAGACTCATCTAAACTTATTTATTCCCAAGCACGTACGATCAATGAAATGGTTGATGTTGGCACCAACCTAATTAATGCTGGTGTAGATATTGTAGTTGTAGATTCAATTACATCTTTGCTTCCAGCAATCTATTTTGAAAAAGATTCTGATGAACTTAAGCAATTAGAAAATACTAAGCAAATTGGTGCTGAGTCTCGTGACTTTAGTAATGCTTGGAAGATGATTAACTATTCTAATAATAAAATTAAACCAACTTTGTTTGTTCTTATTTCACAATCAAGAAACAATATTAGCGCAATGTATACAAGCCAGCAACCAACAGGTGGGCAGGCTACCAAGTTTTATTCGTCAACAGTTATTAAACTGTTCTCATCCGAATCAGATAATCAAGCAATCAAAGGAAAGATTAAGATTGGTGATAAGTTGATTGAAGAAAAGGTTGGAAGAAAGATTCGTTGGGAACTGCAGTTTTCCAAGACTTCTCCAGGTTTTCAATCAGGCGAATATGATTTTTATTTTAGGGGTGACGAAGTTGGCATAGACTCTATTGGTGATTTAGTTGACACTGCAGAGTCTGCAGGGTTAGTAAATCGCACAGGCGCATGGTATCAACTTGAAGATGGTACAAAAGTTCAAGGCCGTGATGGGTTTATTGCTCGTGTAAAAGAAGACTTATCCCTACAAGAATCGCTAAAAAAGAAATTGTCTAATGGCTGATTTTAAAATATTTCCTGGCAAATTTCCATGTAAAAAATGTCAAGAAGAAGTTTTATCCTTAAGGTTTTGGCAAGAAAGTGGAGATGCAACCTGGATGTGTAGCAACAAGCATATATCTAAAGTAAATCTTCTACCTAAAAAGAAAAAGAAAGCAGACTTTAAAAGTGAGTGAAAGATCAGAATCTAAAAGAATTGGGGCCAAGCAGCACAAGAACTCTGGTAGAAATAATACCAAAGGAGATGCTTCTTGGAATAACTTTGTTTTAGATTTTAAAGAATGCTCAAAATCTTTTACTTTAAATCAAGATGTATGGGCAAAAGTAGTAACAGATGCTTTAAAGAAAAGCATGGATCCAGCACTTGTTATTGTTTTAGGCGAGGGTACACAGAAGGTACGACTTGCTATAATTGAATTAGATATGTTAGAGCAGTTAGTAGAGGGGGAATAATATGACTGAAACAGGTCCACAACAAACAACATTAGATATGGTTAATGGTTTGGCAGAGATTGCTGAGTTTATGGAAGACGAAGAATTGACTACAGCACTTACAATGATTGCTAAGTTAATCATTAAACCAGATATTCCTATGCCAGTAGCAGCAATTGAAATTGTTAGACTTCAGGCAATTGCAGGAAAATTAGCGTTAAAGGCTACTTGGATGGCAAATGTTGATAAAAATAACAGGGCAAAGAAAAACATATATTACACAGCAGCAGAAGCAGTAAACAACTTGGTATCAGCACTCAAATACATCATGCGCTAACCTGGTATACTTATATAAAACAAAGGAATATAATGACGAAGAATTTATTACATGAAGTGATGATAAAGAGTGTTTCTAGAAAGAACAACATACTGGATTCAGATGCTTTAATTGAAAAGATCCGTTCTGGCTATGTTGTCAATCGTGGTCCCAAATTTACAACAAAGAAAACTTTTGCTCCATCTACCATTGCATACTCGCATGGAGAGTGCCCAAGATACTGGTATTTGGCATTTGATGGGCAAACATTTGAAGATAATGCAGATGCCTACGGTGCTGCCAACATGACTGCTGGAACTCTTTCGCATGCCCGCATTCAGGATGCAATGATTGGTGCTGGCATTGTTAAGATTTATAAAGATGATGAGGGCAACCCTACAACTGAATTTAAAATTCGCTACGATGATCCTCCAATCTTTGGTTACGGTGACGTAATGCTTGATTGGGAAGGTGAAGAAATTGTTGGAGAAATTAAGACAATGCTCAATGAGGGATTTGAATATCGTAAGAATTCAATGAAGCCAAAGACAGGTCACCTTATTCAGTTATTAATTTACATGAAAATTTTAGGAAAGAAGAAGGGTGTTCTTATTTATGAAAATAAAAACAATCACGAACTTCTTATACTTCCAGTAGAGGTTGATGATAATTATCGTCAATGGGTTGATAATGCTTTTCAGTGGATGCGTGATGTGCGCCAAGCCTGGGTTGACAGAACTCTTCCAACAAAAAACTATCGCTCTAATTCAAAGATTTGTAAGACTTGTCCAATTCAGAAAGCATGTGCCGATGCTGGAGATGGAACAATTAAGATTAAATCAATGGAGAAGTTAGTTGAAACTTTGTAACAAATGTGATGCATACTTCACACCAAAGGTCTCTTATCAAATTTACTGCAGTGAGTTGTGTAGAGATGAAGCAACAAGAGAAAAAATTGCAGAACGATATCAAGTTACTCGTAGACAAAAAAGATTAGGCAAAGTAAGAAAATGTTTAGGTGGTTGTGGTGTCGACCTTTCTATCTATAATGATTCTGGATTTTGCTCTAATTGCAATATTAGTAAAAAAGCAGTTGATAAAATGTTAAAAGAGTTGAAGGGTTTTATTGATTATGAGCAAGAATAAATGGGGCTTAGAGATGGCACCAAATACTATTTGCTCTATAGATGCAAGCACTAATAGCCTTGCCTTTGCTTTGTTTGATACTAAACAAGAAACGTTGGGCGTTGTTGGAAAGATTTATTTTGAAGGTAAAGATACTTATGAAAAGGTAATGGATGCTGGCAAAAAAGTAAAATCTTTTTTTGATATTTATGGTGGATTTGAAGCAATAGTTATTGAGCATACTGTCTTTATGAACTCACCAAAAACTGCTGCAGACCTTGCATTAGTTCAGGGGGCAATTCTGGGATCAGCAGGGCAGTCTGGAACTAAAATAATTGGCAAAGTTTCTCCAATTACTTGGCAAAATTATATTGGTAATAAAAAAATATCTAAAGATGAACAGTTACTTATTCGTGCTCAAAACCCTGGTAAGTCTGTATCTTGGTACAAAGCATATGAAAGAATGCTTCGTAAAGAAAGAACTATAAAGTTTATTAATACTATTTATGATAAAACTATTGAAGATAATGATGTGGCAGATGCTTGTGGAATTGGACATTGGGCTATGTATAATTGGGGCAAAGCAATAGGGGTTGACAAATAACATTATGGCTGCTAAACTATATACAAGTGAGTCGTGGCTTCGTAAGAGATTTCTTATGGACAAAAAGTCTCCACAAGATATTGCAAAAGAGTGCGGTACAAGTGTAGAAACAATTTATGTGTACCTTGCTAAATTTGGATTAAGGAAATCAAAAAGATGAAAAAGTTTGAAAAGATTTTAATAGCCACAGCCGTTGTAGGTATGGTTGGACTTTCATTTGCTATTTCTACACTAAAAGGTTTACCAGAAGCATTTGATTGGGAGGAAGATGATGAGTGAAAATTTAACCATTACCGTTGACCAAGTAAATCATCCACAGCACTATACAACAGATCCTTCTGGAGTTGAGTGCATACAAATTACTCGTCATCGCAATTTTAATATTGGAAACGCTTTTAAGTATCTTTGGAGGGCAGGACTTAAAGATGAGTCTAAAACTATTCAAGATCTAGAAAAAGCAATATTCTACATTAAAGATGAAATTAATAGATTAGAGGGCAAGTATGTCAACTGAAGAAGAGTTAGTCAAGCATCTTGATGTTATGAACGATGTTGTTGGAGAATACTTAAAAGGTAGTGATCCAACACAAATCTCAAAAGAGTTAGCAATTCCAAGAACTCGTGTTGTTGCATACATTGACGAATGGAAAGAAAAAACTTCCAACAATACAGCAATCCGTGCTAGAGCCAAAGATGCACTTGCTGGTGCCGATGCACACTATAGCAAACTTATTTTAAAATCTTATGAAGTTATTGATGAAGCATCTATGACTAATAACCTTAGTGCTAAAACCTCAGCAATTAAACTTGTTATGGATATTGAATCTAAAAGAATTGATATGCTTCAAAAGGCTGGCCTTCTTGAGAACAAAGAACTTGCAGAAGAAATGGTTGAGATTGAAAAAAGACAGGAAGTTCTTGTTGGAATTCTTCGTGACATTGCATCTTCTCATCCAGAGGTTAGAGATATTATTATGCAAAGGCTATCTTCCATTGCAAAAGAGGGAGAAGTGATTACGGTTGTCCACGATGTTCAATGAGTTTCTTGAAGTATTAAAAAATAATAACTTTGAAGAAATGCCTGTAGATGCAAAAACATTTGTTGAAGGAGAACACTATCTAGCCCAACCACCTTTATCTGATATTCAATATGACATTGTTGAAGCAATGAGTCAAATCTATAGAATTGAAGATGTTATAGATATTCTTGGCCCGGAAAAAGGAACGCAGTATTATAAAAAATATACAAAGAACGAAATTATTTTGCAACTTGGCAAGGGATCTGGAAAAGACTTTACATCAACAGTAGCCTGTGCATACATAGTATACAAACTTCTATGCCTTAAAGATCCAGCACGATACTTTGGTAAACCTTCTGGAGATGCTATTGATATTATCAACGTTGCGATTAACGCTCAACAAGCCAAGAACGTTTTCTTTAAAGGTTTTAAAAACAAGATTGAAAAATCTGAATGGTTTGCAGGAAAATATAACTCCAAGGCTGAAAGCATTGAGTTTGATAAAGGCATTACCGTTTACTCTGGTCACTCAGAAAGAGAATCACACGAAGGACTTAACCTTATACTTGCAGTGCTTGATGAAATTTCTGGTTTCACACAAGAAGTAGGAACGGGAAATGATCAAGGAAAGACTGCCGATAATATCTATAAGGCGTTTCGTGCTTCAGTAGACTCTCGCTTCCCTGATCTTGGTAAGGTTGCACTTCTTTCATTCCCACGTTTTCCAGGGGACTTTATTTCACAAAAATATGAAGCAGCAATTATGGAAAAAGAAGTAATAACATATACACATAGATTTATTATGAACCCAGATTTTCCAGATGATCTAGAAGGAAACCATTTAGACATTGCATGGGATGAAGACCAGATCACATCATACAAATATCCAGGGGTATTTGCATTAAAAAGACCTACGTGGGTAGTCAACCCTACTCGCAAGATAGATGATTTCAGACTTGCATTTTTTACTGATATGGGTGATGCTATGCAGCGGTTTGCCTGTGTGCCAACTTTTGCCTCCGATGCATTCTTTAAACAAAAAGACAAACTTGAACGATGTATGACACTTAGAAATCCAATTGATAACAATAAAAGATTTGATGAATCATTTAAACCTGACCCAGATAAAGTATATTTTGTTCACGCTGACCTTGCACAAAAGCACGATAAGTGTGCTGTTGCAATTGCACATGTTGACAAATGGGTTAACCTTCAGGTTGTTAAAGATTATGAACAGGTTGCTCCTATTATTATTGTTGATGCCGTTGTTTGGTGGGAACCAAAAGTTGAAGGCCCTGTAAATCTTTCAGATGTAAAGCAGTGGATTCAAAACCTTCGTAGACAAGGATTTAATATTGGAATGGTCACTTTTGACCGTTGGCAATCATTTGATATTCAGCAAGAACTGCAAGCAGTAGGAATCAGAACTGATACTGTTTCTGTTGGTAAAAAACACTACGAAGATCTTGCAATGATGGTTTATGAAGAGCGTGTTGCTATGCCATATATACCTTTATTGCTTGAAGAAATGTCTGAACTTAAAATTATCAATGATAAAAAAGTAGATCATCCACGTAAAAAATCTAAAGACTTGTCAGATGCCGTAACAGGTGCGGTATTTGGTGCATTGTCCCATACCTCAAAAAATCCTAATGTAGAGATAGATATTCATACTTGGTCTACCTCTGCAGCCCGATTTGCAAAGGAACAGCAGGATATGGTAGAATTAGAACCTAAGCCAATGACGGAAGATATCCGTGATTACTTGGATAGATTAAACCTATTATAAAAATTCTGATTAAATAATCAGATATACAAAACAAGGAGAAAGATGAATTCATTTAAGAAACTCGCATTAGTCACGGCTGCAGCCATGTCTTTTGCAACACTTTCTGCCATGCCGTCACAGGCTGCTGTAAACGCAGACACGATCTCAATTGATAATGCAGCAGATGCTGTATTCACTGGAGAATCTGCAACAGCAGTAGTAACTGTTTCGTTCTTGGCACAGTCAACATCAGATACAGTCACATTGACTTCATCTGTAACTAGTCTTCCTGCAGGGTCTGCATCACTTGCAACGCTCTCAACACAGGAAACATCTAGTGCAGTTGTAGCACTTGGCTCTGGTAATTATTCTGCTGATATTGCTTCAACAGCAAACACAGCAACTTATGTAACTGCAAAGATTAAGGCTACAGTAGATGCTCCAAGCATTGCTGGTACTTATGTATATAAGTTTACGCCTTCATTGAAAACAGGCTCAACTGGGTTTGTAAACTCAGCAGCAGTAGTATGGACAGTTACTGTAACTGCTCCAGACACTAAGGCTTCAGCAGGCACATCAACATCCATTATTAATAAGGGTGAAACAATTTCAGCAACAGCAGACGCAGAAGTTTTTGCTCCAAAAGCAACAGCATCAGATGCAGTAGCAGTTATTGTTGTCACACAGAAGAACGCAGCAGGAGCATCAGCATCTGAATCAATGACAGCAATTGTCTCAGGTTCAGGTTTGATCGGAACTGGTTCAAACCATGCAACAATTTCTGCACAAGGTCGTGCACTTACAGTTGCTAATAATCAGTACATTGGTGTATTTGCTGACAATACTTCAGGCGTTGGAACTGTAACAATTACATCTGCATCAGGCGTTGTCCTTGCAGTTGAAAAAATTACATTCTACGGAGACATTGCTTCAGTTGTTACAACAACTGCAAAGCCAGTTATTGCTACAGGTTCAAATGCCGATGTAGTTACAGCAGTTGCATATGATGCAGCAGGCGTAACTGTTGGTGCAGGAACACTCTACGCAGTATCTGATTCAGCAGCAGTCGTAAGCAACGCATATACTTCAGCAACAATCGTTGATGGTGTAGCAAAGTTTGCACTTACAGGTGTTACATCTGGAACTGCAGGTATCAAGGTATCAACTGGATCAACAGCCACAACAACTGGAGCGGTAGTTTCAAACACTGCATCTGTGCGTGTTGAAGGATCTGCTGCATCAGTTAAGATTGCTTTTGATAAGCCTGTATATGCTGCTGGTGAACTAGCAACAATTACAGTAACTCCTGTAGATGCTAAGGGACTTGTCCTTTCAGGTAAGACATTTGCTAACCTATTTGCAACTGGTGGAATCACTTCATCATACGCATTTGGTGCAGCAAGTGATTCACTTACAGCCGTATCCGTAACAACAGATGCTAATGGTATCAAGGTCTACAAGGTCTACATGCCACTTACAGATGTTGCTATCAAGGTAACTGCTAAGGGTGGAGCCTCACTTCCAACTGCTTCTCAGGTAGAAGTATCTGCTACAGCAAATGTTGTAACAGGATCTGCTACAACTAATGCTACGCTAAATGCACTTATTGCACAGGTAAATGCTATTCAGACAATGTTTGAGGCAGTAAAGGCTGAGGCAGTTGCTGCTAAGGCTGCCGCTGATGCAAAGGCTATTGCTGATCGTGCTGCTTATGTAAAGCAGTACAATGCACTTGCTACAAAGTGGAACAAAAAGAATCCAAAGGCTAAGGTATCACTTCTAAATAAGTAACCTAACCTAGCAATTAGGGGGCTAACCAAGTGTTAGCCCTCTTTTTGTTTTTATAAAATGATATAATAGGGTTATCAAACATCTTGGAAAGGGTGTGACCCAACATTAAATCTTTCCTACTAAAGAGTGGTTTGGTGGGATTATTAGTGGTTTTGTGGCTTATCCTAGCCCCTATTGACCATGCCCTTGCAACAGAAGAAGTAACTCTACAGGTTTCAACATCAGAAACATCAACAGCAACAATTTCTGCAGGATCTACAGTAACAATTGAAAGCGCAACAGTCATTATAGAGGCAGCACAGACTGCAATTACTCAGGCTGAAACTGCAACGGCAGTCATAGAAACCCAAGCAACAGCCATTACAAGCCCTACAGAGACCATTACAGCCACTATCACACAGGCTCAGACCTCTATTACCCAGGCTCAGACAGTAGTAGATAGTGCTACTGTGGCTGTCAATAATATTACCTCTGCTCAGAATTCCCTGGTTCAAGCGGTAGAAACCCAGACTGCAAGATCACAAATGGTAGCGTCAGAATCAGCAACAGTATTATCTTTGACAGACAGCATGACAGTTCTTAATGGTCAGATAGATAGCCAAACTGCTTTAGTTAGAACAGATAGTGCTACAGTACTTTCACGTCAAGGTGACGTTACATTGGTTCAAAATCAAATTAGATTAGAAAATGCGGGCAATCCACAGACTACAAATCTTCCAAAAGACGATGATCAAGCATTTAGAATGACATTACCCTATGCAATTCGTCAAGGAGATCAAGCCTACGCAGATGTTTATGTTGCTACAAATGGTTTGATATCATTTGGTGTTCCTCAAGGATGGGGTGGCAATGCTCCAGCAGTTTATATTAACTTTCGTGACTGGTGGAATGTTGACCAAGACACTTATGTTAGATATTCAACAACAATTAATTCATTATTAGTTGAATGGAATGTTGTTCCTTATGGATCTAGATCTTCCAATACATCAAAAACACAACTAACTTTTGATGCAGACATAAATCCAATTACTGGAGAATGGATTGCAGATATTACATCAACTGGTATGCCAGGCAATAGTAGAACTAATCCAGTTCAAGTTAATAAGATTGTAAACAATCAACTTCAATCATCAACTATTCCAATAACGGTACAACAAAACTCTGGCAATACATTTAATTTTACAGCCAACATAACAAACCCTAACTATACTGCATATACTCCAGCACCAGCAAATAGCAATCTTGCTGCACAACTTATAACTGCACAGTCAAACTTATCTGCAGCACAAATAGCATTAACAGCAGCACAAACAACTTTGTCTAATTTGCAATCAAATAAAAATACATTGCAATCAGAAATAAATACAGCACAACAGGCTTTACAAACAGCACAAACAAACTTAACTACAGCAAACGAACAGGTATCATATTGGCAGGTACAGGTAAATGCTGCAAAGTCACAACTAGATTTAGCAATAGGCCTTGTTGCTCAAGCAGTTAATGCAATGAATTCAAGTGTTAACGCTGCTGATTCACTTGTAGATGCCACACTTGCTGCAGAAGAATCAGTTAGACAGGCAGCAGCCAGAGCAGAAGCAGAAAGACAAGCAGCAGAAGCAGAGGCAAATGCTAGAGCAGCAGAAACGGCAGCGGCTCAAGCAGCAGCCGAAGCAAAAGCAGCAGAAGAAGCAGCAGCACAAGCAGAGGCAGATAGAATTGCTGCAGAAGAAGAAGCAGCCCAGGCTAAAGCAGATGCTGAAAAGGCAGAGGCTGATCGTATAGCGGCAGAAGAAGAAGCGGCTCAAGCAAAAGCAGAGGCAGAAGCAAAGGCTGAAGCAGAGGCAATTGCAGAAGCGGAAAGATTAGAAGCAGAGGCAGAAGCAGCACGACAGGCTGAATTAGATGCGATTGCAGAGGCTGAAGCAAAAGAAGCAGAGGCTGAGGCTGCTAGACAGGCAGAAGAAGATGCCAAAGCAGAAGCGGAAGCAAAACAAAAAGAATTAGAGGATGCTAAGGCTGAGAAAGAAAAAGCACAGGCAGAAGAAGAAAAGTTAAAAGATATTCTTGAGGAAGCAAAAGATGGAAAAGAATTAACTGAAGAACAAAAAGATATTGTAGTGGCAGCATTAATAGCAGATCTTAAGCCTGGAGAATCAATATCTGCAGCAGAAATTAAGGCATCAGGAGTTTCATATTCTGACCTTCCACCAGAAACACCAGTAAAACTTCGTACAGATGAAAATGGAAATGTACTTATTATTACTGCAGAAGTAGCAGCAAATGTTGAATTAGTTCAAGACCCAGGAGCATTACTACAAGCAGCGTTTACTGATCCAGGAGCAGCATTAGCAGCACTTGGAAGTATTGGTGCAGATATGACACCAGAAGAAAGAAAAGAAGCAACTAATATGGTTGTTGCAACAGTAGTAGCCACAGGTGCAGCACTTAATGCAGTTGGTTTGGCTACAGGAGGCACAGCACCAAGTGCACCATCAAGCGGAGGTTCATCTGGAGGAACAAATTCAGGTGGCACAAGGAGGAATGAAAAATGGTAAGACTAATAAAAAATATATTCAATGATCTACTAGATCAGGCATGGACTCTCCTTGGAATGTTTATTGCCTGGGTGGTCCTTGATGGCAGTGCAAAAGTTGTTGTTGGTTATGGAATTTTTGCAACAACAATTATATGGATTTTAACTAGTCCAATTAGACATAGAGGGGAGGATTAAAATGAACAGCATAACAAATATTTGGAATATTCTTATGCGTATTGTTGCGGTATTTGCAGCAAATGCATTAGCAGTAATCGGTGCGGGAGCAATTGCAGGAATCTCAGTAGCAAAAGCAATGACAGTAGCAGGCCTTAGTGCAGTAGCAGTAGTTGTTGAAAAGTTGGCTCGTGCATTTATGGATGACGGTAGACTCACAAGAGATGAAATTAATGCAGCATTTTCTACCACAGACAAAAATGCAGTAACAGTACAAGATGCAGCAGTAGAAACACGCAGAAAAAGATCAAAGACAGCATAATTAAACATATTTGACCCTATTTGACAGCCCCTTCCAAGGGATGATATACTTAAGATATCTGTTTGGGAGGGGTTTCTGCATGACTTGTATTGCTGTTGTACGCCATGAAGATAAAATTTATATGGCTGGAGATCGTGGTGCATCTGATGATGGCACTATACTTGCTCTTGATGCTCCTAAAGTTTGGAAGATTGGTCCCTATCTTATTGGTTATGCGGGATCAATGGATGGAGAGCGTATTCGCTACAACTTTAAACCTTCTGTTCCAAACATTAAAGACATTGACAAGTTTATGCAGACTAGATTTATTAAAGAATTAAAGGAATTCTATAATGAGTTCTGGGTTGACACATCTAAAGATGGAGATCTTGGTTTGATTATCTGTGTTCGTGGTCAGATATATGAGCATAGTTCTGCAGACATGTCTTTATCTAAATACACACTTCCATATCTTGCAATGGGTTCGGGTGCAGAATATGCTTACGGAGTTTTGTATGCAACGGATAAACAAAAGAATGCAAGAAATCGTGTAGTTTCAGCGGTATCAGCAGCAATTAAGTTTAACCCATCATGTATGGGTCCAGTTGACGTAGTAAGTGCTTAACGGTATACTTATAATATGCACAAAGAAGACGATGTAGAAGACGCAGAGTTTGGTATCTGGCTAACAAGCGGTATTGAACGAGGATGGATTTCAGATCCATACTGTAATACTCATGATGGCGGATACGAATACATGAATGAAGAAGAAAAACAAGAATGGGAAGACGGTGGCGATCCATGTTGCCATGTAGTCCGTCTAATGATATAAGGAGAAAAAATGAAGTTTAAGTCAATTATAAGTTCAGTAATATTAGTTGCAGCATCTGTTTTATTTATTTCAGTTGCTCCAGCACAAGCAGGAGAATGTTCAGCAGAAGACCCATGCCATACCTATGCTATGGTAAATGATGCGGGTGTAGTAACAAACATTATTGTTTGCCAACCATCGGTATGTGGCAGTGGAACATTTGCTGGTTCAAGAGTTGTTCCACAGGTTGCAGCAAACCCTGAGACACATCAAAACCAAGGTGGATATCTTGCAAATCCAGGATCTACTCCAGTCACAGAATCAAATGGTAGGTTTACCATTACAAATGATCAACCTATTGTTTCACAAACTATAGTAAAGGAAGAAGTATCAAACACAGTTCTTCAGTCAGAAATTGGTAGCGGAACTCAAAAATCATTTACATTTAATGATACAGTGGGTAAGCCTAATGGTACTCCGACAATGACAAATGAGGCTATAAAGAGTTCAACATCAGCAACATTATCTGCAACTGAATTAACTAAATTCGATACTCCAACTGTTGTTGCTAAAGAAACAATAACATTTAATAAAAGAGAGACTGAAGAATTTGTTCAATTGCAGTTACAGGTTGATTCTTTGCAAAGAATTCTTCGTAACTGGACATACTTCAAACTATCTTTAATAGGATGGTTCTTGTAATATAGGTTTTGGGCTGTAACTCAGTTGGTAGAGTGGCGAACTGTTAATTCGCAAGTCGTAGGATCGAGGCCTACCAGCCCAGCCAAGCGGATATTGCATAGTGGTAGTGCGTAACCTTGCCAAGGTTAATGTGCGAGTTCGATTCTCGCTATTCGCTCCAAAGTTTGGTATAATAGTATTGTATCTGCCTACGGGGGATACATTAACTTATTCGCTTGAAAGGGGAATAAAATGGTAACACAGTTCGCAATGGATCTATTCAATGATCCTTTTTTTATTGGCTTTAATAGAGACCTAGCCCGTCTTAACAGTGCACATCAAACCAACTCACACTCATATCCTCCATACGATATCCTGAAATTAGATGAAGATACATATCGTTTATCTATTGCAATTGCAGGATTTACAAAGGAAGATATTGATGTTTCAGTAGACAATGGCACTCTTGTAATTAAGGGTGAAATTACAGAAGTTGTAGATGCTGAGATTGTTCATAAGGGTATTGCAAGTAGAAAATTTGCAAGATCATTTGCTCTTGGTGAATATATGGAAGTAACTGGTGCAGATCTAAAGGATGGTATGCTTAATATTAGTATTGATCGTATTATCCCAGAAGATAAAAAGCCAAAGACTATTAAGATAAAATAACATTTAGACCACCGTCTAAAAACAACCTGAGTAAGTTGTAAAACTGCTCATCTTTTGATATACTTATAGTACTAACTAGGAGGTTTGTATGGCTGTAAAAGGCTCAGTAGCAGCAATCATTGAGGTTGCAAAGAAAGAAATAGGAACCATTGAAGGTCCTAAAGATAACGAAACAAAATACGGCGCATGGATGAAGGTAAACTTTCAACCTTGGTGTCAATCATTTGTTTCTTGGTGTGCATTTACTGCGGGGGTAGCAAAGTTTCCAAAGTCTGCATCAACAGTAGCAGCATCAGATCAATTTAAAAAAGAAGGGCGTTGGGCAGATGCTCGCAATGACGACCCAACTCCAGGAGACTGGATTTATTTTGATTTTCCAGAAGATGGTGTAAACAGAATTTCACACGTAGGTCTTTGCATCAAGAATAACGGTGATGGAACAATTCAAGTTATTGAAGGAAACACATCTGGAACTGCAAAGGGAGATCAGCGCAATGGCGGAATGTGTGTTGAGAAAACTCGTGGCTACATAAAGAACAATAAAAAGAAATTAATCAATGCAGTAGTTGGTTGGGGCCGTCCAGTTTATGCTGGAGAAGAAGGTGCACCACTTGCTGTAAAGGCAACAAAAAAGGCTTAATACATGCCAGTTTATGATTACAAATGCACACAGTGCTCTGGAACTATTGAATTCAAACGAGAGTTTGGAGATAGCACAGAGCCTGTGTGTTGTAATGAAACAATGAGTAGACAATGGTCATCTCCAGGAGTTGTTTTTAACGGCACTGGATTTTATAGCACCGACAACAGAAAGAAGTAGTATAATTATGAATATGATTGCAGAAGAAGAAGTTCAAATTGAAGAATGGATTCTTGGAGCAACAGATCGTTGTGATTCTTGTGCAGCAGAAGCGTTAGTGCAAGTAACAGGAGTATCTGGAGATTTACTATTTTGTGGTCACCACTACAATAAAGTAATGGATGATCCAATTGGATATAAAAAAATGATGGCATTTGCTCTCACAATTCTTGATGAGAGAGACAAACTAATTGAAAATAAAGCAAAGGGAAAAGAATACTAATGTATGAATACTATGTAAGAAAAGTAGAGAATGTCGTAGATGGAGATACCATTGATGTTCTTATTGATTTAGGGTTTGATATACTATTTGCATCTCGTGTAAGACTGGCTGGTATTGATACCCCTGAGTCTCGCACAAAAGATATTGCTGAGAAGGCTCTTGGTCTTGAGGCTAAGGAGTACCTAAAAAAGCATCTCAAGGATGCTAAGTCTGTTGTTATTAAGACCGAGAAAATGGACTCATCTGAGAAGTATGGTCGCATTTTAGGCTGGGTATATATTAATGGAGATACAGTATCTCTTAATGACATGATGATTAACGATGGCTATGCCTGGGGATACCTTGGAGATACTAAGGTAAAAGATTTTGATGCCCTTAAAAAGGCTAGAGCAAAATCTGGCAAATGAAGCACATATTTTATTTTACGGCTGACTGGTGTCATCCATGCAAAAAAACAAAACCAATTGTTGAAGAACTTAATCGTGAATCAGCAGATGTAAAGTTTCAAATAATTGATGTGGACATTGAAGGTGAACTGGCTAGAAAGTTTGAGATTAAGTCTGTACCAACATTTATAGTGGTTAAAGATGGACAAGAAATACATAGGACTACAGGCGCAAAAACAAAAGAGCAACTAGAGGCATTGGTTAATTATGAATGAAGAAGATAATCTAATTGATGATTTAATCTTAGCAGGTGGCCTAGAGATTTCGGGTATAGATGAAAAAAGTGGCGAATTCTTATACACTATTACCAATAAGATGAAAGATCTTATGCCTGAACTATACGAAGAGCATATGGCTCAGGTTAATGAAGATATAATGAGGCTATGGGAAAAAGGTTTTGTCAATGTTGATATGATGATTGATGACCCTGTTGTTACCATCACACAAAAAGCATATGATATTATTGAGATTTCTAAACTAAGTAAAGAAGAGATCTGGGCCTTAGAAGAGATTAAGCGCATGATGGGACCTAAAGTCTGATATAATCATAGTATGCCATACCACATTGAAAGATCAGGTTCGCAGTATGCTGTTGTTGATGACAAGGGCAAGACTGTTGGAACCCATCCAACAAAAGGCAAGGCTGCATCTCAAGTAAGAGCGCTATATGCAAACGTACCAGATGCAAGTAAAGAAGATATTATCCGTTATGGAAGACGCAGAAGTGGTATTGGCGATTCACATTCGGGAGTAAATACAGGAGGAGAAAGTATGTCAGCAGCAGACCAGATTCAAGAGTTAGCATCAGTTATTAAACAGATGATGGGTGAAATTCCTGGCGGTACACCACAAGAACAAGAAGTGACTACTGAAGGATACAAGGATTGCGGATGCGAAACATGCAAAGCAATGAATGTTGATTGTCCAGATTGTCCTGCTTGCTCTCCAAAAAATATTGGTGATGGCAATGATGCAGGGTTTGATGCAACAAAGCCAGACACAATGGATGCATATGATAATTCTATGGGTAAAAATTATCACACAATTTGGGGCGGATCAGTTCTTGATTTAAGTCCGTTTTATAAATAATATGCCAAAGAAAAAATCAGGATCATTTAATGCCACTCAAATTAAAAATGGCAAGATTGTTCGTATGAATAAAAATGGCACAATTAAATCAGTTTTGGGTGATTACGAAGCAAAGCATCCACAAATTAAAACTAAGGGGTAAAAATGGAAGATCTAACATTAGAAGAATTAAAACAATTACTTATTTTTTATAGACAAAAGTCTAATGAATTAGAGTTTGAGACATTAAAGTTTCAACTAAAGAGTGCAAGAGTACCAGAAAGTATTGCGGTAGATAAAAAAACTAAACCATAGGAGGACTTAGTGCTATATGTCATAACCTTTGGCTTGACAATACTTGCTTCTTGGCTTATAATTAGAATAACAACTAAAAGCAGAAACAAAGCATTTCGCAGAACCCTATACAAACAAAGTGATTTGCATAGGATTATGAAAAAGTTTTTTTCGCAACAGTTGCGTCCAGACCTTGATGAAAACCGTTCTTCGCAGTTGACAAAACGCAGAGAAAAGGATAGAATTAAGGTAATAGTAATTGATGAAAAGGCATACTGGGTATCAGACAATGTATTTTATGTTGCTGATGCCGTTGAGGGTAATCCAATACCTGAGACTGCCCAACCATTAGATACTAAGCAAATGTCCAATAGAGAAATTAATAAAATGTTATTCATTTTGGATAACCTAAAGAATGGAAAAAGCAATGATAGTGGCAGTACAGGGAACGAAAGAATTTAACGACTATAACGTATTTCTTCGTGCTATGAGTGTTGCCCTGTCTGGAATGAAAGAAGAAGATAAAGAGTTTACAATCTATTCAGTTGGTCCAGCACGGATCAATTCTATGGTGTCTGAGTTTTCTAATCTTTCTGAAAGAGGCATGAAGGCTAGAGGAAAAAAGATTAAATTTTATAAAACACCTCAATCTTGGATAGAAGAAAATATGAACTATGTTAATTACTTTGCATTTTTAAGTACTGCAAATCAATTGCAATCAAAGTTGGTTGATACTGCAGAACTCAATAATGTTGAAGTTGGAATCTTTAGGTATTAAGGGGTAAAGATGTTAGTAAAAGATTTAGCAATAATGGAAAAAATTGTTGCAAAGAATAACAATTTAAAGTGGGTGGGTTGGGATGTTCTAGAACTCAAGAGAAGTAATCTTGGCAGAACAGACGTTAATGGTATTCGTATTGATGATCAATGGTACATTAAAAAAGATATCAAACTTACTGACAAGGGTTGGGAAATATCAAACAAGTATAGGATGTAATTCATGAAGCAGCACCTATGGAAAGATGATGCTCCATGTAAAGATTTAGACACAAACATATTTTTTGATAAATATGAAGATGATGTTGAAAATAGATTAATGGTAGATGCATTTTGTATGGCATGTCCGCTAGTAACAAAATGTTTTGCTAATGGCGTTTCTGGTAAAGAGTGGGGAATTTGGGGAGGTATTTATCTTGAAGATGGAAAACCTTCTAGAGAATTTAATAACCACAAGACTAAGGCTGACTGGGCTGATACCTGGCAGACACTAACAACGGAAAAATAATGTATACAGATTCTATGCGTAGAGCGTTTCATAATATTCAACCTCCTAAAGGGTTTGGTGTTAATCTTATTGACAACGAGCACTTCCTTACTATAAAATTAGATGAGAAACATTTTGCTGGCCTAGTTCATGATGAGAAGATCGCAGCCTTGCAGTATGTAGTACAATTGAAGGATGCGTTGGAAAAAGAAGGAGCAATTGTGTTGGTTACTAGAGAGGCTTTAAAATGATTAAATTTATTTTGTTAAAGATTGCCTGCTCATTTAAAGGTCACAACCTTGTGGGTGCTGGCACATGTCCTTTTACTGGTTCTACATATGATCTATGTACCAGATGCACAACAATGATTCCTCAGCAGGTGGCTTTATGATACAGCATATTTTAATTATTTCTTTATTAACACTGTCTATCTCTTTTATAGTTGCATATTCAATTCTTTTAAAAAAATTTATTGATGCAAAAAATATAATGGCCAAATTAGTTTTTGATAATTTTACATTAGAAAAAGTAATTGAATTGCAAAATGACAAAGATATTCAGACAGGTGAAAGTGTTCATAAAGAAAACTTTGTTAAGTTTATTAGTGAGTCAAGAGACTGGGCTTTTAATTATATTGAAGAAGTTCAAGATGGTCTATCTAAGTTTATAAATGAATTAGAGCCTGAGATAAATTATTTTAAAGAGTATGGAGATATTGGGGCTATGGCTCCAAACTATTACTCAATGAAAAAATTTGTAGAAGAATATGAAAAACTAAAAATGCTTTTGCCTACAGATGAGGTTAACAAATGAAAGATATTTTCTTATCAACGCTAACAGGTTTTGGGTGCGGTGTCGTGTTCGCAGCATTCAAATTGCCAGTACCAGCACCACCAGTTTTTGCGGGAGTCGCAGGAATTATTGGTCTATGGATTGGCTTTACATTATTAACACGAGTTATATCCTAGGAGGAATAATATGAATACAGAACAACTAAAGGCACTACTAGCATCATATGGTCGCTCAGTGCTTGCATCAGGTCTAGCGCTATATATGGCGGGAGTTACAGATCCAAAGGATCTATGGACTGCACTAGTAGCAGCAATCGCTCCAGTAGCAATTAGAGCAATTAATCCTAACGACAAGGCTTTTGGTGTATTGCCAGATGCTAAGGAAGTAGAGAAGGCTCTGAAGGCTGCTAAGGCACCTGTAAAGAAGAAGGCTGCAGTCAAGAAGGCAGCGCCAAAGAAGTAATTCTTTAGGGAGGGATATGTCTGTTTAGGCTATCCCTCTCTTTCTTTTATCATTATGACATACTTATATGAAAACCAGATAAGACCAAAGTCTAAGACTGCACTAATTATGTGTACGTATATTAGACTTGAGAACATGCCAAAAATTATACAAAGACTTCAGAATCAAACTAATAAACAATTTGATTTTTATATATCTAATAATTGCGACAATAAAGACAGCAGACTTATAAGTTATTTTAATAAGTATGGAGAAGACTTTGGGACAAATATATTTATAAAAAACTATGAGAATAAATATAAACAATTTTCTAGATTTTATCTTGCAAAAGATTTAGCAAAAGATGGTTATGAAAAAATAATATTTGTTGATGATGATGAAGCCCTACCTTCAACATTTATTCAAGATTGCTATGATCAATATGAAGATGACCATGTTAAATCTTTTTATGCTCATAAAATTGATAAAGATTACTGGCAAAAGATTAGGCTTACTATGGGAGAACTTGGAAACTATGCTGGTACTGGTGGACTAATTTGTTCTTCTAAGATATTTTTAGATGATAGGCTATTTGAATGCCCTGAAGAGTATTACATCATTGACGATCTATGGTTCTCACATTATATTTTAAAGTATACAGAATATAAAATAACCCTATTAGATACAGATATTCAGTTTATTAGAGACGACAAGGGTACATTTGTTAATTTAAAAGATCTTAAGAGAAGATTTTCAACTGACTATATTTTGAATAATATCTAAGTATTTATCTCTTAGCATATTCATATCAAAATGTTGTAATGCTATTTGATAGGCTTTTTTCTTTTGATCTTCCTTATTATTACTTTCAACATAAGTATCAATCAAATTAGCCAACTTCTTTGTGTTGGCCCCATAAACATCAAGCCACATACGTGTCATAAGTTTATCAATCTTATCCGACTCAACAAGCCACTCTTGTGGAAGCACATGATTATTAGGAGATATGTCTGTCATAAATACTGGTAGACCACTCATTAAAGATTCATTCATTGGTAAACACAAACCAGCATATCGTCTAGGCAAAACCATAGCATCAAATCCATCATAAAGGTTTGCATTAGTATCTGTATTTGATATATCAATAGTTAATCTAGGGTCTTTGCAATCTGTTTCTATTGGAGTTTGACTTTTAATAACTAATTCATAGTTGGCTGTAGAATATTGAAGCATATCTATAACAGTGCTAGTACCATTTCTATCTTTAGATGCAAATTTACCAGCAATATGAAGTATTCTGTTATAAGTTTTTGAAGTATTGCTTTCTCTAATTACTGCAAAGTCGTTAGGGTTTATAGGGGGTGGTAAATATAGCACTTTTGTTTGATCACCAAGAATTTTTTTTACACGATCAATATTCCATACGCTAGGAGAAATCAGCATACTTGGTATCATCTGCTCAGGGTCTTTAATTAAATCTAAAAATTCATAGTTGTATTGATTAATTGTTTTAATATTTCTTTTTTCTGCAAGACGCAAAAATGAATTGCTATAAAAAGACTCACAAGTAAAAACAACATCAAGATCTTCAAGGAAAGCGGCAATCTCTTCCCTTGATGCAAAACCTCTTTTAGTTGTAATGCAAGAATATTCTGCATACCATTCAGGATGTTGTTTATTTTCATTAAAGGGTCTTGAGTCTATAAGAAGAATCTTGTCTGGCTTGAGCATGTTAACAATGTTTCTGGTTTGGTTACCTAGCCCAGTGTTATCAGATCTTGCAATGATTCCTAGTCTCATTCAGTATAGCCCCAGGCTTCATCATCTACCGTAAACTTTCGTGTACCCTGGCGACCATCTAAATGGTATGAACGTTTAATGTTTCCTTCTGGATGATATATCCAAAGTTTATG
>Ga0214921_10001024_pt1 | contig 48868 bp, 39 predicted proteins | sample LL1505_MetaG_FD_177992 | JGI IMG/M metagenome (GOLD analysis project Ga0214921, IMG submission 177992) | Freshwater microbial communities from Lake Lanier, Atlanta, Georgia, United States - LL-1505 | ecosystem: Environmental > Aquatic > Freshwater > Lake | place: USA: Georgia | collected... | reverse complement strand
GGTTAGCTATATACGGCCAACCCAACCATGCAAGTAAAAAAAGAAGCAAAGAATCATAACCTGTCCAAGTCAGAACCGTCAATAGTAAAGATGTCCAAAAACTTAAATGCATACTCAAACATCCCGGGCAGGCGGTGAGCTCATCCAGCCACGCGGGAATGCTCCGCATTTTCCAGTTATTAAAATCCATCTGTGTCCACAAATGAATAGGCGTGTCTGATTCCCAGAACGCCTTGTCATTCTTCTTTAAACCAAGCCAGTGCAGAATTTGCACAACATGAATAGGTAAGTTGGTAGTAAACCACCACAACATCATACTACTTACACATAACGAGCCTAACACGTATATCTCAATTTTACTCATAATTTTATATATTTAAAAATAATGTTACAGTTTCAAAACCATATTTTTACTACCGCCGCTGCCGAAATCTGGCACATAAATAGTTTTATTTTCACCATTAGACGCGCAAACAGTCATAGCTACTAGCGTGACGGTCTGCATTGTCAGTCTTTGGTCGATTTCGAGGGTAGTAGCGAATGCGCATAAGTCTTGCTCAAACTTCAAGTCTATTGTAAAAAACTCGTCTGCTAAGACAGCATTAGTAATAGAAGTACCCGAACAGCCCCCACCCGGATTCGGTATAATGTTTTCGTCCACGCAGATCGTTCTGGAATTAGCAATATCTTTAGCTCTTACATTTGCGTCAGCTTTGGATATTTGACTGATCACTTCGCCCGCAGCGACCGAGCCTAGCCTAAATAAAATTTCTGTTTCGGCTGCGCAGGTCTCTCCTAATTGAAAGTCATTAAAATAGTAACAAGATACAAAGCTATTAACAAGATTCTGTGCGATTTCCGTCGCTTCGGCTTTTAAGGTTTCAGCGGTACCTCCAACAATAGGGTTTTCGGAAAAATCAAATAACGTGGGTATGCCGTAGCTACTGGAGTTAAAGGCTATAACTTCTGTATCTATAAGCGGGGCAGCAAAAGCACCTGGTGCGCCTATATCACAATCACTTGGACCTGCGCACGTATAGATAGGGTTGCACGCCGTCGCGCATTCATTGAAATCTAAAACGGGTTGATTCGCAGCGGTAACGCTAATCATTTCCGGCATATAAAGAGAACCCGCGTAACAACTATTCCACCCGGCATTTATAGAAGGCCAAATACTGTATCGCACGCCAGAAGTAGGGCTGTACTCTTCGTGTATGAAATTACCGCAGTTACATCCCGTCTCAGCGCCAGTAGCTGGTTCGTATTCTTTAAACACATAGCCGCCAGAGGCACCTGCGCCCGTGTTGGATTTTCCCGGACCGGACCAATAAGAAGCATCATTTAATAACCACCCACCAGGGTACGTGGCATCCGTTGGGTATTCTGGGTATATCGGATCATCGTTAAAGTAACCTATGTATTTACGCATCCAGATAGTATTTGGCTGCTCGTTCCATAGCTGATTAGCGCTACACGGGTAGCTAAGCTCTACCTGCCCCGCTGCAAACATAGTATTTTCAAATCGTCCGTTGCCGGGATCACTTGTATTTTTATCTACTACATAGTCACCATTTACAGGTGTGGTCGTTGCGTTGTAGTAATAAGTATTATTAAAAGGCAAATACTGTAAAAACCCATGGTATGCTGGCGCAGGAACCTCACCATACAGCGCATAGGGTAGATACGTTTCATAATATTTACAGGCAGATACTGCGGTATTACCGTACTCCGCCGTATTCGCAGCTGTAATTAAATCACAACAAGAATTAATATAGCCGATGGCGCGATTAAATCGAGGAATCAGGCCGCTTGATACAGCTCCAGTACAGCTGTAAGTCCAAGTAGGCTCTAAATACGCGTTCATTCCCGCATTCCATTCTACAGGACCTGTATAGCTGTAAGGGCGCGGAACGTAATCTAATAAGCCAGCATAGTTGACACCGGCAACTATAAATTCCGCAGTAGACCCTGCTGTATTACCCAGTACTAAATTTTTAGCAGTAGTGTATGCTGTTGCCGGATTGCCTTGTTTCCAAATATAATTGTGATTATTCGAATAAAGATTACTGAGTACTGGATTTTGTTTATTATCACCCAACCAAAATCTAGCGAATTGGCGTCCTTGCACATACACATGGCCTGAACCATCAGACGCGCCTGTACCGTCAAACGTAGCAAGGAAATTATCGAAACCTGGAGAAGAAGAATAATAAACCGTTGAACCAATTACGCGTGTCACGAAACCACTAGATATAAAACCACCGCCTGGGCTTACTATTTTGTACGAAAATAAAGAATGACCTACTTCTAATTTATTACAATGAGGCCCACTACACTGAAAATTAGGACTCCCTCCGCCGCCTGTCCAACCGGTCGCGTCAATTTTAAAACCCGTCACATGCACTGGACGTCCCGTAAAGCCAGCATTTACACTATTATAATAACCACCTAACGTTACCACACCAGACGTTTCATTAATTCCGGCGATATACGTAGGATACGGGCGTATGCCTATATCACTAATGCCTGTCGCATTTGTAGAAATGATCGCTCCAGCGAAGCCAGCGCCAACTTTAGTTAAGTCGTTTAGAGTTATAGTGTTAGCGCCCGTAGTACCATTAACACTAGAAGAAAGTTGATAACCTATGCCGTCAAACAATAAGTTATTGCTATAGAGACCTTGCGCTACGGCTGGAGGAAACGGAAGTCGTTTGTATGTAGCAAATAGCGCAGCTGGCGTGGTTAAGGCAAATTTAATATCTGAATAGACCGGAGATTGCGCGCACGTATTACTTGCTGGCATATTCAGAAACTCTTTTGTTCTTGGTCGAGAACCCACATTAGATACACCCATAAGGTCCGCAGTCGCGCTATGTAACCATATATTCGTTCCGGTAAAACCTTGCGTCTGAATAAATGGACTTTCTTTGAACGCAGCCGTGTAACTTTTTAATGTCGAATTTACGTTACTCCAGGAGTATTGGCGGTAAGATGATCTGTATTTATCGCCTGGAGTAAATTTGGATAGGTATACAGGACCGGACACGCCGGGTTTAAATTCGGAGCCAGAAATACCAACCGGACTCGTAAAAAATTTAGCTGTTGCGCTGCTAACGAAAGGGTTTTCCACATCACACCAAAGTGTTCTTATATTGGTGTTAAATATACCATCAGCAGTAGGGCTGTAGAAATTTGGATAATCACAAACCTCAGCTGCTGATACATTGGACCACTGCACCGTTGTTTTATATACAGTAGTGCAAGTGAACGGCGGGGCTGCGGTGTTACCATATATAGACCGCGAATAAACTGTCGCGTCCGCCGCTAGATAGTTAATGTAGCTTGTAGCGCCAACTGAATAAATAGCTGCGTCATTAAATTGACTTGTATAAAAAGTAGCTGAACTGCCTGTGGGCGATGTAAATAATTGAGGCGCTGGAAGCGAGCCATATAGGGTTGTAGCTCCTACGCCTGTCGCGCATATACTACCCAAATATACAGCGTAGGGATACACAGACACAGGGCAACTTGTTGTGTTATAAGACGCCACTACATTGGCTGCATTACTTCCGGTACTTGCAAAAGCCAGTAAATACCCGGTAGAACCAGCTCTATAACCTATAAAATAACGTCCAGTAGGAGACGCGACTGTGACCGGGGTAAACGCGGATAATCCGCAGACATCTGTGTACCATGTAGACGTAGAAGATAAAATATTATCTGTGCTTGTGTACAACGTTACATTCTGCGCAGTGGGACCGCCGCAGAACATGTCAACCATGGCGGCGGCTGTTGATGAGTAATTTACAGCAGTCGATCCTTTTAAAGTATAGGCAGTAGTGTCGAGGCTACAGCTAATACAACTGGTTAGACTATTAGTGTAGCCAGTACCCCCGGTAACAGTTCTATACGCTCTAGGCGTAACGTCGCGGGAGACTACATAACCAAATCCGGCAGGAAACGCGTAAGGCGTCTCTCCGGAACTATTAGTATAAAAAGTTGCACCATATGGATACGCGTCAAATAAATTAGAAGTGTAGGACCAAAGAGGCGGCAACGCAGTTACTGATCCTGTTAGCCCGCCGCATAGTAATATATCCGAGCAGCAACCGACTTGCGCAACGTTAGTCGCGAATAATCTCTCATAACTAAATAATACTGGAGGTGGTGGGGGCGCGGGAGTATCTTCACATACTGTAATTATATTGGCAGGTAAGAAGAAACTATCTACGCTGGTAAAATTACTACCAGCGTTTCGATAGGCTTCGCCGCCGCAATTGATTGTATTATTTACCGCATCACTTCCGTAGCAACAGTTTATTCCGCCTTCTGATGAGCTGACTAATATATTACCCACGGATATAGCCGTGTTTTGCGCCACATTCGCCAATACGCTACAAATTAAATTAGCTGTTGCGCCTATAGTCCCGTTGATGCCTCCGATACACGTAGGCGCTACTACAGCGTTACAATAAATACAAGACACATTAGCGGAAGCCAATCCTAATGCTTGCGTGTTTGCATCAGCATAACTGGTGTAAGAAATTACTGTGTTCGCTAAAATCGTACTTGAATAATTCAGAGAAGCCGAAGCGCTAGCGGCTAAATTATAAACTGAATTATTGATAGCTGTGAAAGTCCCGGACGGTGGGCAAAATGCTGTTATTTCTGCGTTGCTCCAGAAACAATTCAAAGAAGCAAAAGCTATAGCCGAGGCTTGCGCATTAGCCGCAGTCACACTCGCATCAGTGTCGTATAAAATAACTGATCCAGGCGGTAGATAGGCTGCGGTAGTTGCATCCGGCGCGAACGGGGCAGTTAAACCTAGGCCTACGCAAGTCGCTGTAACTCCTGTACTGGGGAAATAACAGTTTAAAGATTCGCGCGACAATTCTCTAGCAACGCTATTCGCTTCTGTTGCCGACACTGCAGAAAAAACAGTATTAGCAGATACAGAAAAATAACCAACAGCTGTAGCCGAACCCTCGATAGTAGGCCCAGTTGTAGGCACGCAATAAGTGAACCCTAGATTGTTACCAGGAGATCCTGTGGCGCAACACGCAGCAGCTGTTGCCGCGTTCCCGAATACGCAGCGTAACAAACTGTCGGCCTGCGAGAACGCAAGACTATTGGCTTGGGCTGCCGCAGCAGTTAAGCTGGGAATATTAATTAACGTAAAAGCAGTCTGGTTTCCGGAAGTGGGAGTTAGTGCGAAATTTACTAAAACAGATCCAGTCGCCGCAGTGGCAGTGGGCGTATAAAGTAAACCAGCAGGTACAGCGGCAGACGGCCCAAAGTAAGCAGACGTAGGACACGTCGCGAACTGTAAATCATTTTCTACCTGGCAAATTAGCAAATTTCTAGCCTGTTCTACTGCAAGCGTGTTAACTGTAAATTTTGCATCTTGAATAGTAATTATTAACTCTTCAGACTGCGCGTAGTTTAAATGCGTTAAGTTTATAACAGTACTCGTCGCACCACTCAAAGCTGCCGCAACAATAGCAGCGCTAGAGCTAGGCATCACTTCAAACAAATAATTCAGTTGGTTTTCGGTAATATTTTCTAACGCCGTAAAAATAACAACTTGTTGCTGTGTTCCTGCGGCTACAGATGTAGCAGTAGTACCCGTCACACTATAGCCGCCAGTTGAAGGACAAAAAGCAACAGCAGGGTCATTATTGATTATAAGCCCTGGAGGTAGATTTAGCGGGACTGGAAGAAGAGGAGGACAGGGCGCTGGCGTCGAAGGACTAAGGGGAAGTGGCGCTGCTGGCGTCGGATCGCAAGCAACCCCAGGTCTACCCGTAGGACTTTTAAGCGGTGTTAATTCAGCGCCAGAAGTACACGAAAACCCTGAAACAGTGTTGCGCTTGTTTTTCCGTTGTTGATCTCTGTCCATTATTTGTTAGGTAAAGTGAATCCATTAGCCTCTACGTGCGAAAAAATCAACTGCGTAATCGCTTCAGCTCTTGCGGGACTAGAACTTACGCGATGAGTCACTGTTCGCAAGAACCCAGAGAATAAAACCGAGCCTCCTCCAGATCCTGTACTGGGCTGCTTAACAGAATATCTTTTACCTATTTCCCAGCTGACATCAAAAGGACAATTTATACTAGCAGATGCAGATGCCAAAGAAATATCATTATAAGTTAAGCGCGCTATGTCTTTGCAAATGTTTGCCACTAGTGTTGCGGCATCAGCAGACTCTTGTTGTGCAGATTGGACTGATTGGTAATTAGAATCAAAGTCTAAATTATTACCTGTTTTAGGAATTTGTAAGGGATATAATTCTTGCGGTAGCCATGACGGCATTTGAATTACAACAGTTTGACCTGATGCTGGCAAACTTTCAGGCCAAGTAATCATGTCGTAACCTGCGGGTCTAGTGACCTGCCCCGCCACAGGCGGCTGTGCGTTAGGCGCACCACGTACAGCAACAGCGGTTGGAGATAAAAATTTACGCGGACCGGGGTTCATAGAGAGGCTTACTATATTAACCTCTCTGTCTTCCGGATTTGATAGCTTAGCGCTCATAGGGATGAATTTTCCCGGATCCTGTCCCATGTGCCCCGGCACAAAGCACATTTGAAACATGGTTTCAAACTGAGCGATGATAACAGAGAAGTCGTTCGACCCGCTTAAATAAACACTTCTAATGCTGTTATACATGGTTAGTTGTATAGACGTCTTAGAGGCGACTGCGGAAAAATCGTTTATTCCAGATTCTGTACTGGCATCTAGTATAGGATACCACTCCTCATCTATAATCTTTTTGTTGGCTTCATGAATTTTGTTTCTCACTTCAAAATCCGTTGTGCCTTCTGGTTCTTGGCGTGACTGAAGAAACTGCGCTATTATTTCTTCCAATATAAGTTTTAATGCCGCACATGGATTGGCGGCACTAGCTGCCTTTTCAATTACTTCACCTACTACAGCCTCTCTGGCGGGTCTATAAATAGAAGTGTTGATATAGGCTAAACGAGAGCAGCGGTGCACTAAATTTTTACCATTGTTTACACCGCCAAACATTATATCATGATGCGGTCCCGTGTCATAACCATTAAAAGTCGCGCTGTTTCCAGAACCGTCTTCCATGGTAATCGTGTTCTTAGTGGGCTCTTCAAACATAGCGTTTTGCGCTTGCGCTACCTTTTGAATCAATTCACTTGCTGTAGGATTTTCCACACTATCGCTTCCAGCGCCGTGGGAAGAATAGCGAATACTAGGCGCTCCCTCGCTCAAAGGCATGCTAGCCTGATACTGTATAGAATCCGTTGACTCTCCGGGAACTGTAACTTTGGGCTTTCTTACTTCGACTGTATTTGCAGCGGCCATGTTTATTTACAATCACTTGCGGTTTTAGGATTATTTTTATCTGCATCGGCTAGTGCTAACATCAGCGTGGCATACTTTTCAATATAAGATTGCGCATTATAATAATTACGAGCCAATCCTGTATTATTCAATAAAGTAGAAGTTTCAGCAAAATTATTTATGTAATTAATAGCCGCCTCATAAGGAAATATAGCAGGGTATACATTTAAAGAAAACGAATTACCAGTGCTCCAATCTGTTGTAGCATCTAATGCGAACCCACCCCTTATACCTGCCACCGCAGGCCATGCTGCTGAAATAATTCTGTAGGCCGTAGCGCCTTGCATTGTTTCTGTTAATGTATAAGGAATGGTATAGGCAGAATCACAGCCTACGAAAACTAGGTTTTCATAATCCTGGTATTTAACAGTCCAATTAAAATAATTACTAGAAGGATAAGTATTAGGGACATTTAAAATGTTAAAATTTTCAGTTGGTGTGTTGGCGTATGACGCGCCAGAAATAGTCACTGTATTTCTTTGTAGTTCTTTAAAACTGAAAGTTATAGAGCTTTCTCTGAAATCAGCCAGTATCTCCGGAAAAGCGTATACGGCTAGCATGCTATTAGTCAAATGGTAATTCGATTCGTTGATCAGTAGTCTAGATCTAATGAATTCTTCTGCCGCGTTGGGTGTGTGTGGGACATAGAAGCTATTAATAGGAAATACTTCAGAACTCGCAAATCCCGATTGGTTTGTAATTAAATGTAATACAGCGTTACGCATATCTTATTTAGGTTCGGCAATAATACCGGTTAGCGCAAATGATTGCGTGTTATTTACACTATCGGCTTCGCCAACACTTAATCCGGTTAAGAATACTTTCCAGCCGGAACTAGGCCCCGATACATTTATAGAGCTGGATGATTTAGATACTCTTTTACTTTCAAAGAAATCTGTCAGTGTTTTCAAGCACTGCCCGGGTTGCCCTGATTTTCCTAGAAGAAGCAGACCAGATATAGTTATATTCCCGAAGTTGGCTCCGAACGAATATAGAATTCTGGTGTTCTCAAGGGTTATGACAGGAGCCACCACATCGCTTTTCTGCGGACTGACGCTCATAATCAGCAAGGCATCACCAGGTCCTTTTTTAGCTTCAAGTCCATCGACTTTATAAAAGCCTGAATCCCCAGAGCCTTCAACTGGATTTACTTTATATACGTTACCACGACAAGGAGTTAAGATAGCCATATTTTTATCCACCAAATAATTTGATTTGCGCTATACCTTCAGCCATGAGTTCAAGCACGCCTAGATATTTTCCGCCGTCAGCGCCGGATGACTGTAGTTGTCTGTCCAGTGACATAAGTTCATTATATTTTTGAATATTATCTTCACCGCCCTTCGCGCGGGCATCGTTAGCCGAATCACGAATCGCTTTTCTTATATTAGGATTACTTTCAGACATCAATCTGAGCGCTTCAAATTCTTGCCCACCATAACCCTCTTCTTTAAACTTGCTTGCGAATTCGCTGAGTTTATTACTTTCACCAGAGAAAAAACCACCAGTATCTTTGGTGAGCTCGCTGACTACATCTTTGTTATATTGCTCACGCCCTTCAACGGTATTTAAGTCACCACCAACCTTTACGCCTTCACCCAGTAACCGCTGCGCAGCGGTCACCATTGACTGTGTTTCTAATTCTTTAGTTTCTTTTTCTGCTGCGGAAGCTGAAGCTATAGACAGTGTGCCGTCTTTATTAACACCCATCAAGGCACCGCCGAGGTTGCTTTGTAATGCTTTAAAACCTTCTGGTGTGGACAGTGCTTTAGCCAGTCCCTCTTTATCGTTAATATCTAAATTTAAACTACGCGCCAAAGCAGCCATCTGATTTTCACCAAGTGTAGAAGCTAAACTATCTACACCCGCTGCATCTAAATTGAGGCCTGTCTTGTCTGCCTTAATAGCGAAGCTACTAGCCATTCCTTTATTTTTAAGACTTTCTAAAACAACGTTATTATCAATTTTACCAGATCCAAAAAATCCACGCATTAATTCAGTGCCTAAATCTTCCGATGTTAGCGGCTCTCCTAAAGATGCTGACGCTAAATAAGATTGCACGCCACGCTCGTCGGCCAACAATTTTTCTCTATCTGAACCAGCAACCCCAAACCTAGGATTAGCTCTGGCTGCATCGAATATACCTGTGAGTTGATCCTTCAAATTACCTTGCGCTCTATTTGGATCTTTGGCGAACTGATTTATAGTCTGTTTAAATTTCTCTTTTGAAAATACTTTAGATAGCCCGGGTGTATCGGCATAGGCTTTGTCTAGAGCTTTTTCATCTATTTCTCCATTCGCACCTACAGCCGTCATAAGCGCGTCTTGCGCTTGCTTGTCTACAGCTCCGAACATATCGACAAACGCTTCTTTATTTTTATAACCTGTAGATTCCGCATCACCGATTCCAAATAAACCAAAATCCTGTTTAGCCATGTGCAGGCTCTTAGTCCCTTCCATAGGGTAACGATTAGTATATGTGTCGTCATAAAATTGCGACATTTTATTGGTGCCCTCTGCGGATAGCATATTTGCCATTTCGGTCCGAGAATAGGCATGTTTAAAACCTTCTATGTCTGCGCCACTCGAATTAACAAGACTCGCTAGTTGTTGATTGAGTATAGCTTGTTGATTTACATCGCCTGTCTTCCCCATTTGCGTGATCAAATCATCCACTTGTGCTGCAATATTAGGATCACTAATCATACCCCTATCGAGCATAGTCCGTGCCGCTAACACGTTACCCGTAACAGGCGTGTCACGTTCGCTGGCAATCTCCATCATAGCTTGCGCCTTCATTCTAGAAGCGGCAGATGCGTCCATGGTAGGCATGTATTTACCTTGCTCGGCGTAAGCATTGGATGCCGCTGTCGAGCTGTGCCCCACCAACATGCCTCCTAATACGGCAGACTCTGAAATATTGGAAGCCATACGCCCAAAAGCTGTAGGTGTCAGCGCTTCTAAAGCAGGTTCGTTAGCCACCCTAGGATCCCTCATAGCTTTGTTATACATTCCTTGTTGAATACCATCGGTCATCTGCATCATGTTCTCAGCCACAGCTGCAGGATTTAAACCAAAAGCAGCTGACGTAGCTGTAATGTTTGCCATACGATTACGCATTGCGCTAACACTACCCATTTCTCGCAACGAAGTCCCAACGAGCCGCTCGGCATTTTGTGTCAAATCAGCGATTGGTAAATCACCAAATATCTGCCGCGCATCTTTCAACATCCCTGCGTAATCAGAAAAGATTTTATTAACCTTTTCCATTTTTTGTTCATTTTGTTTAAACTCATAAACGCCCTTTTCGTTTAGATTAATATCTCCAATTTCCATTCCCCGGAATGCGCCTCTAGAAGTAAGTTGCCCCATAGCTTCTCCCATCTGGCTCATGTTCAGGCCGTGTGCTGCTTTTTTAGGCAGCCCTGTGACTTGATCGAAAAAGTTATTTTTAACAGTGTCGAAAACACTACGGGACATCGCGTCCGTAACCACACCACCACCAAAAACAGGACCACCCCGGCCCATATTACCACCCACAGTAAAACCTTGCGTGGCAACCATTTGTTGTACGTTAGAGGCCAGTTGCACCGGACTACCTCCGGGAACGAGGCCAGCGCCCACGGCTAACGCCGATATATCTTTTAGCAATTGACCTTGTGACGAATTGTGAATTAGTTTTGACGCTTGGGCTGCATCGCCCGCTACACCAGTCGCTAATAACCCTGATAACGCACGCACGCGAGGGTCGCTATATAAAGCGTATTCCAGCAATCCTGAGCTAGCATTCTGTCTCAACAAAGACGATATAGCGTCGGCAGGTGTAGGATTGAATCCTCCTGTTTGCGGCCCGATACCACTAGAGCTAGCGAAGAAGTTTTGGTTAATCGACATTTTGACTATTATCTAATTTCTCGCCAACAATACCTTGTTTCTTAAGGGCTGCGTAAGTAGCTATAAGTTTGTCTATTGCGTGCATATTGACTAATTTATTACCGAGGCGTTCTGTCTTATGCCTTAAGTTATCAAAAGCTAAAGATAACATTTTATCCTGTTGTTTCAATAGCTTGTTCGCATTGTCATGCGTTAATAGCGAAGTAAAAGTTCCCTCGTGCTGCACGCGTGCCAGTAATTCATCCGCATCAAGCTCTCGCGATAGAGCTTGAAGGATAAAATTTTCTCTAATGATGGACCGAATACCTTGTGGGTAATCAGGTTTTAACAGCCCCCGCAGGTAGGCTACCAGCATTAATTGGCATCTGCGGTCTGCCAAAAATTTGCTTGTCTGGCATTCTCGTTACAAAGTGATAGTTTAGTTTCGAAAATTCTAAGCGCGGTTAATGCGGCATTCCATTTTGGCCACGCCCAGGTACCAATCAAATTGTCCACTCTACTTTTTAATTCTACTGCGGCAGAATCAACGCTGCCTTTTCCAGGCGCGAATGTGGGAGGATTCAATAACGTATCACCGAATTTGGTAATCTGCAGGGCTGCTGCGCATTTCTGAACCAAGCTAGCGTACTGTGCCGGGCCGGGAACTTTGCTTTCTTCGCTATATTTCTCCATTACTTTGAAAACTATATCAAGATCATAATTGGTTGTCGCGCGTACTGCGACGTCGATACCCATCTCTAACTTAATATTAAGCTCTAATGGAACGTCGTTAAAAAGAGATTTAAGATAAAGTGCCTTGTCGTAGGCGTCGACTTCAACTTTTAAATTACCTTGATCGAACACCCACGAAGATAAGTGCGCGAGACTGGAGGTATCAGGCTCAAATAATTTATTGCGGTCTTTTTCCACTTTATCTTGTAGTTCTTTAATTGCGGATGTTTCTTCCTCCGCCTGTTTGCGTGCGTCATCGAGATTTATAACCGAATGCCCCGGCATTTGAGATTCTGTTGTAACCTCTGCGGTTTCAGAAATCTGCTCTTGCTGTGCCAGAAACTCTTTTACATCATTTGAATTGATTTGATTCATAGTATTAACTGTATTTGATAAACTTACGTTTTATAGGTTGGTTCGTTGGGTCTTGGGCGTTGTCTGGCGACTGCGCAGAATAATCCTCATTTAACGGTTTACTCAAGGATTCGCCATCTTCAAATTTCTTTTCCTGCGCGCCAGCGCCTGGAAAGGGGAGGCTAGAAGATGTAGTTCTTCTACCCGATTTAAGTTTGTTGTCTTGATCCCAGTTCCATTCTTCATAGGAACTTGTATCAATTAATTCGTCATCAGTATCATCCAACCGTTGTTGCGCCATAGGTTGAAATGTTTCGTCTTCTTTAGGTTCTCTTTTATAACCTTGATTATCAAATTTTTTATCTTCTGGTGTATACTCCCAATCCGGTCCGTCTTCTGGGTCGCCTGCAGCTTCATGAGGTCTTACATCTTGTACTTCTTCTGAAACATATTCATTTAAATCTTTAATTTCTTCTTCTGTAGGAAATTTAATAGGCGTAGATTGTTCTTTAAATTTTAGCATATGGTGGCCGTGGCCGTGATGCGGAATATTGTCTTTCACATGATCTACGCCCAGGTTTTCAGGGCCTGATATGGTTGTCTGCACATGCGTCCTTTTAGCGCGCATTTCTTCCACATTAACTATATTATCTTTACGCAAAGTAAACTTTTCGTTGATGTCGAAAATTCTTTTTACTTTTATCAAGAAGCTTGAAGCAGTAGTGATAACTGTGTTAGCAGCATCCAAAATAATATTGCCTTTGCTGCGCCCTTCAGATTTAAGGATAACATGTCTCGCACCTATGGCGCGTACATCCTGATTTTTACTTTGCATTACGACAGAAGCTGTTGTGTCTTCAAGTGATTCGTTGTCTTCAGGATTGCCAATGACAGATATAGTAGCTCTACGCTCGCTTTGAATTAACGCTTGCCCTTTGGCCGCATCTAGAAATATAGCAGCGCCATGAACTTCTGGTTTAGGATCTTGTTCTTCATTTTCAGGGTCTGGTGGTTCTTCGCCAGATGATGGATCAATTGCATCTGATTTTATCCACACAGTTCCCCATTCGCACAGTGCTTTCCACCAGGCGCGCGATTTAAGTGTAAGCCCGCCGACAATAGCAGATATTTCAATATTCCGTCGGGCTTTAATATATATGTTCTGTCCCGCGTTAATTCTAATATCACCTGCAGCATCTAATTCAATATGTCTAACTGCAGACATTTGAATATTACCCCGGACCATAGAAATGGCAGAATTAAAACCATCCATAATTAATATGGATCCATCACGCATTATTCTAAACGTGGCGTACACATCATAAAAAGTATCCTGTCCCGCATTGGCCTGCTCTACATCTTCTTCTTGATTAGTCCAAGAATGTTCAAACTCTGTTTCTTTAGGAATTTTCCAGTCTTTGTCTAATTGATGGAACCGGGCAAAGGAATGGAAACATGATAACCAGCGGGCGTATTGTCGTAACTGATATGATGCGTAATGCGCTTGCCTCATATCTTGCCCATAATTCCAGATCTTCAAATACTGTTTATTCAGGTTATCAAATTGATCTTTCTTATTACCTTCAGGATCATCCTGTCTTTTAATCTCTGTGGGAGCGACCACGCGACACACACGCTCAATGGAGATGTCCGCCACACTCTGCATCAAGATGGACCCATCGCTGTGCATCTGCATCCTGGCCTTCCCGGGGCGTATGGCGTTTTCAGCGATGGCAGCGAGCGCTTCATTAGGTTCTGTTACGAACGTGTGAATAAAGTCTCCCAAAAAGCCTATGTATTCGCTGAATCTCCATCTACCTGTCTCCGTAAATGTTTTCTGGAAATCTACCTGTTTATTATCCAACTGAACAAGCGGATCTGTATTAGTTTCTTTCCCAAATGATTCAAATTCATAACTAGTACCATCGAAGCGAACATTCAGTCTTCCGTCATTATAAATTTGGAAGTCACCAAAAGAACTGTAGTGCTTGAATGTTTCACTCACAATTCGCACCATATCATCCATTAAAAGCGCCTCTACCTTGGCGCGTTCCGATGCTTGCATTTTTATCATGGTAGTAAGGAATTGAATCGCTACGCCAAAATTATTAGCTATAGCGAATTCACCTTCTAGTAGGTCATTAGGGTTGGTTACAGTTAAACCCATACCCTCAAGCTCAGACTCAAAAGGCTCTAGCTTTTCTTCATCCAGTTGCATACCGACCATAGTATTAACCCCGCCCGCTGCAAAGTCGTATGACTCACTAGGCGCGGTAGTGATGATCCAGCCCGTATTTAGCCCGTTAATAAGCACCGCAACTTTAGTATCTAGAGTCGGATAATATTTTGTTCTAATGCCCAGGATAGGAGAGAATATACCTGCGGCCCAGTTACAAATGATTGTCGTGTTAAGACCATCTAAATCCACGGAATACAAACCATCGCCGTGGTGCGTTTTTGTTATGCGCCCAGTGTAGACGCGCCCAGCTTCTACGCGTGTCGATCCTGCCTGTCCTGCACCGGCAGACATTAAATCTCCCATCTGGGCAGCAGCGTTGTTATGTAAATTCCAAGCAGGCATAATATAAAATAGCGGTTACCTTTCGATAACCGCTATTTAAGGTTTTAAATTGTATATGTCAAGAACTACCGTGAGTATTAGCTCATAGAGGCAACAACTAATTCAGCTTGTTCTGTGATTTCAATTGCGCCAGTGTTCATAGTCAAAGAAACACTACGAATTACAGCACCAGCAAAATTAAGATTGCCACTTTGTGCGAAACAAGCACTCCCTGACGAGTTAATACTAACCGGATTGATTTGTCCGCAGTTGTTACCTCTAAGTTGCGCAAAGAACCCACCTTCTCCAGCTAGCCGCGAGAAGGTAACGTTACCCGATGCATGCCCGGGTACAAAGTAGATGGCGGGATTACCTACTTCATAAATTGGTTTGATCTCTTGTTGATAGGTCGCGTTAACGCTCTGACAGAGCATCACACGAGAACCAACGGTAAGCGCAGCAAATTCAGAGCTGGACAGCTGTTTGCTTGAACCTACTGTTCTGTTATAACCGAAAAAGTCTTGGGCCATATGTGTATATTAAGTTAAGAATTAAAGTGCGAAGTCAACAGTGGCGTCTAATATAACTTCCAAAGTATTCAACGGAAGAGGCATGAGGAGTCTGGCGTATACCTGAACTCTATCTTTAAGAGTCGGGTGCGCTGCGACATCCAATTTATTTCTTTCGCCTGCTTTGTTAGTGAAGCCATTAAGCTGAGGACCATAGTCAGCAACCGCCGATGACGTAGTTGCATCATTAAGGATAGTCCAAACAGTGTCATATATTTCATCCAGCGTCTGCCGTGTAACGTTTTTGCGGCCTACGAAAATATTCAATGCATCTTTGATCTGGAAAGAAATTGCATCCAGGGAAACACCGACGCTATCTTCATAAGCGAGACTGCCTTCATTAGACTGCGTAGTAAGCTGATGTCTGATGAATACACCACCGCTTTCAGCTTCCTGCGTAATGATAAATGTACCCGCAGCAGCTACCGTATTAAGCAGCGTTCTCGAATAGCGCGTATACATCGCAGGAGCGTCCGTGATAGAGTTGATCTCTGTGAGAGTCAGACCCTGCCAAGGAATCACTGCCGAACGAAGGCCAGCGACTTCAGCGGCAACATACTTGTTCGGGATTACAGTGCGTACCCCATCAATGATACGCGTACCGTTCTCGACCCAAATATTAATTGCGCGACGGCTTCCTAATGCCGCTGAAACATCAGCGATATAGGCCGCTTGGCTTTCAGGAGTATCAGCTTTCCAGAACTCAGCAAAAACTTGAGTTTGGCTAGCCACAGGCCCGGTACTAAGATACGCAGTGTTAGCATCGGTGACTTGTAAGACTGTGTACTCTGCGCCGGTATAGTTACCGTTAGAGTCAATCATCTTAACAATATCACCTTGTGTAATACCAAATGTTTCAAGGTTTACACCGGCTGTAACCACGTCCAGTACATAACCAGCATTGGAAACAGTAATGGAAACTTGAATTTCCTCGCCATTATGTCTAGCTAGAGCCGAATAAGAACCGGGAGAATTGGTGCCTACGTAGCATCTGCGGAAGTTTTTCACATCTTTCTGCGACATCGACTCGCAGTGCGTAGCAACTAATTGCTGCACACTCTGCTTATCAGTCATAGGCGTTAAAGCGTACACCGTGTCAGTGGCCTCGATTTTCTTGAGTGCGTCAGAGTAAGCTGTAGTAGTGTCATCTGCTACACGAAGCGCGTATATCGTCTTACCTTGAGAACCTGAGAAAGCTTCATTAGCACCGAAGGCAATTTCATTCTCCATATCGATAGTACCAAGCTTGTCTGTGATATCAGAAACAGTGGCAATCTCGATAAGCGATTCTGTAGCTGTTGTTGCGCGTTGCGCTCTGTAAGAAACAATAAGCTGGCCTCTTCCGTCCTTGAGCGCGCGGCCTGTGCTCCCCGAATTGAATTCAGCGATGTCAGCAACAGGGCTGGCGACAGTGCGCACTTGTCTGTTTGTGACGTCTACCGTGAACTGGCTGGTAGGTAAGTTTTCACTAACTATGATTGTAGACTGCAATGCGTTAATTAACCTAGCAAAGCTGATGGTAGCGCCGTTATTAGCAGTCGCACCTGCGGTCAAAGTCACACCAGTCCCGCCTACTGCGGAAATATAAGCGCCTGGTGTAACATAAGCTGTAGCACCAGAAAGACTGATAACAGGCTGTCCTATAGCTAAACCAGCGGTAGAACTTAATGTTAATGCCACCGCGCCAGAAGCTGTAGCGCTTAATGTTGTAGTTATTGGCGTGGCAGCAGTGGCACCTACAGCAGGACCGCTAAGAGTAATTTCATTAGAAGTAACAGCAGTCACGGTGCGGCGGCTAGGAGTTGTACCTGTAGCTGATGTAACATAGAAAACATCACCAGGCGTTACAGAACGACCATTCAATGCCGTGTAAAGCTCAGCCGTTGAAGACGATACTAGCTTATTAGGACCTGTAGCTGAATAGACCACAAGAACGTTTGCTTCTTGTTCGCTTTTCACTCTCCACGCACCTGCGGCTGTCGCACCGCCAGCCATGGCAGTTTGACCCAAGTTAAGGTGAATACCTTCGCCATTTTGAATGTAAAGGTCCGTGTTCCCCGCCGTGACACTGTATACAGTATCTAAAGGCACATAGCTGTTAGAAGCACTGTTATAAGTTCTGAATGGAATACCGGCGGTTGCACCAGTGCCAGAGTAACCAGTGGCGCTGAAATCAACGCTATAAACATTTGATGTAACGCCTACACGATTGATTAAATACTCGCGCCCAATAACAAGAGCGGAAATACGATCCGTCGTGGCATCTGGGGTGCGCTGCAGAATTTGCTCAATAGTGAGTTGCGGGCGGACGTAATTAGGAATAGGCATATTCTTCTGAGGTGTGCAGTTGCTATACTTTAAGTGAAAAAATGTTCAGTGCAAGTTTAACTCGCTTGTGGCGTGAATTCAATAGCGAATTTTTTAAGTCTGTGGCTTTCTATATTCACTAACACGCTATAATTAAACGCTATACCAAATGTAGAGTCAACTCTAAAAAATCTTTCTGGTGCTTTTTCTATTGCCGCAGGTGCCGAAATAGAAATAGGCTCAAAAGAGCTAAGATTTAATTTAGACCGTAATGCTTCTTTTATACCAACAAAAAATGAAGTTGTGCAATCAGCGGCCAATAACGCCTGGTCCGGGCTTTCGAATACGTGGATAAAGCTAATGGCGGTCTTTAACAGTTGGCCAGAGAAGAACCCGCTGTTATCTTCGAGATTACCTTGTCTGGAATTTAAATCTATTTTGCTAAACTGGCTAGGTTGATCAACACCGACATAAATACCCGGTTTACGATTGTCTCTATTTATGTCGTATTGATAAGTTGGATCAATTTCTAATGGGGATTTGGAATGGTCAGGATCCCAAACCACGCATTTCAATTGTTCTTCTAGGTACCCGAAATTCTTTGAATCAGAATAATGAGCTCTAGTCATTAATAAAAATATTGTGCGTAAGTTCGAACCGTTCAAAGGTTCGCTCATGCAATTGAATAGCTGAACGTAATCTTCTTTATTCATATTTAGCCCATAAAGGATGTGGAAGCGGCGCGGGCACTGGAACTTTATAGCGTGGATCCGATTTTCTAATTAACTGCAAACCTACATCATAAGATATAGGAAATACACCTCTAAAAAAATTACCCTGAACTTTTTCTGTTACCACGTATCTATTATCGGTAGGCGGATGAATAATCAAATGATTTGGCTTGGGACGCGGGAATGCCAAAAGTCGCCCTGCGTGAACAAGTTTATTATCGATACCCAATCCCTGATCGCCATCTGTTCTTAGATCGTCGCCAAATTTGGAAATTTCAATCCATGTATATACGGCGCTAGAAAAACCACCTTTAAATCGCTCGCCTAGATTTTCTGTAAAGTCATCTTGACAGGGCAAGCTATACATTTGTTGTGTTTCTGGATCTACACCCTCTACGTATTCGCCATCTATTAAAGGAACGTAATGTAACACTTGAATACCATTACCTGTACTCATGCGTAAATACTCCAGCTGCATCATGCGGCTTACACCGCCATATTGCGCTTTAGACAACTTATCAAATGTACCGACAATAGGACTATCGAACTCGTTCCCATTCCAAACCATCAGCACTCTGTAATAAGGATCGCCATCCACAAAAAGATTTTGATCCTGTAACATATTAGTGTATACAGGCAGATCATTAACAAGTGTCCAAGGCGCTACACCTTTGTTGTATGACTTAAAAACGTAATACTCCGCTCCGGCGTATCCAGGACGGATAATCCAGGTTATTACAGCCTGATCTCTGGCATAAGAAGGCTGAACATGAACATTTAAAAAGGGATTTTGCATTAATAATGAAAGAAACCCGCGCTGACGTTTTCACTGATTTTCCAATCTTTAGCTGCGGTTTTAAACCTTTCCTGATAGAACCTAACTAAATCAGATAAATGTTTAATCCGCTTGGCCACTAAATTTGTAGTAACATTACCAGATGTATAATCGATGTCATTACGCATCAATTTATTCATTTCGCTCATATATAGCTGAGCAACGGTAGCGTCTAGAAACATATTCGTATCTGCGGGTAAACATGCAGGTGAAACAGTACTAGTGTATGGAGGAATACTCGCATATTCCCGGGCAGCGCGGACCATGCAATTGGCAATCTCCTCCTCACTAAAATTCAAGTCTAACAGTAAATCGTTATCTTCGATACTTCTATCAAAGATATACATTCTGACATCTTCTGATGTGATACATGCCATAGTATTATTATCGGGCTAATTCTTGTAGTCTTCTAGCTTGCTCTAATTCGTTTTCATACCCAGCATAAATTGGATCTAATTCGGCTACGCGCTGATCCGCACCAGATACTCGGTTATACGCACCAGATACTCGGTTATACGCGTTCATCAAGGCTCCAAGAATGCCTCCCTGTGCACCAATTTCCTGCCTTTTCCGCAACATATCAAATTCGTTGCGAGAAGATGTAAGTCCTTGTGTCGCTAGCTGCTGTGCGCGCGAAGCGGTGTTAAACATATTCGACTTATCAGTGCTTATTTGCGCTTCTAATTTCCCAATATTTCCAGCTAACAGGTTTCTCTGCATTTTCAAATTGTCGAGCTGGCTTTGCAGCGCTTGTCTTTGTGCATAAGATGTAGGTGTAGATCCTGAAGGTAATGAATTTTGTAATGATGAAATTTGATTTTCTAACTGCAACAGTTGATTTTTATTCACTGAAAGACTTGCAATAGGACCTCCTGCAGCTGCAGCGCCTGCTGTGTTTGTTGTGGATCCTTGCATACGCGCCATTATTTCAGGAGGCAAATCAAAAGGATTAGCTATCTCAGGAGTAGCGGTTGATGCTCCTGCCGCGCCTGCTCCACTTCTGAGATACCAGGGCGCGCCTGTGTTCGGATCAATACTGGGTTTTCTTGCGGAGTCTATAGCTTTTGTGGTGCCTGCTGCGGCTAGACCACCTAAAGCACCGCGTCCCATACCTTTAAGTATGGACTTATTAGTAACTAGACGCCCGGCCTCGCCAAGCGCTGTACGCCCAACACCACCGCCCGAAACAGCTTTGCCGATTCTACCCAGAGAAGCACCCAGCCCACGCCCTCTAGTACCTATTGCACCAAGCAAGCCACCCAACGCCGCACCGGAAATAGCACCGCCTTGAAAATTTTCAGGCAACACGCCTTCAGGTGCTAGTGCACCGGCCAACACGCCAGCTGCAGGAGCCGCAAGAAGTTTTAAAGGATAAGCCTCTTTAAAAAATGTATCTACTCCTTCTCTAAAAGAATTGTCAGTAGTATAAAATTCAGCTTTCGCGTAAGTGTCTAAAAGCTCGGAGGCTTGTTTTTCATTAAAGCCGTTGGCAAAACATTCTTTTACAAACGCTTTAATGAACTCCGGATGTGCGACGAGATGTTTACTCATATTAGTAATTTATACTGTAACTTAACTTATGTCATTAGTAAAGTAAAAGGGCCGTAGGAGTAAAATCCTACGGCCCTGTGCAGTCAATCTAACCGCAATTAAACTGCGCTAATACGCACGCCCGAGAAGGTCACCTTGTTAAGACCAGCCACGTTAGCAAACGTGATACCGATCTTTTCTTGTGCTGAGAAGCGAAGGATATCCTTCTTCTTCTCAACATACATGGTGACGTCCTGAAGGACATAAGCGCGACCCAGGAAATTCGGTTCAGCGAACTGATAAACAACACCATCAGCGACGAGATCGCGCTTCATGGTGAAGATATGACGAACGCCCATGATCTCTGCGGACTGAAGACCGCTAAGACCAGACTTGAACAGAGTTTCTGCGAGATCACCACCTATTTCTGTACGATTCAAGCGGAGGATGTCCTTAGCAGTGCGGCGGTTCATGAGGAACACACCGTTGTTAAGGTTACGATCTTCCAGGAAGCTGAGAGCTTCCGCGTATGAATCGCGCGTGATTAGTGTATTAATCGTGTAGTCCTGATCGACACCAGCTTCGGCAGCAGCGCAAATACGGTCCACTTCCTTAATGAAGCGACCATCTTCTTCGGTCTGAATATCCTTCAGAGCGTTGTCGGTGATCACTTGACGCAGGTCGTTTTTGTAAGTACGCAACTCGTCAACGTTCTTGGTGAACTCGGGAGTCGTGATTTTGCAAAAATACACGACAAACTTGTCACCGCGATAGAACGCAGTATCGGCTGTGTCATTGAACGGAATGGCTTTGGCACCGGGGGATTCTGGCTCCATTTCTTCCACTATCACCGGTAATTCGGTGTCAGGGAGGTAGTTGAGATCAGCGTCCGAGACTTGCTTATAAGGCAGGATCAAACGGGAGAACCCGTTTTCACGCAACCTGCGGCGAATCATTTGAGTACCGGCATCCGATGCATTCTTAAGCAGGCCGTCATCAGCGCGAGAGATCGCGTCGAGGAGCTTCTTGCTCAGAACTTCGGTTGATTCTAAATTGGCTTCTTGAGACATATTATTGTTCCTTTATTGGTTAGTGTTAAGCCACAGTCTTCGTACCGTTGTAACCTGTAGTGAAGGTAATAACGATAGCAGGTGGGACTGAGCTAGAGTCAATGCCAGGGTAGAATATTGCGCCAGCGCCAGTTCCACCAGCAGTACCGCCCGTGTAAGACGGAGAGATAGTGATAGGAGCAAACTGAGAACCGACACCAAAACCACGAGTGCTTGGTGTCATACCTTCCCCGTTAGGAGCTCTGGATATAGAGCCGAGGATGAGTTGGCCAGTGGCCGAAGAAGGCGCGATAGAGCCGGTAGTCGCAGACGGGACCACTAGGGCACCAACGAAAGCTGCGGTTGCGCCTGCTGTGTAGAAGGCTGTCTGGATTTCGAACTGACCGGCGCATGAGAGCCCGGTGAGTCTGCCTGCTTCGGAAACATCTTGATCTGCAATGTCTTGCAGCGCGATGAACGGTGTGTTAACAGAGCCAGTCATGCCGAGCACCCAACAGTGTTGATTCTTTGCAGAATCCCACGCTGATGAGATGAGTTGGCCTGAGCTGATGCCCGTGCTAGACGACACGCCGGTGAAGGCGGGGAGCGATTGCGTTAAAGTCATCGGGGCATTCGGATCGAAGCCACGAAGAACAGTAACTCTCGGTTTGACCCGAGTATTGACAAGACCTGATCTAGGCATTGTTGGTATCTCCTTGTGTGTTTATAGGTTTGTGGGTTATGCTCCTTTAGATAAAATTCTTGACCATCCATCAGGATCACCAAGATTAGTATCTTCAGATGCGGTTTTCTGAACTCCCTGACCTTCAGAGAAGGGTGGAGTAGAAATTTCTATGAAACGCTGAACTAAACGTAAAGCCACTGCGGGATCTTTCTTAATTTCCGACGCAAGCTTTTCCGAATGATCAGCCTCTAAAAATGAACTGGCCACAAGATTGCGGATAGTCTGGTCGACCAGAGCCGCATCAATCTTCGTGACTCGCGTTTCAGTAGCAACCTTCTCCAACTCAATAACACGCTCATGGTGTTGTTGCGCTTCAACGTAGGCAGCTTTTACTTCTTCCAAAGCTTCTAAACAAATGTTTAGGATTTCGGAATCTACTTTCGAAACGATGTTGGATTCAGGCTGCATTATATTATTTATATACTTTTGAAATCAGCTCCGCGCACAGCTCTGAAGCTTGCTTGAACTCTTCGCTTTCCATCGGGGCTTCAGGATCTTCCATAGCTTCGCCTTCCATAGCTTCGCCTTCAGAGCCAGCTGCCAGCTCCTGCAGAATACCCATAGCGGTTTCTTCGTCGATTTCACCAGAGGCTATCATGGTTTCCAACAGTTGAGCGATTTGTTCAATAGTCGCAGGACCTTCTGCTCCGGGAAGTTCGCCACCAGCATCTTCCATGGCAGCAGCGTCTTCAGCGCCCTGCATGTAAGCTTGCTTAAGCATATCGTTTTCGATATTACTAAGCGCCTCACCATGTACTTGTGCAAATTTCACGATATGCTGTTGATCTTGATCTGAGGCAGATTTGAAGAATTCTTCAAAGGCTAAATCATTATACGCTTGCTCTTCGGAAGCTTGTTTCGCGTACTCTTGATAAGCAGCTTGCTGGTTTGCAAAATGGCTATATGAATCTACAGCTTGTGTCATGATTTGTCTGGCGGCTTCAATTCCAGCAGCTTTCATAAGCACAGGTTCGACAGCAGCAAGTCCGCCTTCAGTGGCGATAATTGTTGAAGCCAGTTTCATAAGTGCTTCAGGAGAAAGATCGGAAGCAAGGGTGTCATTAGCTGCTTCTTTTTCGGTCTTCTCGTCCTTGCCTTTAGTTTTACCAAAAGGGGGTTTGGTTTTATTTCCTTTATCAGTATTTTCAGATGACTCAGGTTCGCCTTCAATTTTATCCATTTTAGGTTTATCGGCCTTAGACTCATCTTCGTCTTTAACGTCCAGCATACCAGCGCTTTTCAGCTTGCTAGTAACGGAGGCGACGCGCTTAGCGATTTTGCTAAGAGAATCAGTGGAAGAAGAAACATGTTCCTTGGCATTACCATTGGAAGCCGAAGGAACATTTTTACCAGTGGAAACAGGCTGAAGCTGTTTGTCTTCCAGTTTTGTACCTTCATTCGAAGACATGTTGTCCTGGTCAGCAGGCATGTTTTCTTTTGCGGGGGTATTTTCTGGATCCGTAGGGATTCCAACAGTACCTTTATCTGCGGGATCTTTCACAGAAGAAGTGTCAGCAGCAAGCTTACTTTGTTGAAAAGACTTGATGCGGTCGAGTACGCTGGCGAACTGGAGTGGTTTTGTCGTGTCCATTTGAAAAAGTGTAACTGGTTTAAATATCAGCGGTTTTTGTTATCTGTCAATCGTATTTAAATGTTTTGTCCTACTACCAACAAATACTGTGGTTCGTCGATTTCGTCACCATGAAAATTCATTATGTCTTGTAAGGCACTAAGTTTATACAATCCGTAAGTTTCAGCAAGTGCTAATGCACGTTTTTCAAAACTTTCTGTAAGTTCAATGCGCGGTGTTTGTGGAATTTTTTCACTAGCACCTTTAATAATCATAATCGTCATGACACGATTTTTAACAGGCTCAGTCTTAATGGAAAACTTTTGTTCTGCCATATCCATTAGTTTCTGAACTTCATCGTCATTGGCAGAGTCCGCGCCACATGAATAGTCGGAACTGCTATCAAACATGTTACCTAACTCACAGCCGCAGTTGGACGTCATAAGCTTTTTGAAAATGTCTGGAAGCATACTGCAGGCACGCTTTGTAATTGGATCATCTTTAGTTTCCTGTAACGACCTACCGGTCGCGTAAGAAATGAAAGAATAGAAAGGCAAGATACTCGCACGCTTCGCAAGTTCCCGACACATAGTGCCAACTTGTAATGTTCTAAGCTTCTCAATATCTTTTTCTTCTAATTCTTCATTAAAAGCATTAGGGATTACGTCACGAACAAAAGCTGTTTTTTGATCTTTAGCTGCCGACTTCGTAGTTAGTGTGTGCTGCACATATTCTTCAGCAGCTGCTAACTTTTCAAGTAAAGCATATTGTTCCGAGTCCCAGGCAGGTTCATTACCGGGAAGTTTAACTCCTTCAAATGAAGCCCACTGCGTGCCTGTTATTATACCATTAAACGATGCAGCTTTTTCGCCAGCAGGAAATGCGTAATCCAGATAATGCGCAATTCTATCCGCTGGTTTCTCTACAGCAGAAATATCAAAGAATTTAGGTTTATCATTAATAGCGAATGCGTACTTCTTAAACTCAGGCAGATACTGCAGCATGTTATGCTTTAAATGATCGCAGTAATTAGACGGGGAAGAGGCTTTCTTTTCGCAGCAGTTACAAATATCGTAAGGAACTCTGCAGTTACTTACGCCGTAACCATGAACCTGAAAACCGTGATCGCCAGGAATAGTCAGGTCATATACAAGTTCGTTTATAAAAATACTTTTTACTGCGCGCAGCTTTCTGTAAATAAATCCATTCTCGACAAAGCACTGCGGGCGACTTGTGATTACAGGTTGTGCAGTTAATTGACCTTGTGTTTGATTCTTTAAATGACCTACTGCTCTATGCGTGCCCGTATATGGTTTCCAGGAGCTAGGAACTTTAGAAATATTTAACGAAGCAGTAGCACTACTATTGAAAGCAATCGTGTAAGCTGTTTGTTTACTTGTATTTTTAGAAGTGTACGAACTAACATTAGCTATCAGATTTAATCTGGCGGCTATCTCGGTAATTTGCCACATTAAGTTACGTGATACTGTAGTACCTGCCAAGACTTCGTTAGCTTTATTCCAAGTACCATCACCTTCCATCCAGGCTTCTAAAACTTGTTTCAGATAAGGCGTATCCCAACCCATCACTTCTTCAGATATACGCTTAGAATTGCCGTACTTACCGCCGTTGGTTAACAACCAGTCATGCAAATCTTTAGAGTGCGCGCGTACAACCGTTCTGTGTTCATCCTCGTAATCAAAAGAAGATGGTCTTTTACCAGTAAAGCATTCGATTAAATACTTCGTTTCCTCTACTAAGTTAGTTTCATTTATATTAAAAGTAAGCTCTGTTCTGTAATCAAAGTAGGCACTAACTGCACCATCCAAATTTTTATAATTACTTTTTATTACAGATAAGGAACCTTCGGCTAAATATAGGCCAAGAAGTCTAGGTAGATGCGCTGCAGGAGTATACGTAATAGCGCGTTTTAAAAATGCTGTGCGCACAAAGTCACCCGGCATAAGTAAGTGAGCACCAATAAAGCCCTCTGCATATCTAGAATAGTCAGCATAAGCCTTAGCATGCTTGCCATCCTTCTTCTGGCGTAAATGCGCTTTAAGACTTTTAAATTTACTACCGCACACCGGGCATTCGGTATTACTTCTTATGGTGGGGCGAGCCCAGACACCATGGTCTGGCGTACATACTATAGCTTCGGGCAAGCCGTAGGCCCTAAGTTGCGTAGCAGAACCTGTGTAGGATCTACTCATAGTATGCGCCACATAACCGATATTACCTTTGTGTGTAATTACTTTTTCTCCTACATTAATTAATTCAATAGGTTTTTCTGTACCGTCTGCTAAGCGCACTAAAGTTCCGGCAGGAAAGCAGGACATACTAAATGACAAAGCCTTACCAGACTTAGCCATTTCATATTCCTTCGCTGCCTTCTCCTTATTGCCATGGACAATTAATTCCACGCGGCGCATTTTAGGATTGTACGCAGACGCTTTAATAGAGCCAATACCCTGGGTTTGCTGGCAACGGTTCCGATGCTCCCGGAAGAAACACCCATCACTGATAAATGTAGGATGATATTTTTCTAAAGCTTCTTTAGGAAATCCATCTCCGTTCTTATTTGGACCATAAGTCTCCTGGTCACCCATGGCTACAACATGTAGCATGAAGTGATCTTTATCAGGGGCATACTCGCGAAGCATATCTTTAGTGAATGTATCAGATGCCGCTGATTTGATGTTGTCATCATAAAGCGTAAACATCTGCCCATCGCAAAGACGCAGCAAATCTTCTTGGTCTGTTTGATAATGAATTTTATCCATAAAACTATTAGTCGTTTTGTAGCATCAAATCTTTAGCTCCGCCGATTAGTTCAGGTAAGAATAATCCGGCAGCGCCACCAACGCGCGCCAGTTGTCCTGCTCTGGAAGTGCCAAGAATTTTGTTTATAACGTAACGCGAAGCTCCAAGAACTTTGTCTACTCCCTTTTGGGCGCTGTTAATACCTTTCGGATTAGCATGCAAATTCATTAATAGCGCAGCGACACGAGATTTACCAAGTACTTTGGCTAAATTTTTTTGCAGTTTCGGGTCGTTGATATTGGCCTTTAAATCCAGGCGTAACTTAGATACAAAATCAGTAATATTATTTGCTTTAGGTTTGAAGTTGTAATTTTGCTCTGCGTGCGTAATAATGTCCTGCGGCGAATATTTACTGGCACGTACCATTCGTTGGTCTTTAGCGCTTAAACTTCTAAAGGCTTGTTCGGCTAAATCCGCTTGATCGGCCTTTCTCCCAGCGGAGAAACCCAGGGCACCAACTCCCGCCGCGCCCGCTCCTCGTGCTATTGGACTGGTAAGTTTTTCTTGAACAGGATTTAAGCTGCCCGCAGGAGTCGCTTCAGCAAGTCTTCTATAACCTTCAACTCCTAACCCAACAGCGCCAGCACCAGCAGCTGCTGACATCAGGGCGTTCCTTAAAATTCTACCACGGCGGGACATTTTGCTCTCACTCTCATCTTCCTTCTGTTGTGAGGTCAAATAACCACCAAGTAAACCAGATCCGCCGCCAGCCAACAACATGGCCGCTATAGTGGGATTAGCTTGAAGGTAGTCTCCAGCTTCCGACGCTGTATCTTTTAAAGTATCCAACCCTTTACCAATACCTTCGCCAGCCTGCGATGCTTTGTCTTTTAAAACATCAAAGCCTTGACTGATTCCTTCACCGGTCTTCCCGGCAAATGATTTTAATTTTTCTACTATATCTTGCATATAATATTAAACGGGAGTAGTGTCAATATTTTGTACGGTTGTACCGATGTCCGCTGATGCGGCTTCAGATCTCTTTTCTTGTACACCAGTAGTAATTCTAGCCACAATTGTGTCTCTCCAAGTATCTGCGCGTACGGCAGCATTAGGAGGGGCGGTAGTACCTACCGGAAAATCCAGCAGGCTGAAGCTTTCTTTAATAGGGAAGTTCGCCGGGAAGAGTCTGGCATTAACAGGTAAAGTAAAATACGTGTTTGTGCCTGTAGCTCCAGTAGTACCTGTTACACCGAATGAAGCACCACATTCAATAGACGGTTGCCCAAACCGCGAAAGAGCTTCAGTCTCTACAGGAGTGAGACCGTTCTCGCCTAAAGAGATCTCGGCCTGATACAGGTTATTAGTTAAACGAATAATAGATCTAATTTCCATATTAAATTGTATATTTACGATCTTCTAATTTCTGCGTTGTTTCCTGCATGTCTGCGCGGTCCTTACCCATAGATATTAAATCTTTATATGTATGCAGAGGAACTGCATCATACTGTAATGCTTCTCTCAGTGCAAATCTAAGTAGATTTTTATCTTTTACAATTTCAGGATTTGCTTTAGCTAAAGTATTATACAGACTAACGACTGTATCGGGGTCTGCTTCGCCAATAATAGGATCCGTTAAAAGCAAACGCTGGAGTTCTGTGACGCGTCCCACATCATCCGCAGCAACGTCCACTTCTTTTTGTCTTTTGTTAACCTTAGAAAACTCAGGTGCCTTTATAAGGTTGCCGACAAAATCCTGTGTCTGTTTGTTAAGATAATTAGAAGGGCGATACATCGAAACTAACCCTTGCGCGATATCTTTAGCATCGGTTAAGTTTTCGCGGGTGGTGTCTTTCGGCTTATTACTATTCTCGCTCGACTTGTCCTTACTACCAGAAATCAAATCGATAATAGAAGGCCTGCGTCCTGATTCTGCTTCCGGAAACTCTACATCTTCTGAGCCTGCGTCTCTACGCCCTGCACGCCCAGAAGTAGGGAAATCGATATCCTCTTCTGTGCTTGTTCTACGGCGACGTTCAGTCTCCGTAGCTACAGACTTTTTTTCGAGCTCCTCCACATACGAAGAAGCGGATTTATGCAACTCTAATTGTTCAAGTAAGGAGTTAAAAAGAGGAAGAATGTTATGCCGATCCCGGGCAAGCTTGGGCATTCCTTTAGAGAAGTCATGTCTTTCCAAATCCCAGCCTTTTGATTTGAAGAAGTTAGCAATGAATTCTGTAGCGGTCTTTGTTCCTGTTTCGTCTTCAGAACAGTAGTACGCATCATGCTCCATCACAGCAAAGGGAATCGGACTAGTCCGATGTATTTCCAGAAGCTCGCTGGCGATTTTACGGGCTTCCTCCGCCGAGTCATCCGTTATCTGTTTAGCCGTTTCAAGTTCGAATTTATAAAACGATTCTTCGCGAAGCTCTTTTTTAATTTGCACGGCGGCTGTTTTAGGAAGCTCAGCGACAGCATCTGTTTCAGCTGCTGCGTATTCTTCATCGCGCGCCATGGCCATAAGATTAGGCACCGTATTAGCCTGTTTGTGTTTCTTAAAGTATTCTACTTGCCGTAAGCGTTTAACCGCCTCAGTTTTAGTACCTGGCTTGGATAAGCGCTTGGAACCATCCTCGCTATACACGGTGTACTGGCCATCCGATTCTACGATCTTAGCACTTTTCTCTGTCATGTCGAACCAAGCGCTAAGGTCATCTGGATTTGAACTAGAAGCAGCTTTAGATAAAGGAGCGTCGAACCAGCCGTTCCAGTCGGTATTATTAGTAGCTTCTTTTTGAGGCTGGGGTTTGAAGGTTGTAAAATCTGCCATCATTTTATCCGTATTCAGTACACGGAAAGAATCACCGCGATTAGCGGATTTATCCATGAAATTTAAAGTCTTGGCTATATTATAAACCTGCCCTATTCTCTCTAACTGAGCAGGAGATAAATTGCGGTCACTCGCGTACTTAACTAAAACGGTTTCCGGAGATTCCGCTATCTTAAGTTGGGGAGCCAAAACGCTAAGTTGTTCAATGATGGCTTGGTGATTCATAACTGATATTAATAAGGATACTTCTAAACCCTGCGGGACGCAAGGACGATTAAACATCTACAATATTTTTCCCGGCATAAAAGTCCTGTGTTTTTTGTAGTCTCACTGTAGCGTCGACTTGCAGATTGTTAAGCATTTCCGAGCTAAGAATATCAGCCACGCCAGCGAAAGGAGAAGCTTTCTGCTCTTCAACGCCGCCTTGTTTAGATGCCTGGAGAATGTTTCTAGCGTTGTGTAGCCCGACAGCATTTGCTCGTTGATTAAGCCAACCATTACGTGCGAGCAAATATCCATTGGCCATGAATAATGCTTCTAGCTGCGCAGGCATGTTATTTCCATTCGCCAAACTATGCACCAGTCCGCTTTTGAAACCGGCAAAATGTAAGACATGTTCCGCGCCGTTATTGTAGCCCGTACGCAACAATATTTTACCTAGATCTTCATTCTTTAAGTAATCATCGAACATCTCAACCATACGTCCGTCCGGGTAGACTACGTTTTTAATAAACATGTGATCTTGTTTGCGATCTACAATATTAAAGAATAGGCGCTCATATGCTTTAATCGTATCCTCGCTTAGCGAAGTTCTGCGCGCTATGTATTTGTAATCTACGTCATCAGATATTAACAGCGCTCTAATTGTTTCATTATCACGTGCCATGTGATTGCTCGCTAGACCTCTGGCTTCTGCGACGGCGCGATTAAAAAATTTCTTACTGTCTAGGCAATAAAGGTAAGCTTTGAATAACCACAGATCATCTCCGCTTAAGAAACATGGAAATGAAATAGCGGAATTAGCTAAAAGCTGTGCGCTTTTCCAACCCAAAGATAAATCTTTATATGCTATAATGAATCTGGCGCTCGCTTGATCTAGCACACCATGCGTTAAAGAAGAATTGCTACCCCCAAAAAAATTAGAGGTAGCAAAATCTTCATCCTCAGGCAAGTACTCCAGAAGAGTACTGATAGTGCTGTAATTCATTATTAATTCAAAGACACATTACCAAGCTTACGCTTTTTAGAACGCCGAAGTAAATCCAGAGTCAATGAACCAAATGATTTGAAATTAGACAGGATCTGATTTTCAAGGTTGGTCATGTCATCCGCTCCGTATGCATCTTCAAAATCACGTGGCTTCCAGTAAAACAGAAACAATATACGCCCCATACGATCCAGCGCTTCTTCCATGTCAGGCAAATATTTATCAATCATGGACATGGAGTCGTACACCTGCACCAAGGAACCGACAAGTCCATGCTCAAATACATTGGGAAGTTGATTGGAGGAAGCAAACTGCGCTATCTGTTCTGGGCTCATAGTCATGAGCTGCTCTTTTGACATACCGCTATTATTGCTGTTACCCGTGTCATCCGGCTTAACACCCATACCCGGATCGTAGGCGTCACCTACAATCTGTGGCGGCAATTGTAAACTGTCTTTAGATGTTCTCAGAATAAACGACTGAGGGTATTCTTTATTAACTTTAAAGTCTTGGTCAGTCGTAGTGCGAAAAATAGCATCGCGGTTCTGAATTATAGGAAACGCAGATTTATGCATTTCCGGGTCACCGAAATACCAATTGGTATGTCCTGCCTGTTTCGTAGCCGTTAACATCTCATCAACAGCGTCAGCATGGAAACCCGCCGAAGCAAGTTTGACAGCCATATTGATTCTCTCCATGTAGTCGGTTTGTTCTTTGTATCCTGTTTTCCAGCTATAAGTATCGGAATCCACGTCGTACAGCAATGATGCTTTCTTTACGTATTCAGTTACCCAGGCATCCAACGAGGCGACATCTCCAATTTCTGAATCTTCAATTCTCTTAAAGCTATATTGGTGGTATGGACGTCCGTCGTATGTGTCTGTTTTGACCTTGTACGATTCAGTACCAACAGGCACGAAGGCAACAGCGTTACCAAGAAAACCAACACGCAAGTCATTCTCTGACATATCAGGATTGTGCGTCAAAGTCAATAAATCACCACCATGCATTGGGACTACAGAGTAGTAAGTAATACCGTCCTCCTCTTTTTTGCTATCTACATAAAAAGGAGCACTCAACGCCCCAGCCTCTACATCAAAGATACGGTATGAGGCTTTTGCTTTCATTTCTGTATCAAGGTCACCATCGCGAAGCATTTGCGCTTGGTCTTTAACAAATTTACCATGCACCTGACGACGCATGTCTGATTCTTTTTCACCATCCATATAGCAGATGACAACATCAGGATACATACTTCTCGAAGTAGAGTTATACTGTATGTTTTCAACAACACCACCAATGTTCCAGGAGTCGCCCGCATAGCTAGCAGAAGTTAAAGGCGCATTACCGCATTTAAAGTCTGTTTGACTTTTAGGTGCGACAATAGCTTTTCTAAACGAACCATCATGCAGCAGCACGTCGTAAATACCAGCGCTACCGATCATATCCAATTTTTCTTCATTGTCTTTATAGACCGGTACAATGTCGCTTTCTGCTCTGTCATCCCAAAGGTAATAACCTTGAGAGAAGAATTTATCTGCAAATTTATTTACAGCGGGGCTCTTATTGGGATCTTTAGTAGCATCAGCTTGTTTTAAAAGATACGAGTGCTCGCTTTTTCCGGGCTTACCCGTGAACAGCACGAGCGTTGGTTTATCTTCTTGAGCCGCAGCAGATTTAACCTGCATATCCTGAGGGAGGTAATCCTTCTCGTCGATACTAGAAACTAAAGCTTCGGCAAATTCATAGCTACCTTCAAACATTGCGGCAACTTTATTCAGCGCCTCAATTCCACCGTCTTCTGTTATAAACTTACGGATAAGATAACCAGCGCCTTTATCAATACTTTCAGCAACAGCCTTTCTGCGCGCAGCTAAATACTTATCTGTCTTATCAACTTTTTTATCGTTGTTAATGTCCGCATCCTCCGCATTCACAGGATCGAGCATCTTACCTTCAGCCGGAATTTTTTTATCAAAAGCCGCCTGCAAGACCATATCGATATCTCCAAGAGTTTCGATAGAATCGCTATCTGCTTTCTTTTCTTTAACTTTCTTGGAGACGATTTCGCGGCGTTTTTTTAAATAAGCGTCTGTAGTGTCTGTTTTGCCGTCATTATTTACGTCTGCATCTTCTTGACCTACAGCGTCTAGTTCAGAAGCACGTTTGTCGCGTTTGTAGTTAGGTGGATACGCAATGTCTTCAAGACGAACGTGGTTATTTGCCCGGGTAAACTCTTTGCGGTCAACAGGAACGCCAGGATCATAGTTATTCTTTTCAACAAGAAAAGTTACCCACTCATCATTTAACGGTACAAAACTTTTGGTTTCTTGGCGGTAAAGCAGGTCCGTGCCTTTGATATCCCCATTAAGGAAGAATACAGGCACGTACATAATCTGATCATTTACACGAAAGGCAAATATACCCACCATCCGTGTATTTGAATCATTTTTATAAACAACTTCAAAGCCGAGGCGATGCGGATCTTGCATGAGTTTGCCTGCTTTGTTTGCAAGGAAGCCGTAAGCTTGATCCATGAATGCGCGCTCCACAGAGCCGTCATCCATGACTTGCGCAGCTGCTTTTTTCCAGTCGTAAGATTCTAAAGACATATTGTTAAATATAAAATGCGTGAAACTTTTTAGCAAGCGTTTGTTAGCCCTGCGCTTGATTTACTTCAGGAAACATAGATTGTCTAATCTGATTTAAAATCATATCTCGCCCCATACCAGGAGCAATAGCCATACCGGTACGACCAAGTCCGCCCATAAATCCAGGTTGATTGAACTTTTCCATAAGTTGTAAATCGGCTAAGCCCGCTGCGTTATTAGCTGCAGAATCATAAACGGTCTGTTTTCCTGAGTTGTACATCATGTTGAGACCAACTGGCGTTAAACCTAAAAAAGCAGCCCCCTGTAAAGCGGAACCCGGAGACTTGGCGATGTTATACACACCTTTATGTAACGCGTGTTCTAATATATTAGAGGGCGTAGTGCGTGTATTCCCTGGCATAGCCGCAGCGCGTCCGGGGAAAGGGATTGTACCTCTAGGAGCCCCTCTTGCGCTTGTGGCTTTAGCGACACCCCTTCCGGATTTCCAGGCGTTACCAAGTAACTTAAATAATGCATTAGCTTTTTTCTCGTAAGCTGCTTTTGGCTGTAAGGCATCGAACATTGCACTTCTTACCTTCTGATCTATAACAGATGAAGGAGATCCAAAAAAGGGATTGAAACTTGCGAGGTACTTCATGATACCAGGGTTATTAAGATTATTACTCACCATATTTTGATATAAGTCCGCCGCTTCAGGTACTTGAAATTTTTGTGTAGTTATACTAGGATTAACTATAGACTTTATCCTATCCATGAATGGTATTTCTGAAAACTGATTTAACCTATCTTCAACTCTTTGATACGCCACATTTTTAGCATATTCTTCCGCTAAAGCGGGATCTGCTGCTGCCGCGCCTGCGTATTCAGCAGCGGTAAAAGGCAGATTAAATAATGGAGCGCCTATAGTAGCCGCGCCTACACCACGCCCAATACGGTAGCTCAAAGGATTAGGAGCTTTTAAACCAGACCTTAAACCTGATTGCTGTCTGGTCGCGCCGCCAGCAGAAACATTTTTAGCGCCTCTTTGATACAATGGATTTTTTAATAGATCATCCATAGAACCGCCCAAACCTTGCTGCATGGCCGCGATACCTTGCTGCGCTCTACCGTGTACTTTTTGCAGCCCTCCAAACAGCTTTGTAACCGGAGCAGCTAAACCACCTACAAAGTCGCGCCTGGACGCCAAATCATAAAGTCTATCAGAGAAACCGCGAGCAGGCATGCGAGATGCTACACCACGCACTACACCACCGATAAGTTTAGGTATAAAAGCCGATTTTTCCATATTTGAAGATACGGGACCAGATATAAGTTGTAATTTAGCTGCCATATTAAAATTTCCCTGTTTGTTCTATATTTTCACCGAAGTTTGTACCAATTGCAAGTCTTGGCGCAAAATGAATATTCTGTTCTACATTAGACTCCTCACCTCTAAGAGCAGAGTCGCTTAGCTGCTTCTTCAGATAAGAAGTGTGCATCGAAGCTAGCCAGTCTGTACCATGATGCGTTGCTGCGCGCAGGCGCACCATGTGCGGTTTAAATGTTGGAGAAGCAGGGCTAGCAAATACTTCCTGGAATCCCGCTGACTGAAGATGCTTAGCAATTTTAGGAGTGATCTTAGTACCAATAGTATAATGTAAAGCAGGACTCTGTAAGTATACACCAACCGCTTTATCTGATTTATATTTAGTTGTGTCTTTAGGTGGTGTATATCTATTCGAGAAATACGAGTAGCTGACAACATCATCCGGTAAGTATTCATCATCTTCTTTTACATCTGTAATTTGAAGGTGATCCAAAGCTGCGCGCGACATAAGCTCTGTATTACGCCTATCAGCCTCCATACCAGAGTCATCTAATAATTGTTTAAGCTTATCTGCATAATATTTTCTACCTTCGCCCAAGCCCCGCAACTCAACTACTTCACCCGGGTCTGCCAGACCTTCGGACATCATATCGCCAGATTCAACGCGATCACCTACTTTAACTGTGACCGGGTATCCAGGTGCTATATAATGTGGTTCGTTATCTACTGTCACATAGTAACCGCCTTGCGGTGCCTCTATAACGCTATTAACTTGTCCGTCTATTTTAGACAGTACAGCCTTATCAGGAAATGTATCTGGAGTCTGTACGAATTGATTAATTACGGAAAACCCAGCGTAACGACGATCAGTACCTGCGGCACCGCCTTGGTGCTTCACGTTTAGAGCTCCTTGCGTAATAGGCTCGCCTATGGCCTGCGCTGCCGTGATACCAACTGCCTCGCCTTTGGCTGGAAACTTACCAAGCGCGTTTAATCCCATGCAGCGGGCACATACGCCTTCTTTAGCCTGACAAGTCATAGGGCTACGCACAATTAATTTTTCAAATCCTTGCTTCCGAACAGAAGCTAAGGCATTTTTATCAAGCACCGTACCAGCTGTAATGTTACCAAGATCTCGAGCCAGCACACGACCTCTTAAACTTTTATCATCGGATTCCAAGTCAATACCATTAGCAGCGCCGCAGTCATTTTCAGATACCACTAAATTAGCCGCAGACTGCACCATTTGCTTAGCTAGGTCACCACCTTTAGCGGTCGCTCTTTTTGTCGAGTTGCTAGTAATCAAACCAGAGTCTAAAACGAATAGATGATCTGGATGGTCCACTTCAATATCGTAACAATGCGCGAGGCCCTCGTCTTTAACAAATTCTAACCGCGCCTTCGGATATGGATTTTTTTGTTTAAGCTTAGTTAGTAAAGCTTGTTGTCTTTTGGCTTCCTTACATCCGGGAATAGTTGGTAGCGCGGACAGGAGCCGTTTAATACCTGTGTCAGTTGTTACACTAAATTCCCATAAACGATTTTTTCTTAATGAGGTACTATCGCCAAATCCCCCCTCGTCCCGGAAAGATATTTCTGTACCGTAAACGCCAAATCTATGCTGTAATAATTTATGTAATCCAAAGATTACATCTTTAGCTGTCATAGCAAATGATATACGCGGATATCCAGTGTTTGCATCAAAATATATAGAGCCGTCCGTAGCCAGCAGCCCAGTAAGGTAAGCTGCCACAGACTTATTATTCCACGCATGTATATTAGTAGGAAGCTTTTTAGTTTCGGCACGATGAAACGCTAGACCTTCATCTATTAAAATCTGCTTGTGCGCCATGCGTGCGTCAGCAACAAACCCCTGAACGCCTTTCTGAATACTCTTGTTATCAGAAGCTGTGTAATTAGCGGCTACAATTTCCCAATCAAAATTATCCGCCGAACGACGATCTGATATTTTTAGTTTCAGGCTATGCATATAGCCCGCTAAATCATTTATCATACTTTCATCAGCGCAGGAAAGTCTAATTCTTAAGTTTGAATCTGTGAGACAACCATCCCCGGTTAAAAGACCGAGCATCAGCGCGTACGGCTCCTCGCGTCCGTTAAATTGCATGCCTCCCGCCAATACTGCCGCTTGGCGGGATCTTTTTTCCCCTATTGGGTACACTGCCTTGCTATGAATTAACTCCGCTTGCGGTCTCGGTGCTTTTCCTTTAAGAAATCTATTATACGCCTGATTATATGCTTTATAATCGTTTTGAAGAAACGCATGTTTAGATGTACAGACTACTTCATGTCTGCCATCACCACATCCGCGCCTAAACGTATAACGAGATACAGGCTGAAGACCTTGGTTATAAACGCGCACTACGCGAACAGGAAATGTATTTCCTTCTTTATCCGCGCCCAAAACATACATACCTTCTTGTATGCCTTTAATAGGTAAGGATGCGCCATCCGCTAGTCTTACCAATGTGTCCTGATGTAAACAAAGCACTGCTTTACGAGCACCATAAGTACCGGCGAGATATTCAGCAGGCCTCAGTCCCTCAGCAAACGATGTACGAACAAACAATGGAATAATATTATCCTGCGCATCGGTATACAGCCCGGGGGTAGATAACATCATTTTCAGCTGCGCAGGTTTTCCGCGCGCACCAGACATAACCGAGTAAGCGAGATTGTTTTTTCTAGCTAATGCTTCTGTGGCTGTTTCTTTTTGGATTCTGTCATTGTATTTATGCCAGATATTTACCTTTTTATTTTCGAAGTCATCCTTATCTGTTGATGTTCTTTTCGATTCTTCGATCTCATTATCCATTTCTATTAACAATTTATCACGATCAATAACCGGACGATTGTCGGATAAGGTTAATGACTCGCCTTGGAAATAAGATGCTTTGCGTCCGATATCAGAAATAGCTTTGGATATCCGTTCATACTGTTCCGGATATTTACGCGCAACTTCCGCCATCAACGAGCCAAGTGACTTAGAATCTAATTCTCTGCTATAGTCACGAAGGTCTGGCGGTAATTGGCTGTTTACCAAAAGCTGAATTGCCTTCATTAGGTCGTAGTTCTGTTCGTGCTGTAAATTACGGCAGTGAATGGATTATTACTAGCGCCTACAGTTGAAATTTGAAACCACGGGTAGCTACCGATCAGATTAATAACGCCAGACGCATTAGCTCCGGTATAACCTACAACAGTGCTGTCTACGTCAGTATGATCTCTAATTGCTGTCCATATATTACCATCTGCGCTGGTATACAAAGTGAAAGTTTGCGCAGTCGATCCAGACGTACTGACTTGAATCATATGATTGGTGTACCAACCACGGAATACAGCATCGCTGGTCACACCAGCTCCAGTTACGCCTCGCAATAAGGTATATTGTTGCGAGGCGGGATTGATTTGAATAGGCATAAAATTAATGTAATAAGTTACAGCAATACTAACAGATAGCAAATTCTATGCAACAGCAAACCTATAAAACCCCACAACAGCTATTATGTTATATTTATTACATAACCATCCATAAATATTAATGGGCTGTTTGGGAAGTCTCCCGGGTTAGCGTGATAATTAAGGGGTGCGCCTGGGCTAACGGCATCGGTAGAGTAACAGTCGTGCTGTGTGCCCACATCAGAAAGAAAAAATTTATTACCGTTAAGTGAAGCACGCACAGTCGGAGTTTGTCCGGTAACAGAATAAAAAGATATCGCGTCGTATATAGGATCTGGACCTGCGTAAAAAGTATACGGGACGCTGTAGTCGTACGTAGCGCAGTCGTCCGCAGTCGTAGAGGTTAAATAGCCGTTTTTAAATATATTCCAATAGTAAACAGGATCGCTGTAACTTTCAATCGTGCCATTAAATGGTACTGTCAAATCTACTGTGGTGTAGGCGCGCATAGCGCCTTCAAATACCGCGCTTGTATTTAATTGATATATAGTGGTAGTGTCCGCGCAACAATTATTAACCGTGAATGCATTAGGATTCCAATTAGTACCAGCAAATACCCACACATTATTATTAAGGTGTATAATTTTACCAGCGAAATACGGGCCCTGGGTAAAAGGACCATTTGAAGTGTACAAAGAGGCATTTAGCGTAGAAACCCTTACGTAACCAGTTCTAGATAAAAAAATAATTTCTGTGCCTGTAGGGGGTGTAACACCTCCAAAATTACTCAATACTAGTTGAGTATCTCCGGCGAATATACAAACGGAATTAAAATCAGCGGGTGTTAATGTATGACTATTAGTATTATAATCTTGCACGCTATAGCGAAGCAAGCCTCGGTCGTTTATAGGTGTCTGACTGTTGAAATCAACACTATTTTGCGATAAAGCATTATGTAATGGAACGAGAGATGGCATTTCAATTACTGTTTATAACAATCCAATTATTTGCTCCTATGTATACATACTGCTTTACGGAATTTGCAGTCGCATCCGAAAAAGTCACGTGCCGGGTGGCCGGGCCAGTATCGCCCATGCTGGCGGGGGCAGTTACTCTGAAGGTATCCCCGGCCACAATATCAGAAATATTGTTACTCAGCGATATAGTACATGCACCTGGAAATTTTAGTAACTTGCCCACATCACTAGCATCTATTACTTTACTCGTCGCCCCTGGATCTTTGAATATAAATCTTTTAGCTAGATTGGCAGAAGACACGCCTTTGTTACTCAAGTCCAAAGGACTCTGCAATTTAATATTAGATAAAGGAACGATGGCAGGCATAGCAGTAAAGATATTGTATATTTATATTTTATTAATTATTAGCATGCGTCTGAGGCGACAACTACACCGCCTGCACCAAAGCATATAGGATTAGATAGCCCATACATATTATTAACTCTATATAAAGTTCCAGGGTCGACGGCGTCATCTCTATTGCAGATGTAAACATCCCCAAGTATTTGACGTTTAAAATGCTGACCCAGTATTGCCGCGCTATCTGCCATATCTATAGCCTCATAGTAATATACAGCAACCTCGTCTCCAGCAGAATCATAAAGTGTATATTCAGTGTTATAATTTAACAATTCGCACGCATTTTCTGTTATTATACCGGAAGTAATGCGATATGCTAAGGAATCGATTATTACCCTATTCCGCGTATCAAGAGAAAATAAGGAGGTTCCGAAAGCGTTGGCGTAGGCCGTTACATTCTCAGGAGAGTCGGTCGCGTTGTCAATTGTTGAATCATATGAATACACACCCAACACCGCATCACCGCAACAATCTAGCAGACTATTAACATAGTAGGCTGTTTTTGCTCCGGCTAAAATCCAAGTATTAGATCCCGCATAAATCAAGCGGGCGGGGCGGAGATTCGGTGAAACATACAAAGAACTGCTTAACAGCACAGCGCCGCCAGACACCGTAAAAGAAACAGTACCGGCGGCGGGGATAATAATTATTTCGTCACCTATAGCGGCAGACATACCTGACACTGGTATAGTAACGACAGAATTTCCAGGCATCTCTATAACAGTCCACAAATCTACAGTTTGTAGTGTTTTTGTAGGTGCGCCATAATTATTCCAGATAAACGTGCGCAGGACACCTTTTACGCTTTGATTATCAAAATCAGGCGTATTTGTAAATTTAGTATTTCTTAAAGGAGTCTGTCCGGGCATGGTTACGCATTAATAAATGTTTTTAAAGTATCCAGAGAAACGCGAACAGTAATAGGTATACCACCAGAAGATGATTGTAAAATAATAGAGTCAGCGCCCTGTACCGACGCACTGGGTGTGACTCTATTGATGGGTTTGGCGGGTACCGCGTTTGCGCCTGTATTCCCAGAGGGCCCCGTAGGTCCAGGAACAGTGGAAGCAGCACCAGTAGCTCCGGTAGCTCCGGTAGCTCCGGTAGCTCCTGCTGAGCCCGTTGCGCCGGTAGGGCCGGTCGCGCCGCCACCGCCTGTAATGGTTGCGTCATCTGTTGCTATCCAGGATATAGCGTAACTAGTGCTGTCCGTAATACCATTTAATTCAAACCTACAACTAGTAGTACCTGCGACTATTACAGTTGGATATAATAGAAAATAAGTACCTCCCGCCGTATTAGAAACTGTTCCAAGAATAGTAGTTGGTGCTGTAGAAAATGTAGCACCAAAAGCGACCGAAACACTTGTCGCTCCATTACTTATAGACGTTTTTCCGGCTCTGAACATACTAGTCTTTAATTTCCGGTGAAATGTTTACTATTTTAGAAAATTTAACTTTGAAAATTTGCTCGTATCTAGCTGCTTCTTTTGACTGTGCGGTGATGACATGCACAAAACCATGACTATCAGGATACACAGCGCAAGCAACATTACCATCCATATCACACACTTCAACAAATCCTAGATTGTCTTCCGAGAATTCATTACCATGTTTGTCTCTCAGTCTAATCATAATCACATTGCTTCTGCAGGTACACCTTCCATGGGGGACATAGAATCTTTTAATGCTTTTTCCATCATTTGCATCTGCGACCCCATTTGCATATGCTCTTGTTGTACTTGCTGTAATTGCTGCTGTAGTTGTCCCACCAGTTGTCCTTGTTGTTCCATAGCCCCGGCCATTTGCTCGATAGCCGCCATCATTTCAGATAACATAGCTTCCATCTGCGCGGGGTCGCCCGCAGGAGGAGCTGCATTAGGATCACCACCCGCTGCGGCCATCATCGCAGGGTCCATCGGAGGAGCGCCAGCAGCCGCAGCTGCGTTAGGGTCCGCAGGAGGAGCACCGCCAGGCGCGGCCATAGCTGGCATCGGCTGAAAAGCTTTTTTTAACATAGAGGTAAGCTCTGATATGCGGGCAATCTTTTCGTCGTAGTTTGACATAAGTAAAGTATTATAAGTGATGTTTTAAAAATAGGCAAGGAAAGTAATGCTTACTTTGCGCGGATTTCAATTTCATCTGATAAACTTATACCGCCAGTTCGAATAGCTTTCAACGCGTCTTCTTCATTATCGAATACGTGCGATGCTTTAGATTCACGTCGATTGGCTGTGTACAACCCAAGAACAAGTTCCTGTTTGGGAATAGGGACAACCTGATCTTGATCTCTAATAGAAAATAACATTTTAGATGGCATTAGTTTTTTCCAAGCTTCATCTACTGCTTCAGGCTGACTAGGAACATGTAAATTCATAGCGTCACCATCGAAGTCAGCGTTTAACCCTGTCGTAACTAATGGATTAATTGCAATGGTATTACCTTCAATAAGTTTAGGTCTACCAGCAAGCACATTGAACTTATGCCATGAAGGTGCTCTAGAATAAATCACTGGACGTTCTCCGACTTCCCGGTCCAAAGCTTTTCTGGCATAGTCAGTTCTATCTTTAATATTTTGTAATGCAGAGGACGGACTCATACCATTCTGCACCAAGCGTCTTTGTATGTATGGCGCATACATAGTCCATGCCATAGTTAAAGGTACGCCAATCTCATCTAATGATAAATCAGGGTCGACAGCAATAGTTCCGCGACTTACAGAGTCCTGCGGTTTGGAAACTAGTTTACGTTGAAAATAACTATACTTGGGGTTAGTGCCTGTAACTTGTGTTAAAAATCCGGCCACGCCCCTTTGCTTGGTTTTAGGAGCTATAGGAGTTCCGTAACCATATAGTGCTTTTACAGTATCATATAAATCTAGCTTTGCTTGTGCTGATCCTTTAGCACCCAAAATAGATTCGGTTTCATTGTGCATATCTCTATACTGAAACAAGTCTCTGTACAACTCGTTTGCATCCCCGGGAACAAAGGTGTTGCCGACTACACTGAATGGACGAAACGCAGGAGGTATTACAGGAACATTTCCAACCAGAAGTTTATCAGGCGTCAGGTCATTTCTTTTCAATCCTTCGATAGTGTTCAGTGCCTGCACCGACTTTGTTCTTTTGCTTTTAGCGCCAGACCTAATGATCTGCAGATGCTTTTCTCTTAGCCCATCTAAATTAATTTTAGATAACGCATATTGAATTGCCGCTGGACCTGTGAGAGGTATTTCTGCTTGTTGCATTTTTTTTGACTGTATTTGTTGTTTGTATTATAGTACAGTGTTAGGGTTTAACAACATATTACATAGCATGAATCAAATCGAAAAACTAGCAAGTGCTCACTATTTAATTAAAAAAGCCAAGAGTGGACAACTTATGGCAGTATTGAAATCTTTAGGCCTTCTTGGTTCGGGAGTGGCGACTGGCGGCGTTGTTGGTGGGGTTATTGGCGACCGCGCAGGATACAACAGAGGTTATAATACAGGTTATAATACAGGCGGTGCTACAACCCAGCAAGATTTAGTAAAAGGATTGGAATTAATCCTAAAAGACATTTCACAAAAAGGCAGAGAATCGAAAAGTAAATACCTGATAGCTAAAAAACCAGCTGACAAATTGACAACAGCTATTACACCATGAAGCAAACCGAAAAATTAGCTAGCGCCGCTTATCTTATCAAGAAAGCAGAGCTACAGGCTGATATTCTAGATTTAGTTAAAAAAGATAAATAAACCCCTAAAAGTAATAATACGTTTTTAAGGTTAGGTTTGGGACTTCCTCTTGGCGCTGCCGGAGCCGTTGGCTTTGGAGGAGCTGGAATGCTTGCTGGCGACTTAGCAAGCGAACCTGTTAGTAAAATTTTACGTAAACCAATTAGAAGAGTTTTCAAAGATATACCAGCTAGAAAATTTTTAGCAATGAATAAAAATTTAACTCAGTTGATACTTATGGCTTCTGGGTTACTGGGAGGCGCTGGCGGAGGCGCTGCATTAGGAGGTTACTACGCACCTAAAGCAATTGCAGATTCATTTAACTAACACCTGATAGCTAAAAAAGATCTGACAAATAAAATAAAAGCGGAGAGTGATCCCCGCTTTTATTTTTCAAGCTGCATTTATCCTGCAGCCGCAGCCGCCTCTGTCGGATAGACATAGGCGTTTGCTCTTGCGATCTTCTCGCTCTGGTCCCTGCGAACCTTGTGCAAATCCGCGATCATCTCATCCTTTCTGGATTCGATGACCTTGGCCTGAGCCTGCTGCGCGAGCTTTTGCTCCTCAACGAGAAGCGAGAACTCGCTTTTCTGTTTGGCCTTCACAGCAGCGCGTTCCTGCTTGTGAAGGTTCTTGATTTCCCTGCGGCGCGCGCACGAGCTCTTTTTGAGCTCTTTCGCTTCGGCCTTTGCCTCGCGGATCTTTTCGACACCTTCGCGGCGCGCGGTTAGGACTTGTGGGTCCGTGGAGAGGGCGGCGGAGGCGAGCAGAAGTATGTTACTGATGTATTGTTTCATAGGATATATTTGTGTTTGTGTTGCTTGTGGTGATTACTTCTGGGCCGCTTGTACAGCCTGGTCCGCAGCCTTTTCAATGTCCTCCTTGTAAACCGGGATGACCATGTACCCGGCGGGGGCCTTGAAGAGTTTCTTACTATCGCAGCTCACTAGACCAGTCAGGCTGGCGATGACCAGCAATGGAATGACGATGTTTTTCATTGTGTTTGTTTTTGGTTTGCGTTTATTTTGGCTTAGTACGTAATACTAGCCATCGTAATTATATAGCACAATAATAATGCGTATTGCACTTCATCGCAGGTGCGCGGGCAGCTCCATTTGTCCAGACATAATACCCCTAAGTTCTTTTTCAGTCAAACCCAGCAAGTGACGTACTGCAGGTTCAAATGCAGGATTCGGTACTTTAAAAGGTAACGAAATCTTACCCCACTTATTATTACCAACTACTGATTGATCAAACAAACCACCCGGAACTGGGTCCATAGTATTCATATCAACCAAGTCGCCAGACTTAATATCTACAGCTCCACGTTTATCTAAATCATCATCTGTAAACGGCCCAAGACGTAATTTACCGCCATCAACTTTTCTGGCTTGCAGCCCAGCACCAGTAAGTAGAGTTTGAAATTTCTCCCAGGCAAAGGGTGCTCCGGGCGGTTTGGGTTGATAACCTTGGCGTAAAGCTCTCCAGTATTCATCGTTTTTTTGTCCTCTTAAAGTTGCTCCTTCCTTTAGAGTTTTATACGCCCCGGCGGATAATAAACTGTGTACCTCTAAACCCGATAACCTTTTAGCTTGTGCTGCTTCGCTGCCACCTTTTAGTGGTTGCTGGTCTAAATCATAGCCGCCCTGGCCGCGCGCCGAAGCTTTACTGGCGGAAGTATGATGTAATTTTAAAACATGACCTACGCCGACAGTAATGGGGTTCTCGAGCAATTTATTGCTCATAGGATCAAAAACTTCTTCAGTTTCTGCCAAGTCATTATCCTTCAGTGTTTTAGCCACAAAGTCATACCACTTCTCTCCGGGTTTATTGAAGCTGGGGACTTTAACTGGTTGTCCCATTTTGGCAGCTGCTTTTCCAAGCAAGAGCTCATAAATGATTCCATTGTTCACACGGGAGTTGCCACTAAAAACAGCTTTACCATTACGCCGCACGAATAAAACACCATTTGGAACTGTGACGCAATGTACCAGCCCTTTGTAGCTAATCCATGCCTCTTCCTGTCTGTCTGCTTGCTTAGTCTTAGCGGACCAATTAGTCCACACAAAAGGACTTCTTTTTTTCAATGAAAGATAGTAACAGGCTTGGCATCCCCTTCTATTCTCCTTCTTAACATTAACAGAAATACCTAATTTAGCTGTTATTTCTTGAATATTACCAGCAAGAGTTTTAGACGCTGTTGTGTAAGTCAAGCAATCTACATGCCCAGTTTTAGCGTTACTGTACTTATTGCCGTCTCCTTTGATAGCGCAAGATAAAAATAAATGTAGAAACTTAGGACTAAGATCAAGTATATCCCTGGGGATGTATTTATCTCTAGCTTTCCCCAAAATACTTAATTTTTCATATAGGCCTTTATGAAAGATTCTAAAGCCAGTCTTGCCTTTGTAAACATAGTCAAAAGGCATGGAATCTAGCAACTCGCTTATTTCTGAATACTTATCTGGATTGGCCATAAGAGACTGCGAAATCTCTACTGTGTAGCTATTCCCTTTTTTACCTTTATTTATATAGGCACTACCTTCTGAAATATACCAACCCATAAACTTTACCCATTTTTCCGCATCTACATAAAAACCATCTTTGGGTTTGTTAGTATTGCATTTAACGCTTCCCGAGGGAATATAGAATTCAGACGGAGTATGCCCCTGCCATAGAGCAGCCTTGGCGTAACGCCTAGGCTGTCCAAAAATATCCTTTGCTTTATTTAATTCGAACAGAGGCCAAACCGCAGAATCACTGGGAGTGATACTGCCGTATATTTTGGGTGAACTGCGCGGGGCCGAGAATTGATTATGCTCTGGTGTAACTAATATATCTAGTTGTTGATTAACGAATTTATACATCAATCCCTCGTAAGGAATATGATGAATTTCTGTTGGTTTTTGAAATTCAATACAAAAAGTTTTTGTATTTAGGGTAGCGACCTTGTGCTCTTCATTGACTTCTGCAGCAGGAATCCAACCTGTATCCGTTAAAAATTCAGTCTCGCTATCATAGCAAGGAATACCGAGAGGATTTAACAGTACTTCCAAAGGTGCTCCATCCTTCGTACGCGGCATATGATCGTCAGAAAGAATATTCGCGATAACACCTTTCTGCCCGGAACGAAAAACAATCTTGTCCCCCATCTGCGCAGGTGCTTCAGACTTAACAATAACTTTATAGCCCGTTTTTGTTTTAGCTACATCAGTAACTGTACCATCGAATTCAGAATCCCAAATCTGGGAGCTGTCATGTCTGCTCTGCCGCATGGCTTTAGAAAGCTTACCGAGCTGCGCGGTAGTAGATGAAAAGACACGTGGGCGGGTGGCTAAAATTAATGGGTCGCCCTGCTTTACAACTGTACCAGGTTTAACTACACCACTGGGATCAAATCTCTTTAATTGATCCTTAGTGAATTGTGTAGGAAACAATGACACATAATGATTAAGACCTCCTTTAACATCATTATCATAGTCTTGTTCCATCGTATACGAGTGATCGCTCGTAAGTCTTTTTGCAAAGCTATTACTGACAACAATAGCGTCGTCCATACTATAACCTTTAAACGGCACCAGCCCTACTCTCGCGTTAGCTCCTAATGCCAACGAACCATTGTCACTGGTATAGTTACTTTTAGCCAGCATCTGTCCCTTGGTCACAACATCACCTTTGTTAATTAAAGGTTTATGCGTAATTGCTGTGTTATGCACTAGCAACCCACCGTTAACAGCAAAAGCTTCGGAAGAGTTAACTTCTAAATCATAAACAAAGGCTTCATACGGAGCCGGAACAATGGAAATAATTTTATCCCATAACAAGTCGGAGTTTGCGAGTAAACCAAAGTTTCCTTTACTAGCCGTCAGCCTGTGTTTCGATACAGCACCAATAAATGCCGACTTGTATACGAAATGCGGCACCTTTGAGGCAAAAGATTTATAAAGATTCTTTTTAGCTTCTGGTACTAAAGGTATGTGCTCGAACGGTGAAGCTCTGTATTTACTTTTAACTATTGCGTTAAATTTAATGTGTCTATCGTTATAAAAAAACCAACGGGCTAATTTATTTGCGTGGCAGGAGATAATACGAAAGCCGTATCCGTCATTCCATTTGTCATTTATGTGACTCCTAGGGACATCGAACAGAGTAGTAAATACTCCAAGAATATTTAACACATCTACTAAATCGTCCCTTAGTTTTTTAGAAACTGTAACAGCGGTAAGTTGTAACGCGCCATTTGTATCCGCCCACAAACAACCATCGCCAGCCATGTACCCACATATAAGCCCCTCAAGATACGCGCGGGACTTGCTTAATATTGTATTACTAATAAATTTGTTGCTGCTACCGGAACCACAGTTATCCCGCAAGAACCTTTGAAATTCATGGGAAGTAAAAGAACAGTTAACAAGCGCATCATGTGGTTTTACCCCCAATACGCGCCTTACAAGCTCCTTAGCTTCTGCGCTGCGTACCTCCGACTGTACAGCAATGCTAACTAAACCCTTTTGCTTCCCTAAACTGCCCTCAGCCAAATATAACCCCACTAAGGTACCTAAATCTCTATCCTTTTCTCCCCCTGTTTCTTCTATATTACCGAAGGCAACCGGGGATTTGGTACGGTTAACTATGCAATCCAAAGGATACACAGGAACAATGTTACAGTTTCTGTCTAACGTTAATAGGCTATGATCCTCAGTGACTGTGACAGATCTCCCGGATTCAAATGCGACTGTATAAAGTTTTTTGTCGTTAGTGTGCTTTAAATACGCTGTTACCTCCTGCCAGGCAGATTTCTTGTTTTCTGTATCATAGGACAGTACACGATCTCCTTTTTCAAAAACATAGTCTTCAATATTATATTTAGAAATAGCACCATCTCTTTTTATTAAAACAGTTGAGGTGCCTGAAACTGATTTTCTGTTAAACGGAAAATTATTATAAAGGTCGAATGATTTAATGGAGCCGTCCGCCTTCCTCAGCTTTACAAAATCATTAGTTAAATCAACAACCTCGCCATCATCATCCGCAATTACTGAACCAGCTATCTTGCCTAGCTTTTCATCGAATGACTGCCCATCCTTATCCTGCGAATCCAAATTCTGTACAAGTGGCGCGTCAGGATTTACAAGAGGTAACGCTTGGTTATAAAAGCGAGCACCATAAAACAAACGAGGACCCTGCACTGCTGAATGCATAGGAATTAAATTAATATGCGTACTGAAAAAGTTATTAGACGACAATAACTCTACATCGACTTCATTATCGTCGACTTCTTGGATTTTGTTATCCCTGAGGGCAAAGGCTTTTTTAAAATGCAGAGGCATCGTTAATAAAATGTATTTGGTGGCTGTACCTTATACGCTTCGTTATTCACTAAGCTACCATGCACTTTTGAAAAGTCAGG
>Ga0214921_10001023_pt1 | contig 48869 bp, 69 predicted proteins | sample LL1505_MetaG_FD_177992 | JGI IMG/M metagenome (GOLD analysis project Ga0214921, IMG submission 177992) | Freshwater microbial communities from Lake Lanier, Atlanta, Georgia, United States - LL-1505 | ecosystem: Environmental > Aquatic > Freshwater > Lake | place: USA: Georgia | collected... | reverse complement strand
CACGGAGGAGTTCTATCAACGGCAAATGGATCGACGACATTCAGCATCACTTCAGGTAGCGGAATAGTAGTTGATTACAATGCAAGCACTTCAACTGACCCCTACCCGGCAGTAAACTTTGTTTCATGGCCCGCATATGTGAGTCAGTCTCTCACATATTCGGGATCTGCTCAGATCACGTACGTTGGCATCAATTTTTCGGGCGGATTAATACAACAGATTTCGCCCTTCACAGCAGATGAGTTCTCAAACAGCATATCGATCGGCCGCGTACTCCACCAATCGGGCTCCGTGACGAACGGAACACTCACCACGCCTACCGTTGCATACGGCATCGGGCAATCGAACGAGCAGTTCAATAGAGCCTTCGGACCCCTAAAGATTAGCGGGCACCGGATCTCGCACAGCGGTTCTAATCTATCACTCTCTAAGACTTCAGGGGACTCTTACGTTACAGGCAGAAACTACACTTCTGACCCAAACTCTCCCAACTATGTCCTCGCGAGCACTGATACTGCGCCCACCGTCTCAAAAATATTTAGAGAGTACGTGAGTGGATCAACAACGATAGTTGATTCAGGCATAGCTAATGCAGGCTATCCAACAATCAATCCCGGTACTTACAACAACAATGGAACTCTTGACACTGTCGCAGGAGGACAGTACTCGATACAGCGCGTGTTCTGGTTTCCCAACTCTGTGAACAAGGCGTTCTACGTTTACTACGGATCCGCCAAGTATGCGACACTCGATCTCGCACAATCTGCAATCAATTTAGAGAACTTCACGGAGGGTGAAAACACCGCCGGCGCGGCCATATACCTCGGCGCCGTGTGCGTGAGGGGAAATGCAACTAATCTATCGGATACAACAGAGGCCCGCTTCGTTCAGGGAGGCATCTTCAGAAATGTAGCAGCTTCAGGCGGCGGCGGCGGCAACGGCGGCGCAACTGTCCCAGGTGGGTTGGACACCTACGTGCAATTCAATGATGGAGGATCCACATTCGGTGGAGATCCAGGCCTTACATTTGACAAGATTAACCACGTCCTTAGAATAGGTGATGGATTAACAACGGCAAAGATTATCACAGCGGGGGCAAATTTCGATCTCGTCAACACCAATGCGTCCACTGTGAACTTTGCAGGTGCAGCCACTTCCATCAACATGGGAACGGCTGCAGGCACAAACATCATCTCAGGAACAATTAAGGCTCCACAGGGGATCAGTGGATCTCTCACACGTCTCGCGGATGGTACGTCTTATCTTATCGCAGGAAACAACATAACCATAGCGACGGGATCCTCCGGGGCTGTCACAATCTCTTCCACGGCTGCTGCAGGCACACTGTCTGGCGCCGGAACAACAAATTACATTTCAAAGTACTCTGCGTCCACGACTTTGACTGACAGTCTAGTTTACGACAACGGGTCCAAGATCGGAATCGGAACATCCACGTTCTACGGTTTCAACTCTCTCGTGGAATCCACGGGCTCGATCGGAATCCAGTACCTCAACGACAACGAGGCGAAATCTCTTCAGTTCGTGGGAAGCTCCGGAGGATCTCTACCTCTCGCGAAACTCGAGACGAAGAGGATCTCCACGTACGGTGGTCTCGTCTCCCTCTACGTCGCACGAGCGAACGGCGGCGGTGGGACACAGAACGCCTGGAAGACCCGAACCTTCGACGATCCTACCTCCTACCCACAACAGAACACTCACACGACCTTCAACGTCGCCGACGCGGGCGGCACTTCCTCGTCCGGCGTCTTCGACACCGCGGTCGTATACATCGGAAGTGGATCCGGAACGAACAACACGAGGGCATCTCTCTACGCGGAGAACGATGCCTGGTTCGCGGTGTCCCGCGGCGGCGTGGGTATCGGAACGACGACCACGAACGGAAACGCCCTCTCGGTCAACGGAGTGGTGGCGCTCTCGGGCTCTGTACTCCCGGGAACCACACTCACGCACGACCTTGGTTCTTCTACGAAATACTGGCGTGACCTCTACGCTCGCACGGGATCCTTCAGTGGCGACGTGTCGATCACTGGAAATCTCACGGTTCTCGGCACCCAGACGATAATCTCTTCGTCCCAGGTCAACATCGGCGACAACATCATCCTCCTCAACTCTGTCGCTAACCCGCAACAGTACGGAGGTATCTACGTCGCCGACACGACAGCGAACACCACGGGATCGATTCTGTGGAACTCCTCCACGGACAGGTGGGTCGCCGGTCTTGTCGGAAACGAGACGAACCTCGTCACCACGGGTTCGACAGACAATCTCTATAATAAGACGTTGCCAATATCGGGTCTTAATTCTAGCACAATTTCTGGTGGAACACAGGGAGGCGTGGGATACTTCAACACGTCTGGTTACCTCTCATCTTCTGCGGCGGGAACATCAGGTCAGATCCTTCAATCCGCTGGGACGTCTTCACCTACGTGGGTCAACTTCGGCACGCTTGTAAGCAGTAACAACGTCATCACGGGCAGCGGTACTGCAGGATACCATGCGAAGTTCACAAGCGGTAATGCAGTATCCAACGGAGTCATCTACGACGACGGAACAAATGTCGCTGTCGGAACAACATCGACAAACGGCAATAGATTCTCTGTCAGCGGAACAACGGCACTGTCAGGTTCAACCTTGCCGGGTATCACCAACACGTACGACTTGGGAAGCACTTCCAGCGTCTGGCGAGGTATCTTTGCATCGTCAGGATCATTCTCGGCACTCGTCACCTCTGCCTCGACCACGAGCAGCACGTACGCAAAGACTTACGCTCCCGGCGAGGCAGGAAAACTCACGGCCACGAAGGACATAACAGCCGCGGGAACAGCGACGGTCGCTCTCGAAGCGAACAACGGTGCCGTGATGTTCGACATCACTATTGTGGCTTCTGAGAGCGGCTTCTCTGTCGCCAAGAAATACACAGTGGCTACCCAATATGGAGCTAGCCCCGTTGTATTCAAGATAGTCGACACGGGACCTTACAGTGGCGCTGACTTCACAGTAAGTTTCTCCAAACCTACGGCATCGAAGACACTGTGCACGATAACTAACTCTGACTCATCTACTCACAACTTCGCTATAACACTCGATGTAGCTGCGACATCGACCGGAGCAACTACCGGAACGACTGTGACGATATTCTAACGGTGACAAAACATGGCAACTAACTTCTCTCTAAACGAATACCTCACGATAGACACCACGGGATCCGTCGGTATCGGAACAACTGTTCCTTTGTCCCACCTTTATGTTACCGGTTCTAGCTCTTCGACGACACCGACAGTCGTGATAAGAGAGGGAGCGTCTACTGCCTCCGGAACACCCATCTTCGAAATCCAGAACTCTTCGGGGACGTCGCTTCTCTACGTGACAGGAAACCTCGACACAGTTGGCGGAAGGGTGGGCATCGGTACTAACAGGCCTGATTCCAAGCTCCACGTTTCCTCCTCCTACGGCGGTTCTTCGCACGGTATCTCAATAGGTCAGCCCAACATCTTTGGACTCGCCACAAACACTTACACGTCGCTTCAGCACACTTTCTTGGGAGGTAACGGAACGACCCAACGGCTCGTTATCGGATCTGACGGTAACGTACTCCTCGGTGGATCTCTGGGAGAGGTCGCCACACCGGCGCGTCTCTACGTGACAGGATCTTCAACCTCCGCGGACGGAACTCTCCTCGTCAAGGGCGGCGTTCCCTCACCTGTCGGCGCACTCGTCGACGTGAAGAACAGCGATGGAACATCTCTCTTCGTCGTCAGCGGCAGTGGAAACGTGGGAATCGGCACTGCCACCTCGCTGAACTCTGCGCTCACTGTCAACGGAACGGTGTATGCCTCTGCTCTCACAGGATCTCTCACAAAACTCTCGGATGGAACCTCATTCCTCGTCGCAGGAAGCGGAATACAGATCACATCAGGCTCGAGTGGACAGGTCACAGTCACTTCGACAGCCATCACTTCCCCTGCAGGATCAGACACACAAGTTCAGTTCAACGATGGCGGATCATTTGGTGGAGACTCTGGTCTCACTTATAACAAGACGACAGACGCACTGACAAGCTCATATGTGGTGGCCTCTACAGGATTCAGTGGCTCCCTCACCAGACTCACAGACGGAACTTCATATCTTATTGCAGGTTCCAACGTCACTATCACGACAGGATCTAGTGGTGCAGTAACGATCGCTTCCTCTGCCGCTGCTGGCACAGTGTCGGGCACAGGAACCACCAACTACCTCTCCAAGTTCACTGGTACTTCCACCATCGGAAACAGCGCCATCTATGACAACGGAACGAGTGTCGGTATCAACACAGCATCACCTACAGCCAATGCCGTTCTTGATGTCAACGGTTCAGTTAGAGTGACAGGAAACTTCAGGAGACCTGATGATGCTGGCGCGGCATTGTCGATTGGAAACGGAGTGGAGATTCACAACCAAGACACATATAATTTCAACAATGCCATTGGAAATATTACTTTCTCAGTCCTCAACTCCACAGGTCTCGGTGTCTACACGACACCGTCTGCAAGGCTTCACATATCAGGTTCCTCCACCTCGGCAACACCCGTTGCGATACTCCAGGCAGGCATCGCCGCTCCTACCGGAAAAGTCCTCGATGTGAGGAACCAATCTGGAACAACTGTTGCATCGATCGATTATCTCGGGAATATTTCTGCCAACACCGGTTCTTTCAGCGGCGACGTCTCGATCACAGGTAACCTTACAGTCCTCGGCACCCAGACGATCATCTCGTCCTCACAGGTCAACATCGGCGACAACATCATCCTCCTCAACTCTGTGGCGAATCCTCAGCAGTACGGTGGTATCTACGTCGCCGACACGACAGCGAACACCACGGGATCCCTCCTCTGGAACTCAAACATCGACAGGTGGACCGCGGGACTTGCGGGTAGTGAGATCAATCTCGTCACCACGGGATCGACAGATAATCTCTACAATAAGACGATACCGATATCGGGTGTCGATTCTAATAATATTTCAGGAGGTACCACGGGTGGAGTGGGATACTTCGATGGATCCACTAACCTCAAATCCACGGCCGCAGGAACATCAGGTCAACTCCTCCAGTCGGCAGGGTCAGGTGTGCCAACTTGGGCGAGCGTTAGCACAATAATTTCTGCAAATAATGTGCTTACCGGAAGCGGAACAACGAACTACCTGTCGAAGTTCACAAGCGGCAACGCATTAGGAAACAGCATTGTATACGATGATGGCACAAATGTGGGCATCGGAACTGCTCTTCTCGATTCAAAGCTGGTTGTGAACGGTAACTCCGTTTTCTCAGGCTCAGTAAACCCAGATTCTGATGCAACAAGAGATCTTGGTTCTCCCGCAAAGAGGTGGAGAAACGTGTATGCGGCCAATATCTCTGGCTCTCTCACAGGTAGCAATGTTTCTGCAGGCCAGGTGCTCCTCGGCGGAACGGGTGGTGTTATTAGCGGCAGCGACGATTTCATCTGGGACAATACGAACAGAAGAGTAGGAATTGGAACCGGGTCTCCGATAGGAAAGCTCTCAGTTGGTTCTGGTACACAAAGCATCGTTATCGATTCCACAGGAACAGGCGGCGTTGGGACGATACAATCCTACAACGGCACACTCAGGATAAATGATCTTGGTAATAACACAGTTTTCAACACAGGCGGCGGAACTGTCGGAATAGGAACGACAAATCCTCCTGCTTCCAAATTCTTTGTATCCGGTTCTGCGACACTTGCCGACTCCGTTGCCATAATCAAGGCAGGTGTCGCAGAACCTATAGGAGGCGTTGGTGTTCTCGATGTTCAGAACTCTGCAGGAACGAGCATCCTTTTTGTTAGCGGTAGCGGAAACGTCGGTGTCGGAACAAACAGTCCTTTGTCTAAGCTACATGTTGTTAGTGGCGACCTAAGATTTGACAACACATACGGTATCATCAGTGCAACAAACACAGCAGGATATGTTCTAAGAGGAGATAACACACGATTTGTACCGGCACAACTTCAATATTCTGATTTAAGTGGAGCTCCAACAGTTACCGGTACATCGGCACGCATCGCAAAGTTCACAGGAACTTCTACGGTGGGAAACTCGGCCTTGACCGAATCTAGCAGCGTTGTTAACATAACTTCTACAAGCAACAATGCAGAACTTAGACTCAATAACTCATTCTCTCGTGTAGCATTCATAGACGGCGGAGGAGGATGGGCAGGTGGATACAACATCAAGGGAGATGCATCCCCTTTTAACTCCGTTCAACACGATAGCACAGGAAATGCTGCAGGAGTCTGGTACTCTTCGACCGGAATTCGATTCTATGCAAATGCTTCTCAAGCAGGAGGTTCTTCTCCTGCTGAAGTGATGAGAATTGCAAGTGCAGGAAAAGTCGGCATCGGAACGACGGGATCCTCCACTGCGAGACTGCAGGTTCAGGGAACGTCAACGGGAAGCGACACGACACTCCTCGTCAAACACAACGTCGCCGACGGATCTAACCTCCCCGTCCTCGACGTCCAGAACTCCGCAGGAACCTCTCTCCTCTTCGTCAGCGGAAGCGGTTTTGTTGGACTCGGTACGTCAGCAACTAACAGCACAGACGGCCTAACTTCTTACGAAGTGCTTCTCGCTGACACAAAATTTCTCTCCCTAAGAGAATCTCTAGCAAACAAGTCGATTGGCATAAGATTCGCTGCAAACGGTGGAGGATCGGCCTCATCGTGGACAACTAACACTTCTACGGGAGAAGTGAAACTTTTCAGTACTACGAATTTCTTCTGGACACTCTACACGAACAACTCAGAGAAATTGAGAATTGACACGAGCGGAAACGTCGGAATCGGAACCACGCTTCTCGATTCCAAGCTCGTTGTCAACGGAAACTCCGTCTTCTCCGGTTCAGCAAATCCAGACGCAGACAATACAAGAAGCCTCGGATCCTCCACCAAACGTTGGTCCAACATTTACGCCACTAGCGTGAGCGGTTCTCTCACAGGTAGCAATGTTTCTGCAGGTCAAGTCGTCGTCGCAGGAACGGGAGGAGTCGTCAGTGGGTCAAACAGCTTTTGGTGGGACAACACCAATGCTCGTGTAGGAATTGGAAATACAGCTCCTCAGTTTCAGCTTACGGTTAATGGAACAGTAGGATTATCCAGCAACCTTGTCAAAACAACGGCTCTTGGTACCGGAGGTACAGTTCTTGATGTAGATACAAGTGCTTTTTCTGGTGATCGTGTTCCTTTCTCGATAACGGGTCATGCTTCTCAAGCATACAACCTCTTTCAGATTGGAGTCGGGGGCGCCGGTAACAGATTCGTGGTGAACAGTTCTGGAAATGTCGCAATTGGAACAAGCTCATTCACAGGTCGTCTATTCGTCTCCGGCTCTTCCACGGCCTCAACCCCCACGATGATTGTCAAAGAGGGTGTCGTATCACCGACGGGCGGAGCTGGAACGTTCGACGTTCAGAACTCTGCAGGAACCTCTCTCCTCTTCGTCAGCGGAAGCGGTAACGTCGGTATCGGAAGTACAAATCCTGCAGCTAGATTCGAAGTCAATGGTTCATCAGACGCTCCGTCTCTCTCAGCAAATTCAGGAATAACTGCTTTTACCACAAACTCTACTGTCAGACTAATTATGGGAGGCTACGTAGCTTCACCCTATGGTTTCTGGTTGCAGACGAAAGACAACCAGGGTGGTGGTGGTGGGGGCGGATCATCTTATCCGCTATTGCTTAATCCAATAGGAGGAAATGTTGGAGTAGGAACAACAAACCCAAGTGGCAAACTTCATGCATGGACATCCTTCTATTATGGAGGTAATGCCACTGGAAGACCTGCCGCAGGCACAGGCACAGCACTAGTCATCGAAACTACTACGGGACTTGTCAGAGAATCCAGCTCTACGAGAAGAGTGAAAGATAATATCGCACATTACGCTTCTGGGCTGGACAAGATCATGCTTTTGAATCCCGTTACTTTTAACTTCAAGAACGAAGAAGTTCTCTGTGCAGGTTTCATCGCTGAAGACTTCGCTGATATACCGCTCGAGGAGTATCTCCTGAGAGAGAGCGACGGAACACCTAAATCAATCAGATACGACTCAATGGTTGCGCTCCTCACGAATGGAATCAAGGAACTTAAATTGGAAATCGACTCCCTTAGGGCAGAAAATGCTCAGACAAAGACAGAGATACAGTTGCTTAAGGATCAAATTTCAAATATCCTCACACAGTTTAGCAATAAGTAACATAACGAAAGGTCACAACAAATATGTACGCAAAGATTCAATCAGTAACATACAGGACAGGGGCAGCCAAATGTCTCATTGTCCGAAACATATCGGTCCAGCTTGGAAATCGTGCAACTGTAGAGTGGTCTCTCATGGGTGACCAAGCATCAGACCGCCGTGATTATGAATCAGGTAGCAACCAATTGTCGGGTGACGATTACTTGGCTTGGGGCCAAGACGACTCCTACATTTATGACTGGTTGTCTTCTCAGCTCAATGTGACGATAGATTCGATTGAAGAGAGAAACTATTGGGAAGTTCCTGCTCCTCCTTCACCGGAACCTACAGCAGACATTCCTTAGATGCATAAAAAGTGAGACCCAGATCAGGCCTCATTTGCATTTAGTTTAAGATGCCCGAAAGAGGCTGCTCTTCTTCTTGTTGCATCAGACCCATCGATGGGTCTGAGAACAACTTTGGGAAATCAAACTTAGACACAACCGATCCTTTTACTTCTATTATTTTCAGACCAACCTGGTTAGATGTTTTTGAAGACCAAGGAACCGTTCCACCGAAGCACCACCCAGAGTATACTTCAAGATATCCCATTTTCTCTTCTGTTCCTTTCAAAGGAGTGATCTTTCCAATGCGGACCTTGTCATACTTGTCATATGGAGAAGGGGGTGTTAACGATTTGAACAGAAAATCTTCTCCTTCGTCCAAGAAGACCCATTCAGATCCCAACCATTCAACCTCGAGAATATCTCCGGGGCCGATTGAGACAATTTTTCGATACTCCTCTTCAAATCCATCAGGATAAGGAGGTTCATCCTTCAGGTAGAATGCAGACTCTGCCGAGTCATAGATCGTGAATGACCACGGCTTCTTCACACCACGTTTCAAGTTGAGCCTGACTTTCTTCACGTTTCCTCAATGTAAGTATTCTACATTGAAATGCGAAGAATGTTAGAAACTGAGGAGTTCGTATTTCTTTCGGATCACCTTGCCCAGGCCTGGATTCACCTTCAGCGCCTCGGGCACGATCGCCATCCGAATGAGGTTGCGCATGTACTTGGGATCGCTGTTGGACTCGTCCTCGATCCAGGAAAGTCCCCTCCGGGCCGCCCACTCGCGGATCTCCTCCTTGTGAGTGACGAGGAAGGGACGAATCACGGCGCCGCGGGAGTACGGGATCAACTTCGATTCTCCGTGGAGGGAGGTGAAGATCCACGTCTCGATCGCGTCCCCCAAGTGGTGTCCCGTCACAACAGGGCCTCCCAGAGAATCGAGGAAGGCGTACCGTTCGTTCCTCCAAAATTCCTCGGGGGAAAGGTCGCGGGATTTCTGGGAATTGATCCTCCCGATCCTGAGAGGCACCTTACGTTCTTCTGCGAAACGTTGAACGAACTCCTCTGCACGTTGGGAGTTGATCGTTCCGTGGTGGAAGAAGGCGAGGGTCACGTCACGTTTCCCGTTCATGAGAAAATCGGAGATCACCACGGAGTCGATGCCACCTGAGAAGGCAACCGTGCACTTTCGTGGAAGATCCCCGATGAACTTGATCATATTTACCCTAATTGAGAGATTGTGGAACGGGTGGGACTCGAACCCACACATTTTCGCTTATGAGGCGACTAATCTGAACCAATTGATTTACCGTTCCGTTGAATATCAGTGCCGCCCGTGGGAGTTGAACCCACATGCCTTTCGGCGTCGGGATTTGAATCCGAAGTGTATGCCAGTTCCACCAGAGCGGCCTTGATGTCTATATGATAACACACACGGGAGCAACTTTACAACAACTTTAAGTTACCAGTTATTTGGTCGATCTTAGACGAAACATCGGGGCCGATCGCCACGCAGAGTGTTTCTGATGTTCCGTCTTCATTAGAATCCTCAAATATCTTTCCTTGAACGGGATAACACTGGAGGCCTGCCATTTCGGCTCGCAATGCAAGAGTTCTTAAAGAATCCTCTGAATTGACGCCCAAGACCACGCGAATAGACCCACTGTTGATCCAATCTGTTTCTTCGGGTGTGAGTTTTACGGACAGCTCGTCACCCCTCTCAGATTCATCATTTACGAGAAAAAACTCTGTAGATGCCTTCGCCACCAGTGAGGCCACCTGAGATTTCTTCATCTTCAGGTCATTACGCACAAGTATCACTTGCTTCATTCCATTCGCCATGGCGGCCTCCCGATTTCTAATTTTAAATTCGTGAAAAGATGGTAAAATTTTCTCGGTGACTTGTAATGGTTCCTCGAATTTTCTACTCCTATAAGTAATCACAAGAATGAGGAACGTCACCATGAAAGTTAACAAGAAGTTTGCATTAGTTCTTTCGGGCGGAGGTGTTAAAGGAGCCTGGGAAGCAGGATTCTTAAAATATGTTGCGGAAGTCTGGGGGCATAAATTTACTACAGTGTGCGGTTCTTCCGCAGGGGCACTTAATGGAATCTCATATGTCTCTGCAGCTGGGTCTGACAAATTGCCCGAGAAGATTATAGAACCTTGGAATAAAGTTACTTTTGGAAAGGTCGCCAAGGTGCCGTGGAGCGACATCTTTTCGTTCAAATTCTACTCGCTTATGGACAATTCACCTCTCATGGAGTTCTTGAAGAACACTTTGGACGTAGAGAGTTATAGACGGAACATCGACACGGGTGTCGTGGAAACCAACATCCTCACGACCACAGAGCTGACAGAGAAGAAGGCCTACATCTGGGTAGACTCCAAAACAGAAAGAAATTACGAATCTGCCAATTGGAAGGTTGTGAAGAAGGAGCTGGGATCAGAACATGCAACAGCATCCGGTGCAATACCAGTGGCCTTCAGGTCTGTGCAACTCAACGAAGGTTGGCACATTGACGGTGGTCTATGCAACAACACTCCGATCCTTCCGGCAATTATGTCAATGTACAACAACAGGGAAATAAAGACTTCCAAGGATCCAGAGGTGAAGATACTCGTCCTGACGCTCCCAGAACCCGAGACAAAACAAGAGTGGACGAGCGAACCAACAATCCTCACACAGGCCTCGAGGATGTTCGAGTCGCTCACAGTCAACCACATCGCTCAAGACATCGCGAAGGCAAACACAATCAATGACTTCCTCGACTCCATGGGCGCGGACTACTACGGAAAGTACAGGAGAATTAATCTTCTCATGGCCAGACCATCCAATTCACTCGACGCCCTTGCAAGAACAGTGCAGGAAGACATCGCCTGGGGTCTCTTACCAGCGAGCTGGTTGTCGTCTTTGTCTTTCCTGCTCATTTTTCAACCATACATTCAGGTACTGCTCAAGGAAGGGTATGAAGATGCGAAGAAGATGCACGATCAACTTGATGAATTCTTTAGCTCCTGACGTACCTCCATTAAAATCTTACCGAGGATGTTCTGCCCGGAACCTCTGCACACCCCCCAAACTCGATCGTTCCAGGAATTACCGTAAACCAATTCTGCATCTCCGGTCTTCAACAAGAGATCAGCAAGAAAAGGAGACTCAAACTTCGCTAGGATGAAGCTACGCATCAGTCCTTCCTTCACTTCGTCCCAATCAGGCCTCATTTCCACTCCTTTGCCAAGCTTCTTGGCGACTGCAGGATCTTTGGATTTTCGGATCAATTCTCGAGAATCCTCACTTAATGTCTTGTAGGACTGATACGCATGCTCCACGGTGGGGTAACTCTTCCCCTCGATCCAAATGGTGGAAGGATAGAAATTGGACAGAAAAGCATATCCTGTTGCCAATGTGAAAGAATCAATTATTTTTCTGTCTGTCATCTGGAGGCCTGGGTGGACATCGAATCCACTCTTCCAAAAGGTGTTCCCTCAAACTGCCAGGCCTGTGCTTCACTTCTTTGTCGTCGTCGAAGGCGAGTTAACAGGCGCCGCAGCTGTGTTGACAACTTCTGTTGAAACAGTTGCAGTGACTGTGAGAGGAGCAACGGCGGCTGTTGCATCAACTTCACAGCAAGCAGGGGCAGCGGCACCTGCATCGACTGCATCTACAGCTGCTGCATCGACCACAGCAGGAGCTTCAACCCTCTTCTCGCATCCAACAAGGGCAAAAGCTGCAACGAGCAAGAATAAACCTGTAAATAACTTCATAATCTTTTTTCTCCTATGCGGAAAATTTCCATCCGCGCATCTTATTTATAACAGTACGCAGCAAGTGTATACAAAATAACTTCAGTGTAATTAAAGACGAAAGAAAAACAAAATGTCTAGAGATTCTCAAAGATACAGGAAGACCTACTCTTACTATAGGGTGCAGCCAAAAACTGAACTATTAGAGATTATAGTTGATGAAACACTAGACTGGAAGAAGTCAGTGAAGGCCGCTTCAACTTCCAGTGTTGCTCTTGCAGGTTCCGTACCCCTTGTTGTTGATGGCATAACACTTGCAGACGAAGACAGAGTTCTCTTAAAAGATCAAGGCTCTGGATCGGATAATGGAATCTATTACTACGAAGTTTCAGGTGCAAACTATTCTCTAACTAGATCTTCTGATGCCCGCCAAGACACAATAAGCTGTGGAGCAACCACGTACGTAGAAGAAGGTTCTCTAAACTCTGGTAAAATTTTCATAATGTCCACCACGGGCATTATAACTGTAGGCTCAACATCTCTTGTCTGGACTGAATTGTCGGGTGGTGGAGGTGGTGGAGTCAATGGAAGCGGAACAACAAATTATGTTTCCAAATTTACTGCCTCAAATACTATTGGTAACAGCATCATCTATGACAACAGTACGGGAATAGGAATTGGAACAACTTCTTTTTCTGGTCGTCTCTATGTCACTGGCTCTCCTTCAGTCATTCCTACAGCCGTGATAAAAGGAGGTTATTCAAGCCTTTTTGATGTTCAGAATTTTTCGGGAACTTCTGTCCTATTTGTGACAGGAACTCTCGGATCAGTCGGCGGAAGGATAGGAATCGGAACAAACAGCCCAGACGCAAAGCTCCACGTGTCTTCATCTTACGGAGGATCTTCCCACGGCATCTCAATAGGCCAGCCTAATATTCTTGGATTTGCTTCCAACACTTACACGTCGCGTCAGCACACTTTCTTCGGCGGAGACGGAACATCAAAGAGGTTTTTTATTGACAACAACGGAAATGCCATCCTCGGTGGAGAACTACCGGGATTAACTGCGAACACAACGCGTCTGCTCGTCACAGGATCCTCGACTTCAACTGACGTCGTATTCGCCATCAAGGCTGGTGTTCCTTCCCCGATACTAAGTGCTCAAAAGTCAAATGGAGCAGAGGTTCTATGGATATCGTCCAGCTCCGGAAATAACGCTGTTGGCTCAGACGTTTTCATGTGGATAAGCGGTTCTCGTACCGACAACAATACGGGTGCAGACAAAGTCGTCTTTGGTGGTGATGTAAGAATCAGCGGATCTTTGTCTGTAGGAACTGGGTCGATCTTTGTTACGGCAAATGACATTCAGTTTGGGTCCTCAGGAACAAGGATAGAGAAGAACAGCAATGACATGAAGTTCTTCGATCTTAACAACACAAGCGGAAAAACTTTAACAGAGATTTCAGCAGTAAGCCCTGTTTACTTTACTTCAGATGTGAGCGGTGTGATTTATACTACCGGCAGTGTGGGAATAGGAAAGACTAATCCGACGAAGAAACTGCATGTATCAGGAAGTTCAAGCGATGCATTCCAAATCGACAATGATAATGGTAATTGGAACAGAATATATCTCTACAAGCCGGAACGCACATGGTCAATCGGTCAAGATAACGGGCAAGCATTTGTAATAGCTGATGAATCAGCTGAAGTGTACAGGGTTTATATCGACAACAGCGGCAACGTCGGAATTGGAAGCACAACATCGCCTGCTGCCCGCCTTCAAGTATCAGGTTCTTCAACGGCATCGGCAGCCACTACGCTTATTAAAGCAGGAGTTACCTCACCAACAGGTCCTGTCCTCGACGTTCAGAGCAACATAGGAACCTCTCTTCTCGTGGTCAGCGGCAGCGGCAATATTGGTGTCGGAACAAACAGGTTAATAACAGACAGTCGACTCAACGTTTACACGGAAAGTGCCAATGGCACCAACGGTCTTCGTGTATTCGGCGGAGCAGTGACAAGCAATATTCGGATAAGACCGGCAATGACTGTCGGAGCCAATAATTCCATCGTCCAAGAGGGAGACAGTGGAATCATTTTTGATGGTGGATCAAAAGATACGGGAAATTTTGTAATCGCCCCCTGGGCAACCGGAATATCTGGATTGCGCATGACCGCAGAAGGCAACATTGGAATCGGAACGTCTGTGACAAACGGAAACAAGCTTTCTGTGAATGGAGACGTGTCCATCAGCGGAAACCTCACAGTTGCCGGCACGCAGACAATCATCAACACTGACATCCTCAACATCAAGGATAACGCAATTCTGGTCAACGCTGCACCTTCGCCGCAGTCGACAGGAGGAATCTACGTCGCCGATAACATGGCGCTCACGACGGGCTCTCTCGTCTGGGACACGTCGACCGACACGTGGAAGGCAGGAAAACTCAATTTAGAGACGACCCTCGTCTCCGGCAGCGGAACTACCAACTACGTCACCAAGTGGGCGGGTTCCAATCACGTCGGGACTTCTGTGATGTACGACGACGGGACAAACGTCGGCGTTGGAACTGTATCTCCAAGCGAAAAGCTCTCTGTCCACAACGGCGGGCACGACAGAGTGGGCCTCGGCGTATCTGGCGCGGTTTCGACGCTCTACCTCGGATCAACCGTCGGCGGTGTTTCCCCTGAAGCGTACAGGACGCTAGCGTTTAGCAGGACCACAGGCAAACTCGACTTGTACTACGGCGTCAACGGATCTTCGATGATGTCAGCTCTGACCGTTGATTCTTCAGGAAACGTCGGAATCGGCATGACTAACCCGGCGACTTCGAGGATTTTTGTCTCAGGTTCGGGAACAGGAGCTGACACGACATTTTTAGTCAAACACGGGATTGAAAATGGTTCAAGCCTCCCGGTTCTCGACGTACAGAACTCCGCAGGAACGTCACTCCTCTTCGTCAGCGGCAGCGGAAAGGTCGGAATTGGATCGTCAAGCCCGAAGGCGACCCTCGAAGTCAAAGGTATTTCAGACGTTCCATCTCTCACTGCAGAATCGGGAATAACAGCACTCACCACAAATTCTACTGTCAGACTCATTGCAGGCGGGTACGCCACAACGCCGTTTGGTTTCTGGTTGCAGACAAAAGACTATCAAGGCGCCGGTGGTAATGGCTCTGGTGCTTCTTATCCTCTTTTGTTGAATCCGGTAGGAGGAAACGTCGGAATTGGAACGACCACACCCAGTGCTATTCTTCACGTTTCAAGTCTTTCAGGTGTTCAAATTGAAGCGACAGATGGAACAACCTCACAAAGAGTCGGTTATTGTCTCAACAGTATTGCATACAGTGGAACTTCAACAGGCCACCCTTTTGCTCTTCTCACTGCCGACGTAGAGAGGATGCGTGTCGACACGACCGGAAACGTCGGAATAGGAACATCTACCTATAGTGCACGACTCTTTGTGTCAGGATCTCCCTCGACGACAACACCGACAATGATTGTTAAAGAAGGAGTAAATTCTGTATCAGGCGTAGGTGTCCTCGACGTTCAGAACTCCGCGGGAACCTCTCTCCTCTTCGTCAGCGGCAGCGGCGGAGTTGGAATTAACACGAACAATCCTTCAGTCGCGAACCTCTACGTTTCAAGCAGCCTCACGGGCAACGCAGCTTCGGCTCTAATAATAGGCGGACAAGTTGGACTAACTTCTGTCAACACTTACAAGGGCCAGATACAGCTATTCCAGTTAGCAAATGGAACGACCGAGGTGATGAGGCTTAATTCCGCCGCAAACGTTGGAATTGGAACAACCTCCTTCACCGCTCGTCTCTTTGTCTCTGGTTCTTCAACGGCAACCACACCAACCATGGTTGTCAAAGAGGGTGTGGTATCACCGACGGGTGGAGCTGGAACGTTAGTCGTCCAGAACTCCGCAGGAACCTCACTCCTCTTCGTCAGCGGAAGCGGTAACGTCGGAATCGGAACCATAACACCGAATGAAGCGCTCTCTGTCCACAACGGCGGGCCCGACAGAGTGGGTTTAGGCGTGGCAAGTGCATTGTCGACTCTCTACTTCGGATCAAAAAATTCAGGCACTGCATGCAGGACGCTAGAGTTCAACAGGTCCACAGACAAACTCGACTTGTACTACGGCACCATCGGTTCACTGACGTCTTCGCTGACCGTTGATTCTTCAGGAAACATAGGAATCGGAACATCAATCTACACGGCGAGGTTCCACGTTTCAGGATCTTCCACGGCCACCACACCAACCATGGTTGTCAAAGAGGGTGTCGTATCACCGACGGGCGGAGCAGGAACGTTCGACGTGCAGAACTCTGCGGGAACCTCACTCCTCTTCGTCAGCGGAAGCGGCAACGTCGGCATCGGCATAACCAACCCTTCCGAAAAACTTCATGTCAATTCTGGAAATATAAAGGTGGATACTTCGGGATACGGCGTGAGACTTCCGTCGAGCCCGTCAAATGGTGACACGCAAATATTGGACTGCTACTATGAAGATAGTTTTAATGTAAGACTATATGCAAGCGTCGGCGGCGCAATAACATTAGATAACAGCTTTAAGACGGTAAGAATGACAAGAAACGGAAGAACTGTTCATCTTCATGGACATCTAAAAGTTAGTGGTACAAAGCCGACTGTAAGCGGACGTCTCTCAATAGACCTTAATGGAAGTTCAGCACCGGCACCAGCATTAAAGTCTGCGGCATCAGTATCTATAACCGGATTTAAATCCACTCTCAGTAGTCCAATCACAGCTTATATTGATGGTGACCAAATATATATTGATAGATTTGCATCAGGTACTGCCAACCAAGATTTGGCTAATTATGCAGATCAAGGCACTGAAGAGGTCATCTTCTCTGTCACATACACCGTCTAAATTGCCACACCCTTGAGGTGGCCCACCTTCACAGTGGGATCGAGCAGGATCTTGTATCCTGCTCGTTTCACTTTTCGACACCAGCCCACGTCCTCAGAAGTGGTGTCCTGAAGGTCGTCAATTACGATTAATTCTGAATTGAACCACGGGTACTCAATTTTAGCGAACACTTCTGTCCTCACCAGAGCGAATCCGAGGCCCAACCAGTCAACCTCGAGGAGGGGATTGGCGAGGCCTCGGGCCTGACCGAGGGTGTACGCTGGGAACGTGTAATGCGCCTTGAAGAACTCCACGTCCCAGGCGCCTGCCACAATTCTCTTGTCCTCCTCGCGGGTCAGCGCCTCGGTGGAGTAACAGTAGGCACCCGCCACCACGGGAACGTCGTGGGCCCACAATCGCCAGAAGTCCTCGGGGGTGAACACGATGTCGCTGTCCACCATGAAGATGTGGGTGATCTCCTCCGTGCCGAAGGGTTGTTGGAACTTACCCCGGTCGAGAGAGGCACCACACACCTGTGCCCGTCCGTGGGGAAGGAAGGAACTCTTGGAGAAATTGAAGTGGTGCCTCATGCCCCTTCGGAGCAGGTCGTTCTGGAGGGTGAGGAGGGACTTGACGGTGTCAGTGTGGATATCGCCTCCCGTGGGAACGGCGATCATCACAACGGGAGATTGCGAGACCTGAGGATTGAGCGTGAGGGGTCGTTGGATCATCGCCACGCCCCCTCTGATGCCGCGGCCTCGTCCATCTTGATCACGATCTCGCTCGTGGCGAAGAGAAGGGTGTGGCCCTTTCCGATCACGTACCCGCGCTTGATCCGGGAGGGACCAGGTGCGCTGCACTCACCATCAGTCATGATGAGCATGCCGTCCCACCGACCACGATTCTTCGGATTGTTGGCGAAAACGGTGGGAGCGTTGAAATCGGTGCCTCCTCCTCGGACGCGCTTCGCGGGAAGATTGGCGCCGCGGCGCCACGTGTAGAGGTCCTTCTCGTACGCCTCGGTGTCGAAGGGCAGGATGTCGATCGTGACCTTCTTCGTGAGCGAGCCAAGTTCGGCAAAGAACTCACCGAGCATCTCGTTGGACACGGAGCCCGACTGGTCGATCGCGATGAGGAGTTTCGCCTGGTAACCGCGCTTCACGCCCGGATGGATGTAGGGATAGCGAGGATTGATGCGCTTGATCGAAGTGGAACGTCCGCCACGAGTGATCGTGCCCACGAACTGACGGAGAACGTTTCGCCAGTTCACGACACTGGACACCGACTTGCGGATCGCGTCGACGAGCTCTGAAGGAATGTTTCCCCAACCGTTCGCCTGCGAGTCAGCGTGCTTCGCCGCCTTCTCAACGATCGACTTGACCTTGCCCTCCACGTACTCCTTGATCTCATCGGGAACCTCCGACCACGAACCGTGCTCGTCCATCGAACCGATCCCGGGTTCTCCCCCGCCGTCGAAGTCGAAGCCCTCTCCGCCCGACGCCTTGTCCTTGTCGGATTCCTCCTTGATCTTCTCGAAGTACCACTCAGAGGCCTTCATGGTAGGCAGCTTCTCGATAACATTAGCGAGCTTCTGCGCCTGCTCTTCATCTTTCGTATATTCACGACCGTCAGGATGCTTCGGTCGAGCACCAGGAACAAGTGCGAATGTAGGAAGAGGTCTGTCCCCTTGTAGACGACCACCTGTTCCATTCTTTGACGAATCCATAATGACAGAGTTAATGGCGAGATCGGTCGCAATGTTCCACAGTTGCGGAGGAGTTCGTCGGCGACCGTAGAGGTGCCCGAAGACGAGGTGGTAGTACTCGTGGGTGAGGACGCCTCGGACCTCCCACTGCGACAGTTTCGAGAAGAACTCAGGGTTCCAGTAGAGGACGAGCTCGTCCGTTTTCTCGTTGAACGCCACCGCCGCGGTGGGCATCGACCGAGTGGGCGTCTTCTGGATGTGCCGGCTCAACTCCGCGAAGAACGGATTGTCCTGCAGGAAGGAGATGAGGTGCCGGTCGAGGTTGAAATCGGTTTCACAGTTGGCGAACATGATCTTAGTTTATCCCTTCTCTCTTCCACTTTGCACTACACACACGAAAAAGATCAACGATGATGCTCCCCACGCGAGGCCCACTGGGACGTCACCAGAATATTCGGGAGAATTCGACCTACCTACCATCCGTGCAACACCGGAAACCTTGCTGGTAGTTACTGTACCCCTCGAAATGTATCCTCGTGGTGGGCCGGCACCGGTTCCGGACGACTGACCAGTACCCACCCTTCAGGATCGACCTGTACCCAGACTTCCGTGTGGAACTCGTCCACTCGTCCACGTTTCCGGTCATGTCGTGCACCCCGAACGGGCTCACACACTTCTCCATGGATCCACTGGGAACCCCCTGCCAGAGCCTGAGGAGTTCCTCGCCTCGCTTCGCAGGATTCTGAAGCGCGTCGACATCAGGAGCGATCCACTTGTGATCGATGTTACAGGCGCTCGAGTCGCGATCGTAACCGTATGGATACGGAAGCCCCTCCTCACCTTCACAGGCGAAGGTCCACTCCTCCTCGGTGCAGAGTCGCTTGCCCGCGGTCTCGCACGTCCTCTTCGCCGAGTACCAATCGATGAACACACGGGGATCCACGCCCGGCATGTTGGGCCACTCGTACGTGTCCATGCAGAATTCCATCTGGTGGCGTTTGTTTTTTAGACCGTCAGTAACCTTGGTCCATTTCTCTCGATTAAATCTGGCGCACCTGGCGGGAAACTGAGTGGAGATCCAATCATCACACGTGGAATCCTGGAGAACTTCGACAATATCGGACCCCGCGGGCAGCGCCATTCCTCTCACTCGGACCATATCGCCCGGGCAGGCCCTCGCCTTGAGTGCTTGATACTCGACCTCTTGCGGTATCGGTTCCGATGCGGTCACGACACCACCGAGGCACAGGAACGTAGAGAACACAAGAAAATTCTTGAACATCACTCCTCCGGAAACGCTTGTCTCATCGCATCATACGCCATCCTGCGCATCTCGTCCACCTCTTCCTGGAGGGAACCGCACACGTCCCTCCTCCGGATCCGATCGAGCGCGGAGGAGCACGCCATCATCGCCCTGTACACCTTGGCGTACGCCCGCCTCGCAGGTTCGTTCTCAGGTTTCATGAGCAACCTGTGGAGGTGCGCAGAATCCTTGAGTTCTTCCTCAGTTGGCACGGTACGCCTCCCCTGCCGCGATCACTTTGGGATCCACATCACGAGGATCACGTTCACGGATGAAGACAGGAAAGCGAATCTTGCCATCGCTCGTTAATCCGTTGTGAGTGAGAGGATCGGGTTGGCCCTCCACCTCGATGATCTTACCGATCCATCCGTCAGGATCGATGGAGATCTCTGCACGGATCTTGTCGTTGTAACCACCGCCCACCTTCGTGACCACGCCGTTGGGCATCACCACGAGGAAACCACCCCACAGGCCCTCGCGCTTGGAACCACGGTTGCCCTCGTAGTGGCCCACGATAACACCCTCGTAGGTCGCCACCGGCTTTAACTTCATCACCGAATCGGAGCGTTTAAAGATGTAGGGGGAGGAGAGTTTCTTCACCATGATGCCCTCGAAACCGTTCTCAATGGCCTTGCCGTAGGCTTTGAGGAGGGCATCCTGATCCGCCGCGGTGATGCCCCCAACCTGAACCACATGTTCAGAGGCAACCTGAGCCACGAGCTCCTGTACGAGAGCGATGCGATCCTCGAGAGGCGAATCGTTCGCCTGATCGCGCCAATCATCGAATACCATCGCATCGAATACGTTGAGGATCATTCCGGAATCATCCTTAGCTGTCTTGTGGGACATCACGACAGATGCTGATTCATTCCAATCTCGACCCATGCATTCCGCATCAAGCACGAAGCCATCCCACGGTGCGGCCTCGAGGGCTGCCTTGATCGTAGGAAGAGTTTCGATGGGAGAACCACTGCGAGTGAACATAGTAACTGCACCGTTGCGCTTGATCGCAACGCAACGCAGCCCGTCCAGTTTAGGTTCAACCCTAACTGGATATTCGATGGTTTCAGCAATCACAATACCCTTGCTAGATTCATGGCGGGACTCGAGAGATTCTGCGAGCTGAACGGAGAACTTGGAGATCGCTCCGGGCCACGTCTTCTCCACAATACTTTCGCTTACTCCAACACGAAGATTGCGGAGGAGGATACGAGTACACCACTTGGACTGACGAGAGTCCAAGGAGACAAAGAACTGCTCCACAGCACGTTTGGCGGCATTACCTGTGATGTTGCGTGTAGCGAGACTGCCTTGAAGCATGTCAAGGAAAGACACAAGAACATCGTCATCGGCTTCACTCGCGATCGCAACAGGCTTCGGCGCCTTGAACTTGTTTACGAAGAAATTCATGTAGGGATCACCCACGGCCACGAAAACACTCTTGAGTAACTCGTTACCCCGGTACTTACGGAGGGTATCCTCCTTGAAGAGGCGGGAGTTGTCAGATTCCAGGGCTTCGAGGATGTCGAGAACTGATTCCATGCTTCAACTCTATCACAGGGAAGGTGAACTTTGCACTACTCTACCCGCTTGATCACCACGAGATAAGCGGGATTCTCCGGGATCACGACGGAATATTTCTTGTATCGCGGCGTCCTGTGGGAACCGTCGTTCACGACCACCGCGTAGTTTCCCACCTCGATCCCAGCGAAGGCGTCGCGTGATGCGCCACGGCCTCGACCTCCGACGCGGAGGTTGTGCCTCAAATCTCTGTTCTCGTACTTCAGCCTTGAGGCGATCTTGTCGCACATGGCATCGTACTTACGCTTCGTGTCGCGCGCGATTCTCCCCTCGTTGTCGAGGATCATCATGCGAATGGGTCCTGAGATCATCTCGCGAATCTCTCCGATGAGCACTCGTACCTCCGACATGCACTCGACTCGCGGGACGAAATTCTCCTCCTTGTCGCCGTAGGTGGAGGAGATGGAGGGAGAGATCTTCAACTGGGTGGACTTCCACACGTTTCCCTCAGGATCGAGGATCTCTCCGTCTGAGTCGATCCACTTCAGTGACAGGGTCACGATGTCGTTCCCGTACGAATTCTCGGGCACGCCCGTTTTCTTCAGGATGTACTGGATGTACGTCTCGCGCTCCGGTTCTTGAGAGAGGAAGGACTTTGAGATCGTCTCGAAGTGAGAACTCTTCATCCACTTCACCGACGTGGAGGAGAGTATCTTCTGTAGGATAAGACGTGAGATGATCTTCTTTGTGTCTTGCATGTCACTTACCAAGTTGTGCAAAGCACCTGATCTTTAGGTCTGAATCATGAATGAATGAGCAATACGATGAATTTCGAGTTGAAATTGCCATACACATCATTCTATCATCATGATCTTGAATGAAATTGCAGCTTGCAGTTCCTGCAAACAAAGGAGTCGAAAATAGAGTCCCAAAAATAAATATAGAGATTGACTTCATGAATTAAACATAACACAGTGCTCTCTGAATTTACACTACAGATCTTTCATAGTTCATAACTGAACTTAGAGTAGTCTCTGGAGTAATTCTGAGCAATTGAGCACGTCCTAATCTTCTGTTCAACAATATTTTTTGAAACAACTTTACTGATCTTTCTGTAGAGATCAAATTCATGACGTGCTGCATAAGAATCCTTGTACGAATTACCTGAAGTGTAGCATCGAAGGGATGCATTTGCATTTGGTGTCTTTTCCCAGCACATATCAATGACATGAAGAGACAACCTTAGTTGTGCCTGCCTGTCGTTGCAAATCTGCTTCCTAGTCATCCCTCTCCAGTTTGGTCCTCGCATGATCTGACCAAGCCCAATAGATCTTCCTTTATCTCCAGTGACTTTGCATGTTTCAATGTCGCTTCTGAGATTTGATTCTCCTACAGCAACTGCTGCAAGGATGTGAAGTGCTTCTTCTTTTGTCATTCCGCTCTTAAGTGAGCTGTTTAAGAATTCCTGTTCAACGACTGAGATCATGTCCTGTGAGATAACTCTGAGACGATCCTGATTGACTTCGGTTACTGTCATTTGAAGCGCCGTTATCAATGCGATAGCCAAATTAGTCATTACTAACATTTCTCCTTTGTAATCTCAACAAACAGATTAAGAACTTTTTCATTGAGACTATTAATTATAACACATTGTAGCAATATGTGTAAATAAAACTACATTTGTTTACTGGTCGGAATTCTTCTTCTTTTTTCTGGATTGTCTGTGTACCTCTGCAGTGTCATCTTGAATAACCTGCTGGGGATCTTCTTCTTGAACATCCTCTTGATTAAATTCAGGATTGATGACCACAATTCCCTCGGTAGGCGATGAAATCTCAGGAGTTACAGGATTTCCCATTGCACTTAAGAAGTCTTTTTCAGAAGGAGGCATGACCCCAAGAGAACCACATCGAGCCGACAAAAGCTCATATGTCACTATCCCGTTCTCTTTTATGTAGTTCTCTAGATTCGTCTTCTTTTTTCTGAGAAGATCTGTCAGATTAATGCTGGAGATGCTTTTCTTTTGTAGTCTCATGTTTACTCAGCTTTCGGTTCTCTTGATTAAATCGCAGATTGCTGCTTGAAATTCAGGAGATTTGCAAATCTTTTCGACCCTGTCTTCTGTGACTTCAAGTTGCCAATTGTCAATTATAGCCTCTGCAAATTTCCTCATCACTCTCAACACATAGTTTCGGGCAGACGAGTGATTCATCTTATAGCCTATTTCCGTCATCATGTCGGCGATTTCTCTGTAGTTGACTCCTTCTTCGAAGGTCACCGTTGCATAAGAATTTTTATAGTTCTTTCTCATTTTATTCTTGACGTGTTCCCTTGATCAAAGAGAAACGCATCCTCTGAAGTTCATGTAAACGCTTATTAAGATAATCAGGCTCTTGGGATTCTGAACCTGCTAGCTTCTTTGTTTCTCTGAAAATGAATTCAACCCTAAAAAGAAGATGTGAAGTTCTCTGAAAATTCAGAACAGATATTCCCAGTGTTGCGATTGACAAAAATAAAATCGCATAGCTGATCATCTTAAAGGAATTCCTTCTTTAAGATGAAGCTCTTCTTCGTGAGTGATACTGTATTCGTTCGAAGAGCTTTCGGTGTCGAGCTCATCAAATAGACCAAATCTCAGCTTTAAGATTGCAGACTCTTTTTCAGTGAGAGAAGACAGGACGTGGCTTACTATTCCCATCAGTTCACGAGAAGAGACGCTGTAGAAAGGATTGTGATTCTCTTCCGGGTCTTCAATCTTATCTCCTATGGTTCCAGAATTAGGATCTGAAGAGATCTGTTGATTGAGAGAAACAATTATATTGTTTGTAGACATCGTCGCCTTCACAATGGTCTCGGAGGCGTCTACAAGCCCAAATAGATCTTCTTGTGTCGGTTCAGTTCCTGTCATTTTTCGAAACTTGTCAGCTTCTTGAAGCAGCTTTCTTTGAATGCCTGCGACATGAGCCGGAAGCCGAATCATTCTCTTGTGTTTTAGAAGATGCTGGTTGATCGCCTGTTTAATCCACCATGTGGCATAGGTGGAGAATCGAAATCCCTTCTTGTAGTCGAACCGCTCGATAGCTTTGAGGAGACCAAGATTTCCTTCCTGAATGAGATCTTCAAGTGGAATGTTGTGACCCTTTTGTTTCTTTGCGATTGAGATGACGAGCCGAAGGTTGCTCTCAATAAGTTTCTTGCGTGCCTTCTCGGCGGCTTGTCCTCCTGTTTCATAAGTCTGAAAGAGGCTTACGACTTCAGGATGCTTGAGTTGAGGATATGACTTTAATTCATTGAGGTATGTTCCTATCGCGCTTGACTTGATAGAAGTTTTTCTTTTTTCATCTGTAATCATTACAGTCCTTTTGAATTCAGTCGAAGGAGGAGTTGTCTGCATAAAAATCTGGATTCATCTTAATGTATCGGTCATGTGCAATCTTTCGTGCATTCCTGATTCTCATCTCTCTCTGGGCATAGCAAATTTCAACTTCCCATGGAGTGAGGTCTTCTGTGAATCGAGAAACCTTTTCTCGCTCTTCTTGAAGATGAGAATGTAGACGATCGAGCTCATCATCATTTAAGCAAGAAAGCAGGTCCATGTTCTTGACTTCTGGGACGTTGATCTGATTGTTTCTAACGTATGCCTTGTTGACGTTCTTCTTCATTTGTATCTCTTGTTTTTGTTGTTGATGTTTTTGACTGCTGTATAGACCAATATTGCTACCACTGCAACTCCGAGCACACCTACAAAGATGTGTTCTTTCTTCACTTTATCATCTAACTTCTCATATTGCACATTTGCTTCCTCTTCAGATTCATTTGTGTGTACGGACGCCATGTCACTTTCACCTTTCTAGACTTCAAATCAGTCACCATGATGTTCGCTCCCAACGGATTGACGCTGTGGACGATCACCTCGGCTGGTAGATGATCATCGTGCAACTCACACACGCGAATCGCAGCATGTTGTCCCGTGAAGAATTGCATGTTACCCCATCCATCCAGGTAGGAATCACCAGGACCCAGGTCGTGGTCAAGGTGGATCAAGCTCCACGGAGAACCACTCACAAGTTCACGAATGAAATGGTTGTAAGTCTCTACGTGGACCACCTCGTGCCCAGAGTAAAACTCAGCAAGATCGGTGTGTCGAACTTCTTCATCATCAAGGATCAAGATTCGCATGAGATTACTCCCCATTCATTCGGACCAATAGTGTAAACTATGCGAGTCACTCCTGCGATACGAAGCCGTCGTTCACAACCCATGCATGGTTTAGACATCGCCCAGGAACCGTCCTTGCGCGCCACTCGCGCCACCCAAACAGTAGACCCCGGAGTCAGCTTCCTCGCGAGGCGAGTCTCAGCGTGATGAGTTCGATCAAATGTGGCCTCGGGCGCCGGAATGTTTCTCGAGGAAACAAACACACCATCGGCACGCAGGCCTACTGCACCTAGGAGGAAGGTACGAATGTCTTTGCTCCTGATCGCAGCAGAAGCTGCCTCTGCTAACATCTTTTTGTCGGAAGCCATGTTGGTGCTCTCAGTATAACTACTCTGAGTTGACCTTTACACTGGTTGACAGGTTGAAAGACAAAATTGATTGACAAATTTCAATCAATAAATTCAATTTACTATGCAGAAGGAGCATGTACAACAACTCTTTTTAATACTTAAAGATCATGAATGATAAATTGACAACTTCATTAAATGGCCTTCAATTCATCGAAAAGTGGGAAGGTTGTGTGCTTACACCGTACAAGGACGTCGCTGGTCTTCGCACAATCGGAATCGGTTATCTTATCAAGCCGACCGACAACTTTCCTGACGGCGTGTCGATCACGAAGGAGAAGGCCTACGATCTCCTCCGTGAAGAGGTGAAGAAGTGTGAGGACTCGATCAAAAAGAACATCAAGGTTCAGCTCACTCAAAACATGTTCGATGCACTCGTCTCGTTCGGTTTCAACTGCGGTGTTGGAGTTTACTCGAACTCCGGCGTGGCCCGTGAGACCAATGCTGGTAACTTCGCAGGTGTTCCTGAGAGGCTTCTCGATTGGTGCAAGGCCACGATCAACGGCAAGAAGGAGATTGTCCCAGGTCTCTACAACAGGCGCAAGGAAGAAGGCGAGCTGTTCCTCAAAGGAAGCGGAATATCCCCTGTTTTTGGCCCAAAAACTGTGAGGCTTAACCCACAGTGGAATAAAACAACAATTACTGCGGCCCAAACGGTATTGAAGGCAGCTGGGCTGTACAAGGGGAACATCGATGGAATCTGGGGGATCGGAACGAGCGGAGCTGTTGCAGCCTTCGCAAAGGCAAATAAGATCGCCCTGAGAGATCCCGCAACTCCAAATGCGGCACTGTTCGATGCCCTCAAGATCGATTAAGATCGATCACTTCTTCGATGAGCTGTAGTTATCTGCGGCCCATCCATCGCCCTTCAACACAAAAGATCCTCCACCTGAGATGAGGCGGTTGCAGCATTCAATCTTGCACTGTGGACAAGGTGTGTGAGGATCATCCTTGATGGACTGGATCGTCTCAAAGTCGTGATCGCAAACTAAGCACTTATAATCGTAAGTTGGCATGGTTCTATTATAGCAGTAGATCGTATTTCTTTTAAACAATTTCTGTAGAATGGAACACCTACATCCTTCTCAGTAATCCACAAATAGCTGAATCCCTCAGAAGACATTTCTTTCAGAGCAGCTAATTTTTCTTCTTGAGTTGAAAGATATGTTTTCCATTTACTAGAAAGTTTTTCTCCAACGTAAGGCGTTGTGTACTTGACTTCAACTATTATCTTATCATCAATGATAAAATCCGGTTGATATTTTCTACCACTTGACGTAACAATATGACCCCTGAATCTTTCAATTTTCGATTCAGGATTGTCCTGAAAATACTTTTTTAGAAAAGCATATTCAAGTGCAGAATCACATCGGATTCCTCTATATTCTGTCTTTATTCCGTAACCAACATTTCCTTTTTCAATTTCTCGAATTCTTGCAATTCGTAACTTCTCTTTTACTGCATCGTTAGAATTGCTAGCAAGAACTGCACAATGGTGACTGCAATATTTTTTGCTTGTTTTAACAGTTGAAAACTCATTACTGCACTTCAAGCAATTTTTGACAAGAAGAGTTCTTGTCCTCAGTCTTCCTTTCAAGGAATTGCTTATATTTTCGTTTTTAGAACTTTTCTTACATGTAGAAGAAAAAGTTTTTGAACATTTTAGACCGCAGAATCTGCCTGAACCATAAGTTCCATCATGGAACGAATTGCAAATTTCACAATTTTGCATGTGAATAACTATTTGTTCGATCCTAAAACTTACAGATTATTTACAACGTTGTGGAACACCTGAGAGTTGAACTCAGTTCAAGAGGTTAAAAGCCAATTGCATCACCGCTAATGCTTGTGTTCCGAGGTGGTTACTCACGACATAATTCGCCTGATCGCTTTCACCTTCATTAAATAACATGAGGCGTGCATGCCTGGATGTTAAAAACATCCAGTATATCGATGATATGATCATCGCCGATATTGCGGAGAGAGAGGGATTCGAACCCCCGGTGCCCTTCCGGGCACGATCGATTTCAAGTCGATTGCTTTAAACCAACTCAGCCATCTCTCCAGATTGAAGTATAAATTACTTCTTGAACTCTAAGTTTCCATTAGCCTCCGCGATGATCATCGCCTCTATGTACTCGAGATGTGAATCTGCCCCTGGTATCTCGTGCCTCCGCCGCGTGAGATTCTCTTGCACCTTCAGAATCTCCGCCTTCGTGTTGGGACAGTAAACTTTCTCACCTGGCTTCAATGCATCGAGTGCCTTCTGAAGCTCAGGGAGAGGTGTTTCCGCCTTCGTGTCTACGTTCTTCACTCTTTGCATTTTTACCTTTGTTTTGCTCCGACTCCTGGGATCGAACCAGGGACCTGAGAGTTACTTTACCACTTCAGCTTTCGCCGCTCTTTCGATTTGTGGTCTGGACTATCCCATCATCCGTTCTGGATGGACCCATTATAGTCTCTGCACCTTCCCTTTCGGGCTTGGCTCAGGATTGCCATATCTTTCGATGAAGGGTTCCCTGAAGTTCGGGTCTTTTACATTTCGTATTCCTACGAAACGCTGCCTTTTTTTGACAGCTCTCTGCTCTGCCTACTGAGCTAAGTCGGAATGTGTTTTTGTTTCACGTACTGAATCTACATCAAGTATTCCAAGTTGTATAAGATCTTTTCCTTCAAGGATTTTTAATTTCAGTGGAAATTGTGCCCATTTCGCTTCATCCTTGGGTGTTTTATAACCTTTTATCTCCATGTAGGCAGTTAAATCAACCCTCTTCGTCGATTTGAAATCCGATCTGTTTCTTCGCAGTTGGAGTTTCACGTAGTTCATCGATCGCGTGGATCACGCCAACGAGTGCCGCTCCCAACTTGAGAAATGCCACAGTTCGTGGTGAACGAAGGGCATCCCACAGGTTCTTCTTGATGTTTCTCATCATGTTACTACTATATACTAACGAGTTGCAACAGTACACTCAGTCGACAGGAGAGAGATCGGTCGTGACCGAAGGTTTGGATTCTTCGTCTTTGGGCTTCGCCTCCGCCGCGGCGTCCTCGGGCTTGGCGCCCTTCGTCTTGAATCCGATGTACTCCTCGGCGTCCTCTGGTCGCATCGGGTCGCCATCGGTTCCCATCGCTCGGCCCGGCGACTTGTACCAATAACCGTGGATGTCCGCGCCGCGCTCCACGTCGTAACTGTAGAATCCCTTCACGTCTGTGGGATCCGAGGTGATACCAGGACCAGACGGGCCCTCCGCGAGGACGGACCTGATGATGCGCCGGAGCTCAGAGATCCGTATCTTCATCGAAACTCTCGATCTCTTCGAGGTCGTCCTCTTCCTCGTGTCGCACGCCCATTCCACCGTGTTCCGTGGAGTGCATCTTCTCGCCTGACATGGGCCCGCTCGAACCGGGAGAGAGATGCCCAGGAACGTCACCTTGCTCCTCGAGTACCTCACGGATAATTCGCCTTAATTCTGATAACCTGATCTTCATGTGTTTAAGTATTATCGATCGCCGTCGACCTCAGAACAATTGTCGAGATGAACCCATCCTACCCGACCACCCTGTGTGAGTACCTTGCGGTAGAACCCAGGATTGAGTCGCTTGGGACGTTTCGGATTTGATTCCGCGAGGATTAGCATGAGATCACCTTTCGCTAGCTCATCGAGCGATTCGTCGAGATCATCATCCCAAACGTGAACGTGCCTAAACTTTGCCTTCAACATGGATCCTACATGTGCAATCATTTGGACGTCCTCAGCAGGTGATCTTCAGAGAATATGGACAGTTCAGACCTGTGCAGGTTCCGCTTCCACTCTTGTTAGGGTCGATCCCGCACTGTGGGCAGATGGGCTGCGTGTTCTCTATGGATGTGCAGAGGAACGGAATCACAGGTGATTGAACGTGTGTACCCAGGAATTTCACCTTATCGCGGAGAACTGCGACCTTTAACTCGAGATCCTCGATCCTCCTCAACAGTTCCTTCTTCTTGATCTTCTTCTTCTCGCTCATGCCATCCTCCTTCATTCACACTTCTTCTTCAGGAATCACCCTAAAATTCCATACATGGTATCCGTATCTCACCTTTCCCTCGCGATCCACGAAGGCCCCGTGCCCCCGCATGTGCTCGATCTCACCGAGGTAGAGAACCGTTTCACCGGGCCTGAACGGGGAGAAGATGGAGTGATCATCTGGATTGGGATAGTACACCACGAGGGTGTTGGGTGGCACCTTCACGGTGAAGTGGGTGGGCCTCAGTTTCCCATCGGGACGTGGAACCTCGAGGGAGAAGGGATCCGCGGGATACGGGTGTTGTTCCCTTTGGATCTCCCCAATATCCTTCCAGGTTGAAACCTTCTCCTCAGGATACGTGCCCTTGTAGATGCCCTCAGAGAACTTCGATGTGAAACTCACTTCGCACCTCCCGGTTTCTTCGCGATCGCCGCCGCGGGATACGCCGTCGCCTCGGTAACCTCCATCTCGATCACCTCCCAGAAGGGCGAGATGTTCACCCCGGACTTCGCGAGAGTGGTGAGGTGGGACTTGAGGGCGCCCAGGTTCAACCAGATCTTGCCCTTGTCACTCCACTTCGGGAAGTTACCCCCACTCGAGTACTTCCCATTCGTCATGTCGCGCAACTTGTAGAACTTCATCTCACCAACTCCTCAGTTTCTTCTCCGAATCGTCCAGTAACGCCCTGATCCGTGGGTAATCGTGGGGATTCAGTTGCACGGTATCGTAGTGCCCGTACCTCTCGGTACGCATGAACACGTACTTCACCGCGAGGATCATCCGCTTCCACCAAGGCAACCAGTGGTTGAGAGGAACGGAGATTGAGATATCTCCCGTCTCAGAATCCACCTCGAATCGAATGTTGTGATCGAAGGTAGTGCACTGGCACTCGAACCGGTGAAAACCATCACCTCGAAGATAAGATCCCGAGATTCCCTCTGTTGCATTAGAAATTCTTGATGTCATCTCTGAAATAATCCTCTATGTTATTCAGTTCGACCTCTAGTTCTGGGCATCTCTCCCATCTCGCACGATCTCGAGACCAGAACTGCAAAACACGCAAATCTATGCAGTTCATTGTGTATCCCGGTGGACAACACTTGATGTTTGGTGGATCTCCATAATGCAACTCTTTAATCCTCGTAGGTGAAGAAAGTGGTTCTTCTCGATCACCGTTCCAGTGGTGAGAATGCTCATACCATGTCACCTCAGCATCAAATTCATGTCCGCAACTCTGGCAGGCTATTCGCAGTAGAGCAACCTCTCGGGCATATGGGTTGGACCCCGCAGTGGGGTGGAATTCACACCAACGAGGAACTCCGTTAGCAGTCCACCAAAGAGGTGGATCTGAGATTCTTGAGAGGATATCATGGTAATCTTGTGTCATTTTGCTTCTCTATACTACAACAAGAATTGTTCAGGTTACAAATGTTGGAATCTCATCTAGTTCGTCTGAGAAACACACGCCCATTCCGCTGGGTGTGAGAACCTTAATCCACTGAGCATGCTTCATAATGTTAGTTGATCGAATTGCAACAACAATTCCAACCTGATGAGGACCGAAAGGAATGTCTCTGTAGTCTTTCTCAAGAATCTCACTCCATGATGAATCCTCATCGACCCCGACGACCATCTCAGGTGGATCAAGGTACACCTTGGTGTTGGATGTTACAAGTGATCCTACTTTCACGTTTGAACTTACCTCTGTAGGTAAGTATTACTCTACAGGATCAACATTCCAGTCTCCTATCCATCCCCAGTTTCCTGAGGAAACGAGTAACCTCATCCATCCATTTTCTCGCGTCTCCAGAACGATTCCGGTAGAACCGCGATGCCAGGGTGGACCGAACTCTTCGATGACGTCTTCCACTCCCATAGTGTGTGTGGGATCACGCGGAAAGAGGTAAACTGATTCATTGCTGAAACTTGGTTGAACGAGTTCTCCAAGGTAAAATCTCTTGTTTTTTCTTCTTGGGGCCACAAATACATAATTATTCACACTTTCCTGTGTTGATTAAGTTTGCACTAAGATTGCATGTTTGATCATTTTCACATGCTCCCTTAGACAAGGGTTTCTTAAGCTTCTCTTCACGCACCGCGTGTGCGATCTGGGAGGCGATATTGTGGGGCAGGTACGCATACCCACCCGCCTTCTCCAGTGCGATCACGAAATCCACGAGCGAGGCCCCTGTGTGGATGGGTTTCACATCGGCACCCTCGGTAACTCCCCATTTCGTTGGGATGAGCCACGCGATGGAGCCCCCATTGATGCGTTCCACGCTCCACATGGAGTTGATCCCGGCCTGTTCCGCGGGAGTTTCATACGGGCCATCCCAGGCAACCTTCACGAGGTGGTGTTCCACCCTCTCGGAACCCTCCTTGTGGGTACTGTACGGTTCACCCGCGTTGTGTTCGTACGGTGCATCGTTCCAATCATCACCCCACTGATCCACAAGCGGAATGGAAGTGAACCAGGCAAACCGATCCCGCCCATCCACGTAGCACAGCCTCAGATCACCGATCTTAACATCTTTACTGTTGATCATTCTTCATTCCCAGCTTCGTGAGATTCCGGATCACATACATCTGATCGTAGGAATCGAGGAGCATCGAGATCTTCAACACCTCGGCCGGCGGCGAGGTTTCGATGAACATCTTCGCGAAGGAGTGGATGCTGTACTTCTTCACCGCCTCGCCCCACCGTATCAGCGTGCCCGCGTTCACCGCCTCCATCGCGCTGAAAACTGCATCCACGTAGGGGGCATGATCGCCCGGCCGAAGATCAGCGTAGAGGTGCTTCTTCGCCCACTTTCGAACCCGCCACAGAAGATTTGGTTTGTTCCAGATATCGATTCCAAGTTGCCGTTTCTCTTCCAGTTGCAACCAACCCATCGTGTAGTGGATCCCGCCCTCTTCAAGCACCACCTTCGCGTTCGCGATATCGAACGTGCCGATAACATCCTCGGGATCACCGTGAACCTTCGTGATGATCTGTAGGGCCCGGCGCCCCACCCTGTAATCCATCGCGTATCCTGCACGAGAACTTCCCATGCCATAGATACCAGGCCGGCAATCGAGGGCGCTGATCATCGCAGCCGCTCCCTGAGGATCGCGGAAGAATAGATCGATATCGCCTGCACTCGCCTTCCAGAACGCAGCCTCGCGGGGGGCTGATGCACCCCACGGTGCTCCGTGCATCTTCGCGTATGCCGGAATCTGAGAGTACCAATCGATCCGATCCCAGGCGGCCTTGTTGTTTCCTCCGCACAGAACACCGTATGCGAGTGCTCGGGCGAATCCGCCTGCAACGTATCCACCACCTCGGAGGGCATTGCTCAGAGCCCAGGCACCTTCACCATCGAGGAGCCCGCGAGAGTGCATCTCGCCCACCCAATCGATCCGCTTGAAACCCCAACCGTTGAATAGGCTCACTGTTCCACCTCGCTGTACTCAGAGAGATCCACCATTGCCTCGAGATCTCCACCACGCTTGATGTAATTGATCCCACCATCGGTGAAGATCGCCTTGCACTCACACCACACGAAATCGTGCCGGTGCTTCGATTCGATCACGGTGTTGCACTTGAGGCAACGAACCACGTTACGCAGCAATTTTCGCTCGCTCATCGTTTCCTCCCTTCTCGGAAATCATCACATCACCGTTGATCCACGAGAGCCGCCCCATGGAATCGCTCTGGGCGATCATCATCCTACCCTCGTTCTCGATGATGTACACGGTGGGTGGATAGTAGTACGGGTGGGTTACGTTTTCACCCACCGCATCCCTGGTGCGATCGAGCTGCACCTGGAGGCGATCCTGGATTGCCCGATGCAGGATCCTCTCGTACACAGTGAACATCCTGTGGAGGCGGTTTGCCTTGTGCTCCATCCTCCCGATCTCTCGACCGCCCTCTTCGTACTTGATGGTTGCCATCTTCTCGATCTTCTCACCGTCACGTTTGCCCGAGACGAGATCCTTCGCGAGGCGAACGGGATCCACGTGTGAGATGCCGCCGCGCTCATACCGGAGAATCCAATCACGTTGAGTGAACACGCAGAGGGAATCGCGGCGCTCGAGCCCGAGGCGTTCGTGCGCCAACTGTAGCGTTGCCCACAGTGCACCGTTGGCGATCTTCCACATCTCGTTGATCTGTGCCATTCGCCTCTCGATCGCGCGCCAATTCAGGATCGCCTCGGGCTTCACGCCGGGGTAGGAATCTACGGGACGGTTGTAGGGGTGTGCCGTGTAGATCCTCTGTGAACGCTCGAACATCCGTTTCTCAGCGGCGGTGAGTTTTCGCTTAGGCGCCACGAGGGCCGGCCTGTAATCGGGGACGAGCTCATCGATGTCGAAGGGTTTCATTAACCTCATCATAAACCGAGATGCCACAACTTTGCACGCGGCTCTTACATGAACTTCCCAGACAAAAAATACTTCAGTTCGTTCCCGGCGGGAGCACGGAACAGAGGAGCCCAAGAACGCCATCCGTTGAGAAGATTCCTCACGATGGCAGGAATGATGCCCGGGACTCCTTCGTACTCCTCAGGGCGCCAGCCCCAGTAGTGAGCGCAGTACCCATTGGTAGATTGATAGGTTTGATCGATGAAGTATTTCAGCTGAGGGCCGCCCACGAACAAGTTGGAAGTTTCTCCCACAGTTACGGGTTTTCCGTAGGTTACCCGCAGGGAGTTGAGCTCCGTTATCTGGGCCTCCATCTCGGCGGTAGTTGGGTAGTAGTGGAAATCTACAAAATCGAGGCTGGCATCAGTTCCACCACCGTAGAACCAGCCTTTCGTGATCGGTATGATGCCCGTTGTGATAAGAGTTTTCTGATCGTGCTGGCGTATCGCTGCAGCCATCCTATCGAAGAACGCCTTAGATATCTGTGTGGGGGTTCTGCCATTGAGGGAGAGAGCGATGTACTGCACGTAGTAGGAACCACCAAAGTTATCATCTGTGAGCCAGTTCGTGCGCGTTTCTCCTGCACCAGGCAACGCAGGCTCATTGATCAGATCATATGCAAAAACAGCGTTTCTTCCGCTGAGTGCAGAGGATATAGTGCTCCAGAACGTTTCCTGAGCGGTGAGCCTCGAGGCCTCGTCAAGAGCCATGTACCAAACGGGATTCACGGATGTGTAGTAGCATCCGAGCCCGGTGATCTGCACGTACAGGCCAACTTCCTCTGCCATCGAAACGAACTGTTGCAGATGGCCTAGCTGTGTGGAATCTGGGACAAGGTTGCTGTTGGGAAAGAACTTTCCGAACTGCAGGTGGATCCTCACAGTGTTTGCACCGAGATCCTTCATCTCCTGAAGATCTGCGAGAACAAGCGAATAATCGTCCCAATACTCCTCAAGTATCAGCTCAGTTGTATCTGAGGTGCTCGGCCGCCTGAAGTAGTTGAAACCCCACACCTCGAAGGCCCTGTGTGATTTGGCCAGTTGAAATCCCGTTCCTTCTGGGTTCACTTGAACGGGCTCGAGGTACCTATCAGATGAACATGCAAGCATCAAAATGAAACCACCAACACCCAGGGCGCTGGCCCGAGCCTTGATGGTTCCGCCGGTGTACTTAGAGCTCTTCTTGATCTTTATGGGCATGCCATAACTATAGCTTGCCCTTGTGATTCATAGCCCCGGATTGAGTAACGGTACGGAACTTAATACCAGGATCCGTGGAGAGATGGGAACCGAGTTGGCAGGATTTACCTTTGTGAAGGCCGGAGTTGTTGGCCCAAAATGACTTGTACGCTTCACGTTCCTTGGCATTGCCAAAAGAGAGGATCGCAATCGATGCCATCTTGCCATCGCCCGATGCCACGCCGAGGTAACGGGGAACATCCTCGCCGGTGCACTCGGGGCACTCGTTGATGCGCCCACCAGCGCGCTTCTTCGCAGGGGAATCGGTATCGAAGGTGCCTTCACAGTGGATGCATTCGCGAATCATGATAACCTCGAGAACGTTGGGGGTTGAACATCTATAGGATACCATCTCCCGGGTGCACTTTGCACAGAAAGATCATCTGCGATCTCACAGGATTAATCGGAGGATCCCCATGGGTAATCCACCCGCCCCATTATTCTGAATATTCTGGGATGGAATCTGATAGGTAGAGATGGGCTCCCTGGAACTGCAGGGGGATGCACCGATCGGTGAAGGGGGCACCATGATTGTTGGTGAACTCCTGGATGTGTGGTGCTCCGTTCACGGTGGTGAGGGTGCGGATCGTGTATGATCTCTCGAACCGCGAGCGCCCATCGTGTTGCACATCGAACACGAAGTAGAGATCGTACTTGATGTTCTCCCTGTGGAGAGGTTTCGCGATGCCCATCGGATCGATCGCGATGAGATCGCCCGGTTTCAGTTCACGCATTCGTATCATCATGTGAACCTCAATCCGTGTGAATCCACCAAGCCGCGGCGAGCCCAATGGGAAAACCAATAAACATGCAGAACCCCCACCAGCCGTGCCATCCCCAAAAGGCCGTACCCGTAAAGATGTTGGCAACAGCCCATGCAAAAGAGCCAATACCAAACGTACAGAAGGGGATAATAAAGGCGAGAGTGAGGAACCAGGCAAGAGCCTGTGCTAACTTCGGGAAGAGGAATGAAATAATCAGGGCAACAAAAATCACGATGATTAGTGGCATGACCTCATCCTACACACGCATGGACCAACTTTGCATTATGGTTTCATGCGATGAACAAAGAGGACCAGAATGGCTAAACCAGCAACGATCCACAGTGCGAGTGAGGGATGATCCATCACGATCCCTCCACGAATGCCTTTTTAAAGGCAAGATCTAGAGCTACAGGTGAATCATTGTGATGAGGAATGGCTGCACGAACTATAGAACATCGGGCCCTGTATCGAAGTTCATCCGCAGTGGCAGGGTCGTTCTTGATGCACCAATTCCAGTCATGTTCCCAAACATCTCTGATGAGGCACCACATGCCTTCTGCAACAGATTCGACAAGTTTTTCAGGGGCTTCTTCCATCTTCATAGTTGTACCTCACACATAATTATATATAGTTATCATTTCGTGGAGTTCCATAGCCGTGTTGCAACCCAAGGGCATCACAGCATGAAGCACACCGTGGAGCATGTATTCGAGTAAAGATGCCAGGAGGATAGAATTTGGCCAGACGGCCGCACAAGGCAAAAGCCTCCATTCCAGGATCCTCCAGAAATGAGTCGGGCCATGAGCCCGACTCATTGAGAACACCTGGAACACAGTGAAGGCTCTTGCCTTTATTTGTGCGAACCCAGGCCCAGTGATCCAGATGCTTGTTCATGATCTATTTTTTAACTTTCTCTGTTGCTTTTACGAGAGCTGCAGTACCAGCGAGAAAGCCCTCTCGATATGCATGTCTTCGAACTTTTGCAATGACACAAGAGAGGGCAACTGCATCGGGATCCATGCTTTCCTCGCAAATACCCTTCTCAACCCAGTCTTTTTGTAGACCTGTAAGAGAATGGAAATAAAAGCATGCAGCTTCTGCTCTATCTTCATTAGTAATTAACTCTTTTGAAACTCTAAATTCTTTCACTTCGTAACTCCTGCGATGATGATCGCGATTGGGATTGTGATAGGCCACGTGATGCCGATGAGCACACCCAGCGGCCAGGCAATCCACCCGAGACCACGTTCACGGGTGGATGGATGAGCTTCTAGATGTGCGTAGAAGATCACTTGAGAAGTCCAGGCGGTGCATGCCGCTGCGAGCACGTAAAGTGTATAGAAGAGAATGCCGATGAACATTAAACGATTACTCAGCATCTGGACTGACGCCGAAGTAGTTGGGACGGTGCTTCTGCGCATGGAACTCATCGATGGCCTTCACCTTGTGGTAGGCTTGGTGGAGCTGTATGAACTTACGAGAGACGTGGAGGAACCCGAAGAGGGAAATCCCTGCGAGAATCATCATTACAAAATCATCGAAACTCATGTTGTCAACCTTTCACGCAGATGAACTGCTTCAACGTATGAACAACTTCAACGAGATCTGCCTGTGCAGCGATCACGTTATCAATATCCTTGTATGCGCCGGGCGTTTCATCGATCACTTCCTTGTCCTTCCTGCACTCAACGCCCACGGTTGCCGCCCTGTGATCAGCGAGGGTGAACGTTCGAGACGCCTCGTTTCTGCTCATCTTCCGACCCGCGCCGTGGGAACAAGAGCAGAGCGACTCCTTATTGCCCTTGCCTTTCACGATGTAAGAGCGCGTTCCCATCGAACCTGGGATGATGCCGAACTGATGTTCTCTGGCGGAAACCGCTCCCTTGCGGGTAATCCAAACGTTCTTTCCGAAGTGATTTTCTTTTGAGATGTAGTTGTGGTGGCAATTAACTGCCTCCTCAGTGAGCTCAAACTTCTTGGAGATGCTCGCCTTCACTGCGGAGATCGTTGCATTTAGCATCGTGATGCGATTAATTTCAGCGTACTTCTGAGCCCATCCAACCGCCTCAACGTAATCGGAGAAGTACTGAGAACCCTCAGAAAGGTATGCCAGATCTGCATTAGGAAGGTTGATGAACCATCGCTCCATCTCCTCCTTTGCCTTCTCGATGAAGTAGGATCCGATCCTGTTTCCCACGCCGCGGGAACCTGAGTGAAGCATGATCCACACATTATCGGATTCATCGAGGCACAACTCGATGAAGTGGTTTCCCGTGCCGAGCGTGCCGAGATGCTCCGCAGTTGCTCCGCTCCGCCCGTGAAGCTTCGGATGCTTTGCGAGGATGAGGTTCCAACCTTCAGCTAGCTCGGCTTCCCAGGCACGCGCGATTGCCTCTGGAACATTCTTCCATCTGCCTCGATCATTCACACCACCGTTATCTGTGCGGCCGTGGGGAACGAGCTTCTCGATCATTGCACGAACATGTGAGAAATTACCGGGAAGGTCGTGAGAAGTAAGAGAGGTTCTCACCGCGCACATGCCACAACCGATATCAACCCCAACCGCAGCGGGAACGATTGCACCGATCGTGGGAACAACGGATCCAACCGTTGCACCCATGCCAACGTGAACATCCGGCATCACCGCAACATGCGGCCAAACGAAGGGAAGGGCTGCCGTGTGCTTCAGCTGATTCACAGCCTCAATTTCAACGGGAACACCTTCAACCCACATCTTGACGGGCTTGTGATTGGGATCTGCGATAACTTCCATGCCTCCACCTTATAACACCGGGGAGGCACTTTGCACTCATCCTCCTGAAATTGCCTTCCCAAGATTAGTGTTGATCACTCTCGCAATGTTGTTCTTAGTTCCATCAGGATTGATCTCCTCATCGTGATAAGGGCAGTGCCTGCAGCCGCTGTTGCAACATTTCCCACGCAGTAAAAGAAAATTGGGAGTGAGAACCATGAGTCCACACTCCCAATAGAAATCAACACCTTCAACCAGCTTCACTTGGATTAAATATCGCCTTCACCAGAAGAGAGAAAAGAAAGTTAGCAAATCCTAGAACGAAGAGGTTTAAGGTTACCATCACATGCCTCGAGGCGCGAAACGCCGGTCCCACGAGCAAGACTTGTAGTTGTTTTCAGCTGCAATGTTCTTTGTGTTCATGAATAGCTTCTTAAAATTTTGTTGTGGTTCCGCGTCCGCTGAACTTGATCAACATAATACACTGAGAATACAACAATTTACACTGAATGCTTGCAAAAAGATCACTGCACCCGGCGGTGGCCAATTCCGCGGAGTGCAGCTTATCCGCCTGAAGATCTTATTTGATCAAAACTTTACAGCGTGGAGGAACGCTTCCCAGCACCGAATTTCACGGCTTTTTGGCATCCTGGGTTGCCTCCCCTTTTAATTCCGGGGAACAGAAACTGGTGGGAAGTTCATCTCCCTTCTATTCGCTCCCAGTGGAGCTAGCCAGCGAACGCCTCTGGCACGTATCCCGTTCTACTTCTTCTTCCTTCCTATCTTCGTGAGAGCAGGTTCCTTAATGAGAAACCTGGCAGGAAGATAAAAGATTAGGTAGAACACAAATGCGATTACAAAAGATTCGATAATTTCCTGGAGCATGTTTCATGTGAGAGATGAGAACCTCACGATCTCCGCGCGGGTGTGCAAACAGCTCGTGTGCACCGTGAACGATTTTGGCGGTTCGTGAAAAGTTTGAACCCTATAATAACCCTCTCCGACGAATTCGGTAACAATTACTGAATAATAATCTTTAGCTGTGATGCTCGAGGTCGTAGGCATCATCAGGATCTCTCCAACCTTTCTGTCGATGTGAACATCGATATTGATCTCTTCGGTCGAAGAATCATGGGCAGCAACAGGAGGCTCGCGCAGATCTTGAACAACACCGTATGCGGCATACCCAATGATGATCAAGCATGTTACTAGTGTGAAGATTATCATGTCAATCTCTCAGATTCCCAGGATGTGATGGAGGCGATCCGCCCGTGTTGATCGATCGCCTCGTAGAGGGCGATTCCCGTCGCGCACCGGACGGAGATTCGTGTGACCACGTACAATCCGTCGTGCCAGAGCACCTGTTCTCCGCCCTCGAACCGCGGGCACGTATAGGTTATCGCGGGCTTTCTCCACGCTCGGAGGGGCCTCCCGATGAGAACCCGCCAGACGCGTCGTAACCACCTCATGCTGGATAGAAGTACTTTCCAATATCGTTGGTGATGTACTGTCGACCGCCGATGAGAAAGGAGTGGCGGAGCACCCGAACGAGCGCCTTCTTGGAGGATTCTTCTTCGAGTCGCACTGCCCCCAGATAGATTGCGGTTGATCCACAAGGAATGATTGTTCCTTGGGTGTAGGCATTAGCAGCGAGAGCAACGTAGGGAAAAGGGTGCGGCGAGTATCCGCACCTAACATATCTCCCTTCCTCACGAAGATCATAGTGAGTGAACCACAATGCCCCGGGAATGAGCCCGTCCTTGAGGGATGCGGAATTGTTGTATTCCTCGATCTTCCGCTCGGCGAGTAGAGGATGAAGAGGAGCAATTGCCTTCTTTTCCTCTCTCGCACCAGGAAGCCAGTTCACTTTTTTGTATAGGTTCCTCATGTGATCACCATACCATTATTCAGAGATGCTTTTCACTTCTCTCAGTTCGGCTTCGATTCAGGAGAAACGTGCTTCTGACACTCTTGACAGACACACACACGTTTCCCAGCATAAGGAACCGAATCATCGCGATCAATGTTGAACACAGGCCCGTGGTATTCCATTCCCCACACCTTCCGCCGACCTGTCCAAGATCGCCACAGAACTTGTGTGGCTGGGATCCACTCATCGCCCACCATGTTCACCTCCAAGCCCGCGTGGGGGATGATCTCATCGGTGGGAAAGGGAACGGTCGGAACCTTCGGAATATCCTCGAGCTCACCTGCAACTTGTTCGAAGAGGTTTCCCGTTGCAGACTTTGAATTGTGATCCATGATCCTTACCTTAACATCGTGAAGCATCAGATTGCACTGGATAAATCATCGTGAAGATTCGTGTAACCCCACGGAAACATTCTTTCGAATATTTCTAGGATAAAGAGTGAGGCCGGCCCCACCCATCTCGATGGCTACCGGCCTCGCGGTTACTCGCCCTGGGCCTCGCAGGGGATTTCACCTTCGCGTAATATAAGCCACCAACGCACGGCCGAGTGAGATCGTAGCCAATCATGTCCACCGATGCCGTGGGTGGACGTATCTCAAGGTATCACATTCCTAATGTTATGTATCACCATTCTCGATTTTCTTGTGGAGGGGCATCACGGCCTCGAGCCACAGGTGCATGTACACCGCATGTTTACGGTTGTTCTTCTGAGATCGAGTGGGATTCGTGTTGCCGAGGCCCGTGGTGATGCGCTTCAATCGTGAGTTCTTCGTGGGTTTCGCCTTCGCGACCTTCCGCCACAGCTTGCGGAACTTCCGCTTCATGGCTCGGGCCTCCTCCGGCGGCAAAGATGTGAGGATACGATTGAAATCGTGGTGGGTCTTCTCGAGGGGCACGATGCCTGCCTCGTGTGCGGCGGCATTCATCAGGAAGTCAAGAACTAGATTGCTCATTCGTTTAGATCCTTAAATTTCTTAGGATCAATTGACCATTTAATGTAAGAATTAAGACACTTAATGCGATATTCATCAAAATAGTTTCGATCAACTGTGAGATTAAGGCGCTTTGCAAGCTTCCATCCTCTGTGCCATGCCTCGAATTCCTCTTCAAGGCAGGCAAGACGGTGAGGAAATGTTTTGATGATCTCAGGGTCAACCTGTGAGTAACCAAGCGCAAATCTATCCTGGATGTCTTGGCCGTCGATAAGGTGGTGCCCACATTCATGAAGAAGAACAACCGCTTGCTTCCTTGGATTAAGGTGCGAGCTCACAATGATCTGTTTGTCGTATGAATGGTACTCACCGTTGGACTTTTTGGCAAAAGACACTTTTAATTTGTGGCTAGAGCACCAATCGACTAGCAGGTAAAGATCTCTGATTGCAAGGACCTCAAAAGCCCAATTTGTCTCGTCGGCTTTTCCTGCACGGCCGGTCTGGACACGCCGGGTATACCGGGCCCAAGCTTTCTGCTTCCAGATCTCGGCGTCGAACTCCATGTTTACCCTCTCACTTCTCTGCCTTCTTCTTCGTTTGAGCTGAGAGCGCCTTAACAGCAGCATCGGCGGAGACGCCAAAAGACTCGAGGATGCCTTCGACGCACCACTTGTGGATCGATTTAGCAAGTTCAAGATTTTCTGTGCCGCTGCCTTGCGTGAGCTTGGACCAACAGGAGACACGGTGCTCACCAGGCAGATCGTTCATAAAGGCACGGAGATTTTGTCCTTGTTTGTCGTTAAGCGACTTAATTTCCTTGGTGATATAGGTGGTCACCTTGTCGATCAGAATGTTTTGTTTCTCAGCGCCGAGCTTCTTGACCTTGCGCTTCACTTTTGAATAGTCGCTGAGGATCTCTTGGCCACTGACCTGTGAGTCGATGGTCTTCGCAAAACCGTTGAGTGCAATGGTTGCCTCAGTTCCGATATAGCCGAGGCACATTGGGTAAAAGAGAGGATGGCTGGCAGGCTCATCAAGCTGAGTGATGCCGCCTTTGGTGAGGGCATCAGAGAGTCGCTCCCACGAGCGGCGAGACGGAGACACCTTACCGGGCTCGGCATCCTTTGGCGAATCAAGCCATTTCTCGTTTCCTGCAATGAAGTCAGACACGACGTTATAGACCCGAGGAGTGCCGCTCGCATCTTCGCTGCGTGCCCAAACGAGCCAATCTTCAACTGTCGGCTCGAGGTCGATCGCCCAGAAACGGTCTAGAAGAGCGGGGTCCATCTCATTGACGGTGTATGCAGCAGAGTTGTTCACTGCGGCAAAAACACGGGTCTCGGAGTGGAGCTTCCAACCGTTGAGCTCACGATCGAGAACGATCTGGAAGGCTGCCTGCATAACCTCTGGAGTCGCTCGATTGATCTCATCGAGGAAGAGGCACACAGGATTGGTGCATGCACGCTTGAACCAATCAGGCGGATTGAAGCGGGTCACTTCACCGTCGGTCGAAGGAAGACCAACCATGTCTCCTTCCGTCATCTGGCTGAGGCGCCGGTCAATCACTGGAAGATTAAAGGACTTCGCCACCTGGCGGACGACCTGGCTCTTGCCGATGCCGTGTGGCCCGCGGAGGAGGACCGACGACTCGATCGGGAGGACTTCGGCGACACTGAGAAAGGTCTTGATGGACATGTTCGACATTGATTGGTATCTCCTTGGTTGATGAAATCAGTTTATAACTTCTAGACGGCACTTTACACTAGTGCAATTCCCTCGATGTACAGTTTTTCGATCTCGAACATTAGCTTCTTGTACGATCTCCTCCAGTCCTTGTCAACGGCCTCAGCAATGACGTGGTTGTCCACGATGATTTGTGTTCTATAACCGCTGCGCGTATCAGACAAGCCACGGTGCTCTCTGCATCCTGTGACACCAAAAGAGATCTTGTCACCGAAGAGCTCTAAGAACTTGCTTTCAACTCGGGACTTTGGGTTCGAATTCATCTTCATTTCCTTGCTTTGATTACTCTGAGATCTTCTTGATGTTGCGGGGATTGACCTAGATTCCGTCCGCATAGCGGGCCTGCCAACTGTCTTCATGGACGACTTGATGTCCTTTGCAACGGCATTAAGAAACCCTGAAAGATCTCGATCTACTGTTCTAGCTCAAACTGCTCATCCTCGAGGGTGACAAAGAGCTTAATGTTCTTGGCGGATTTCTTCTTGTCCATGGCCTAGTTTATAACAACAGCACCAAACTTTGCACTGAATCAATGCAAATATTTCTGTGAAGAAACATCCATCACTTAAAAGAGTCGACCAGTGCGGCAACTCCAAAGAATCCTATAAATAGTCCTGTTGCAAAAAGTGCGGCATAAAGCATAAGCTAAATAGGAGTCAACGGCTCTTGCGTGCGATCTTCTTTTTTGGCCCGATCTTTTCTGAGTCAGAAAGCTTGTTGACGGATTTCTCGTTTTCTTCGGGGACGTCGATTGAAATTCCTTTCACCTCGGTCAGCATCCGCCTGAGCTCTTCTGTCTTTGCAAGTTCTTTTCTGTAACGGGACTCCATTTCAGTGGCAAGCTCCTTGGCCTGAACATACTTCTCCTGCAGTTCTGCATCTGCCTTCGGGCGCGTCGTCTCAAGCCTGCCCTTGAGTCGGATGAGCTTTTTTCCCATCTCATCGACGACGGCATCGACGCCGATGACTCGCGCGGCACACATCGACATGACAAGAACATCTGCAATCTCAGAGGCAACGGTTCTAGTGTCGAGAGTTCGAGTCTTCGAGTGCTGCAGTGCGACGATGAGCTCTGCACATTCTTCAACGACCTTGTCGAGCTGAGTGGTCTCACCCCACGCCTTTATCGTCTCAGAAGAGAGCTGAAATGCGCAGAGCAAGTTGTCGAAAAATTTGATTTTAAGCTCGTCGTCGGTCATAAAATTCTTTCAATTTTGTCAGTAGAAATCCATCCATCCGCGCACGCTGTCGTCACAAGCCTCATCATATTTTCTGAAATCTCCAGAACGATACCGCAGTCTCTCTCGCCGATGCGACCTGACGACCTATATGCGACCTCTCCTGTCGGCTCTGCTGTAGCCCAAAGGATGCCGGTTTTTACGGCGGAAGGTCCGTAGCGTTTCAATCTGACAGAGGAACCAACTTCGATGCTCTTGTGTAGGAAGAAATGTTCCATAACCAAATAATACTTCAAGTAGGTGACTCGTTACACCGGGACGTCCAACTATTTTAAGATAGTTCAGTGCCAAATAATAAAAATTGTCTTCCGAGTTTAGTTAATAAAAGAGGCATCCTTGAGCCTCTGAAGGTGGGACCATGCTCAAGATCTATAAAAATGTTTGCGTGTTTTCAGCAGTTGCATCCCTTGTGGGCATCCTGAGCGCATCAGAGGCAAAGCGAGACCCACAGAAGACGCACATGATATCATCTAGGGCAATGATCCAAGATGAATTTAGCGGCCTAGAGACGAACCCAATCGTCCGGGCATTCTACACGTGGATGGAGGAGACGCAGGGAGACATCTCGATAGATCCCCCAAATGAGTCTGATGGGCTCTTCTATGATGCTGCAGTCAAAGGAGATTCGCAGGATCTACAGGTCTTCGACCTCGACTTGAAAGCAGATTCAACAAATCATGACCCCTGGCAAAAAGGATGCAGGCATACGTTCTACGTCGTTCGTGTGATGTCAAACAGTCCCACAGTGAAGGCGATCGACAACATGGGCGGGGAGACAAGAGAGGTCCTCGGCTTCACGTTCTCAGGGTGCACATTCAAGTTCATCGCGATCGTGGCGGACAGGATGAGAGACGAGGAGATGATGTACACAACGATGCTCCACGAGCTGGGACACATGTGGGGGCTTCCTGACAACAACGAAGGAAAAAGATCGGTCATGAACGGTTCGTGGCCGGCATCCCACTGCATCACCCACAAGGATATCGTCGACGTCTATGCGGTGAACAAGAAGTCCGGCATGGAACCCAAAACCGGATGCAAGATGAAGAAAGACTAGTTCGATCCCTTTGGGTTTGGAGGGGACTTTGCGACCTCGAAGAGAGGCCGTAGAATCTCCAGCGTCGACTCCCTGTTTGGCGGGCGCGCCCCACCGTCATCCACAAATTGACGTTCTGCGGCCTCGAGGATGAGGACTCCGACGAGGATGTCAGACGTTTCGGGAGGTATTCCAAGAAGAACCATTCTGTCAGCAATGACCGACAAATGAGCCTTTCTCTCCTTGGAAAGCGTGCCGAACATAGCGCTCATCGACTCTAATGCGATTCGATTGGTCATAATTAGATGGTAATCGGTTCTCCCGGAGAATGTTCCAATTTTCTCACTCTGGACTCATGAACTGTTCCTGTGGATCCATCATTGAACTTCACGGTCACATACCGACCGTCTCCGACAACATGCTGCGTCACTCTTACGACTGTCCCAGTCTCAGCGCGGGGATCAACAGCGACGACGTCTCCTGGTTGTGGTATCATCTCATCCTCTCTTCGATCATTTCACTGAGATCTTCGTGTGCCTTTGAGACCTCGATGTTCTGCAACAGACCATAATGCACAATCCCTACAATCTTCGACGAGAACAGAACCTTGACGTAGTGGTACAGGATCGACCCGTTCTCAGAAGACGCAAAGTCGAGAATGATGCCCATGTCGCCTCGGCTCACCGTGCCGACGACGTTCGCGAAAGAGAAGTCTGGGCACACCTTGTATGCATTCACCCTGTCGTTCGCAGCATTGACGACCACGAGGTCACCCGGCATCGGCCGAGAAGTCTTGCTGCTGGTGGGTTCGCACAGGAGTATGGACACATACTACGTAGGTGCCAACATGAAGTGCTGAAACGGGAAAACGACGTAGAAGTGCATCGATCCTGCCCAACCTGTGCCTCCTGGACCCGTCAATTGCACGAAAAAATCTGGAGACGACAGGTATTCCATCGTGCCGACGACGAGATAGAGCTCTCCTGCCCGCGCCTTTCCGGTCGGGTCTGACCTGAACACCGGAGGATTCGTGAACAATGTGAGGTCTGCAAGAGAGACCGCATCCCTCCTTGCGAGAGCAATGAGGTCTCCTTGGATCATGAGGCCGCCCTGCGGCGGCGCGCACAATGGTCTGCAGATGGATTGCACATGTCGACGGATTCCAATCAGAAATATTCTTCATAAATATTCCTTGGATCCGGACGGTGGAAAAATGTGACATGCAGGAGGCCTCGTCTGCGTCGTTTTCGCCTGCGCTAGGGCGCAGGCGGCGCCGCACTCCTCGGCCTGACAGGCAGGACCGATATTCGGTTCAAGAGCACAGTGACTTCTCCGCGGTCGAGCCAGCCGAGCACGTCGCCGTCCGGAGTGATCTCAGTGTCGTACACGAGGGCATCGCCGCGAAGAACGGCGAGCTCGTATAGGCCTCGTTCGGCCCCGTACGTTCCCGGTCCCTGAACGACTGAGGCGGAATATCCGTTCGAGAAATCAATCCGGGAATGCAGCCCGCCGAGGCCCGGGCGGGCCTTGAACTGAAGGTCGAAGAACGTGTAGATCACAGCTCGCGTCCCCTCTTGTTCGCAGAGTACCAGCCCGTGCCCCTGTCCGGGTGAACCCGGCCCGCCGCGGGGGCGACGCGCGCGACGACGATGGACGGGTCCGTCACCCCGTCGTGGCCGATTGCAGCGACGAATGTGTTCTTTGCCTCGCCCATCGTTCTCTGCTTCACGGTCCACTTCACGTCGTCTCTTTCGGCCTTGAAGTCGTCCACGGCGGCGACCGCCTCGTGCAGAGTCATGAACGTGCCCAAGTCGAGGACGGCACCGTCCTTCATCTTGACGGTCACCCGAAATCGGTCTGTCGAGTCGAAGCCGCTCATGGTCGGTCCTTTCCGCCGAGGGCAGACCTGACCTCTATGATCCGGGCGAGCAGGGACTCTGAAGCCCGTCGGAGGCATCGGACCTCATGCCACAGCGCGAGGCCGCCCGCGGCGACCGCGAAGAATCCGATGTACAGGAAGGCTCCCGTCACCGCCCAGGCGTTGTATGCATGGACAGGAACGTCGTGAGGAGGTGGTTGGACGAGTTGTGTCGTTGTGTCGTTCATTTGATACAGTTATACACAATGCCTCGGTCACTTTACATTTCATCGACAGAGATCCACTCGGGCGGCACGGATCCCACGAACTGCACGTCGCCCGGGAGGGAGAAGGACTTGCGGCGGGGCACGATGTTCCCCGCGGCGGCGGGCGGCACGGCGACGGCGAGGACGGCGACGGCACCCGCGTGTTCGGAGGGAGCCACGAGCTCCACTCCCTGCGGGACGGGAAGGCCCAGCTTCTTGAGGAGCGCCGCGGTGGCCCAGTACTCGGCGCCCTCTCGCGTGGGAGACAGGAAGACGCCCGGAGACGCCGCTCCTCCCCAGCCCTCGGTCGCGCGGAGTCCCGCCGCGAGGATGGAGGGGACGCGCTCTCGGAGGGTGCCGTGGTAGAGCACGGTGGGGGCCTGCGA
>Ga0214921_10001022_pt1 | contig 48871 bp, 84 predicted proteins | sample LL1505_MetaG_FD_177992 | JGI IMG/M metagenome (GOLD analysis project Ga0214921, IMG submission 177992) | Freshwater microbial communities from Lake Lanier, Atlanta, Georgia, United States - LL-1505 | ecosystem: Environmental > Aquatic > Freshwater > Lake | place: USA: Georgia | collected... | reverse complement strand
GCGTTGTCTGCGCCCTTGCGCTCATAGATCTGTGGTGCACGCTCTGGAAAGCGAGGTGCTGGTGAAATTGTCATACTTACTCCTTAAGGATGTATTGGGAAGGCCATTCCAGGTAATAGTTTCCACCCTTTTAGGCCTCTTGTGTTGTCTAACTAGAAAAAAGGATTACTAGAGGCTACTACTTCTGGCATAACCAAATCTTGAGTTAGAGAGCAGGCGATTGATAAAGAGTCCACAAAATCGTCATGAGCATAGGATTCATCGGGCGCAGCCACTAAAAAGTTAGGGCCCTTAAAAGTTACTTCGGCATCCAACATCTGTTGATAGAACCGTTTCCACGTACGAAGTCTGCGGGTCTTTGCATGGGCAGGCCAAGAGACCATCTTTCTTTGAATCAAAGCCTGTAGATGTTTCCAACGCTTTGACTGCTCTGATGGGCTAGAAGTTATAGGCATAACTTCGGCTCTAGGTAAAAGAAGTTTTAAACGTTGCGCTACCGCATCACCTACACCGTTAGCATCAACACCTACTGCAAGTACATCGTAGTTAGATAAGAAATTAACAATTTGGAAATATTGCTCTTCCCAATCGTCTCCCTGCATCTCTAGCCAATTAAGTACTCGATGATCAAAATAACCAAACTCATCAGGGCGATCCCAGTCAACCCATACGACAGTAACGACCGTCGAGTCAGTTTTGCGAGCAGGGTCGATCCCCACAACGACTGGGGTCTTATGCCATACCTTGACCAGTTCTTGAGAAGTGTCGCCCAACTCATCCATAATGTTTGAAGTAACAAACATTCCTCTTTCAAGAAGCCACTTACAGTTGTAAGACATCTGAAATTCATCTGACTCTTCTCCGATGCGTAGCATCTCTTTTCTAATAAACCTTTCGTAGTTATCGTTAAACTTTGCCACGTCTTTCCAGTCCCACTGGAAGTGGTTTTGTCTATTACCTCTGTTGGTCTGACGTCGTCTATTCATCTGAATTGCACGATAGAAATTATTCTTACTTGTAGTTGGTGTGCCTGTCTTAACCATCGTTCCTGCGTAGTACGCAAGCATTGGAGAAATTGATTTTGATACTACGAAGTCATCTGCTTCTTGACACTCATCGATAACGATCAAATGGAACGACTTAGATTCAATCTTTGCACGTGGGTTTGCAGTCATCATCGTGATCGTAGAGCCAGACTTCTTCAGTTTAATCTGACGAGTAACTCCGCCCACACGCATCATGGCATCATCGATCTCTGGATCTCCCAAAATCTCGATTGCACGCTCAGAAGTCAGGCGTGTAACCGTACGACCAAATAGAGTTTCTGCCTGTCCCTCTGTTGGCGCAAACAGCCCAACCCATAGTCCATCTTTAAACTTTCCAAGTAAATCTGGGTATAACTTTGCAAGTCTAGGAAGTAACACCATGAGTGTGGCTACTGTGTCAGCAACAGTCTCTGATTTACCTGACTGACGTGATGCTAATGCCGTAATTTCTTCGCCATCGTTAATGATTACGGATTCAATAATTCGACGTGCCAGAGGCTTTTGATATGGGTGTAGGTCGTGACCGACAAGGACCTTTAAGAAGTCCATAATCTTGTCAATTAACTTGTCAACAAATTGTTGCGATAACTCATCTAATGGTTCATCAATAGGTTCTTCTGGCGCAGGTTCTTCACCCTGATAGAACTCAGGATTAATCTCCTCAAACTTTTCGGAGTCGTATTCGTTTTCCATAGTGTCCTTATTAAACAGCGAAACCCACCATTGCTGATGGGTTAACGCCTGACCAGTAAGAGAGGGTAAGACAGTTAACTATAACACACTTTGAGAGCGGCGCTTTAACTCCTTGGCAATTGCGTAGAAGGCTTCAGCACCCATAACAACTTCATCAATGTCCGCTTGACTCTGATTCCTTTGCCATGTCGTCAAGTGCCTTCCTAATATAAACATTGACTGCTCCATCCATGTAATCAAGTCTGGAGTCGATATCGTTGCTACTCGCTTCTCGATTCGAGTCTGTGGCTGGTGTCCAACCTTTTTCTTTCGTAAAATCATCGTAAGTCACTTCTCGCCTCTCCAGTGCACCGCTAAGTGCATCTTCTTCATTTAACATTCCGCTCCATTTTCCTAGAACTAATGCCTTGTACTTTGGCAATCGTACTATAAGTGGGGTGGCAGTCCTAAATGGTTCTTGAATTTCTTGAGTCCATCCACGCACAACAACTTTACTGCCCCATTCAAATGGGAAGTTTGTGAACTGAATGAAGCGCTTTGATCCGATGTTGTGTACCTTGGGCATGTCACGGTTTCTGTGGTTTAGGGGGTTTTCCTTGTTTGCCTTTGTATTGTATCTGTGCAGCACGAGATAGGCGATAGAACGCTTTTCTTGCCACTGCAGAGATAGAGCCCGTGTCGGCTGGTCCACGGGGCTTGAAGTCTAGATAACGATAGATGTACTGTCCCTTTGAAACACGGGCTTTAAATGCCTGCCATTCAGATGGGGTAACTTCGTAATAGTTGTAGAAAGTTCCATCACGGAATACGACTGTGATTTTTTCTTCTTCTTTATCGTATCCTGCTGCCACGGTTCGTGGGCGTGCTGGATTTGTTGTTGAAGTTGGAACTACAGTAAGTGGTGCGGCAGAAGCATCTTCTTCATTCTGCGGCCCCTTATATCCAGGAACGTATAATTCGTCCGAAGCCTCATCAAGTTCATAAAATTGACGACTCATTGCTGTGTCTAGTTCGCTAGGGAGTCCAGCCAAGTTCTCTGACATCTTTCTTTGCTTGTCTGTCTTGTAGTACTCCATAGTACTGGCGTCATTTATTACTGAAATAATCTCATCAAATTCGCCATAAGAGGATGCTGTAGGAAGTCCAGAAAAATCAGACCCCGTAATCTTTTCAATTCCCGCTAATTGCCTTGGACCAAATTGATTTCCAATGGCAAGGTTTAGTTCTCCTGCAGACGGCGCAACTCTACGTTGACCACGTGCGGCTGCACCGCCTACAGGACGAACCATAATAAAGTCCTAAATTAGGACGCTGCTGCCCAAGGTGTAATGTTAATTACAGAACCTGGAACAATGTTGTTCTGTGCTGCTGCAATTGACTGTGCCTTGATTGTTCCTGGAACACCAATTACTGAACCAGTTCCTGTAGACAATGCTGTGCTTGCATTTGTAACAAAGTAAACCTTATCGGTGCTTTCGTTTGCAGTTACAGTCCAAGTTCCATCAACAGTTCCTGTTGAAGCGACTGTAATCTTTGTACCAATTGGGTATGCTGCAGTTGCACCTGTTGCTGTAATGCGAGCAGTTGTTGAACCTGCAGCACGGTCAACGTCTGTAATTGACTTAGCAGCGTTGGTTGCTGCTGAGTTTACGGTAATTGTTCCAAATGACGCATCCTTCAACGCATCTTGTGCAAGTGCTGTTGTAAGACCAAGAACATTTGGAGTAAGGATATAGTCAGTTGGACCTGCTACATCTTCACCTGCTGTATCTGGGTTGTAAAGTGGATATCCGTTCCAACCTGAAAGAGCGATAATGTGATTATCTGCTGCTGGGTCAAGACGGCCTGCTACTCTTGTTGTAACTGTTGTTGAAAGAGTTGCACTTGCTGCATCTGGACGGACATCGTTTGGTTGAATAGGGAAATTTCCCCATACGAAGTCGATTGCGACTTCACCTGCGGTATCTAGAAGATTACCGTTGTTATTAGTAGCCATTTATTTCCTCACAATCATGATCGGTTAGTTCAGTCTCTAAAAGTACTTCTCTGCAAGCCCTGCACTTGAAGAAGCGTACGTCATCTAATCCAACGTGTAAGGAATCCGAATGGTGCTCTTCCATCTCCATCTGAGGTTGGGCTAGAACTTCTGGCGGAAACGGTCCTCTAGGACTGTGTACTGACGATGGTACAGCATGACCCTGCACTGCGAACTTACGAATCAACTTCATTTATTTTGCCGACTTTTTAGTTGCGGCCTTCTTCTTTAGAGTCGATTGCGGCTCTTCAGTCACTTCTGCAGTAAACGCAAGGGTATCTATTGCCGAATCTTGGGCAGTTGTGTATGCCGTAGTAATTTTGAGGAGACCTGCTCGTTTACGTTCTTCAAGAAATGATGGGAGGTCTTTACCGCAATAAAAGATTGATTTGTTCAGAGTAATTCTGTATTCAAACATAGCGTCTTTGTCGCAATTAGCGCACTTCATATTGCTCCTTTACCAAGTCAATCCATGTGAGAACTTTGTGCTTTCAGTGTTCACTGGAGCACCTCCCATCATAGGGCCTGGTCGTGATGGTTGTGGAAACATTTGGCTCATACGGTCACGATGCTGTGGGTCAATATCTGGATGATTAGAGAGATTTTGCGCTCTCATCCAGAACTCTGGTGGAAGCATTCCAAAATTTCTCAGTATCTGTCCATGAGTCTTTGTCACAGGCTGGTCTTTTAACTTAGCCGCAAAGTTAACAATCTTCTTATCGATTGCAGACATTGGGCTATTTTTAGATCCTACACCATCAGAAAAGTGTTCGTAGGACTTATCGTCACGACTGATTGATCCAGCCATTACGAAGTCTTCTTTCCGCCTCGTACCTTCTTCACAGGAACTCTTCCTGCCTTTGGCGCAGCAGGTTGTGTAGGAATTGCTGGAGTATAACTTGCGGAAATATCTCCGTGCTTAATTGACACAGGCTGACCTGGTTGTGCATGTGAATGTACGGTTCCAAAGAACTCTGTTGCTCTATTGCTTCGGTTCTGTTCTGACTTTTCAGTAAGGCGTGCTTGTTGAGCAGATTGTTTCATTGTTGCTTGGCTCTGAACGTGATGCATAGCCATAGCAGCCTGCATATTGTGGAATGCAGCCATATCTCGGTTTGCACGAGCACCGTCACGATATTTCTGACTAATTACACGGCTCAAAGAATAGAATGGGTTAATCTCGCTCATAGGTCAATCTTCCCTTAGTTTTTCTCGTCTTGAAGTGTAACCGTCAAACAATTCTCAATGGCGATCAATCTCTCGCCCATCTCTACGAAGGCTTCCATGAGGACACCTTGGTTGGCAAGAAGTTTATCTACAACGTCCTTTGTAGATTTTCCGCCATTATTACTCAACTCTCCGTCTAGTTTGTTGATGCGCTCCATAACGCCAGGAACTGCATCTCTACCTGGTTCTGCTGGTTCACCTTCCCAATCACGCATGAAACGGTCCATCCACTGAGCCCAGCGCTTTATCTTTTTATAGAAAGGACTCAAGAGAACTCCTAGACTTATGAGAGCACCAGCAACAATGCCGATAGTAGTAAAAAACATTGTCACTGGTGCTACTCCTTTAAATTACTTCTTTACGATTCCGTATGATGAATCTTTTGGGTTAAGTGCTTTAGCAAGTGGGCCAACAAGACCAGCAAGTGCTGCATTTAACAGAACTTTTGGATCAGTTTGTCCAGCCATGTAAAGTGCTACAACAGATGCTGCTGCGGCACGGAGGTAGGTCGCTGCTGCGGCCTTAAGTTGTGCTTGTGTCATGTTTCTCCTTTGACGTGCCCTCAAAGGAAATAATCCCTTATTCGTCTCGGTTACGCAGTGGATACGTAATTGCCCATGCAATCAAAGTTGCGATAATTGCATATCCAACAATAGTTTTTGCACTTCCATCTAGAACTACCCAAGCAATAAACATGCCAAGTAGAGTCCAGAGTTGGTCAATCATGTCTTTTAGTATTTTCATGGCTTCCGTCTCCTTACGCCTTTACTCTCACCTGATGAGCCTCCACCACCAGAACTTCCGCCTCCACCGCCTCCAGAACTTCCCCCTGTTGAACCACCTGCAGCACTTGCTGCAGCACCCACTGCATTCATGGCAGCACCAGCAGCAACAACTGTTGCAACAACCATGTTAGTTGCTTCTTCTCTTTCTCCTGGAGTCATGTCTGCTCCAATAGATCCTAAAGCCGCTAATGCTGCGCCTGGATCTGTAAATACTGCCTCAAGTAGTGCACCTGGATTTTGAACTAACTCAATGTTTGCTGCAACTTCTGCTGTAATAATAAGTACTTCACCAGATTCAGATGTTCTTAACTCAATTGGTGTCTCTGGTGGAAGATCAGCATATGATACTCCAGATGCCCTTACTTCTGCTGCAGAAATAGACTCACCTGGTTTTAAATCTGCTATCAATGCAGCCACGACAATATCTTTTTGTTCTTCTGTTAATTCTTTTCCATCTTTAACGTCTTCAAGAATATTATTTAATTTTTCTTCTTCAGCCTTTGCTTTTTCTTCTTTAGCCTGTGCCTTTTCTTCTTCAGCCTTGGCTGCTTCTAACTCTTTTGCTTTTGCTTCAGCCTCTGCTTTAGCATCCTCTTCTGCTTGTCTTGCAGCCTCTGCTTCAGCCTCTTTAGCCTCTGCTTCTGCAATTGCATCTAACTCTGCTTGTCGTGCTGCTTCTGCTTCTGCTTCTAGTCTTTCGGCTTCTGCTTTTGCTTCTTCTTCAGCCTTTGCTTCTGCTTCTGCTTGTGCTTTGGCTGCTTCCTCTTCTGCTGCTATACGATCAGCCTCTGCCTTTTCAGCATCTGCTTGTGCCTGTGCTGCTTCTTCCTCTGCTGCAATTCTATCTGCCTCTGCTTGAGCAGCCGCTGCTTCTGCTGCCGCTGCTTCTGCTGCTGCCTGTGCTGCCGCTGCTTCTGCGGTTGCGGCTTGCTCTGCTGCTACACGTGCAGCCTCTGCAGCAGCCGCATCTTTTGCTGCTTGAATTGCGGCTTGTTGTTCTGCGTAAATATTATTAACTGTAGTTACCGCTACGTTAAGGGCAGTAACTGCTTCTCCTACTTTTGTAACTGCTGTATTTGCCAAAGTATTTGCTGTGTTAATAGTTGCTGTTGCTGTTTCTTGTAGTGATATCAAGGTAGCAACTTCTGTAGCCTTAGTTTCAGTTGCAGTTGTAACTACTTCTTGAGCAGTTGTTTTTTCTGCTTGTAGTGTTGTAAGAGTTGATTGACTTGTAGTTAATGTTGATTTAGCAGATTCAAATGCAGCAACTAACGTTGGGTCTTGCACTGTAGTAGTTGTTCCAAATGCAGTTTGAGTTGGGTTTGTAAAATAGCCAGTTCCATCTGCACGAATGATTACCCAACCAAGATAGACGCCTGCTCCTCCACCGTTCTCGTAGTACCAAAGAATAAAATCTTGCGTCTTATCAACAGTTGTATCGTAGTTTTGACTATATGCACTGTAGCGCATACCTTGGTCTCTCCAGTTATTGACGGCTAACTGCCCATCAATGTAAAGAAGAGTTCCATCATCTGCATAAGTATTGTAACGAACAATAACTGCTTCGTTAGGAACGGTGATAGTTCCTTCAAACTTAACAATTACACGGTCTGCTGGACCACCTAGTACAGAACCTCCACCCCATTGATATGTGATTTGAGGAACTACTGTGGTAAGTATAGGAGTTGCATTTGCTGCAGGAAGAGCAGGAGAACCGCCTCCGTTATAGGTATAGATAGATGCTTTAACACCTGGAACTGTGGTTACAACAGTTGAAGACTCTGCTGCGGACAATGCTGTGGTTACTGCTGCGCTGTCTGTTTGCACAACCACTGTTTGAGAATCAACTGCAGCAGTTTTATCGTCAAGAGTTGCTTGAGCAGTATTAAGCACGGTTGTAGCCGTGGCTACAACCGCAGTTTGTGAGTCAACTGCTTGCTGAGCAATTAAGGCTGTTGCGGTTGCAGACTCTGCGACATCGATAGCGATATTGGCGGTATTTATACATACCGTGGCTGCTTCAACAGCCTGTGTTGCTACTGTGCTGCTTTCTACCAACTGTTGAACGTTAGGGATAGTCTGGATAGTTGCAGTTGCACTTTCAATAGCATTATCCAGTGTTACAGTCGCATCATGAATCTTCGTGTTTATGGAGGTAATGGATGGTATCGGATTGGACATTACTGTGGACGACTCTTGGGTCGTTTGCTGCTGGCTGGTTGGTGTCGTATTTACAGTGCTCGTATCAACCAAAGAAGAAGACGTTGCCGTGGATGAAAGAATCACGGTTGGCGCAGCAAGAGTCACTTCGCCGTCTGCTTGAGCAGGCATCATCGAAAGAAGCAAGAAAATAAATCCTGCTCCTAAAAAGAAGTAGATACGTTGTGTGAAGCCAGATAGTGCTGCGAATATACGCAGTTCTTTCAAGTGTTCCCCTCGGAATACTTTAATGCCCTCTTCAAGTATTTAGATTATAGCGGTTTCCAATTTCTATTTATAATGAACTTGCTTGCATTGTTCTGTGAGTTCACTGATTCGCCCTGTACACCCTTACCTGGACCACCCCAAGTCACAATACTTGACGTTGCTTTAGACTTAACTCCACGAACTGTATCAAACATAAAGTGTTGTTTAATTCCACGACGTTGATTTACCATCAATGTCTTGCGGTCTAATTGTTCGCTCATGAACCTAATCCACCAACAAATCCTGCGGCTGTTCCACCCATTCCATCGCCATTTGTGGCAGATGCTGCACCATCGCTCATAGGTTGATTGTGATCGGTATTTGGATCTGGGTTGTTGTTAGTACCAGCACCTAGTGCGCCAATCATGTAAGGGTAATTTGCATACCAAAAACCAGAACCAGAGTAGTTAGGTTCACGACGACGACCAAAACGGCGACGCTGTTGCTCTTCTATATCTGCCGCATTACCAAACTGTGTTGAAAGATTTCTCATACTCTTTCCTTCTGCAATAACTCTTGGACCAACACTATAACGACCATAAGTTCCTCCAGGTCCACCCATCATTCCTTTACCAATTTCATACTTACTATTTTCCATAATTTAATACACCTTCTGGATCAAATACTTGAAGCGCCTTTAATACCAATGACTGACTAATCTCACGACCGTGATGTCCGCAAAAGTAAAGTTCACCATTTGCTAATGTTGCCCTCATCATTGCTTGAGCACCGCACTTATCGCAACGGTCTAATGCGTTTAATGGGCGATGCGTGTCAACAACAGCGGTCATGAATCAAACCCTGGCTTTGGTAATGGCTTAAATGAATTTGCTGCCATTTTGTCCTGTGCGCTAGAGACAGGTATTGATCCTGGGCCATCAAATTTCAACTTTTCAGGCATGGCCTGTTTATTTTTGGTCATAGCCTGATCACTAAACTGAACAGTTGAAATCATGACTTTAGTTTACTCCTTCTTAAGATGGTGTATGCTCCAACCATGCCCAAGTACGAGTACTCCTGTATCCAATGCGACTTAGACTACGAAAAAGAGCGTAGCATTCACGAGTCTGCCCCAGAATACTTCTGTGACAAATGTGGCTACGCTCTTCAGCGTGTCTTTAACTCTTTTGGTATTCAGTTTAAAGGTGGCGGTTTTTACTCCACCAGGGATTAGTTGTAGTTTGGATCGTCTTCTTTAGCAGACTTTTTTGCAGCCGCTTCTGCTTCTGCTGCTTGACGTTCTTCAACCTTTACATCTGCAACTGTCTTTGCGCCTTTATCAACACTTGAGAATGCGGCATTGATTTCATCAAGAGTAAGTTTTCCATCGTCCATAAATGCACGAGCCAACTTCTCAATAACTGCAGCAACTGCGGTAAGACCTGCAACCATCATTGCCTTTGCAACCGAGATACCCGCTACTGCGCCAGCACCGATTACTCCAAGACCGCTTGCTGCAAACACGGCAACAATACGCATTAATACATTTTTTAAACTTGCCATTTCAACCCCTCGGTTGGATTATGCCCCCTATTTAAATTTTAGTCGTTAAATAGATGTCCTTGTTCCCAAGTATGGTTTACGCCAGCATCTGAGACCGCAGAACGATAAGAACTGGCGGCCTTTTCGCCCTCTTCCTGCATTCCAAGATGACCTAGGATCTCACGCACGTGGCTGTGAGTATGGTAGAGGTGACCTAATAATAAACGGTTTGAACGTGCTTTTTGGTCAACAGTGGTGTGCATTGAGGTTGCTCTGGTCTTTTCACCAGCCTTCTCAAAAACTTCTTGTCGTGAAGTGATGTCTTTTATATTGTTATCACCCATAGAGACGTGTTGACGAACTGCCGCATATAGGGCACGGTCCGTATTGTTGCCCCACTTTTTGCTGTGAGTGGTGTATCCGCTACTACGCATGTCTGCGGCTCGTTCTGGAGATGGAGCAAGTTTGTGTTCGTAAACTTCAGTACTTCCAAATCGATCTCTGTAGCCATCTGCAGTTGCCTCTTGTACTGCATCTGCGCCACTGCTCATGTTTTCAAATGGACTTCTAATATGAGGGTCTATTGCGTGACCGATTTCGTGAACAAGAGTATCGGCATTTATAGTTGAAGGAAGAATCTTCTTCTTCTTTGCACCACGAATTACTTCTGTACCTTCTGTTGGGATGCGTTCATGACGAGTATGGAAAGTTGTGTAAGTCTCGCTGCCACCGTAATAACCTGGTTTGTACCCTGACTCAACTTGAAAAGGAGTAGAGATGTACTTAGCAGTCTGCTTTCCTTTTCCAGGATATACGTTCATGTGATGACCTTCAGGTAGGTGTTGTAACTCTGTAACATCATCTACATAAGGAACTTCTTTACCTTTAGGATCAGTGATGGTTCCTTTGTATCCCATATCACTTTGCCAAATTCTTTCAGTGCTCCAATCACGATCAACTAATGATTTAAAGTTTTTATTAGGGATTGGCGCTCCCTTTTCACCTTTAGGAATTTCAATATCAGGCTCACGTGTTATGTCGTAGTTTTTACGTTCGTGAACAACTACGTTTCCTCTTTCTGGGCTATAGTGACCACCCCTACTTGCTTTTTCACCAGGATAAAGAACTGCATTTGTTTTAATATCTTTAGCCAAATGTGTTGGGATATTCGTACGTTCTGCAGCAGTAGTTGCAATTAAATCCATATTCTTCTGTGCAGCAGTAGCGTTAGGTCGATAACTCTTTCCTAACTCTGCTCCTGCACGACTTTGATAATTTTCTACGTTATGTAAATTGAGAGCAGTTTTAAATGCGTTAATGCGATCCGCTCTAGGGATCAGAGGATCTTTACGAGAACCAGTTGCGGTATGTGGCTCAAAGAACATACCTTGGTAATTAACGCCTGGTCGTGGTTCTTCAGTGACCTTTGGTCGAGAATGAGTACTGGTCAACATTGGGACAGGTTTTTCAGGATTGCTCTTTATTGAACTTGGGTCAGATTCAGGATTGGTGTAGAACGATGTCTTACCACCCTCACCTTCGTGAAAGGTGTTACTGAATTGACGACCTAGAGGCATGCCCCCATTATCAGTCTTGTTGGATTCCCATACGTTCTAAATACAATTCTTTTTCAGTCATTAGGTAACTTTCAATGCGCCGATACTGTACTTGTACTTGTTCTTCGGTCTCTTTTATCTGTTCTTCTGTCAATTCGTTATTCAAATCCTTTATAGTTTCTACTGCAAGATCGAGTTCGGTCTTTGCTAGTGCTGCCTTGAGTTGTGCTTGATGCCACAGGTATTCGGCATGCTCTTGCTTTACCCGTAGTCGTTTTTCTTGAGTTTTAGACATAAGCCCAACCTATCATAAATTTAGGAGCAGTTTTTGCGTGCTCATGCTCAGGAGCCGCTTATGAAATTGTGTGACTAATATAACTGCAGATCGTTGTGATCTGCACCACAAAAGTTACTTGAGTTGTTCTTTTGTTAGGAATGGGCCAGAAGTATTGGCGTCTAACTTTTCTGCAATCTTTAGGGCTGCTAGAGGTTTTGCACCACCATGAATAGCCCCAATAGCGTAACTAGAACCAGAACCAACTCCATAGATGCCGTCCCCACTCATGCAGATCGAGCAATCGTCTGCAACATCAAATACCTCACCACATACTGCAATAAGAAAATTAAAGCGAGAATCATCTACCTTGCCATCACCCTTGCCTTCGTTAAAGTCATATCCGTTCTCAGTCAAGCATTTTCTGAGAGAAGGCATCACCTTAGCGATCATGAAGTGATAAATATCTTGGCGATCTTTTGGTGAAGGTTTTGGCGGTTGCCAAATGTGTTGAGCGATATCGCAAGGCCCTACTTCTCCAGAACCAGCAATTAGATATTCACCACGTTCTGCAATCTTCTCCATCCGTGGATGGTTGTAGATGCGACCGTTATCCCCTGTAACTTGATTATCTGCAACAAAGACGACTCTGTCGTCGTATTGCACCGCCACGATAGTTGTCATGTCCACCCCTTCAATAAAGAACCCCCCAAGGATACCATCAGGTACCCATGGAGGGTCTTAAGGTCAATATGTCCGTTTTATAGGAATTTGACCAACTCTGCCCAAGTTTTAGGGCCGATGATGCCATTTGAGTCCACTACGTCGTGATTGTCCTGAAATGCAACAACTGCCTTCTTTGTGGCTGGGCCGTAGTTTCCGTCTGCAGCAAGGCCAAGAGCCTTCTGAACGATCTTGACTGCTTCACCCTTGGCGCCAGGCTTGATCTGTCCTGGGAATGCTGGTGCTTCTGGTTCTGGGGTATCGACATTGACTTCGTTGCCCTTGTAGTTAGGACGACCCCAGCCAACGATTGAGACCATGACCTTCTTCTTGTTTGGCTTGTATGCACGAACTTGCTCGCATACCTCGCCACCATTGCGCTGGTCACCCTTCTTCTTGCCAGAAGTGTTTCCTTCGATGGTAAGTACAACTCCGTCAGAGTCGATACCTGTGCAGATACCTACGTGAGAGATTCTGTCAACGCCATCTCCTGGGAAGTCGAAATACAGGATATCGCCAGGTTGTGGTGACTGACCGCAATCTGCGTCAAACCAAGTACCCATCTTCTTGAATGCGGCTGCTCCTGCCACAGTAGAGACTGTGTTTGGAATCTTTACTCCTGCTTGATGAGCGCACCACATACAGAATGATCCGCACCATGCTAAAAAGTTTGCCTTTGTAAAGGCGCCGTACTTTGTCTCGTTATCTTTTGGACCTTCGATAGTCCCAACTTCTTTGCGAGCAACTTCGATAAGCGCTGCTGCTGTTCCTTTTTCTGCCATTACTTCTCCTTAATTCTGTTCATAAGAATCTCTGCTCTTTTTGACGGTCCCTTAGTTAGAAATCCTTTACCCTTCGCCTTGTCATAGGGTACAGGTGTTTTAAATTGATCGGCTGTTGGATCAATAATTTTTCCTGCAGAATCCTTTAAGAACCAATGACTGCTGCCTTCGTGCTGCACCTGCATAGGTGTTAGGCCTGCAGACTTACCACCGAGTGAGTGGTAGATGGCCTCGCTTGCTACATAGCAGTGACCAGCGGTCTGACATTCATGCCCACGGAACTCTGGCTTACGTAGATCATCAGTAAGGTGCTGTCTGACGTTAGAAACTATCTGGTGATCGTAGTTATTCATTGCATCTGCTTAAAGTGTTGTGGGTGGATGTTAGTTGGGACGTACTCTTGACCAGTACGTTCTTCGTGACTTCCTGGATCGGTAAAGTTAGTTGTCATAGCAAGATGGCTACCAACACCACGCTTCTTGTAATTACCTAGATCTGATTGGCGATATACGCTTACGGGCACGTGCGTAGCACCTGCAGAGATAGCCGCAGCCAATCTGTGATTACCCTCACCGATATAGCCCCACTTGTTCTTGTGATCGTAGGCGATCATAAGTGGGTTAGTTATGCCTTTACCTGAATGAATGTCTTGTGCAATTTCACTAATGCGCTCTGCGCTATTGCTATCTGCATGACGACCACTGCGGTCAAACTCCATTAGCGGCTTTAGCGCACTTACGGAGACCATACCGACAACGCTGCGTGACTCATCACCAGGAAGATGACCCTTACCACCAGAGCGCTTCTGTTCTACATTTGCTGGAACTGTAGGAGTGAACTGTCTTCCGAGATTACTCATCTTCATTTCCTGTATAACTGGCTCGCTTAGGGAGATCGCCGCCTACAGACTTCGCCCACGCTTCGCCCTTATCGGTACGATCACGAGAATGAATTGGCGCCTTTATTCCAGTATCAGCAGAAAGTTTATTAGCCTTATCAAAGAGAGTAGTAGCAACACCAAGACCACGCATCTTATGAGCAGTCATGATATTACTGATAGCGCCAGTACGATTATTCCAATCGATATGACCGACCCAACCAGATGCATTAGATGCAGATATTGTGTGAGTATCTGGTCTCTGGCCTTTTGCGCCAGGATGTGTGTATTGGAACTGCACATCAGATAGATTGCGTGGCTCTTGAGGATTATGCCCAGGAGGAAGTGGAGTCTGCTTCATTTCTTCTCCTTCGGTACGAAGTGCTTATGTGGCTTACTCATCTTGTCATTGGCATGGAGATCATCGTGGATCTTGTGCCAAGCCTCATCATCATACTTAGATGGATCATGGCCTACATTGTCACGCACTTGGAAGTGCATACTTAGTAGGTGGTTCTTAATTTGATAGCCGTACTTCTGTCTTGGTACCCAGCGATCACCGAACTGCTGAGAGTTTATCTCGCTCACATCTCCTCGCAGATGCACTTACACGTATCTTCAGTACAGCAGCCGTATTCGATCTCGTGATCGCACTTAATACATTTAGGCATTGTGCATATGCTCATGTCCGAAGTTGGTGTAATGCTCACGCTCATCTGCAGGGCCTGCATCCATATTGGCGTGGTCCTCATCGTGATATGCCTTGAGTGTCTCGTGAGTCATCTCGTGCACATCCATAGGATGGGCGTAGTGACCAGAAGAGAGCATGTGCGCCTTCAGTGATGCGTGGTCACGAACATCGGTAGGTGCGGTACGCATGTGGGTATCAAACTCACCAGCCATCTTGCCTGCCTGCGACATGGATCGCATATTATCTATATCTTCTTTAGATAGATGAAAGTGATCTGCAGGCTCGCCGCAATCTTCACATTTAGGAGTGTGGCCCTGTGCGAACTCTTCTCTGCTCATGCCACGTATTGTGACATCTGGAGAAGATTTAGGAACGCCAAATCCAGTGAAAGACGATAGCCATAAACATTATGAGGAGGAATGCATCCATACTCAAACTCTATCAGGCCCGCATGACTCTTTCGGGCGCATATCTTTTTTCGTCAAAACCGCCGAGGTTATTTTGGGCGCTCATGACCAGTTCATCTCTCTGACATTTGACTTAGTACGTGCAGGCACCTTGCCACCTATTGCTTTGGCAAATGCGTCACCTGCATCGGTGCGCTCTGAAGAGTGCTTAGGCGCTACAACGTCATCGGCGTAATCTACTCCAGGGGTCTGAGGTTTAGTTTGCCGTTGTGCAAAATCCCACATACCTCTGGCTACGCCCCTGAGTCTATGTTCTGGGTGTACTTGTAGATCCTTTACTTCTCCAGTATCTGGATCCCACTTCATTAGACCTACACGGTCATCTTTGTGGAAGGCAGAAACTTTATGGTGTTCACCCTCTTGAGATGGGGTGAAATTAAATGTGTATGGGAACTGCTGAGAATTCAGGGCGCTCACTTATTACGCATCCGATCTCTGCCATCTTTCACGTAGGCTTCCTTACTCGGATCAAAGTCGGGGAAGTACTTCTTTGCATCCCTGCGCTGACTCTCTTCACCTAGTACGGATGCAACTTGGCGCTTTACTTTAAATCCCACCTCTGATGCCACAGAACCTCTCGTTGCGGCCATTGTGTTTCCAGTTAGCGACTCATCATTCGGATCTGCAGGTTCGACCTCGTAGACATTGCCATGATGTACGGGCCAGGCATCAGAAGTTGCTCCTAGCCCGTTTATGGCTCTGTCCTTGGTGTGTTCGATAGCGGCAGGCATATGTACTGTCGCCCATGCGTATCCGCCACGCTGTCTAGGTGTAATTATATCTCCAGGCTTTAGAGTCTCTATAGTCCCGTGATACATTGGGCGGAATTGCTCGCCTGATAAATTCTCTGCGCTCATTTCTTCCGCCACACTCTCACTTGGTCATCTGGCTTATATGTAGATACGCCAGGTGACTTAGAGCCACGTAACTTATGGGCTACGACGAAGTCATTGCCAATCATCTTGGCTGCATGTACACGTAACTTTACTGATGCATCAAGGTAATCACCTTGGGCGATTTCTTTTGCCGCTATGTGAGATGCCTCAAACTCTGCGGATCTGCTCATTTATTTCTGCGCCATTCGTCATGCTCTACAGGGATCAACATATTAGGGTTTATATCTGCGGCAGCGGCCACACGGTGGTGTCCTTCACCTAGTTGATAGCCTTCTCGGTTATATGGGCCAGAGTCAAAGTTACGGATAAGTTCTACTGGCTTCCTTACGCCTTCTCGTTTAATTGAGTCATATAGAGAAGCGCCTTTTCGGGCACGGGTAGGCAAGTATCTAGCATTCCTGATGGCGCCAGTCTTTGCCTCATATAACTTGTTATGCCAGAGGCTCTCCATATTGCCACCACCTGGGTCAGCAGATGTATTGACCTTGGCCTTTATCTCTCCAGCCTTCATGAACATTGGTAATTGTTCCCATTGCTGAGAAGAGAGATTCTCTGCGCTCATTAGGCCTCCATGATTCTTGGCTTCTTATAGCGGATCTCTCTCGTCTTGACGGTGCCGCCTGTAGCACGCACACGAGTCAACTTCTCGACTTTGACTGGAGTTCCAGGGCGGACAGGCACTTCTGCCTCTGCACGCTCCTTCTCTGGGTCATATGAGCCGTATGGGTCTTCCTTCATCTTCGGAGTGAATGCGGAGTAGACACCTGACTCACGGAGTAACTTCGTATCCCCTCTCTTGTTCCAGGTGATACCTTCGGTACTAGGCTTGGCGTGAATGATCGTTCCCTTTTCACCAGGGAATAGATCTTCGTTCTCTCCCGCTAGGAACCTAGTTGCGCCTTCCTTCTCCATCCAACCTTCAGTCTCTAGGCCATGATGGGCGCTCCAGTGCATACCTAGAGGCTGATTAATCTTTGTTCCTTGAATACCTCGATGCAGAGTCACATCGGCAAATTGATTAGAGGATAAATTGTTAGCCATCTACTTGGCCCTTGGGTACGGCTCCAGTTTGGCCTTAATGCGGCCATCTTTGGAGACACGGACAATCCAGCCGTCCTTGATCTGGGTGCTGTTAAATGGCACCTTGACCTTACCCTGACCTGAACTCATGCACAGATTGTAAGGCTACTGCCTAGTCGTTACTGGGTAAAAAATTATTCGATGTGCTTCTGCTCACACATACGGGCTAAATCTGGCACAACGAACCTCTTGCCGCATATCTCACATGTCCATCTGGCTAGACGATCATCCATAAGTGGCTATTCTGGCACCTTTCGGCTACTGCCTCAGCCCAAACCCCTCAATCATGCCTCTCACCTGGCTGCTCCTCTGGCGAGTGTGCGTTAAGGGTGGGGGTCATCTCTGCAAGCAGTAGCGTGTTAACACAGCCACCTGACTACTAATCAGGTGCGAATGTGTAAACACATGCTCATTTACAAGAGAATCAGGTTGCTTGGTGACAACTTCGGTGACAAGACACTTCGGCTACTGCATCTCGTGATCGAATGGCTGTACGAGTAACACCAGCCTGACAGCCACTCGACCACGATGTAATCAGCCATTAGCAACACAACTACATAACGAACTAACTACATGACTAAGTGTTCATTAACTCTTATCAAGTTGTACCAACTGGTGGTACATCTCGTACCACTTGGCGATGTTGGAGATTGATTGATCATTCACTAACTCTGATATTTGATACATATAACTATTCCCTCTCTCTGGTTATCTTTCTTTCTTTCTTATATCTCTTACTCTCTCTTCGTGAATTTATTGTTAAATCATTACTGGAAAAAAATCCCTGCGCCGAATTTCCACCTGATCATCTGGGCTATGTAACTAATTGAACTTTCAACTATCCACAGGCAGTCACTTCATCGGGGCGCTTCACATCGCCTAAATCGGGCTATCTCTCCCACGCTCAAATCACGCTCAGCCACCCCACGCTCAATACCCCTCACGAGCCCTCTAGGGGCTCTCTGAGCCACTTACCCCCCATATTGGGACAATCACCCTACCTCTGGCGCTCTCGTGTGGCTCAGGGCAATCTGGGGACAGGAATTTTCTGGCTAACACGCTTGTTATCAAGGTGTACCAAGTTGTCGGACAGTTATGGCACAATGGGGACATAGGCACACGCACCAACGATCGTTTTGGATTCAGAATCCCTTCGGGGCAATCCGATTCGATCTAGTAGTAGAAGTGAAAAAAGCCAAAGTGATCGTTAGCAATAGCGGTGTACTGATTCGAACTATTACGAACCTCTAGGGGATTCGAATCAGGTGACGGAAAACTAATAGAGATCACAAACTAAATAGAGACTAGATACCTGCGACTAGGTGTTTATTGGTTATTACTGAAAATAAAAGAATTCATTCAGTAAGGCGCAATATAAATCGATTAATAAATTGCAATATGCATGCACATATCGAACACCAGTTACTTTCGAAACGATTAAGAAATTAATTGTGAATAGCAGGGGGCTAGTGAGTTTTACGGAGTTTATTCATGGACTGCTAGTAATAGTGCAGACGGTAATCAATCCGTTCGATAGAACAGCGAAGATAAACAGTAAATCTGCTTGTGTGTTTTCTGCGATCACAACTAACACCCATTCAGCGAAGTGGCATTGGTTGTGATCGTGGTGGATACATAACTAAATCAATCGGTATCCAAATCAACTACAACAACTAACAAGGAACGGTAAACAAAATGAGGACATTCGTTAACAGCAAGAACGAGATCGTGGCTCGTGGAACAATCAAAGAACAATTAATCGATCTGGTCTTTTCAGACGGCACTCGCTTCTTCTCCACTAAATCTGATAACTACACACTAGATGTGTTAAAGAATCTTGATATTGCAAAAGTAATCAAGGGCGCTAAATAAATGACTGCGAATCGCATCGTTATATGCCCAGAATGTAAATCAGAAATTCAAGTGCGATCTGCATTTGCATCGCAAACACTTACTCGGCACATCAAATCTCATAAGGGAGAAAACAAATGACTTCAACTCGTACAGCGAACAAAGATGCGCTCTGGTACATCTCACAACAGCAATCTTTTAGAGGTAGCAATCTCTACGGCATCGTTCAACCACCAATCGATTCTTATCAACCTGCTGTTGGCAGATTGCCTTATGAATGGATTAACGAGTTAAAAGGTTCTTACTACATCGTCTATTCCTACGGCACACCAATCGCTTGGTTTAAGAATGGTGAATGGCTAGTACCTAACTTGAAATACTCACAGACAACTTCTCGGCATCAATCACTTGTAAGGAGAGCAATAAATGCTTAAGACAGAAACACCTGCAACACCTGCACAAAAACAATTCGTTCAAAAGTTATTAAATGAGCGATCTGTTCCAGAATGCTTGGAGATCGACATCGACAATCTTTCTAAATTCAAAGCATCAAAAGCAATCGAGTTGCTTCTTACTCTCCCTGCACTATCGCCAGAATCGTTAAGCGATAAGCAGTTGCGATATCTGAATTCACTTCTTAGCAAGCGACCAGATGCAGAGATTCAAAAGAGTCACCTTCTCGTTAGATTCTCAAACTCTGGTAGTGATCTTTCTGATCTAAATCGTGAGCAAGCAAAGAAGGCGATCGATTACTTATTGAAGTTGCCAATACCGTTACCAGATCTTGCAGTCGGCGCTTATGAATCAGAAGGCGTTGTCTACTCTGTTCGCAAACTTGGTTACAGCGATCGAATCGTGGCGTTTACTTACGATTCAACAACCAAGCGTTGGATTCAAGATACAACTAAAGCGATCTTTAAATTAAAGCCAGAAGATCGACTCACACTAGAGCGTGCATCGAAGATGAGCGTTGCAGTTGGTTCTTGTGTGCATTGTGGTCGCACACTCACACTTCAAAAGTCCGTAGTCGCTGGCATGGGTCGTATCTGTGCTTCGAAGTATCACTAAGGAGATAGCGAATGTCTTTATATGACTTATCACTAGATCAAATGGGAATCCTTCACATGGTTGTTGGTACGGCTCTTGAAGGCGCTATTGAGAATGAAGCGCCGAGAGTAATCACCAATAACCTTGAAGCGATCTGCAAAGTTATCGAGTTAGAGATCGATAAACGCTGTATTGAATTCAACGAATTTCAATCAATCGCTGAATCACTAGATGATCTAGAACTTGCATCAAAGATCATCTTTAAAAATCCAGAAGCAATAACAACTGACTACAACTAAATTGCGTGAGCAGTAACTACCTGCTTTCCAGTCTAAAGGCTGATGCGACAGTTGACTTCTACTCCGTCTATTGACCGATAGATTTCACAGCCCAATTCACCACAGCAGTTGTTGCTTGCTACTTACTGCTCACGCATAACCAATTACAACTAAATATGTAACACCAAACAATCACCTAGAGAAACGGAAAATCATGTCAAGCAATATCGAATCTAAATCCCTGTTCGTACCTTCACTAGAAAAGACATCGCACTACATTCCACGCACACTTGCTGGTGGAGTTACCGAAGATCAGATGTACGACTTCGCACTTGATAACGAGATGAACATCTTGATTGAAGGCGATGCTGGTACTGGTAAGACAACATCGGTCATGAACTGGTGTGCAAAACGCAAACTCGAATTCTTCGCCATTCCTTCTAACTCGGCGTTGGACTTCACACAATTAATCGGCGGTCTATTCCCCGATGCTGACGGTAAGTTGAAGTGGATTGACGGCGCTATCACTAAGGTGGTTCGCAACGGCGGTGTGCTTCTAGTTAACGAGTTGAACAACGCTCACAAGAGCCTTGCTCAGTACCTTATGAGTCTTGGAGATGATCGCCGTTCGATCACTCTCATGTCTCACGACAACGAAGTGATTCGTGCGCCTAAGAATAAATTCCTCTTAGTTGCTGATCAGAATCCAAACTATCGTGGCACACAACTTCTAAATGAAGCGTGGAAAGATCGCTTCGATATTAAGTTGCGCTTCGACTACGACACCGAGATCGAAAAGAAGTTTATTAAATCTGATTCGTTGCGTGAACTTGCTTCTGGCATTCGTGCAACGGTTCGCAAAGATGAGTTCGCTTCTGATCGCAACACGATTTTCGAGACACCGATGTCACCACGCATTCTTAAGACATTCGAGAAGTTAGCGACTGGTCTTAACTTCGACTTCGCTAGTGAAGTGTTTATTAATAACTTCACAGATGAAGAACGCCCTGCGGTCAAGATGCTTCTTGAAGGCACTTCGTACAACATTCGAGAAGAACTTGGACTCGATGTTGATGCAATTACTACCGAGCATGATCAAGCGTAAGGAATCAGATGTCTAAATTAAGTGATGCTATGGACAGCATTCTGACTGGCGTTCCCTTTCAAGAGATTGAGAAAGCCAGAGTTGAGGCAGATCTAAAGCGCCAGAGATTAGAACGCTTCGTTCAATTCTTCGGTCGAGTTAATTCTGCATTCACATTTCGCAAGGTGACTGTGAAAGTTGAAGATTCACCTCTCGGTGCGCCAGCGTGGTCTGGCGCTTCTGAGGTGACATTCAATTCTCGAATGATTGGTGATCTAAACGATGCACGATCTATTGCATCGGTTAAGGGACTCGATCTTCATGAGATCTCACATATCTTGTACACACCACGAGAAGGCTCGGAGATCTTCGAATATGTGCGTGAGAATAAATTCTTCATGGCATATAACTGTTTAGAAGATCAACGAATCGAGACTCTGTTTACATCTAAGTATCCGTCAACTATCGAATGGTTTACAGCCACGATATTGATTCACTTCGTTGATAAACCAGAGGCATTCGAATCTTCTTATCCGTTGCTTCGTGGTCGTAGGTATCTACCTACGGAACTTCGTGCAAGATCTCGTAACGCCTATTCAAAGCAAGAAGATATCGATGAACTATGCGAGATCGTAGATACCTATCGCACTCTGGTCTTTCCTGCTGATACTGAAAAAGGGAAAGAACTCGTGCGCCGATTCCATGACTTACTACCAAAGCAAGAAGTGCCAGATCAATCTGGTGACGGTACTTCTGGTGAAGGTGTAAAGGTACTAATCAAGATCAAAGACCCATTCGGTCATGGAGAACGCCCTAGTGAGGGATTAGAGACATCTGCTTCTTCACGACCAATACCACCTAAGAAGCAAGAAAAAGATCGTGATCGCTCTGCAAAGTTAGATAAAGAAGATGATGCAGATCTTGCGGAACTTCTTAAATCTAGCCCTGCTGTAGAACTCGAACTTGATCTTGACGATCTCGATGATGATTCAGATCTCGATGATGATTCAGATCTCGGTGATGCCGATGATGCTGGTGATTCAGATAGTGAAGATGAATCTAGTAACAAATCGTCAGGTGGTAATGGTGCAGGTGATAAGGCTGGTGAGATCGTTGCAACAGTTATTAACGATCTATTAGATGATCTACTTAATGACAAAAGTGTCGCTAACGAGATCAACGACATTCTTCGACAACTTAGTGGCTTACCTTCTCTTGCTACTAATAACTCGAAAGAACCAGAACTTGCTAATGCAAAAGGGATTACACCCGATGCAACTACACACCATGCCTCACTCTCATTCTCTCGTGAACTAGAACGCTTGAAGGCGCTCTACGAACCTGCGTGGGATAAGTACGAGCCACAAGGCAGACTCGATGCACATCGTTACTTGCGTGGCGATGATCTCGACACCGTATTCGATCGCTGGAATGAAGGGCGTGAAGATGCGACTGAGATCGAATGCGTGATCTTGCTAGACAACTCTGGCTCTATGTCGGGATTCAAAGCAAAGAATGCCTATCGTGCGATGTACGCAATCAAGCGTGCGTTAGATCGAATCAATGCAAACTGCACAGTCCTAACTTTCAATGACAATGTGAAAACTCTTTATCGTTCAACTGATAAAGCAACTTCGGTCATTCGAGATGCAGGTACTGGTGGTGGCACAGTTATCGATAGCGCACTACAACGAGCAACGAAAATTCTTGCAGAGACTGAGAAGCCTGTACGAATCTTCTTCGCTATTACTGACGGTGACTGGTCTGGTAATCAAGATATGAATCACGAGACAATAAAGAGAATGGCTCGTGCTGGTGTTTTGACTGCATTTGCATTTATTCCAGAAGAGAATCAATCAGTACAACCTCTCACACAAGAAACTTCGCACTATTGTGAAATCGGTGCGATCGTTAACAACCCTCTTGATCTAATCTCAATGGTCAGATCAATAGTGAAGTACGGAGTCAGTCGCAGACTGATCAACAACTAAATGTCACTCTCTAGGTGACAAGGTGGGGTGTGTTTTTTTCTGGACTACACACCCCACCACTTAACAACTACAACAAGGAGAATAAATAAATGAAATTCGCAGATCTAAAACTTGGTACAGAGTACGCAGTCATTCCTTCATGGGACTATTCATCGTCAGACAAGAAAAACCCAGACAGAGTTGAACGCCGACATGTAACTAAAGCGCAACTCGTATCTCTCGATAAATATGAGTACAAGGTTTATCGTGGACAAAGCGCCGATGATAGTAACTTCGTACTTGCACCTAAAGGCACTCGTTCTGTTGGTTACTTGGTTCGTTCCGAAGAATGGTCAGGACATGGCACACCAGAAGTTTTCTGGCTTGCTCGACCACAGGACATCGTTGCCGACTATGCAACTCTTGAAACTCGTTGGACTGTAAAAGAAGCCGAAGAGAAGAAGAAAGCAGAACAAGAACTTGCAAAGCGCCAAGAAGAAGAACGCAAACAGCGTGAGGCTTACGAAGTACAGAATCGAATCATGCAGTCATGTATTGATTCGTTACGCACAATCATCGGTGATCGTGTAGACACGATCGATTCAGAGATAGCAAATAGACGAACTCAGAATGGTGAGTATCTACCTATTGCTCGATTCCATGTTGACGGCAAGACAATGCAATTCCTAATCGAAAAGGTTCTAGAGGCAAGGGATATGGTGGCTTAATGACTACAGCAACAGATGAAAAGACTATCTACCTAACCAGATTAAAGAAGTACTTCTCTAGTAACGGATTCGATAAACCAAGAGAGTCTGTAGTTAGTTATTGGTCAGGGCGTAAGAGATTGGCTCACCCTGTAGAACTAACTTTAAAAGAGATCTCTTATCACGAAGAGACTTACAAGGGATTCCAGATCGTGATAGTTGGTTGGCATAGAGATGTCCGAGATATCTTCGATGTTAATGGAAATCAATTCCCACTTCGTTCTGTTGATGAGCCAGAGATCGCATCTAAGAGCGAACCTACAGAAGTTAACGAGTACTGGGCGTACGCATGGCATATTGATGAGCATACGAATCACCAAACAGATCTGCCTTATTCCAGTTGGGGTGCAGTAGTTAAGGGGAACTTCGGTTCTCCTAACTTTAATAACACCTTAAAAAAAGCAAAGAAGAAGTTAGATTCGTTAGACAAGATCTATCAAGTACTGCCACGACTAATCGAGATCTCTTCGGTTAAATTTAATCGTGGCTTAACTGATATAAAAGAATTCATTCCTTACAACTTATTTGTTGGAGATGAAGTCTTTATTCAGGCGCATGGTCGATTGCGTAAGGGAATCATCGTAGAGACAACAGGTTCTCGATTCGTAGTTGGTTATGTAACACCTTCTAATCACCACGAACTTAAGTACAAGACACTTTCACTTCCGTTCATATATGTAGAGAGGAATAAATGAAAACCATTCCAGTAAAAGCGTGTAGTAAGTGTAAGAAGAACAAACCTTACTCGGACTATTACACCGACAGATCAAAGAGCAACGGAATCAAGAGTCAATGTAAGGCGTGCTTCTTAAAAAGAGATCGACTTCGCCCTAGATATAAGGCTGTTCGACTCTCGACTAAGAAAGCCAAAGCGTTACCCCAGAATCAAACAGCAAAGCGCAAAGAAAGAATCTCGCTGTTCGAGAAGGGGCTTATTGAATGCGTGCATTGTAAAAACATTCAACCGCTAAAGGCATTCAATACCGACAAGAGATCATCTACTGGTCGCAGATCGGCGTGCAAACCTTGTGAAGTTAACTACAAGAAGGCTTGGCACATAGCCTTCGGTGTTGATCACAAGAAGTACATCTACGATCACCTTGAAAAGAATCCTTGTATCGATTGCGGTGAATCTAATCCAATGAAATTGGAATTCGATCACTTTCGAGATAAGGCTTTCAATATCGCTCAGGCGATCATAAAGCGCAAGACACTTGATCAACTTAAGAAGGAGATCAATAAGTGTGTGGTGCGTTGCTCTTCATGCCACACAGCCAAGACTCACAAAGAGCAAGACACATGGAAATACCAAATGTATTTAGAAAGGAATAAGTAATGTCTAAATTAACTCGTAGAGGCTGGATAGTACTTGTAGTGATTCCAATTCTGATCTTGGCATTCGTGATCGGATACGCAACGGCAGACACTTGCTATGTAGGTTCTGACGGTAACTTCTTGGGCTATGGCTCATGCTCGGAACACATCGACAAAGTAATTGGCGGTAAGTAATGGGATACGCCGAGATCGTTCCTGCAAAGCCTGAGCAATTAGATACTTGCGACTCTTGTGAACAGCAGGGTCTAAAGAGAAACGGTCATGCAATTAAAGATTCTCATGGAGAAGCGGTTCTCTGGTTCTGCTTCAACTGCAAAGCGAAAATACTCGCTCAATAAACTTGTTAGGTGAGGGTCAACACAAGACTAAAGCAGGGTTAATCATTTCCCCTTCTCCTACTTGTGAAGGGCGGTCATGACTTACAGCAGGGTTTTCTACCTTCCTTACTCTGTTGTACCGAGCCGTACCTGCCTTCACCTAACTATCTAATTGGTAGAGATCACCAACACCTAGCAAGCCTCTGCGGGACAAGCCTGAAAAGATGTGGACAAATTCTTGCAAGATCGTTGACAGGGAAAAACCTAATCAACGCCAGCATCGTTCTACTTCTTGGTGATCTCTACCAACTAACTTATAGAAACGGAGTACTAAATTGTTTACAGAAACAGATAAAGCAATCGTTAATGATCGTCTTAATGGCGCATCACTTGCCGATGTCGCAAAGAAGTACGGAATAACCCGAATCAAAGTCCGACAAATTGAAAGCCGAATGCTAAAAGATATGGAGATAAACAAATGATCAGATGCGCTAACTGCGGATATGAAGTAGATGAAGTTGATCAAGACACTAACTTCTGTCAGACATGTCAGAAAGCCTACGATCGTGGGTTTACAGACGGTGCGAAAGACGGTTCATGTGAAAGTTGCGGAAGTTATTTTGCAAACGATCGACAAATTGCTGGTGACACACAGTTGCTATGCGATGAATGCTATAAGGAAATACTAGATGACATAGAAGGAGAAAATAAATGAGTAACTTGTCACCACAGCAGAGCGATCTAATTAAATCTATTAAATTCGCTAATGAATTCTTAAAGATAACTCGTGGATTCAAGACCGAAGCCGATAGACCAGACGGATTGCCACAAGATATAAAAGAACATCTCGCTAATGAACATCTCAATACGATGATCAAAGACAACGATCTAGAGCCAGAGATGCTTGTCTGGGGAATGCTTCACATGATCGAGATACTTCTTAAATTCGCAGATCTAGACCCAGAAGATTTAACAGATGTCATGGATAAATTCGTGGACTATGTAAGAGCCAATCCCGATAAATATGGTGGGGAGATGCCATGACTAAACGCAAGATTTCACAATCAGTACCACTAAGTACACGATCACCACGAATTGATGATGCACCATGTCAATCAACTGACCCAGAAACATTCTTTCCAGATGCAACTGACACGATCAGAATTCAAATTGCAAAGAACTTCTGTGATCAATGTCCGACTAACACCAAAGCGAAGTGCCTTACTTTCGCACTAGAAAACAACATCACCTACGGAGTGTGGGGCGGTCTTACAGAAGATGAGAGATACCGCATGCGCCGACAACAGCAGAGAAAGGAACTTCGTGGATAAGCCACTAGGCGCTTGGGCGCTAATTGAATGGGTAGATAACAAAGAGCAGGTAACTCGTTACTTCTCTTTCGGTAAGTACAACTGGAGAACAAACACCGATGCCTTTGGACTTGAAGATGATCTAATCTTTTATTACGCCGAAGGTGAAAGTGAATTAAAAACTTTAATGATCGAACCAGATCAATTTAAAGTAATTACATGGAACTTGGTGTACGACATAGACGGATACGACAGGGGTTCAATTAATGGTTAATACATTCTTGCCGTATCCCGATTTCGTAAAGAGTGCTAAGGCTCTGGACTATAAGAGATTAGGTAAGCAACGAGTAGAGGCGTGGCAGATCTTGCAAGCGTTGCGTAATCAAACTAAAGGCTGGCGCAATCACCCTGCTACAAAGATGTGGCGTGGTTACGAGAAAGCCTTATGCGAATACGGAATTGCAATATGCGATGAATGGATTGCTCGTGGCTATAAAGACACGATGCGTGAACGATTCATCGCTGTTCATGCAGATCTGCCTGATTGCGATCTACCTGTGTGGTTAGGTGATAAAGATTTTCACAACTCACATCAAAGTAACTTAAAACGCAAAGATGCTGAGTACTACAACTTCAATGTACAAAATGATCTTCCTTACTTATGGCATGAAAGATCACTAGGAAATCTCCAAGTATGGAAAGTGGGAAAAAAACCTAATGAAGATAAACAGAAAGTTGATTCAACGCTATGACCGACTGGCTAACTACTACCGATATCGCACAATTAACAGGGCTAAAGATCGACACGATTTACAAACATCGAAGTCGAAACACCCTTCCAGAAGCAGATCACATGCTCGGCAACAAGCCGTTATGGAGACAAGCAACGATAGATGAATGGATAGCGACAAGACCGACACTAGAGAAAGAGATCGAGTAAATGGCTAAGTGCAATAACTGCGACAACACAACTTACTTCTCTCGTAAGTACATCGATACCACGCTTCACATCTATGACGAATCTGGAGATGAAGTAGATTCGACTTCGATCGATTACGAGCCAGTACCAAATACGGATTTCACTTGCCATAAGTGCGGTTCGATCGACACCGAACGAGATTAAGTAACTTCTCTGACAAATTAAAAGTTACTTCTAAACACATAAGCAGATTCCGTTACGCTCACTAGCCCTATCTAGTCTCACTATGTAAGACCCCAGATCGATATTGATCTGGGGCTTTTTTTTGACATGTAAGTTACTGACCAGTAACATTACTCACCAGTAGCCGAAGGGGGGCTAGTTATGGCTTATGTAGTAAAGCGCAATAGTCGGTTTACAGGCTATTACCGCAGGGGTGGAAAACGCCTGTCTGCTGGCACTTGGGACACCGAGATCGATGCCATGTATCACGCCACGAAAGCAGAGCAATCGGGCTTCTACGAGCCTTCCAGAGCCGTATTGACCCTTGCTTCATATATCGATCAATGGCTCTCTGTGGCTAATCTGATGCCTATTACGAAGAAGGGCTATAAGTCGGTACTGGAAAAATATGTCATGCCGAAAATTGGCGATCTCCAAGTAACTACCATCTCAGCCCGTCAGATCTCAAAGTTACTTGACGATCTCAAACTTGAAGGCGTTGGCTCTGCCACGCTAGGGCAAGTCAAGGCTTCTCTAGGCTCAGCCTTCTCAAAGTTGGTGGAGACTGGCGAGTTGACCAGCAACCCGACTCATGGAATCAAGATCAAGTCTCACCATGAAGATCTCCAGAATGTATTAGAGCCAGAAGATTTCAAACAGATCGTAAGTAACTTACAGACGCAAGGCGCAAAGTTACTTGCCAGATTCCTAGTCGCATCGGGCTGTCGATTCGGTGAAGCGACCGAGATTCGAGTCAAAGACATTAACTTCAAGACTGGCGAGTTATTCGTTCAGCGCCGAGTGAGTGATCTAGGCAAGAGCCATGCGAGTCGATTTTTGGTCATAGATGCCACTAAATCAGGTAAAAAGCGAAGCCTTATGTTAAGCAAAGCCTTATTACAAGACATTCAGGGGTATGTCTCAGCAAAAGCCCTATCAAAAGATGATCTGCTGTTCTCCCGATCTCTGGTTGCAGAACCGCATAAACTAGAACCTTCTCGTGGCACAAAGTCTGCTCGACCATTCGAGTTAGACGGAAAAAAGTTCCAGCATGGAACGCTGTACGCCTATACACATGGGCGGTGCAGATGTGAGGCTTGCCGAAAGTCGGTGCGAAAGCACAGGCAAAAGGCAAAGCCATATCAGAAGCAACAGCGATTCATCGACAAAACGAGTCATCTGCCACGAGATGTATGGAGAACAATCTGGAACAAAGCAATAGCCAAGTCCGCAATCGGTTGGAGTCCTAGAACTCACGATCTCAGGCACGCAAACGCTACTCAACTTCTAAAAGGTGGAGTAGATGTGCATGAGGTCAAGGAGAGATTAGGTCACCAGTCGATCAAGACGACAGAGCGATATCTACATCGCCTTCGTCACAACCAGTCAAAGGCAGGGGAACTTGCCAATGACTTTTTGGAGTGATGATGAAACATCTAAGACAGAACAGCCTAGTGATCGGTGGGGCTATCACAGCCCTAGTGCTAGGACTACAGGTAGGCGCAAGCCAGATAGCGCAAGCCCTACCAGCAGTCAAAGCAGTACCAGAAGCCGTATCAATAGTAAAAGCACCGAAAGCCTCATTCAAGATCCACACCCTAGCCAAGTATCGCAACGCCGATAAACTCACCAAGACCGAACTGGTCGAACTGCTTCACGCAGTTGGGTTCAAAGGCAAAGCCTTACGAGAAGCATGGGCAGTATCTATGAAGGAGTCTCATGGAAACCCTCTCTCCCATAACGGTAACCGCAAGACTGGAGATAACTCTTATGGGTTATTTCAGGTCAATATGATCGGTTCAATGGGTCAAGAGCGCAGGGATAAGTTCAATTTGGATTACAACGCCGAATTGCTTGACCCTGTGGTGAATGCCAAAATTGCTTATCACATGAGCAACGGTGGCAAGAACTGGAGTGCATGGAAAGGGACTAAGACCGCAGTAGTACAGAAGTGGTTGAAGGAATTTCCAGAAGCAAAGGCAAAAGCCATAGCAAAAGCCATAGCAAAAGCATAAGCGGAACGAGAAGCCCCCTCAGAAATGGGGGGGCTATCTCAGATTGGAGTATTAAATGCCAGACGACTACTTAACCCTAGCAAGACAACACAAAGAAAGACTTGCAGAGGCACTCGCCAATAAAAAAAGACCATGGCGACAAGAAGAATTGCCCTTTAAAGAAAAAAAGCATCTTACCTCTGAAGAATTTATGGATCTATTCTTCAGTAAGTTAATTCAACTTAACTGGAAAATAGACCGAGATCGATGGCTAGTGCTTGTATGCCCAGAGTGCGACATGGCAATAACTAAAACAGCAATCATTGAAGTAGACGATCTTGAATCAACATACAACTTAATGAATGTAAGTAACTTATTTGAAGGACACAAGCCAAAATGCAAAGCCATACCAGAAGGAGAATGAGATGACTATTGGAGTATTAGTTTTGTTGGTAGTTATAGACATTGTTGCAATAACTTATGGGTTTTATACCTATGGAATGGTGAAAGGTTGGTGGAAAGGCTAAAGCAAAAGCCCCACCAAAAGGCAGGGCTTAAGCCAAAGCAATACCAGAAGCGTTACTGGTTATCTTTAATTAACTTTACTTCACAAGCGTCAGTAGTGCAGTAAGCCTCACCAATAGCATCAGAAGCCATACCAGCATAAACACCAGCAAGGTCAATAGGGAATAACTTCATAGTTCCCTCTGCTTCATATTCCTCAGCAGTGATCTGTGTGTAAGGCATTTGTGGATAAACAGCATTACCAGAAGGTAAGAATGAGACAGTCTTTAGTTGACCGTCATACATATGCAAAGCCGTACCAATAGCCGAAGCCTCTGTCTCTGGATCAAAAGAGATAGTCACAGATACAGAGTTGTCCGACCAGTAGCGTTGAGCAGTAGCAGCAAGTGCCATCTTCTCGTAGATACTTACATCTTTTTCAGAACGCTTAGCCTCTGACTTGATCGGAAAGAACACAACAGAAGTCGTATCAGGAGACTCACTTGCTGGTTCAACTCGATAGTTTGCTAGTTTAAATAGTGGAAGCATTGGATCTGAATTAGAGAATCTAATTGCACGATTAAAATACTTGCCACCAACTGTCCAGTGAACTCCAGGAGATTCACCAGCCAAGATAGAGACAGTTCCCGAAGGCTTTACTGTTGTCATCTTGATTGATTCACGAATACCAAGCCACTCGGAATAGGTTGTGTCGTACTGCTTGATGACTTTGTAACCTTCATCCAACCAAGTACGAAGAACAGGAAGACCACGATTGTCTGCAAAGTTTGCGACACCAGATACAGATGTACCGATGCGGCGATTGCGTTGCATGATTGCGTTTGTCTCTTCCCAATGGGTAGGCAATAGAGTTACAGTCTTTGCATAGAGATAGGCAAACTTAAGTGTGCGCTTGAAATCTTCAATGTCTTTATGACGATTGAGATAGGTCTCCACCAAAGTACAGCACTCGTAAGACTCTAGAGATTGCTCAGCGCAAGGGTTGTACCCTGCAATTCGCCAGTCTTTATTGTTGATTGGATCAGCAAGGCGACCATATTGCTTTGAGATATCCATCCAGATAACTCCAGGTTCACCGTTGCGGGCAATTCCTTCAATGATTGGATCTAGGTTGTCTCCAACATTTACAGCCACCGAGTTGTTAGACATCCAGCCATGAGTCATACGCTCTGGGTACTTCTCGTAGTTCTTGAGGTTAAGGAACTCTTCATCCTCAATGCGACCAATAAGTAACTCTGCAGATCTACGGACGTTCCCAGAAACGACACATACACCGATCATGTTGCCGATGTCTGCGATGTCACGACGAGTAAGTAACTCTCCTGCACGGCCGTGGAATAACTTAGTTAAATACTGGTGGAGTTTGATGAGGGGTTCTGCCCCTGCTGCTGTTCCACCGAAGGTCTTGATTGGTACGCCTGCTGGACGGATCTCTTTGTAATCAAATACTGGAGCCTTCGTATCTGGCTTGAGGTAGGAATTGATGAGGGATGCGGTCGACTCAACCCAACCTTCTCTGGTGTCTGGGATGACATATGTATCTCCTTGTTGTGGTGCATAGATAGTGAACTCTTTGTCTGCGCCCTTATCGTCAAAGCCAACGCCTACTCCGAGCATCGATGCTTCCATTAAGAATGCAAATGGCTTTGCTGGTTCTACCTTGTTCATGAAGCCAGTAGATACAAACGCACAGTTTTGTAGTGCCGCAGAATTTCGTTGCACATTCACAATCGGTGTACCCATTACCCAGAGGCCACGTCCTGGTGGAGTCCACTTCAAATTCCACAAACGATCGAATGCCTCTTTAGCCGATGATGCGGCCTTGGCATCTGACCATGGCAAACGAGCAGTCTTGGCGTGATCCTTCTGCAACGAGTACATGCCATTGATGACTCGCTCACATACGTCTACCCAAGTCTCCTTGGTTCCATCTTCTTTTAATCGTGAGTAGGTTCTGAGAAAAGTAATCTCTCCTACTGAGTTTCCTGCTGCGTCTTGATACCCGAAGGGCGCTTTCTTTGCCCGATATGGAGCCACAAAATCTTCGGTTAATTTAAACGAGAACAACGACATAACCCCTACCATTTCTTCTAAAGTGCAAATACCCCTCTATGGGTTGCTTAGTATTACGCTTGAAACCCTATCATGTATATGCCAATAAGACGAAGTACTCATGGCAGGGACAAAAGGTTAAACTAGATCGTTTCTTTAGATCCAGTCTCTGGAATAAACACACCAGTTCCTGAGTTGTCCAAATAGTGGACTGCTCTTAGTAACTTCTTTGGGTCATCTTGGAACAATCCAAGTGCGTAGTTACACGATGTACAGAGCAATCCTCGGATCTCATTCGTCTCATAATCGTGATCGACAGCAAGACGATAAGGTTCCTCAGAACCGTCAGCATCACAGATAAGACAAAGATACCCCTGCCTTTCTGCCAACTCGATGAACTGTTCTTTGGTCAATCCGTACAGGCTCTTCTTCTGTGCATAACCAACTTTTACTTTGTGATCGGTCTGTTCAGTTTCGATGTAAACAGGCTCCCAATCCTTGGGATATGGTTTCACGTATTATTCTCCTTGTTACGAGATCATTACTCTTCGATGGATTGTTGAATGATTTTTGTAACTGTCTCTTCTTTGAGAGTTTCAGGCAACTCCTTTAGAGCCTGAGCCCTATCTCCAAAGATGGCGGAGAGAACTCCACCAGAAGATTGACGGCTTGCTGTGATTTGAATGAACTCCTTATTGGAATCCATCTCGTTAACATTTCCTACAAGTTTTAGAAGTCGATCTATCTCTTGTGAAAGATTTGGGTCTGCGTATCCGCCGTTCATTTCTTCAGCAAAACGCATAAAAGCGACTCTTTGACCCTGCATTTCGATCATTGCAGTTAGTAGCGCCTTGAGTTGTTCCTTTGTCTTTACTTCAACAGGTAGGTTGAAGGCACACATATTGTCTGGTTTGAAGGCTGGACAATTTGCTGCAACGAAGCAAGAGTTACATTGACGAAGCGAAGTCTGCTGAGTCTGGATGACTGGAATATCTTTAAGAACATCTCGTCCTTCTTCATCAGTATCAACAACAGTCTTCATGTTAAAACCAAATACTGGAAGATTTTGCATTTCTTCTGGTTCTCTTTCAACCACTTTGTTAGGCTCTTTTTTCCGCATCTCTAGGTCACTGTTATCAGAAGGGGTACCCCCTAATTCCATCAAACCACTGTATAAGGTACCCTCACTATTATCAGAAACTTTCTCTTGTTTTCCACCGTCGATGATGTGAAGATTTGGATTTTTCTTGTCCATTGATTCCTCTAGTTTCTTGTATGACCAGACTGCTACCTTAGTTGCTTCCAGCGTACTATCTTGCACAAACTCCAAATAGTTAAGTCCAGCCTTCTCGACCATGGCCTTGTAACGAGGTCGTGCTTGATCCTTCATCTTCTTTGGATAGCGGTTCAACTTAGTGCCATCCCAAATAATTGTTTCACCTCTACGCATCGGTGACAACCAAGACAATGTGCTTGCAGTGGTAAATGGTATCTGCCTCAAGTTGTCTGGCTTGGCACATCCAAGGGCATGGAACTTAGTCTGGAACTGTCTCTCGTAAGATCTTGTTAGTGCTGCAAGGTTAGTTACCGATTCAATTTCATCATGGGGTATTGCCACATTGGGATAAGTACTAACAAGTTCTTGTAGGTTTCCTAACCCATACTCTTGATGCCAGATGACCCACAATTTGGGATCGTTACTGAAGAAGGGACGTTGTGCTTCTACCCATTCCTTGCCCAAAATTTGAGAGTCAAACTCTAAAAAGGCTGTGGCTCTTTCGGCATTGTTGACTAAGAACTCCTGATAGTCGGCAGCAAGGTCAAGTAACTCTTGACGAGACAACCCAGCCTTGTCTGCTTGAGATGCGCCAGACTCTATGTACACCTGAGTCTCTGGAGTAAAGTGTTCGCTTATGAGCCAGATCTTGGTCTTGGGAAGGCCACGCTTGCGTAAGCCCCAAAAGTTGAGTCCCATCGACTCAACCTTTTGACCCTCCAAAAGGGTACGGTTAGATCCAACTTCTACTCCTGAGAATATAAGTTTAGTCATCCCAGAACTCTAGTTCCTTGGGATTGGCTGCATCTCTAGACTTGGCTATATTAACTCTAGTAATTGAATCCTCAATCTGACTCCATTGACGAACCTTCTTAGGTGCATCAGGCCTACGTTCTACAGCCAAATATCCTGGGTTCATAAACATAACTGCAGGAATGCCCTGCTCTTCAAATACCCAAGCACACATAGCAGGATCAGCATCTACATACATCTCGATTGGGGCACGAGATCTACTCATTACAAATTGACGCTTCTTTAGGTCTTCACCTTCAAGATTGAATGAATAGTCAATAAGGTCATCGTAGTTAATGATTCCATGAGACTGCAGCCAATGCTCCGCATCAGCAGTCTTGCGAGAGGTCATGATTGCCACCCTGTTATTTATATTGAGGGCATAGTAAAGCGCTACTCCTGCTCGGATTGGTTCCCCTGAGTCCGAACTTAGTACGCCGTCTAGTGATACGAGTATGTTCAAGTTTTATCCTGGTGTCTTGTAGGTTGCTGCTCTGCGAATAAGGGTCTGAGTATCGGGCAGGTCAATGCCATAAGTTTGTTCTGCTTGTTGCGCTTTGTACGCCGACCAATACTCAGACATCTTCTTTAATGCAGGAACTGTACCCATTCGTTTTCCTGCTTGCCATCTATAGTTATAAAAATCAGAATATCCATGACCACTCTGGCCAAATGCGTATCTACGTGAATGATGAATCTCATCAAAGAGCAAAGATGCCTGCATCAAAGAACTTTGTAATCTAAACTCTGCATTACGTCGTGCAGGATCGTTCTGAGAGCCATGTAGATCTGCAAGTGCCTGTGTGTAACGGCTCACGATATCTGCAGCCTTAGAGCGATCCATCTCCGCTATCTTTTCTCCAACAGGACTCTTAGGTGCACCTTGCTGTGTAGGAAACACAGTCCAGTCATTGTGGGTTAGATCGTATGCTGCATAAGGATTGATAGTTCTAATATCTGTAGCGCCTGGATTGACATAGAAAGTTACTTCAAACCCATTCCAGTCTTCGGTCTCTGGCTGTAAGTTCTCACGAAAATCTTCGTTTAACATTTTGCTGATCTCAAGATCAGACAAACCTGAGTAATCTGGATGTGCCTTACGAAACTGAATGTAATTAACTCCAATTAAAACATCTAGATCTTTAGGGTAGCGTTGCGCTGACCACTGATAGGAGACAGCAGAACCTGCAATCCATACCGTTGACCACAATTCTGCGTGCATATACTTCTCGCCTAAGAAATCATTCAGTAAATGCAGAATGCCGTTCCTTACCCAGCCACGCATAGTGGTGTTAGTAAAGAGGTCTGGATCTAATTCTTGTGCAGGCGCAGAAAAATAGGAGGTTGAGGACTCCTGTAGGGCTACTGGCGCTACAAACTTACCTAAGCCGTCGTTGCGGTTCATAGGTATAGTCTATTCGACTGTTGGTGTTTCTATGCCTCTATCACTCAATGCGTCGATAATTTTTGCCTTGATATCTGCAGCAGGATCTTTTGGCTGCAATAATCCAGAGATAGTCTTAGCAATACGGTCAGCCAGTAATTGGCTTTCAATGTCGCTGACAAGTTCCTTGCTGCATCCATAGATGTCGTAGGTTGTTGCCTGACGTCTTGTGGTCTCATCAGCAGGGTGTACTGTGGTTGTTAAGGTTCCGTCAAGGTTAATCTCAACGGTAAATGCTGCGTCTATGTTTTTCTTTTCCATTAGATCATCCCCATCAATTTCTGCTTGCGTTGTGCTACGCCTATCGCTACTGGACAGAAATCGCATAGATAGGTCTTTTGTCCTGGAGCGTCTTTGTACTTCTCCATGCCTTCTGCTATGCGTTCTTTTTCTGTCTTTGGTATGAGCATCTTCTTTTCATCGTGCCATTCAGAACAACCATCTTTTGGCTTGTTGTGCTGTTTATAGCAAGACATTGCATCGTCCATGAATATAGATCGTGAGTCGTAAAATGTGTCATCAATTTCTGCAAGACCCTTAGAACCGCCACCTTTAATCTGGCGAATGATCTCTTTCTTTGATGCAGAGTCTGCCCAAGAACGAAGTGGCAAAACAAATAACTTGCCCTTGTGTGGCTCACCTGATGGAAATACGTGGTTTTCACATGCAACAGCCAACAACATGTCTAACTCTGGATCACCTTCATAAGGTGGAAGTTCTTCTAAAGTTTGGCAAACCAAACAAAATAACAACCGAAACATAGGTTCGGCATCTTTAGGTTTTTGTCCCAGAAGAGGAATGTTACTCATATTGCTCCTTATAGTAGTCCGATTATCTTAGCAGGTTATTGACGGGCTCCATCGTGTCCTTGCTGGAATACGGCTCTGCGTACCACGCCTTGATGAACAGATGTTGTCTTTGAATGCTTGGCTGTGGACATGTCCCAACCACTTTCGCCATGCCAAGCAATAGGTGTTCCGTAAGACATGACTGTGTAATTAGGATTGGCGCTCTTGTAACGCTCTGCCTCGCTTTGAGGCATCATTCCAGTATCTTGTCGAGAACCTGCTAGACCAGACAATGCTGATGCTTGAAATGGAACTCTATTTGCAATAAAGTCTGGGGCTTTTGCTCTATTAGTTTTAGCAACTCTATCAGCCATTATCTGCAATCTTCCAGTTAGTATATCCACCAAGTTGTTTTACGTTCTTTTTAATGTCACCTGCGTGAGGCCTCTTTCTGAGGTTACCAACATAACGGACATCAGCAGAATGACTAAACTGTCCCTCTTTGTTATAGAAGTTCAGTTTACGCCGTGGATCGTCTCCACGATCAGGAATCATTGTTGGCATAATTATTTACCTGACTTTAATTTAAAAGGTTTTCCTTCAGTTTTTAAGGTCATGTGTGGATCGTCTAAATGAACTGATCCACATTCCTCACATATTTGAGGTTTTTCAATAGCACGATTATTGCTACGGTCTGGAACTGATTTAGCCATGATTACTTACCTGGGTTTACCTTTGATGGGTATTCAGTTGTTAAAAATCCATAACCATAAAATGCATGTAGTGATTGACGGTTGGCGATAGTGTCTTCTGAACCCATGCCAACTTCTGTATCAGGACGTGCCTTACGATACTTACCGTCTGTTGCACCCTCATCTAGGGATGCATTCATTGAACGTGATGAGTTAACTGCCATTATGCCATCTTACCTTTCACTCGTTGAGTATTGCGCTGAGTTACACAAGACAGGCAATGACCTCTATTCGCCATAAATTCTACGGGGTTCATTATGACTCCGCAGGTTGGACATGGAGAAGATCCATTATATTTTGTCGCATTCTCCGCAATTTGCCGAGCCTGCAATTCCATCGTGAGCATGCCGTCGCCGTCATCAGCCATTATGTACTCCCTAACGCATTTCGTTCTGCTGCCTGGTATCCAGCAACTCCACCTGAGTACCAAGATACACGAGGCTCTGTGTAGTTTCTGTCGATAGTAACAATGTCATCAATTCCAGGTTGACTTCTATCTCCATAGCCGTAGCGATCTGGAAATAGTTGAATCTGTGGAAGTGGTGGACGAACCATTGCCTGAATATCAGCGCCAGGAATATTCATAACCATAAGTGCCTGCTGTGTTAAGCGCTCCATGTTAGATGCCCATGGGCCTTGATAAGAGTATTTTTTCTGTACTTGATCAGGCTGAATTGGAGCACGCCATGGCTTTGTGTAGTCATATACGCCATCAAATTTTTGTGTCATCCGATTGCTCCACGATGAGTTACCCAAGAAGTTGCTTGAACTTTGTGTGGCAAATCAACGCCAAGTTCACCTGCAGCAGACTGATACGCACCAACAAAATGCTTGTAACGACCAAGTGCACTAAGGCCTAGGTCTTGAGACATAGTTCCAGTTTGACGTGGTTCTTCAGCCTTCTTGCCTTTTCCCTGACCAATAAATGGGCGACCCATTGCAATGTCATAGGCGTGACGGTCAACCGTTACTGCATGAGGGCTGCTTGGATCATGGATATTCTGAAAGAAATTCCTTACCTTATTACCGCCAAGAACCTTTTCAGGATCTTCTCCTTCGTGGATACGGCGTGCTTTTTCCACGTTTGCTGGAAGAAGAGCGCTTTGAACTGTGCCAGTTTTAATTAGTTCGTGTGCTTCTCGTACATTACGATCCCAATCACTTAGTGGTGAAAGAGCAGCAATAATTCCTGCGCCACGTTTAGGGTCTCCACCACCAATTTTTGTGGCTGCCTCATGTGCTTTACCGTACCATTCATGCCCACCCTTTAAAAACTCTGGTGATGCTTCACGATATTTGTTAATAATGTTTTCTACATGTCCTTTAAACTGAGACTCTGCAATATTTTTATCCCAACGACCTTCATGGTTAACTCCAAAGTAAGCCATGTTATGACCACGCTGGTCTCAAGTAGGCGAGCATCGCTTGACGGCGAGCATCGATAGTGGTTGGGCCATCGGCTTGTGTGTTGGCCTTACCATCGTTGACAAGGTGTGGAGCAGGAGCAAGTTGAGTCTGTGGTGTCCAATGAGGCATCATGTAGGTTACTGCGCCATTGTTGTTAACGAGTGTTGCTTTCATCTGACGTTCAATGCCCATCATAGGATTTACACCTTCAGGCCAGTAGTACATAGATGGCTCAATACGCTCACCCTTATGTACACCACGTTGGTATGCCTTTTGATTGACACGATTTTTGATGCTATCCAACAAACGATCATCACGACGTGAACGGATAGTTCCAAGGTAACCATCTGGGTACTCCGCAGACGGTACTCGTCCAACCCCAATACGAAGAGAATCTAGGGTGTCTCTTGCTACAGGAGTGCCTGCACCACCTTGATTGTTATACCCGTTTAAACCGCCGCCACCAAGTGACTGCCAGTTCTGTTGTGGTGAGAAGTTGTTATATCCACCAGCCATAGTTACGCCTTCTTTTTCTTGGCGTTATAAATATTTTGGTAAGTCTTGGTATCCCAGATAGCGTCTTCGCCACGATCTTCCATCAACTTAGTTGCTTTGCTTTTACTGGAGAATGCTCTTGAGGCGTCTATTTGTACACCTTTTGTTTTTTCTTCTTCGTTAATCCAAGAACCTAGTTGTGCTCCTGGAGCATCTTTAGTTGCAAGACGAACTCTCTCAATATGCTTAGCCGCATCTTCTGCAGTAATCTGTGGATTATCGTGACCAGTATCTAAATACTGAGTTCTAATTCTGTTTCCTTTGGGATCAGATTCTCCACCAACAACATAGCGACCGCCCTTACCTTCTCCAGCAAAAGTATTTTTACCAAGATTATAAGACTCGCCCATATTCTTATTGGTACGTTCAGCAAAAATAGCAGCACTAACTGCTGGATGCGCTTTTGCAGCAGGACGATTTACTGCTTCTTTAATACGCATGGTAATTCGGTCTCTATTTTGCGGTGCCATTATTCTCTACCTGCTCCTTTGTCGGATTGTGGTACAGAAGGTTGAGACGCACTATCGTCCCAGTTAAATGTTGTTCCTCTTGTCTTCTTTGATAGAGACAGAGGACGACCACCACTCAAACTACGAGTAGTCCATGCGGTAGCCTGTGCGGTACTACCCATGGTTGATGAACTCAACGATAGTGGTATATCTACACTGGGCGATTGCGCTGAAGAAGAATAACTGTCGCTACCGCCGAACTGTGGATTCGACAGTGGCATTTTTAGTAAACGCTATCTGTTCCGCTTTGGAAGTTTGGATTCTGACGACCTGCAACAGATGGAATGATTTTTGCATTCATCATTGTTGCGCCTGCTTCAGAAGAATGAACTGCTGGGAATTTAGCAGTAACACGATACTGAGCGCCCATGCGTTCTGATGCAGCAGAATTTCCAACAAGAACATTCTTCTTGTTTGCTTTTCCACCTGCGGTTGGATCTGCTGCCTGTGTGTTCTTCTTAGGCATCAACTTTCCTACTGATGGAGTTCCGCTTACGTTGTTGAACTGCGCTGCGTCCATACCCATGTAGCGACGTGGGCTGTTTGCGTGTTCTGCAGAAGCAATTACTTCTTCTGGTGTCATGTTATTTCTGCTCATACCTTTACCTGCCGCTTCGTGATGGTTGGAGGGTGCGCCCATGCGACGACGCATAGCGTGGCCCATAGATGTCCAAGTTGCCATTGTGACTCCTTAATCTTGTTCTAAGGATAGAACTGTTTTAGTTTGCTGTAATGGCAAATACAATGGCGCTAATTTCGCCATCACGAGACTCAATAGTGGTAAATCCTGGGATACATGATAAATCCATGCCTCTTGGGGCTACATAGCCACGGGCAATAGCGATTGCCTTAACTGCTTGATTGACTGCGCCAGCACCTACGGCACGAAGTTTTACTTCTTTTTTATCGTAGATTGCGTGGGCTATAGCGGAAGCGACGCTCTGTGGGTTAGACCCTGCACTCACTCGTAGGAATGGTTCTTCAGCCAAGGGTGCATCTGTTGTTGTATTCAATTTTTAGTCCTTTAGTTCGATGTAGTGTGCCGCTCCTGGACTAAAGGGTAAGGCTAAATTCTGGGTTGGTCTCGGTATTTAGGATCCTCAATTTGTTCGGCTACTGCCCTCTCAACTTCATCAATCGCAGTTTTTCCAGCAAGCCTTCCTAAAGCGTAGGCATCTGCAGCATTGTCATCATTAAACTCTATTCCCCACCTCTTGTAGATCTGTAGGAGCATCTCTTGTTTTTTAGAGTTTCCTTTACCAGAAGCATACTTTTTCAATGTCATTGGCGGAACTTTTAATGGGAATCTGCGTTCGTCATCTTCTTCAAAAAAGTCAAAGATGGTCAGACGAACTGTTGCCGAAAGTTCTCCAAGAACTAGAGCAGCATGGCTGGCAAGGACTGTGCCTTCCATAGCGATGTCTTGGATTATTGCGCCCTGTTCCTCAAGGTATTCAAGATGGTCTATCAACCACTGTCGAATATCTGCCAATCTTTCCACGCCAAAATAAGGGGACTTGTATACCCATGTGATGTGTTGTGATGGATCTAAGGTGTGCACTGCAGATAAACCAAACCCAGTAAGGGATTGGTCAATCCCAATCCCAACTGGTACTCCGCTTGGTAACTTGCCATCAATCAGTTTGGTTGGCACGGCGCTCTCTTTCATCAATAACCATCTCAATGGTTCCAAGATATCCAGCGCCGTCCGTTAGATTATCTCGTTTGTGCATGTAGGCCTCTCTAGCAATCTTAACCCACGTCATTGCCATGCCTACTTGTTCTTCTGTAATTTCGCAGTCAAATATAACTTCCCAACCCTTTTTAATTCGATTGAAGTTATCTAGTGGATGATCATAGGTGTAGTTACGATCCCCATGAATTAGTTCTTCTGCTTCTTGCAGAATAGATTTATTCGACTGATACATATCTACCTGTCTGGAATTCATTCTTTGCATCTTTGGTAGTAGCCATCAACGCATTAAACGTTTCGTCAAAAGTTGCTTTTCTATTTAACAACCATAAACCAGCAAATACTGCAGTTGCTCCTGATGTACCTGTTGTAAATTTAGTTGTTCCGTTTAATTGCAGTGCATTCCAACGGCCATTTAAAAAGAAATCTGTTTGTCCTTGTGCGCCGTTGCTGTAACGAGCAATGTAAGGAGCAGCCTTTGGATCGTACTCGATAGGTTGTGAACCTGGCCATGGATTGTCGGTTGCGCCTACTGAAACTGTGTCTGCAATACACGCAGGTGAAAATACTGCTGTGCGGTTGCTGTTGTTACCAACGGCAGTAATCAATGGAACATTTGCCGCTTTTAAAATAGCAATGTTTGCAGCCATTCCTGTTGGAACTTTACATCCTGAAAATACTGCGCCCTGTGCAAGGCTAACAACTGCAATGTTGTATTTCACTCGATTAGCAACAACCCAATTTAATGCGTTTTGTACATCGTCTAATGAATATAACCCTGGAATATTACTTGGAGTTATCCCTACAATGCGAATAGGTATGATTTTTGCTGTTGGATTAAAGCGAAGTACCAACGACACCATTTGTGTTCCATGGTTTAAATCTTTATTAGTTGTAACAGGGATGTTGGCTGCGCCAGTTCCCTCCATAGTCATCTGTCCATTAGGACATCTAAATGAAGTTAATAGACATACCTCATAAACAATGCTGTCTTTAAACAAAGATGTGTTTGTACCTGTGTCAATAACTACAATCGATGGCGCTGTTTCCGCATGTGCTGGAACTACAGATGCTGCCAGTAGTGTTAATACAATAAATATTTTTTTCATAATGTGAATGAATCCCTCCGACCCATTGTCTGTGAACGACGACTTATTTCCCTAGATACCAGAGTGATGTCTCGTTCTTGGTTGTTCAACATCATCTCTAGGATCTTGCGGTAAGCGTACTTCTCTTCATACTTATCACGCAAATCCTGAATGTCTGGGTCTATATCTATCTGCGCTTTAATAAGCGAGACTGTGGTTCCTTTGGGCGCTCCTGTGTTCAATCTCACAAGGGCTTTGCTCTCAGCAAACTCTGCCTTACGCAAGGCGTCACGCTCCGCTAGTTGAGCCTGAACTAACTGGCTAGACATGTAGTCAGCCCATCCTGTAAGGACGGTGAACATCTCTGCCAGTTGCTCACTGCTTAGTTCTGTGATGTCAGGTGGAAGGACTGCTTGGTCGTATGCTGGCTTAGGCAACTCCAAGCCACCCTGCATCATAGGAGTTAGTTCCATATTAATCTCCGATCAAGTCACATTGCTTACAGCCACTAGAGTCTACGTTGCACTTAGGCATTACATCTGCTTCGACAGCATCTACTACTTTTTGTGCGCCGTAAAATACTCTTTCAACAATGTCGTAATCTGCTTTGACAGTAAACTCTTTGTAATCTTGGTCTGCCTTTAACTCATAAATAAAAACAATTTCTTTTGGCGCTTCTTCTCCGTACATGCGCTTTGCAAGTTCTAAGTACATCTGTCCTTGCAGTAAGTGTCCACGGAAAGGACGACGAATATTTTTCCAAGCCTTAGTTAAGTCATGGTCAGCATCACGCAGTAACTCTGGCGCTTCAAATCTTAACGTTCCAGCACCGATAGATTTAATTTCGATAAGGCAGTCTTCTCCGATGCCCTTGATCCATCCATCAGTATGTCCAGCAATACGCAGTTTGTCATCTAACATCGCAACTTCACCGTACTGCAAGAGGCTTGCTTTGGCATCACAATAAGCGCACTTTGTAGGTGATGTGGCTGTAAAGGTTCCTTCACAGTACAAACAGTTCCACTTGCCGTACATAACGCCCATCTCCGTAAACCAAGACTGCCACTTGTGGTGGATGGCATGCCCTTCGTCAAAGATAGACTGAAGACGTAGCCCTGGTTTGTTTTCCTTCTTCTTTCCACCTTTGAGTAGGTAGAAGGCATAGCGATGACACCAATCTGACTTGATAATCTCTGATGGGTGCAGCACATCTGTACGACGATCTGACTCTGGTCGCTTCATTAGGTGGCGTTCGATGTCACCCATGAGTCTGCTATCTGTCTTCTTTGCATCTAAAAACCGTTTTAGATCTGTCGCTTGTACCATTAGTTGTCCTTGTCTATACCGAGAATAAAATCTTTGAGCGTTATCTTTTTCTTAAACTTCTTTTGCCATTTTCTCATTAAAGCATTTCGTTCTCTATGGCTTAGACCGCCCCAGATTCCGTGTGGCTCGTCTCTTTTTACGGCGTCCCACAGACACTCTGCACGTACTGGACAAGGATTTTTTCCTGTCTCACCAAGACAGAATGACTTGGCATGCGTAGCAATCTTTTTATACTGATCTTTGTCACGAGGAGGGTAGAAGATGTCAGTGTCTTGTCCTGAGCATCGGGCTTTATATCTCCAAGCGTATTCTGGTTCATCCATTGATTAGGCATCCTTGAGTTTGTCTCGCAGTTCTAGGAAATCGTCTTCAAGAAGGATTACGTAATCCTCCCCATCAAGATGGATGCCAAGCACTGGCATTCTCCCATCAAGTATTGCCTCTCTTACAATTTTCTTGAGGACATCGGACTTTACGGTGGCCTGTTTTTTACCAGTCCACTTATGTTCAATCAAGAGGTCGCTTGATCTCACATCGCCCTTTCTTGACCAGAATGCCCCAGATCTTGCATTAGTAGAGCCGCCAACTTTTTTAGCGAGTCTCTTCTCATGCTTCTGTGACTGTTTCTGACCTTCAGTCTTCAAGTTCTAGTTTTCCTTCTTTGTATCCTTCTATAATTCTTGGAACAAGGTAGTAAAGTGTTTCACGCCAAAAACAGTCTGAACAACCACAGAATGGTTCTGCAGAAAGTGTCTCTGGAATATCCTCTTCTTCACCTTCCATAACGGCTTCAAAAAGCATATCGGTGTAAGCCTCTACGCCTTTTTCCAATTCGTGTGCCCATGGTTGATCTGTTACGTGAAACTTTTTAATCATCAGCCTCTCCTGCCATTGGTAAATCAGAAGTAGAAAACACTAACTTCTGAATCTCTTCCTTTAAATCTATCTCAGCACGAAGGCTTTCAATAACTGGTTCGATGCCTTGCCATTTGCGTTCTCCAAAGTAATACCATCCACCTTTACGATCGATGATTCCTTTGACAACTGCAAGAGATGCAATCTCCTTAGCAAAGTCATATTCACCAGGGGAACAGTCTCCACCATCAGCAAAGTAAAAGTCAAAGTACGCCACACGTTGTGGTGGTGCTGTTTTATTCTTTAGTACACGAACCTTGATGCGTTGACCAATTCTGTTCTTGTTTCCACTTGGGCCAATCTCAATCCACTCATCACGTTTGATTTCGCAACGAGTAAAGAAGGCGTAGTCCTTACCTTGACCACCAGGAGTAGTGCGAGGATCACCGTGCATAACGCCGATCTTCATACGGTACTGATTAATGATCAATCCCAGAATAGGGCGCTCATTCTCAAGAAGGCTTCTCTTCATCGCAGCACCTACAACACGGAAAAACTTATTGGTAAGCAAGGCTCCACGACCAACGGTCATCTCATTCATATCCTTCTCCATCTCTGGAGCAGGAGACAGTGCAGGTAATGAATCTAATACGATTGCATCAACTGATTGAGACTCCGCAAATTGAATGACGGCTTGATAAGCCTCTTCCATAACTGTGGTTTCAATTACGATCACACGATCTGAATCTACACCGCACATTGCGGCATACTCAGGAACCCACTGCTCTGCAGCAACCCAAACAGTTGTGAACTCTGGATCTTTTGCTTGGTTTGCAGCGATTGTTTTTAGTGCAACCGCAGTCTTACCGTGTGATGGTTCTCCAATTAATTCGTTCCACTGATTTCCTGGAAATCCTCCTCCAAGGACGTAATCCAATGTAGTAGAGCCAGAGGTAAAACGAGGCATAATATCGGAACGGATATCACTAGCGACCACAACAACACCCGCACCGAACTTCTTATTGAGTTGGGCAACAATCTTCTTGGCTTCATCGTTCATTCTCTTCCTCCACTAAAGTTACAAATTTACAATTAAAAGTAGGAATCTCTACAAATAGATCGTCGTCCATCACTGAGGTGTTCTTACGAATGACACTACCACGATTAAAATCAAACCCATCAACTATTAGGGCGTGTGTGTGTTCGCTGTTTAACATAATAAAGAAGGTGCTGTCTTCAGGATGCTTCTTTGCAAACTTCTGTTTGCGTGCTGGAAAATGTACCTCTCCAAACGGAAACTTAGATCCTGACCAGTTGTGTTTTACCTCTACCTCATAGAAGTACTGGCGATAGTCAGCGGTGTCACAGATGACATCAATTCCATATTTATCAGGGTTTACATACGCATGGTTCTCTTCATCGGTGTTTAACCAATTTATTACAATGTCTTTTGCGTAATCGTTATCAGCGTAGAGTTGAGAATCAAAAGGTTTAGCCATCGATGCGACCAATTATTCCTTGTGGATTCCAATTACTTTGACCATCATTTCCTCTTGAAGACTTGACTGGGCCTTCAACTTTTGCACCAGTTAATGAACCGTAACGACTTCCAGATTGACTGATTGGATAACCGCAGTCATAACAACGTGGTGCTGCATTTTGGACTGACATATAGTTTGTACCACCACACTCTGGACAAGACGCAGTCTGATTTGCACTTTGTGCTTTTGAGACTGGTGGTGGAGGAGGTGGAGAGTAAGGAGTCATCGGCTGTTGCGATGGCGGCACAGGATTGTTTATAGGACGTGTTGCTTGCGGCGCTTGTTGTGGTTGCCCACCAAGTTGTTTTGCCCACCAGTCTGCTGAACTCATTTTGCTTCTCCCCACTTGTTAACGATCTTTACCTCTGCGATAAGCGGAACAGTTATCTCTGGAATCTTTATACCTTCCATAGACTCACGGATGGCTTCCGCAACCTCTTCTGCTAGATCTTCACGAGCAACAGTAACGAGTTCATCGTGCACAGTCAAAATGACATTTGCATCTGGCTCATCTAAGAAGCAAGAGTGAGCCCTGACCATTGCTAGTTTCATCAAATCTGCAGCAGAACCTTGAATAACAGTATTAAATGCCTGTCGATCTGCACGAGCCTTTAACCCTCTGTCGCTACTCTTTAACTCTGGAATGTAACGACGACGGCCAAAAATGGTCTCTACATAAGGGACAGGGGCTTTACTGGTTGATTGACGAATCACCCTTGCCTTGTACTTTGAGATATCGCTGAACTGTTCTTCAAAGCGATTTAGTAAATCTTTAGCATCACTAACAGAACAACCAATACTCTGAGCAATCTTCTCAGGCCCAACACCGTAGGCAATAGATAGAACCAATACCTTTCCAGCCTTACGATCTACGCCCATGGTGTCACCAATGGTTGTGTAGATATCTCCACCACTACGGTAGTTCTCTACCATGATCGGATCTCCAGAGAATGCGGCGATGATTCGTGGTTCGATCTGTGAGTAGTCCGCCATGATTAACTTATATCCTGGAGGTGCAACAAATAGATTACGAATCAACTTACCGTACTGACCGCTACTAGGGATGTTCTGTAGGTTTGGGTCACTACTGGAGAAACGTCCTGTCTCTGCTCCATGCGCTTTAAAATTTGTATGAACTTTGCCGTTAATCATGAGGCTCTTCTTGTCCACAATCTTTTCTTTACCCATGGTAGTGCGAGTAATTTCTCCACCAAGATAAGGCATCACATAGGTAGTCATCAACTTATTTAAGTCTTGATACTCCAGGATTGCGTCAACCAACTCGTCTTTGCTTCTGTAGAACTCCAAAGCATCTGAAGATACTGAGTAGTGCTGAATACCTAGAGAGGCTGGCTTAGTTGCAGCAACTTCTTGACCCTTGGCTGTCAATGCAACTCTAATTCTTAGATTAGGCTTTATTCCACGACCCTCTGGTTTAGGCGAGAACAGCAGTTCTTGCTTTTCTTTTACAGAGTTCATAGAGAATGGTCGTCCAACTAACTTCCAAGCCTTTGCTTTTGCAGCATCGATATCTACATCTAAACGCTTCTTTAATGACTTAAGTTCTTCTACATCAATGTTAGCGCCAGTAAGTTCCATATCGCACAGAGCAGCAACTACATCCATCTCTAATGCCCAGACACGCTTTAGGCTTCCCTCTAACTTAGGCTCTAGTGCTTTGTAAAGTTTCCACGTAACCTCTGAGTCAAAGCCTGAGTAGTGTGCAACATCGCTAAACGAATGCACTTCAACCATTGCACCAATACCTTTTTCAACTTTAATACCAAGAGTTCTTTCAGCACATGCTGCAAGACCAAGAGCATTCTTGCTTCGGTTGTCAATGACAAATGATGCCATCAAAGTATCGAAGTACGGTTTAGAAGGAACCACTCCTCGGTAGTACTTAGCAATAGATTTTAAATCAAACTTAACATTGTGACCGATCTTTAACTTGTCGCTAAAGAACAAGGGCTTCAATGCTTTAAAGACATCTCCAGGAAGTAACTGCTCTGGAGGAGCATCAAACACTGGCTTCCACTTGGCTTGGTTCTTTGAGTAATCGTCTTCTTTTAATTCTTTTCCAGCAGCAAGTTT